>MTKY01003264.1_pt1 | contig 21374 bp, 22 predicted proteins | sample 1042731 | NCBI WGS metagenome assembly MTKY01 (sample SAMN06212206, study PRJNA360538) | anaerobic digester metagenome | biome: Wastewater treatment plant; material: sludge; isolation source: anaerobic digester fed with sludge from wastewater treatment plant | place: Denmark: WWTP Soeholt ... | reverse complement strand
AAATCCCATACCCCAATCTTATCCCGCCTCTCCCAGCCCGCCCGGCGCCGGCCGATCCTCAGGAGCCGGTACGCGAGAACCTGGATGAGAACGGGCTGCCCCCGGAAGGAAAACCACATCCGGGCTTTCAGCATGGAAAGGCGCCAACCACAGTCCCCCCAGCGCGCCAGCCGCTGCCCAAGCCGCCCTCCGCCTGGCCGGGCAGGCTGATGCGCCAGACCGTTCCGTCCCCGCCGCCTGGCTCAATCGTGCCGGCGGAACAGCGGTCATCCGCTGGGCTCGCAGTTCCGGAGGAAAAATTCTCGCCAGGCGAAATCAGCGAGGCGCCCCTTTCGCGGCTGCTTTTCGAAGAGATGCTCGACCAGGCGGCGGAAATCCCCGGCAACCTCGCCATACTGGGGGTGGGCAGCGATGACCTGCCGCTGATCCTCGATCTGGATGATCCGCAGCCCGGATCACTGGCGGTAGCCAGCAATGATCCGGATCTGCGCCAGCGTTTCCTGCGTTCGCTGCTGCTGACCGCTTCCGAGCTCAACGCGGCGCGCACCTTTCAGTTCTTTGTCCTCAGCAGCCAGCCGCGAACCTGGCAGAGCTGGGTGGACCAGCATGCGCTACAGACCCGCTGTCTGGGCGTGGAGGGTCTTCCAGCCGTGGATGAGAGCGAACCTGAAAAAACCGCCCGCTGGTTGATCAAGCTGGCGGCCCTGGCTGAGAAGCGCTGCAGCGGCGCTTTCCCAGGACCTGCGTTGTTAATTGTGGCCGATGACCTGCGCGCGGCTACACGCCTGCCATATGAGGCGCGGGTCAGCTTTGACCGCCTGGTGCGCGAGGGCGCCCGGGCGCGCATGCGCGTTCTGGCCGCTTTGGATCTGTCGGAAGCGGATGAGCTGGCGCGCTGGGTGCGTCTGTTCCGCACGCGCATCTGCGGCAGCGCCAATGGCGCCCTGGCCGCTCCGGCGCTCTTCGCCGATGCCCATCTGCGGTTGAAAGCCGGCCAGTTTGCCGTGCGCGTGGGGGAAAACTGGCTGCGTTTCAACGTCCCGCAGCGGCCGGATGAACTTGCCTGATCTATACATCCGGAGAAACGCATGCGGATTAGCACATTTCTTGCACAAAAGAGAGAGCGTCAGGAGGACTCCATGAGAACCGGAATGCTGTGGTTTGACAACGACCCCAAAACGGATTTACCCACCAAGGTAAACCGCGCCGCCGCCTATTATCAGCGCAAGTATGGCTGCCCGCCCAACCTGTGCTTTGTACACCCCAGCATGCTGCAGCCTGAGGAGACTCCTTCGGCGGGCATCGAGCTGCGCCCCAGCCGCCAGGTGCTGCCCTACCACTTCTGGCTGGGCCTCAATGAGAGTCCTGTCCGCTGATTTTTCCGGTCCATCTGGCAACCCCCGCCGCGGCGGGGGTTTTTCAGACCTCGATTTCGGTCACACGGTACGGAAAGGTGTTGAGCACCAGAGTGCGTCCCACCTGCGTGCTGTAAGGTTTGTCCTGGCGATAGATATGGATATGACCATGCACAAACAGCCTGGGTTGGAAAACTCTGATCAGCCAGCGGTAGGCAATGAAGCCATGGTGGGCAAGATCATCCTCATCGTGGATCGCCCAGGGCGGCGCATGCGCCACGAAAATGTCCAGAGGCCGGCCGTAGAGCAGGCGGTTGCGCTGCAATGAGAGGCTTAGCGACAAAATACGGCGCCACATCTGTCCCTGGGTGTATTGTTTGTCGCCCTGGTTGTAGCACACTGAGCCTTCCATGCCGGCAAGAATGAGCCCGGTTTCAGGATCGCGCAGCGTGCGATGATGCAGGTTCTGCCCGCCCTGGGGGGTGACGATCTCGTTAACCTCCTTGAAAACATGGTTGCCGTGCACATAATAAAAGGGGCGGTTGAGCATGCTGACCATGTAATCCAGGTAATGCGGGGACAGGTCACCGCAGGAGATCAGCAGGTCCACATCCGAAAACCGTTCGGCGATCTGGGGGGAATACACCATCGGGGATTCGTGGTCGCTGACAGTGAGGATTTTCATGGCTTGGATCCCAGCGCGACGGCCACGGCGACCGCATGGGTGCGTCCGTGGCTGATGCTGACCGACCAATCACGCAACCCCAGACGTTGCGCGGTTTCCCGCGCCGCGCCATGCAGATGCAACAGCGGTTCGCCTGCCGGCCCGCGCAGGATTTCGATGTGGCGCCAGTTTACTCGCCCGATCCCTGTCCCCAGCGCTTTGGAAACAGCTTCCTTTGCGGCGAAGCGGCCCGCCAGGCTGGGGGTGGAATTGCGCGCCAGGGCTTGTTCAGCCTCGGTAAAAACGCGCTGGATGAAGCGGGCGCGGATAGCCGGGTTGATTTCATCCATGCGCTGAATTTCAACGATATCGATACCGGTTCGCAGGATCATCCGTTTTCCCCGCTTCCGCAGCTGGCGATCACCATATGCAGCGGGTCGAGCCATTTGACCGCAGCAGCCTGCACATCTTCTGGGCGGATGGCGTTTACGCGGGCGGCATAGGTGTGGAAGTAATCCATGCCCAACCCGTAGTGCTCCATCTGCAGCAGGGCATTGGCCACACCGTTGTTGGACTCCAGCGAGAGGGGCAGCCTTCCGATGTAATGCGCCTGACTATCCTGCAATTCCCGCCAGGTGACGCCATCGTCCCGCAGCCGTTGCACTTCATTAAGGATCAATTCCAGGGCCTGATCCAAATCCGCGGGGTTGACACCCGCTCCGATCTGCCAGCTGCCGCCATCCATCCAGGCGCTCAAGACGGAACCCACGGAATAAGCCAGCCCGGCTTTTTCACGCAGGCTTTCACCGAGCCGGCCGGACATGCCAAACTGACCAAGGATGTTGTTGGCCAGCGAAGCGGCGAGGTATTCCGGAGCCAGACGCGCCGGACCATGACAGGCCAGCCCCAGATCGGTTTGCACCTTGTCAGGCAGGGGAATATGCAGTCTCCCATTGGCGTTCACTGGCTGGTACGGCGGCAGCGGGCCATTTGGGAAGCAGTTTTGCGGGGCAGGCCATCCCCCCAATGCCTGAGCGGTCATTTCTGCCGCGCGGGCGCCCTGCACCCCGCCCACGATGGCGAGGGTGAACCCGCACGGACTGAAAAGCTGATGAAAGGAAATCAACGCCTCACGGGTGATGGCGCGTACGCTGGCCGGCCAGCCTTCCACCGGACGTCCATAAGGGTGATCCGGGAACAGCAGATCATCCAACGCCATCTCGACGCGTTCGGATGTGTCCTGGTCGCGGATGCTCAGGCTGGTAAGCATCTGCCCGCGCAGGCGTTTTATCTGCTCAGCGGGGAAACTGGCTTCGCGCAACACCTCCACGAGCAGGGCAAGCATTTTCGGCAGGTCCTCCGTCAGGCAACGTCCCCCGAAATTTATATGGTTGGTGCCAGCCCCGAACCCCAGCGAGGCGCCGATCGATTCCAAGCGCTCGGAAAGCTGTCCGAAGGTGGAATGAGTTGTGCCGCGCAACAGCATGAGGGATGCAAAGTTGGCCAGTCCGGTCATGCCAGGCGGGTCGAAGCGCGCGCCGGCCGGGAAATACCCCGCCAGCACGACCGACGGGCTGGCGAAGTTGCTGCGCGTGAGCAGGGTGATGCCGTTGGGGAACACTGTCCGGCCGATATCCTGGGGTCCGGGCAGGCTGTTCATTCTTCAACCTCCGCGAGAGGCTTGCCATCCGGAATGTAAATCCCCACCACGCGCTGTTCAGGGTTGAGCCATTGGCACGCGGCAGCCTGCAGATCTGCGGGAGTAACTGCCTCGAGACGCTCCAGGTAACCGGTGAACCAGGAGTAATCGGCGAACATGGGGGCAAATCCCAGCCAGAAAGCCTGATTGGTGATGTTTTCAGTGCCGTAGGCGAACAATGCCCGCGCCTGCTTGACCGCCCGGCGTAGTTCCTCCGCGCTGACCGGTTCCTGCTGCAAGCGCGCGATCTCACGGTCGAAAACGGCCAGCGCCCGGGCTGGTTCCGCCTCTGGGTGAAGGGTAAGGATGGTGTCCAGCACATAAGGGTCCAGCGTAGCCTGCAGCCCGCCTGTGACGCCCACGGCCAGCTCCTGTTCAACCAAAGCCCGGTACAGGCGGCTGGTGCGGTTGGAGACTGATCCGCCGCCGAACATGTTGAGCGAGGCGGGCCCGCTGAGCAGGCTGTCGAGCACAGTCAGGGCGGCGAACTGCGGGGCGGCGGCAGCGGGGGCGCGATAACAGATTTGCAGGTAGGTGGTCTGACCCGCGCCGCGTATTTCTACCCTGACTTCGTTTTCGAGGCGCCGGTCCTCGTATTGAGCGCGGTTGGGGAGCGCGCCTGGGACAAATTCCTGATATTGGGCGGCGATCCGCTCCAGCATGGGTTGGATGGCGAAGTCGCCCGCCAGGCAGAGGATGGCATTGGCGGGCTGGTAATGGGTGTCGTACCAGTCCTGGAGGTCCTGGCGTGTGTGGCTGAGCAAATCCTGGCGCAGACCGATGACCTCGTTGCGATAGGGGTGGTGCGGAAAGCAGGCTGCCTGAACGGCTTCGCCGAGGCGGAATAGCGGTTCATTTTCGCTGCCTTCGCGCTCGGCGAGAATTACCTTACGTTCGGAGTCGACATCCTCATGTCTGTATTGCACGCCCCGCATGCGGTCAGCTTCCAGCTCGAGGGCGATATCAATATCGGCGGCGGGGAGGGTTTCATAGTAGGCGGTCCAGTCCAGGTAGGTAAAAGCGTTCCAGCTGCCGCCCAGGCGCGCGATGGCGCGGTCGAGCTGCGCCGCGGGAAATCGCGGACTGCCCTTGAATTGCATGTGTTCGACCCAGTGGGAGAGGCCGCTTTTCCCCACCGGCTCATCGCGTGAACCGACGCGGTACCAGACCCAGTGGCTGGTGATTGGGGCGGTATGCATTTCCATCAGCCTGACGGTCAACCCGCAGGGCAGCACCGTCTCGTGCACCTCACCTGGCATCAGCACCTTCCGCGACCGGAAAAGATAAGGTTAACAATATAGCATATCCTGAGAGATTGCGTTAAGGAAGGTAAAGCATGATGATTAATCGGCAGCGGATGGCGCATGGATATGGGGCAACGCAGTCGCGGGTGTGGCTGTCCTTCCTGAGCAGCGTCGGTGCCTAGGTTGAGCGCAGAGCCCCAAGGATATTGGTGCCGCTGACCACATAGCGGTCCAGCTTGCGGTACTCTCCATTGACGCATTCGTAAACACCATTGCGCCGGAAATCATCCACCAGCTCCTCCAGGAGGCGCCGGGCCAGCTCGGGCGCGGCGCGGCGCAGCGCTGTCCAGACCCAGCCGGAGGCGGTCGCCCAATAAGCGCCGTTCTGGTACTCCCCGGCAGGTGAATGGAGCAGCAGGCGCTGCCATGTCTGCGGCGCAGGCAGGTGGCGCACCTGTCCGCGCTGCATGTAAAGGTGATAATTTTTCGCCAGCCAGGCGCGGATGCGCGCCGCTTTTTCCCCCAGGGGCATCCCTATGGCCAGCGCAAAGGCGTTGCCCCACACATCAGGCTGGCGGCAATCAAGACTGGCCGCCAGAAACAGGCCTTCCTGTTCGTCCCAAAGCGCGTCCAGGGCAGTGACGAGCTTATCCGCGCGAGCTTTCAATCCTGAGGCGGCGGAAAAGTCCTTTAGCCTGTTTTCCCAGGCTGCCAGACGATGCAGCGCCTGCCAGAGGAGCAGCGATTCGAAGAACAGCGCGCCGCTTTTGCCGATCGTATCGGTGAAACCGTATGGCGAATGGATCCGCAGCGGGTCGTTCCATACCAGGCCTTCCCTGGTAAGCGGGATTACATCCAATGCGCGGTGCAGGCGCAATGACCAGCTGCGGTACAGGTCCTCCGCCTGGCTGGCGGGCAGGCGACGCAGGCAAGCGTCAGCGGCGATGGTCAGAAAGGCGCCGTTATCCAGGTTCCATTCGCCAGCCGGGCTGTTTTCCGCCCCCGCGCTGTATACCGCGTGTCCGCGCACGTCCACGCGATCAGGCGCCACGCCGTCTTCCCGCAGCCCGCGCAGAAGATATTCCACACAGGCGCGGAGTTCCTCCGCAGGAATGAGGTGACCGGCATAGTCGGCCATGTAGGCGAAATCACGCGTCCAAAGCGCCTGATAATGCGAACGGCCATCGGGCACATACAACCAGGTGCCGTCCTCCGCCTGCGTACGGCAGTCCCGCAGGAGCCCCAGGGTGATTTCTTCCAGGAAGTGCAGCGCGATTGACTCTTCCATGCCTGTCCCTTTCTGCGTTACGGTTTTATTCGGTGACCAGTGTTCCGAGATCCTCTCCGCGCAGGAAGCGCGGCAGAGCGGATTCATCAAACAGATTCAGCACACAGATAGGCATGCGGTTGTCCATGCACAGTGAAAGCGCGGTGCTGTCCATCACCTGCAGGCGTTGACCGAGGACATCCAGATAGCGGATCTGTTTGTACAGTTTGGCTTGCGGGTTGGTTTTGGGGTCGCTGTCGTAGACGCCGTCGACCTTGGTGGCTTTGATCAGCACATCGCAGCCCAGTTCTGTGGCGCGCAGGGCCGCGGCTGTATCGGTGGTAAAGTAGGGGTTGCCAGTCCCACCGCCCAGGATAACCACGCGCCCCTTCTCCAGATGACGTATGGCGCGCCGGCGGATGTAGGGTTCCGCCACCGCTTCCATGGTGATGGCGGTCTGCACCCGAGTGACTACGCCGATTGCCTCGAGCGCGTCCATCAATGCCAGGGCGTTCATGACCGTGGCGAGCATGCCCATGTAATCGGCTGTGGCCTGGTCCATGCCCTGGTTGAGGCCGGACTTGCCGCGCCAGAGGTTGCCCGCGCCGATCACCATGGCCACATCCACGCCCATTTCGTGCACATCTCGCACCCGACGGGCGATGTCGGCGGCTTTATGCGGGTCGATACCTTCGTCCTTGGCGCCGCCAAGCGCCTCACCACTCAGCTTAAGCAGAATGCGATGATATTTCAATCCTTCCATGCTGCCTCCTTGGGAGAAAAAAAACCCCGAAAATTCGGGGTTTTTTTGAATCAGTTGGACGCTTCGCCGAGTTCCCAGCGAATGAACCGGCGGATGATGATGTTTTCCTTGAGCGCGACCACGACCCCATTATACAGATCCTGAACGGTCATGGATTCATCGCGCACGTATTTTTGACGCATCAGGACGGTCTCATCCTTGAACTTTTTCAGCGCGCCTTCGACGATCTTGGGGATGATGGTCTCCGGTTTGCCCTCTTCACGGGCGCGGTTGGCGGCAATGTTGCCTTCGCGCTCCAGCTCCTCAGCCGGGATGTCTTCCTCGCGGATCCAGCGCGGCTGACTGGCGGCGATCTGCAGGGACAGCTCATGCGCCAGGTTGCGGAAGGATTCCTCGCGGGCGACGAAATCGCTTTCGCAGTTCAGTTCCACAACCACCGCCACACGGCCTTTGCCGTGTGAATAGACATCGATAACCCCTTCGGAGGCGGTGCGGTCCGAACGTTTGGCGGATTGCGCCAGGCCTTTTTCGCGCAGGAAGTCGACCGCTTTTTCGTAATCGCCGCCAGCCTGTTCCAGAGCTTTGCGGCAGTCGAGGATGCCCGCGCCTGTCGCTTCACGCAGTTGTTTGATCTGGTCGATCGTAATAGCCATGCTTCTTTCCTTCCAGTTTCTCATAAAGCGGCCCGCTGGTTGGGGCGGGCCGTTGGTTGTTCTCAGGCGTTTTCTTCGGCGGCTTCGCCGTCATCAGTTTCCGCGGCGGCTTCACCGGTCTCAGCGGATTCTTCTGCTTCTACGTCGATCTCTGTCCCGGCGGCCTCAGTGTCTTCGGCAGCTGCTTCTTCGCGGGGGGCGATTTTGGCCAGCGTGGAAGCGCCGAGCAGATCTTCGTCAGCGATCTCCTCTTCCAGCTCGGTCATCGAAGCGTCGGAGACCATCACCGTGTCAAGGGCGTCATCTTCCTTGCGGAAGGCGCGTCCTTCAATGACCGCGTCAGCCACCTTGCCGACCAGCAGTTTGATCGCGCGGATGGCATCGTCGTTGGAGGGGATAACGTAGTCCACGCCGGTAGGATCGCAGTTGGTATCCACCAGAGCCAGGACGGGGATGTTGAGTTTGTTGGCTTCCTTAACCGCGGTCTCTTCGCGCATCACATCCACAATAAAGATCAATTCGGGCAGCTTCTTCATGTTGCGGATGCCGCTCATGCGCACCAATAGACGGTTGATTTCGCGCTGGATCAGCAGACCTTCCTTTTTGGTCAGACGGCTGATTTCTCCGGTGTCACGCATTTTCTCCATGCGGTCCAGATCGAGGATGCGCTGATAGAAAGTGATCCAGTTGGTGAGCAGCCCGCCCATCCAACGTTCAGTGACGTAGGGCATACCGCAGCGTTCGGCTTCCTCGCGGACGGTTTCCTGCGCCTGGCGCTTGGTGCCCACGAAAAGCACCGTGCCGCCGCCGGCTACGGTATCACGCACCAGGTTATAGGCGTTTGTGGCTGCCTTAACCGTCTGCTGCAGGTCGATGATGTGGATGCCATTGCGCTCCGTGAAGATGAAGGGGCGCATACGGGGGTCCCATTTGTTGGTGCGATGGCCGAAGTGCACACCGCTTTCCAGCAGGGCTTTCATGGATATTACAGAAGCCATAAAATATTCTCCTTTGCGTTTGGCTTCCGCGGCCTTCCTCCCGCCCCCTCATCCCCTTTGGGGACACGCAGGGGCAGTCTGACCGCGTGTGGATTGGTTTCGAGCGCGCGCGAGTATACCATAAAAGGCCAGGTGTCAGGTTGGCGATGTTCCGGTCTGAAGGCGGGGATTGGCGGTCTGAGGGAGATCGGCTTTCCCCTCCCGATCCCCACGCGGGCGATGCGGCTGATCCTTGACGGGCTGCGCCGGGGTAGGAAGAAAGCAGGCGGGGCGGCCAGGTTCGCCGTGGGCTGCGCTAGCGGGCGATGAAAATCGAGGCGGCCAGCGCGGCCGCGGCAAGCAGAGCAACGAAAATCACCAGGCCGAGCATGATATGGATCGCGCTGCGGTTGGAGGAAGTCAGGCTGCGGCCGCAGGAGGCACAAACCCCGGCATTGGGCTGGTTAACCGTGCCGCAATTGAAGCACTTGGACATTTCAACCTCCCGGCATGGAAAAGATTGAGGCTGGCTTGATGATGATCAATGGGGAAAACATCAGGTCAACTTTCATCTTTCCGTTCACGCAAGGCAAAGCGGCACCAGGGATCGCCATCCAGCACATTAGCAGTGTGCAGGAACTCATATTTCGGGTTATAGGCGGTTTGTTTGGCCTGGTCCACCCCGCAATACAACCGGCCGATTTCGGCGATGCCCAGGTCGAGGAAAACTTCAGCGATGGGGCAGGAGGTAATCGCGCGATCTGTGGCGCCATCCGGCAGCGTCACTTCCGCGTGATCCCAGCCGGTGACCGGCAAATCCTCACCCAGATGGTAATTTTCAGGGTTGTTGGGCAGCCCCATGGCCTCCACCTGACGGCGCACCGCCTCCCCGCAGGCGGCGCCATAGCCGGCAATCGCTATTCGTGTAAGGCGCGTGGCTTCCGCGCGGCCAAGCTCCTCGATCAGCGTGCTGACAAAGGCCGCGTACAGAAGAGCTGTGCGGCGCGCCATCAGACGCACCTGGCGGCGGGCAAATTCCTGATTTTGACCAGTTCTCATGGGGTTAAATCATACCAAATAACCGCTTTGGCTATACAATAGGGAGGAGATACATTGATGAAGCGCCTCCCTTCGTTATTGATCATTCTCACATTGCTCACGGGATGCTCGGCAGTGCCCTCAGCGGCGCCGGAGGCTGAGACATTGGCGTTTGCGGAGGCACCGGCGGCCACCGCCACCACCCTGCCTTCCTTCACGCCCCTGCCCGCGCCCGAAATCGCCAGCGCGGCGATGACCGCCACGCCTGAGCCAACCGCTGCGACTGAAGCCGCGGACTCTTCTGCCACGCCTGACGCTACCGCTGAAACGACCGCCGCTGCATCGCCGGAAAGCGCTGTCACGGATCCAGGCAGCGATCTGAGCGGTGTGGCATGGCAGTGGGGAGGCGGCCGCTCCGCTTCAGGCTGTGATGTGCTCATCCTTCAGCCGGACGGCGGCCTGCAGGTACTCTCGGAGTGTCAGGGGTATGCGGGCAGCTACACCCGTGAGGCTGCCGGCCTCAGCCTGACCCTTCCCGAAGATGCCAGAGGGCAAATGGTCGGCGCGCTCCGCGGGGTGAGCGCATGGGAGATCAGCAATGGTCAGCTGGCGCTTCAGAAGCCGGGGACGACTGTGACCTTAACAGCTTACCCGCTTCTCAGCGCCGCATTGGATGGCACAGAAGGCGCGCAAGCCACCCTGACCATGCCGGCGGCGCTGTACCTGGGGCCGGATAAAGGCACGCCGCAAATCGGCGTTCTGCCGGCGGGCAGCCAGGTGAGGGTGGTCAGGCAAATCTACAAACGCGCTTTCTGGGGCGTTTCCATGCCCGGATTGCCTGATGGGCTCGCGTGGATCCCGCGTCAGGCTGCGGAGCTGACGGATCCCGCGGCGGTGGAGTATACCCAGCCGGAATTGCTGCAGGTGGGCGGAAACAAGTTGATCTGGCCGGATACGGATCAGCCGCGCGCCAGCCTGAAAGGCGAAAGCCTGGTTTATGCCGGGCCGGGGAACGCCTATGTGCCGGTGATGGCGGTGATGCCCGGGGACACCTTCTACGCGCTTGGGCGCAGCGTCTCCGGTGACTACACGGTCATCTATGTGCCGGGCAATGTGGTCCCGGGCGGTCTTGCCTGGCTTCCGGCGGCGCAGGCCGAGTTGAGAAACACGGCTGATCTTCCTGTCTTCCCCCCGCCTCCCGCGCCGGGACAGACGCGTTTTCAATTGCCCGGTGCTGGACAGGGGTATGTAGTCCCGCTGACCACGGTCAACATACGCGGCGGCCCGGGGGTGGAATATACGGTCTACGGCACCGCTGACCGGGGTGAAATCTACCTCGCCACCGGTCTCACGCCTGATGGGCTGTGGTACCGCATCAAGGTTCCCGCCTCGCTTTCCAGCGACCAGATCGCCTGGATATCCGCGCCCAACGTGCGCGCGATCAACGACAGCGGGGTAGCCAAGGTGGAATATCCCTTCCCGATGCCCTTGCTGCGGCCGGACACGCTGGGGCCGCTTTGCCGCATCGTCGCCCAGTCGCCGCGCGAAATGAGTATCCTGCCGCTGGGCTATACCTTTACGTACCGGGTGGAACTGCTCAACGATACCGGCGTGACCTGGTCACGCGGGGATATCGATTTTGTCTACATTGATTCGATCGATAATGCTCCCATGCACACTGGCCCCATGCGCCTGGATTTGGAGGAGCATGTCGCAAATGGCCGCACGGCGGTCGTGGAATTTGAGTCATTGACGCCCACCAAGCATCCGGGTGTGTTTGGCGAGCGCTGGGTGGTGCGCAAGGCGGGCGAGACGGTGTGCGCCTTCACCTACCAGTACCGCGTGCGCTAGAGCCAGTCCGTCCAGCCCTTCTGGTTGAGCATCTCCACCAGGCGGCGCACTTCCTGCTCTCGTTCTCGCGGGCAGATCAGCAGCGCGTCTGGGGTATCGACTACCACCAGACTTTTAACCCCCACCAGAGCGACCAGGCGCTCATGGTTGTGCACCAGCATATCCTGGCTATCGATGGCCAGGTGCGGTCCGGTCCAGCGGTTGCCATCCTCGTCCGCGGGGAGGATGTCATAGAGGCTTGCCCAGGTGCCCACATCTGCCCAGCCGATCTCAGCCGGGATCACCGCCACTTTGGCGGCATGTTCCATGATCCCGTAATCGATGGTTTGTTTCTGGATGCCCGGCCAGACGCGCTGGAGGACTTCTTCATAAGCGGGGGTTCCAATCGAGCGGCGGATTTCCTCGAGCTGATCAGCCAGACGCGGCATCTGCAGGCGGAATTCCTCGAGGATACGGGAGATCTTCCAGATGAACATGCCGCTGTTCCAGTTGTACAGCCCGGAATTGAGCATATCCAGAGCCGTGGCGGCATCCGGTTTTTCCACAAAGCGCCTGACCCGGTAGATGCGGCTGTCCCCTACCGCGGGCATCAGCTCCCCCTGTTGAATATAGCCGTAACCGGTGGCAGGAAAGGTGGGGGTAATGCCCAGCGTAACCAGCCATCCATCGCGGGCTGCCTGGACCGCCGCGTTCAGGGCGTGGAGGAATCCGGCGGTATCGCGGATGGCATGGTCGGCGGTGAGCACCAGCATGACCGCCTGCGGATCATGCGCGGCGAGGTGGATGGCTGCCAGGCCAATCGCGGCGGCCGTGCCGCGGCCCTCCGGTTCCACCAGATAATTGGCGGCGGGGATCTGCGGCATTTGGGCGCTCAGCAGCCCGGCATAGCGCGCATTTGAGACGGTGAAGATATTCTCCGGAGGCACGAATCCTTCGAGATGGTCAACAGCCTGCTGATACAGGCTGCGGCTGCCGATGAGCGGCAGGATCTGTTTGGGGCGGCTTTGGCGGCTGAGCGGCCACAGGCGTGTACCCGATCCGCCGGCCATGATCATCGCATAAACCATATCAACCTCCCTAATATCCGCGGAGTTGGGTACTGGAGCGCGCTTCCAGCCCCGGTTTGGGCAGACGGCGCAGTACCACGTACTGGATGCCATGTTCGGCGCACATGGCCTGCTTTTCCGGGCGGTCACCGTCCTCATTGACCACGTAGAAATCCGGCCGCAGCGCTTCGATTTCGGGGAGCGCGTCCAGCCAGCCAGAACCGCTGGAGACCAGCGCCTGGCGGACGAAACGTACCGCGCCAGCCATATAGCGGCGCTCTTCCTGCCGCTGCATGGGGTGACCTTCGCCCTTGAGCGCGCGCACGGTTACATCATTGCCGACGGTCACGTAGAGGTCGCCATATTCACTGGCCTGCTCAAAGAAGCGCACATGCCCGCTGTGCAGCCAGTCGAAACAGCCGGTGACGATTACTTTAGGCCTGCCGGGAGTCGAAGAACTCAGGTTGGGCCGGGGTAACGGCAGGAAGCGGGGCAGATCGTCTTCATCGATCAATTGGCGCGGATATCCTGCCAGTTCTTCGGGCGGGGATTCCCAGGCGGGGAGAGCCAGGTTTGCAGAACTGGGCAATGAGGCGGCCGGATCGCAGGTCAGCCGCACCCGGTCGACAAAACGCAGCGATTCGAGCAGATAGAGACGTTCGCCGGCTGGAAATTTGGGCGGCTTGCCGGTGCGTTTTTCGATCAGGTGATCATCCCAGAGCAGGACGCTCAGTTTTCCGCGTTGAGAGGCCGCCTCGAGGAGGCGTACCTCACGCGATCGCAGGTCATCGAAAGCGCCGACAGCCCAGATGGTGTCCATAAGGGGATTGTACCGGAGAAGCGGCGCTGATAGTGAGCGGCTTCCCGGGGACGGACGCCGCCATCCGCGCTCGCCCGGCGAGAAATCGCGCTTAAGGATGGATGTGCAGGATCACTTTTCCCAGGACAGCGGCCTTCTGGACAGGCCCAAAAACGCGGCTGTCGACGGACCGCGGGCCCGCGCCGTATACCTCCAGGCTGCCATCCGGTTGGATAGTCCTCAGTTGTTTAATCAACAGCCCGTAACCGGGCTGTTGAAAAACAATTACATCGCCTCTGCGCAGCCTGCCCAAACCGCTGATCAGCACAAAGTCACCGTGCCGGTATTCCGGCTCCAGACTCTGTCCGTGGATGCGCAGGAGGCGCAGCAGGACCATGTTGTACCTCTAGAGGATCGGGTAGACGACTTCCTCTTCGGGCTTATAAGGAGCCTTGACCAGCTTAGTCTTTACGCCCTTGATTTCCCAGAAGATCTCCGCGAAGCGGTTGACGGCCTTGAGCAGGTCGACCGCATTGGCGCGTGAGGCGGTCTGGCGGGCTTTGGACCCGTATTGCATGATCTTGTGCTGCAGCTCGGGCAGCTCAGGATATTTCTCAACATGCTCCTTCTTGATGAAGTCGCCGAAGATTACGCGCACTTCACGTTTGGCCAGCTCAGCGTGTTCTTCCTTGACCATGATGTAGCGGGTCATCGAGTTCTGAAACTCAACTTTGTCAGCAGGTTCGGCCTTGGTCGCGTCAGCGATCAGGTCGCACATGCGGATGACGGTCAATGCGGCCACCTGCGCCTGGTGCGGATCATAAATGCCGCAGGGGATGTCGCAGTGGGCGGAAGCTTCGCCGATGGCGAAATGGCGGTGAATTTTGTTCAAAATTCGATGTAACATCAGATCCTCCATTCAATTTCCGTGCCGGTAATATTTAACTGACTGGAATGATAGGGTATTGGCAGGAGGATGTCAAGTTTGCGTAAAAAGAGATCGGAATCAGCGCTTTTTGACTGAAAAGGAGGCATTTTTCCAGTTCTTCTGGGCTGTCATGTTATACTGACCGCTCCCATGAAGCTGATCATCCAGATCCCCTGCTTCAATGAATCAGCGGTGATCGCCGGCACGCTGGCGGTCCTTCCGCGCCAGGCAGAGGGATTTGACGCGGTGGAGTGGCTGGTTGTGGATGATGGCAGTTCGGATGGCACGGCGGAGGCAGCCGCCGCGGCCGGCGCTGACCATGTCGTGCGCCTGCCTTATCATGTGGGGCTGGCGCGGGCTTTCACCGCGGGGTTGGATGCCTGCCTGCAGCATGGCGCGGATGTGATTCTCAATACCGACGCTGACAATCAGTATGAGGCGGGCGACATCCCGATTCTGCTGACGCCGATCCTGAAAGGGGAGGCGCAGATTGTGGTAGGTGACCGGGGCGTGAAGGACCTCAAGTACTTCGCTCCGCTCAAGCGCCGTCTGCAGGTGCTGGGCAGCAGGGTGGTGGCGGCTACTTCCGGGCTGCAGATCCCGGATGCGACCAGCGGGTTCCGCGCCCTTACGCGCGAGGCAGCCCTGCGAACGCTGGTGCTAAGTGAATACTCCTATACGCTCGAGACTTTGATCCAGGCCGGCAACGCCAAAGTGCCGGTCAAATTTGTGCCCGTGCGCACCAATCCGCCGCTGCGCCCTTCGCGGCTGATCCGTACAGTGCTGAATTACGTGCGCAATTCCTCGGTGACCATCCTGCGTTCCTACACGCTCTATCGCCCCCTGCGCGTGTTTTTCATGCTCGGTTTCCTTTTCATCCTGGCGGGGTTGATCCTCGGTGGACGTTTCGTCTTCCTGCGCTATGTGCTGCACCAGCCGGTGGGTTTGCTGCAATCGCTGATCCTGACCGCGGTGCTGCTGATCATCGGCGTGCAGACTTGGCTGATCGGGTTGGTGGCCGACCTGATCTCCTTCAACCGCAAGATGCTGGAGGAGCTGGTCTACCGCGCGCGCAAAGACCAGGCGGGGTAGGGGAAGTTGCGCATCAGCTTTATGGCTGCTTCGCTTTGGCTTTCCGGCGGAGAGCGGGCGTTGTGCGCGTTTGCCAACGGCCTGGCGCGGCGCGGGCATCAGGTTTGCATTATCCACCCAGGCGGGACCGCCGACGCGGAGATCCTCGCGGAACTGGATGGCCGGATCAGGCGCGTGGAAACCGCGATCCAGGGTTCCCGGAGCATGGGCTTGCCCGGACGGCTGCTGCTCAGCCGGCAGCTGGCCAATGCAGTGCCGGTCAGTGATGTTGTGTTCGCCACCTACACCCCGACCCTTCCGGCGGCGTGGTGGGCGGTCCGCGGGTTGAAAAAGGGCCGACTGGCCTGGCTGAGCATGGATTTTGAGGGCACCTGGGAAGGCAGCGCGATGCTGCGCGCCATCGCGCGCTGGGGAGCCCGGCGCGCTGACCGCATCCTGGTGATTTCCTCATATCTGAAGGACGTCGTGCACGGTCTTGGCGCCCGTACGCCGATTGATGTGGTGGGGTTGGCGCTGATTGCCCCCGAGTTGTATTTTCCTGACCGGGAGGCGGTTGAAAAACCGGAAAACGTGCTCTACGTGGGGGATGACCGTCCGCGAAAAGGGCTGGAGGACTTCCTCTCAGCCGCCAAAATCATCCACGCCAAGCGTCCTGCCACGCAATTCATTCTATGCCTGAAAGCGCAGCCTTTGCGGGAATTCGGTGTCCCTGTCCAATTGCATGTCCGCCCAAGCCATGCCGCGTTGCGCCAGCTGTACGCCGGCAGCAGTGTTTTTCTGAGCACGACCTGGGAAGAAGGGTTTGGATTGCCGCCTCTCGAGGCAATGGCCTGCGGCGCGGCGGTGGTGATGACCGATTCCGGCGGTAACCGCGATTACGCGCGTCCGGGCCATAATTGCCTGGTCATCCCTCCGCGGCAGCCCGGGTTGGCGGCTGACGCTGTGTTGTCCCTGCTTGAGGACGGGAGAATGAGGGCGGTCCTGCGGAAAAATGGGCTGCAAACCGCACGGGAGACTACCTGGGAAGCTGTGCTGGATCGCTTCGAAGCTTCTTTAAACCAGTTGATGGGAACGGATTAACCCTTCCTGAGCAGCGTCGCGATGATCTTTGACAGCCGTTGCGCGATCACCAGCTCCGAAGCCGTCTCCTCATAGAGCAGACGGCCGCCAAGCGCGATGCGCCGGCGCAGATCCGCGTGCTGATGCAGGCGCAGGATAGCCCCAGCCAGCGAGTCCGCATCATTGCTCCTGCAAAACATGGCCTGGATATCAGCTGTCAGATAAGCCCGGTTGGCAGGGGTTGATGCGGCCACAACCGCTTTCGCGCAGGCCAGCATCTGGTACGTTTTCCCCGGGATGACCCGCCCGGCTTTCTCGCTCGCGCCGAAGTGGCCTCCGAGGCAGATGTCGCTGGCATGAATCTCATGGGCAAGCTGGTCAAGGCCGCATGGCGGGGCGAAGGTCAGATTGAGCAGGTCCTCCCGGCGCGCAAGGTGCTCAGCAGCCGGGCGGCGGGGGCCATCCCCGATCATCCGGAATTGGATGTTTTCCTGTTTAAGCAGCCCGGCCGCCCGGACGACCGTCTCGGCGCCATGCAGCGGCAGATAGGTGGAATAGTACAAAACTTTCGTGATCCCGGATTGCGCGGACCGCGCAGGCTGAGGATGGAAGATGGCGTCCTCACAGCCGACCGGCAGCCAATCCAGTTTGGACGCGGGAACGCCGATCTGGGCATGGAAAAAATCGCTGTGTTGCGGGGTGTCGAGCAGCACCAGATCCGCGCGATCGCAGGCGGAGCGGTCCAGCGCCAGGGCGGCCCAGGCCAGTGGTGAGGAGGGGCCGGCAAGCCGGCGGTCGGCGATCAGCGTATCCCATGTGGAGACAAAGGCGTCGAATAGCACAGGCGGAGTGCGGCGCAGACGCAGCGCCTGCATGATCAGATGGCCATAAAAGCCTACCACCACCAGATCGTATGCCCGGGAGCCCATCTGGCGCAGACCCCAGGCCGCCTGGCGCAGGCTTCGGCCGGGGATGGATCGTCTGGCCGTGTCGGGAGCGGTATCGACCGTCCCAAGAGTGCGCAGCGCCCGCAGCAGCACCTGGTTGCGGGTGTAGCCGGGTTCCCTGCCGGTGAGAAAGAGGATGCGCATGGCATGATTATAATTTTCACCGGACGATATGCCGCAAATGACGGAAACCCATTTTCCATTCGTGATCCTGGTGAACTATAACCTGGCAGGTGACACGCTGGCCTGCGTGGATTCCCTGCTGGCTGCCGGTCTGCCGGCGGACCGGCTGATCACCGTCGACAACGCCTCCACGGACGGTTCAGCCGCAAGACTCGAGGCGGCTCTGCCCCGCGGGAGCGTATTGCTGCGAAGCGCGGAAAACCGCGGGTATGGCGATGGCTGCAACCAGGGCATTCGTCACGCGCTGGATAAGGGCGCTGAATGGATCCTGCTGTTGAACAATGACACCCTGCTGGCCGCGGACTTCTTCCCGCCTCTGATGAAGGCGGCCCAGGGCGGCGGGGCGCGGCTGCTGGGTCCGCTGATCCTGTACGATGATGACCCGCAGAGAATTTGGTTTCTGGCTGATTATCGCGTCCTGGGGAGCCTGATCACATCCAATCCGTTTAAGGACAAGCCCATTCCCCCCAACCTGCCCGCGCTGATCCCCAGCGATTTTTTAAACGGCTGCGCGATGCTGCTGAGCCGCGAGGTTTTTGAGCGGGTGGGAATGTTCCATCCTTCCTTCTTTATGTATGGCGAAGAAGTTGATTTTTGTTTGCGGGCGGGAAGAGCGGGCTTTCGCATGGCGGCGGTGCCCGCGGCGCGGATGCGCCATAAGGTGTCGCGAAGCTCGGCGGGCGGATCCCCGTTGATGGCGCGCCTGCGCCTGCGCAACCAGATACGCATATATCGCATGTATGGAGCCTGGTGGGCGAAGCCCGTATATTTCCTTTTCAGCTTCGGGCAGGTTTTTAAGGAAGGGATGCGCCGCGTTCCCGGCCGCGTAAAAGGATTCGTGGAGGGATGGATCAGCGCGCTGGAAAATGGGCCTATTGACAACCCGGAGCGGCCGGATAGAATCCTTCGATCCCGCTGAGAAGAAGAAATAATGGAAACCATCGCGTGCGTGAATTGCGGAAGCAGCAGAACCCAGCCCATAGAGTCGGTTGCTGACTTTTTGCTGGGAAATCTCAGCGCCGAGCACCAATGGGTTCGATGCGCTGATTGCGGCCTGATCTATCAAAACCCCAGACCCGACGAGAAAGAGATCCTGCGGTATTACCCGGACGAATATGACCCTTACCAGACGGAGTTCGAGCGGCTGAGCTGGCTTCAGAAATTATCTATCAGGTACGGCATGCAAGTTAAACTGAGACAGGTCATGCGCTTCCTCAAACAAGGCCGGCTGCTGGATATTGGCTGTTCCACCGGTGAGTTCATCGCTGAAACCAACGCCCGCGTAGGATGGAGCGCGGAAGGTTTGGAACCCAGCGTTTACGCGGCGGAAATCGCGCTCAGCCGCGGCCTGAAGGTGACTGTGGGCACGCTGGGGGATGACACCTATCCACCAGCATGCTTTGATGCGGTGACGATGTGGGATGTGCTCGAGCATATCCATCATCCGGAACGGTTGCTGCCCGCGGTGGCGCGGATCCTGCGGCCGGGCGGGGTGCTGGTGATGCGATTTCCCAACGGCGGCAGCCTTGACCGGCGAATTTTCGGGAAATACTGGATCGGCTATGACGCCCCGCGCCACCTGTTCGTGTACGACCGTAAAGCCATCGCTGAACTCCTGGGAAAGGCGGGGTTCGAGGTTCGCGATTGCCATACCATGCATGGCAGTTATATGAGTTTCATCCTCAGCCTGAGCTTTTGGCTCAAAGGCCGCGGATTCAGACAGGAGCGCTGGATGTACGCGGCGCTGAAGTCGCTGCCCATCCGCCTGCTGATGGTCCTGCCGGCCTGGCTGTACTCTTTGGCCGGGGCCGGTTCACAATTGACGGTCGCAGCGCTGCGGAAAGAAATATCCTGAATGGCTGGGCTGAGCCAACGGTTTGTTGACAAGCCGGTTATAAAGACTGTTTTTACAGTTTTCATGCTGTTAGCCTCCCTGGCGACCCTGGGATGGCTGGTCTCCAGCCAGTGGGACGCGTTGACACAAGCGAAGTGGTCCGTCGACACGCGCTTTGTCTTGGGCGGATTTCTCGTTGACGGTGTGCTGATGCTGCTTGGAGCGGCGGTCTTCGGATCGATCATTGATACCTTTGCCCAACCCCGTTCATTCAAACAGCACCTCTATGCCTTTGGAATGAATATGGTCACCCGCAGGATCCCGGGGACTGTCTGGTACGTGCTGTTCCGCAATTCGCTGTATGGCGGGATGGGGTATTCGAAGCGGGCAGCCACGTACGCCAGCGGCCTGGAATGGCTTGTCACGCTGGCATCCGGGTTGATCCTGGCGGCGCTGACCGGGAGCGCCGTGCTCCGGCAGCTGCATGCGCCTTTATTCCCTTTAATCATCGCGCTGCTGGCGGCTGCCGTGCTCTTGTCTCCGCCGGTGACGCGCTGGACCATGAGACGGCTGAGGTTGGAAGAGGCGGAGGTGCGTTTGCCCAGGCTGATCGTCTGGATGGGCTTGTACCTGTTGATCTGGCTTGGCGGCGGGGTGATGCTGTTTCTGATGATCAACGCGCTTCACCCGGTGCCCGGGGAGAGTTTTCTCTATGTGATCGGATGCTGGGCGCTGGTGGGGGCTGTTGGGCAGCTGATGGTCTTCCTGCCCTCCAACCTGGGGTTCACCGAGGTAAGCCTGAGCCTGCTGCTCGCGCAGATCATGCCCTCATCCATCGCGGTTGTCCTGGCGATTCTTTTCAGGATTGCCGTGACCGTGTTCGAAATCGTCTGGACGGGTCTTTTCTTCCTCTTTTATAAGTCAGAGCCGGCGGATAATCATTAAGTACTATTCCAAAAGCGCTGCTTGCCTGATATTCTGTTAGTGGAACAAACCTTTTTGAATGCGAGGGTCTCATGAAATTTCCCAGAATCCTGATGGCTGCGGTTCTAATCGCCCTGGCGATTGGCGTATCGGCTTCCCCCGTGGAAGCCCAGCAATTTGGCTCCTACACGAGCGGCATCAATATTCAGAACATCTCCGCCACGCCTGCTTCGGTGACATTGCACTACTATGTCAACGCCAGTTCCTCAGGCTCTGGCGGCACGAAGGTGAACCAATCGTCCGTCTCCATCCCCGCTTATGGCGTATCCAGCATCTTCCCTCTGCCAGTGGCTGCCGGATTCAAAGGTTCGATCCTGATGGAATCCACGGCGCAGATCGCGGCGGTGGCCAACGTGGGCAACAGCGCCCTGTCCTCCCTGGATGCCTATGTGGGCTTGACTTCTGGCAGCCAGCAGGCTTACCTGCCGCTGCTCCACAAGGGCAACAGCGGTTACACCACCTGGTTCTCAGTGCAGAATACCGGAGCTGCGCCCACCACGGCAAAAATCAAGTACACGGACACCACCGGCACCAACCCTGATGTCACCCTGACCAATATTCCGCCCGGCGCGTCCGTGATTGTCAACCAGGCTAATGAGGCATTCCACACCAAAAAATACTTCGCGGGTACCGTCACGGCGGACCCCGGCGGCCAGATCGGTGTAACGGTGCTCCAGGAAAACACCCGGAACATCCTGGCCTACACCGGGTTCCGCAACGGTGTGAAGATGCCCATTATGCCGACCATCAATATGAACAACAATGGCTACGTAACCGGCACGCAGATTTACAACCTCAGCAACGTATCTACCAAAGTGACCGTGCGTTACACAGCTGGTCAGGCGGGGTCGGACTGCCAGGAAACCCAGACAATCCCGGCCAGGACCATGAATGTGTTCACCCTGATGGCCTTCCCCTCCAAGACCGGCACATCCAATTGTTCCGCGGCCCGTTTTATCGGCTCCGCGCAGGTGGTTAGCAACAGCGCCAA
>MTKY01052823.1_pt1 | contig 21469 bp, 17 predicted proteins | sample 1042731 | NCBI WGS metagenome assembly MTKY01 (sample SAMN06212206, study PRJNA360538) | anaerobic digester metagenome | biome: Wastewater treatment plant; material: sludge; isolation source: anaerobic digester fed with sludge from wastewater treatment plant | place: Denmark: WWTP Soeholt ... | reverse complement strand
CGCCAAAACCCTCCCCGCTATGGAGAAAAGCGGGAGGGCATCTACCGACGCCCTCCCGAACTGACAGCTGTATGAACGTACCGAAAACCCGACATTCCTGAAAGAGGGACGCCCCGAAACAGGATAACCCGCTTCTCCAGCGGGAACATCCCCTAAACTCCCAGGAGCAGCAGCGGTTCCTCCACCAGCTGGCAGATATATTGCAGGAAGCGCGCCGCCGGCGCTCCATCCACCACGCGGTGGTCGAACACCAGACTGAGCGTGAGCATCTTCCGGATGGCGATCTCACCCTTGTTGGGCACCACCTTCTCCACGATCCGCCCCACACCCAGGATGGCGATCTCCGGCATGTTGATCACCGGGGTGAAGGCATCCACGCCGTACATGCCCAGATTGGTGATCGTGAACGTCCCGCCATTCAGGTCATCAGGCAGCGCGCGTCCCTGCCGCGCCCGGTTGACCATCGCGCGGAATTCGCCGCCGAACTCGCGCAGGCTCTTGGTATCAGCATCCTTAACCACCGGCACCAACAGTCCCCGCTCAGTATCCACCGCCATGCCCAAGTTCACGTGCCCGAGCTGCTCGATCGCGTCCGCCGCCAGACGTGCGTTCATATAAGGGAATTTGCGCAGCGCATTGGCCACAATGAGTGCCAGCAAGTCGTTATAACCCGGGGTAAAGCCCCAGGACTCCCCCGCCGCCGCTTTGAGCCGTTCGCGCGCATTGACGAATTCGGTCGCATCCACCTCGGTCACCAAAGTGACGCGGGCCGTGGTATGCGCGCTCGCGCCCATGCGCTCAGCGATGATCGACCTGACGCCTTTGAGCGGGATGCGTTCGGCCACCTCAGCCGCCGGGAGCAGCGGAGCGGCCTGTACGGCCGGCGCCGCGGGCTCAACGGTCTGCGCTCCGGCGGCAGCGCGGGCGACATCATCCTTGGTGATCCGGCCGCCTGGTCCGCTGCCAGTCAGCCCATGCAAATCGATCCCCTCGCCAGCCGCCACGCGTTGCGCCAGCGGGGTGGCTTTGGGAGCCGCGGCCAGCCAGGCTGCCACATCTCTTTCTGCCACGCGCGCTCCGCCGTATCCGGTCGGTGTCACCTGAGCCAGATCAACGTTCTTTTCCTCCGCCAGCTTGCGCGCCCTCGGGGATGCGAAAACCCTCGCCTGTCCCTCTGCCGTCCGGGCCTCCTCAGCGCTGTTTTCTTCAGCATGCTCTACAGGAGCGCTACCGGCTTGGTCAGCGGATTCCTCTTCCGAACCCACCGGAGGAAGACCGCCGGCGGGGAACTTCTCGTCCTCCCTGCCGATGACCGCCACCACCGTCAGCACCGGCACCACCTGACCTTCCTCGAAAGGACCGCGATGCAGATAGCCGCGAGCGTTGGCCTCCACGGGGAAAACGGCTTTGTCCGTCTCCACCTCCATCACTTCCTGTCCCTGATTGACCCTGGCGCCGTCTTCCACCAGCCATTTCACCAGCGTCACTTCCTCAACGGTCTGACCCAGCTTGGGGATAAAGAATTCCTCAGCCATCAGCTCACCACCTTTTTGCAGGCATCCATGATGCGGTTGACATTCGGAATAGCCGTGTCTTCAAGCCTCTCGGCGCGCGGCACGGGCACATTGGCCGAGGCGACCCGCACCATTGGCGCGTCCAGATAATCGAAAGCCAGTTCGTTAACCTGCGCCATGATCTCATTGATGAAGCCGGTGTTCTCATATGCCTCGCTGACCACCACCAACCGCCCGGTCTTCTTGACAGAATTAACCACCGTGTCGATATCAAGCGGTTTGAGCGTGCGCAGATCGATCACCTCGACGTCGATGTTTTCCGCCGCCAGTTTCTCCGCCGCTTCCAGCGCGCGCAGCACCATGCGCGAGTAGGTCACCAGAGTGACGTCTTTTCCAGCGCGTTTGATGTCCGCCACCCCCAAAGGGATAATGTATTCTTCTTCGGGGACGGGTCCTTTTTCCTTGTAGAGCATCTTGTGCTCGATGAACATTACCGGGTTGTCGTCGCGCACGCTGGCTTTCAGCAGACCTTTCGCGTCATACGGCGTCGAGGGCATCACCACATAAATGCCCGGGAAATGCGTCCAGAGTGATTCGAGCGACTGCGAATGATGGGCCGCGATGGCGCGTCCCGCTCCGCCCTCGGTGCGCACGACCATCGGCACGCTGGTCTTTCCGCCGAACATATAGCGGTTCTTGGCGCCCTGGTTGGCGATCTGATCCATCGCCAGGGGCGTGAAATCAACGTACATGATCTCAGCGATGGGGCGCATGCCGCTCATCGCCGCGCCGACCGCCGCCCCTCCGATGGTCGCTTCGGAAATGGGCGTGTCAATGACCCGTTGTCCGCCAAACTCGTTGAAGAGGTCGCGCGTTGCCCCATACGCCCCCCCATACAGGCCCACATCCTCACCCATGATGAAGACCCGGCTGTCGCGCCGCATCTCCTCGCGCTGCGCTTCCACCAGCGCCTGCGCGTAGGTGATCTGACGCATGGAATCACCTTCCTTGCGCATCCGCTCACGCAGCTGGCGTTCCTTTTCGATATCCTCGCCGGTGAACTTGAAGGGAGCAAAGACATCGGTATCCACCTCGATCGCATCCGGTTCAGGGGAAGCGTTGGAATAAGCCATCGCCGTGTCGAGTTTAGCGTCCACAGCCTCTTCCATTGCCTCAAACTCGGACTGATCGATCATTTTGACCGACTCAAGATTCTCCTTCATCACAATGATCGGGTCACGCTTCTTCCATTCTGCTTCCTCCTCGCGCGTGCGGTAAGCGCGCGGATCGGAGTGGGAATGGCCGAACCAACGGTAGGTTTTGGCTTCTATCAGCGTGGGCCCCTCGCCCGCCCGCGCGCGCTCGGCCGCGTGTGCCACCGCCCCGCGCACTTTCAGCACATCCATGCCGTCAACCACCTCCCCCGGGATACCGTACGCGCAGGCGCGCGCGGCGACATCCGGCAGGTGGCTGGCCTTCGCCCAGGGCACCGACATGGCGTACATGTTGTTCTCACATACGAAGATCACCGGCAGTTTCCAGAGAGAAGCCATGTTGAGCGATTCGTGGAAATTGCCCGTATTGCTGGCGCCATCACCAAAGAAGCACACCACCACGTTATCCTTGCCCATCAGCTTCTGCGCCAGCCCCGCGCCGACCGCCACGGGGATGTTTCCGCCCACAATACCGGTGGCTCCCAGGTTGCCATGCTCGACATCAGCGATGTGCATCGAGCCGCCCTTGCCCTTGCAGTAGCCGCCGGATTTGCCCAGCACTTCGGCCATCATGCGGTTGTAATGCGTCTGCTTGGCCTCATCCCCCTTGGCGACCTTGTCGCCGTGAGCGTGCGCATGACCATGTCCGCGGTGAGTGCTGGTGATGTAGTCGTCATCGCGCAGCGCCGAAACCGCCCCCACCGCCACCGCCTCCTGACCGGCATACAGATGCGAAGCGCCCTTGAGCACGGCTTTTCCCAGCAGGTTGGCAATATTGTTCTCCAATGCGCGGATCTCCATAACCTGTCGGAGAGACTGGATCAGCTCCTCCTTGGTCAAGCCCTGTTCTTCGATCAGCGCGGATACTTCCTCCATACGGCTGCGTTGTTCCTGTTCAGTCATCATTCCTCCCTGCCCTTTCGTAAATCCTGAAAAAACTATATCAGCATGATGCGCGGCTTGATACCGCTGATTTCCTGCAAATTAGGCTCCGGAGAGCCTGTATTACTGATGATGAAGTCGAGGTCTTCGATCCGAGCGAAGGACGCCGCGCCTACACGGCCCCATTTCGTGCGGTCCAGAATCGCCACCACCTGCTTGCAGCAGCCTACCAGATGCCGTTTCAATTCCGCTTCAGCGGGGGAAACATCCGTCAGCCCCTCGGCACGCGTGATGCCATGCGCGCCAAAAAAGCCGGTGCGCAGATTGATAGAGTCCAGCACGCATAGGCCGTTTATGCCCGTAAGCGAGACCGTGTCCCGCCGCAGCTGACCGCCGGTCAGGACGACAGAGATAGACGGCATGTCCAGCAGCATCTGCGCCACCGGCAGACTGTTGGTTGCCACTGTCAGATCACGGAAGCCGCGCAGACGCTGCGCCAGCGAGAGCGCGGTGCTGGAGGAATCCAGAAAAAGAGCGTCTCCATCCTGGATGAAGCCCGCCGCGGCTTCGGCGATGGCTTCCTTCTCGTCTTTCTGCTGCTGCCGGCGCAGGTTTAGCGAAAGCAGGTCAGGCGTGCGCTGGGGCGCCACCGCCCCGCCGTGCGTGCGGAAAACCAGTCCCCGGCCTTCGAGATCCTGCAGATCGGAGCGGATGGTCACCGGGGAAACGCCGTAACGCCGGCTGAGTTCGGACACCGAAACACGTCCCTGGCGGTTAACCAGCCGCAGGATTTCATGTTTGCGTTCCTCAGGAAACAGCGCCCTGGGGAGGTTCATGCCAGCCCACCGCTTTTAAGCGCCGCGTATTCGTTCAGAATGAGAATCCCGTACTTTTCCTGCGCATCGATGTCCGAGATGCGCTTGATGACCGATTCCAGGCCATCCTGCCGGATTTGCTGCTGCAGCTCCTGCGCTAGAGGATCCTGAGCAGGATCAAAAAGATATCCCGCCGCGACAGCTTTGCAGAGCGATGCCGGATTGATGCCGGAGGACTCCGCCAGGCGCAACGGGCCGATCAGCCGGTCGTTGGGTGCCAGCTTGCGCATCGGATCGCGCCCCAGACGGAAAATCGTGTCGCCCAGAGCGCGGTTGGCGAAGCGCCTCATCAGATCCGCCACGTGGGCTCGAAGCCAGTTTTCATCCGCATTGTAGAAGCGGGCGATCGCGCGCACGGATTCCTCAAGCGCCTCGTCCAGAATTGGCCGGATTTTCTCGTCAACCAGCGCCTGATAGCCAAATTCCAGCCCGCGCAGATAGCCCAGATAGGCCAGGACCGCATGCCCGCAGTTATGGATGTAGAGCTTGCGCGCTGTGTAAACCGGGAAATTGTCACAGACTTGAATCCCATCCACCGGCGGCGGGAAACCGACGAAACCAGCCCGGTCAACCGGAAGCTCGCGATACGGTTCGACCAGGATGCGCGAAGGATCCTGGCGGCGATATTCTTCTGTGGGCGGCGGGACCATGCGGCCGATCACCGTGTCGACAAAGCCGACGTGATCTTCAGCCCACGCGCGATTCTCGGCATCCAAATGTCCAAAAACCATCTCCCGCAGTTGTTGCGCGGCATTTTTCAGGTTTTCACACACAATGATATTGAGCGGCTTCAGGCAGCCAGCCCGCCTGCGCTGCCGCAGCCCGTCCGCGATCAGCGGCGCGATATGCGGGAGTACGCGCGCCCCCACCGCGGTCGCCGCCAGGTCAGCTGAGGCGATGGCTTGCGCGGCCTCCAGCGCGTCACGCTGCGAGTGCAACGCCCGTACCGGCCGGATTTCCCTAAGTTCGTGCGTTTCGTTATCAACCAACTCAATGGTATAGGCTCCGCGCTGGTTGATCGCGTCAATCAGTCCATCCACAACATCGACGAAGGTCACGTTTAAGCCAGAGGCGGAGAAGAGCTCCCCGATGAACCCCCGTCCGATATTGCCAGCCCCGAAGATAATCGCCTGGTCACTCATGCTTTTGTTTTCTTTCGTTTCCTTGCATTATAACATTATCTGAAAGCAATCAAGCATCCCAAAAAGCTAGTATACTGCGTTCCAGCCCTATGAAACGCTGGTTAACGCGGCCGGAAAATATCTTTGTCCTGCTTGCATTGCTCCTCAGCCTTCCGGCTTGTTTTCTGTTTCCCAGCGGTGCCGGGTACGATGAACTCGCCCACCTGGCGCGCGCGGTGGAGATAAGCTACGGCCAACCGATACCCAACCGACTGCTGGCGCAGGAAGCGCTTGTCCCCCTGTCAGTCAACGAGATCAACTATCGTTCGCGCAACTTTTACGATCCCCTGGAACCCGGATGGTTTGCCCGATTTTCCGGGCGTGAGGTGGGCTGGAACATCACTTTTCCTAAAAACACCCTCTCGGTGTATTTCCCCACCCTTTACATGCCCCAAGCCGCTTTGACCTGGCTGGCTCGCCGCACCGGTATCCCGCTCCTGCCGTGGTATTACTCCCTGCGCATGGCGGAGTTAGCGGGGTATATCCTGCTGGTCTACCTGGCTATACGCCTGATGCCCTTCGGCAAATGGCTGATGCTGATCACCGCCCTCACCCCCACCGCCGTCCTCAGCGCAGTCACCATCAACACTGACCCCTATACCAACGCCTCAGCCCTCCTTTTTATCGCCTGGGTCCTCCATCTGGCGGTGCGTGATGGCGCTTTAAACCTGAAGGATACCCTCCTCACGCTGCTGGCGACCGCGCTCCTCTTCGCCGCCAAGGTCAACGCCGCCGGATTAGCGCTCCTCCTGCTGCTCCTGCCCGCGCGCAAGTTCACCTCGCGTCGGCTTTTCTGGATCTTTGTTCTCGGCATTGCCGCGCTTTTCACCGTTGAAGTGCTCGCCTGGAACGCTTACCAGTCACTCAGCTTCCGCACCTACCGCGCTGACCGCGGCATCTGGATGATGACCCGCTATATCCTCGCCGATCCGCTGGGCTTCCTCCGCCTCTTTTTCACGGACATTTTCACCAACTGGTGGAAATACGTCCGCGACTGGACCGCGGCCAACCCCAATTTCCTCGGCAATGCCCCATTGATGATTTATCCGCTCTATCTGGCGACGCTGGTGATCACCTTGCTGGCTGACACGGCCGGCGGCAGACTCAACCGACGCGTACGCTGGCTCCTGGGCGGAGCGTTCGCCCTCTCCTACAGTTTTGCCGCGCTTTTCCTTTATCTCGGCGCGCGCGGACCGGGCGATGACATTAATATGAACGGCCGTTATCTCGGCGTGGCCATGCCTGCGCTGCTCCTGGCTGTGCTGCCAAACGCCAAACCGCGCTGGCTGCTGCAGCTGCCGGCCGCCCTGCCCGCCGCGCTGGGCTCGTTCGCAGCCGGTTTCATCTTCCTCGGCAGTCTGTGGCTGAACTTCCACGTCATTTGCGGTGTCAACCGCTACACAGGCGGCTTGTGCATCCTGCCGCACTACCGCAACCTCGACCCTTATGCCCTCCGCGTTGGCCCCCTCACCCCGAGCGCTCCCATCAGCCAGGAGATCACCGTCCAGTGCGATCAAATCGCCGAGCTGATGGTCTGGGTCGCCAACCCCATCCCAGCCGGGGCGCAGGCGCTTCTCGAAGTGCGCACCCAGCATGGCGACCAGCTCCTGGCCAGCGCAAGCCTCAGCGGCAGCGCTGCCAACCCGTCGGATTGGACGGCGATTCCGATCCGGACCGTGCATGGCATGGCCGGGCAGGTTCTGCGTCTCAATCTGATCGACCAATCCCCCGCCGGTGCCGAGGGTTTTTCCTTCGCGGTCACCCCAACGCATGAATATGAAGCCGGAAGGCTCTGGACAGGTGATGAAGAGCAACCCACCGATCTCTATTTCCATTATGGCTGCATCGTCAAGCCTTGATTAAAATGTATCCTCGGAAGGATTATTCACCAAGAATTAGGGGTATATGCGAGCAAAGAGGACCATTATGCCAAAAACCGCGCTGATCACCGACTCCACCTGCGACATCCCATCCGCATGGATCGAGCAATTCAATATCCAGGTCGTCCCGCTGACGATCAACTTTGGCAGTGAATCTTTTCTCGATGGGGTCGAGATGACCGCACTGCAGTTTTACGAACGGCTGGGGCATGAAAAGATCCACCCCACCACATCTCAGCCCTCGCCGGCTGCCTTCCTCAGTGCCTGCCGGAAAGCCGCTGAAGAGGGCGCGGAACAAATCCTCTGTCTGACCATCTCCAGCGGGATGAGCGGCACCATCGACGCCGCTCGCCAGGCGGCCGCCCAATCACCCATCCCGGTGACCATCCATGACAGCCGCAACAATTCGATGGGCCTGGGCTGGCAGGTCATCGCTGCCGCGCGCGCCCGCGAAGCCGGCGCCGACCTGGCGGCCATGCTGAAAGCCGCCGAGGCTGTGCGCGATAAAATCAGCTATTACATCACGCTCAACACGATCGACTTTCTCGCCAAGGGCGGGCGAATCGCCGACGCGGTCCGTTTTCTCAACTCCATCCTGCAGATCAAGCCGATCATTTACGTCAAGCCGGATGTCGGCACAGTGGGCGCCGCGCTGCCCAGCCGGTCACGCCGTTCGGCCATCGAAGGCATCTGGAAAGAATTCTTCAACCACGCCAGGAATGGCAGAAATCTGCACGTGACCGTCCTGCATAACAATGCGCTGGAGGAAGCCCAGGCGCTCGCCGAACGTCTCCGCAGAGAATATAATCCTGTCGACCTTTTCATCCAGATCGTTTCTCCCGTGCTCGGAGTGCATACCGGCCCCGGAGCCCTCGCGCTTTGCGGCTACACAGACTGATCAGGAGGCTCTCATGAACATTCTATTCATCGGCGGAACCGGGCTGATCAGCTCAGCCTGCAGCGATCTGGCCTTGACCCAGGGGCATCAGCTCACCCTGCTCAACCGCTCTCGCAGCACCAAATACCCGCTGCCCGAAGGAGCGCGCCTGATTCAGGCAGACGTGCGCGGTGAAGAATCCGAGCTGGCCGCGCTCCTCGCCAAGGAGAAATTTGATGCGGTGGTCGATTGGATCGCCTTTACCCGCGCCGATATCGAACGCGACCTGCGCCTGTTCAAAGGAAAGACCGGACACTTCATCTTCATCTCCTCCGCCAGCGCCTACCAGAAACCTCCTGCGCACTACATCATCACCGAATCTTCCCCGCTGGAAAACCCTTTCTGGGAATATTCGCGCAACAAGATTATCTGTGAGAATTTACTCATGGATGCCTGGCGGAAGGAGGGATTTCCCGCCACCATCGTCCGCCCCTCGCTGACCTATGGCCCCAGCCAGATCCCCCTGGCGGGAGCATCCTGGCAGCATCCCTACACGGCCATCGACCGCATGCGCAAAGGGCTGAAAGTGGTGGTGCCCGGTGACGGCACCTCACTGTGGACAGTCACCTGGAACGGTGATTTCGCGGTCGGTTTCAATGGGCTGCTGGGCAATCCGAAAACGCATGGCGAGGCCTTCCATATCACCTCTGATGAGGTGCTGAGCTGGAACCAGATCTATGCCACCGCGGCGCGGGAAGCCGGCGCCGAATTCCTCCCCGCGCATATTTCCTCGGATGTTATCGCCGCTTACAACCCGGGAGCGGTTGGCGACCTGATCGGCGACAAGAACAACAGCAGCGTCTTTGATAATAGCAAGATCAAGCGCTTTGTGCCCCAATTCAAGTGCGAAGTGAGCTGGCAGGAAGGCGTTCGCCGATCGCTGGCCTGGTTTGACGCCGATCCAGCCCGCCGAACGATTGACTCAGAGCTTAACGACCTGTGGGATCGTCTGATCGCGCTCCAGGAGAGCATCCTGCCTTAGCTTCCAGGGCTGCCGCCATGCCTGCCCAATGAGGCCTGTGCTTGAATGACGGCAGCACACCGCCAGGGACATGCTGATGAGTCTTGCCTCAGCGGGGGCGTTTCCCCGCCCTCTCTGCCAGGGCTGCATGCTGGCCGCGCTCCTGACCTGGCTGCCGGGTGTCAACTGGGAGATTAATCAGCCAAAGGGAATGCCCGACACGCCCGCTCATCCGGGATTGCCCTGATAATTCCAAAACCCGTATAATCTGCTTTCTTATTGGTGCTTATCTGAATTCTTAAAGGAGCAAAGGCATGATCCCCATACGTGATGGCATACCCACCCGCCGGGTACCGGTTGTCAACTATCTGCTGATCGCGGTCAACATCCTCGTCTTCATCCTGCAGGCGCTCGCCGGAACAGCCCAGGAGAACATCATGCTCCAGTACTCCCTCATCCCGGCCAACTTCCGCGAAGGGATCACGCTGCCCAATCTGCTGGATATCTTCACCAGCATGTTCATGCACGCCGGCATCGCGCATATCGCCGGCAACATGCTCTATCTGTGGATCTTCGGTGACAACGTCGAAGACGCCATGGGCTCAATCAAATATCTGATCTTCTACCTGATCGGCGGCGTGGCAGCCTCCGCCGTGCATGTCTTCACCAACCCGGGTTCGCAAATTCCCACTGTGGGAGCCAGCGGAGCGATCGCCGCGGTGCTTGGCGCCTACCTGATCCTCTTCCCGCAAAGCAAGGTGCAAACATTCATCCCCATCGGCTTCTTCATGCGCATGGCGGTTATCCCGGCCATCGTCGTGCTCGGCTTCTGGTTCCTGATGCAGGTCTTCACCGGCGTCATGAGCTGGGGCGGACCTGACGTGGGCGGCGTGGCGGTTTGGGCGCATGTGGGCGGCTTTGTCGCCGGGCTGATCCTGGCGAAAATCTTTGCCGCCGGGCGTCATCAGCCTGTGCGCGGCTTCTGACGACCGGATTGGCGCCAGGCTTGAGGCAAACCTCCGATCCTCTGTCATCGCTGACCCGCCAGCCGGGACCTGCAGGCTGACGCAACAGGTTTCGCCTTCGCAGGAGATCCGGTAAATTCCAGGGACCGCCTGCGTCTCGCCCGGTTGCCGGCTGAAAGAAACAGGCTGCCGTCAGGCATTCAAACCAAGCGCGGGTTAACCTGGAAGAGGCTGTCCAAAAAGGCAGCCGTATGGAGTTGGGTTCCCCAGCCAAGCGTGGGAAGTAGCGCTTCATTATTCTTTTCTTACGAGTTATGCGTATCCGGATTCTCAGGCATGCCCGCCGTCTGGATCGCTTTTCTTCATAGAGGTGAGGGTTTTGGCGGCGGTTTCGCCGCCAAAACCCGATCAAAAGAAACCTCCCCCCTTCCGCCCAAGATTCTCAAATACATTCCGCTTCATCGCCCGCGGGAGGGGGCTGGGGGGTGGGTCCCACAGCCTCTGCGTCGCAGTAGGAATCGCGGAGGGCATCGGTGGATGCCCTCCCTACTTTCTTCATAGAGGTGAGGGTTTTGGCGGCGGCTTCGCCGCCAAAACCCGATCAAAAGAAACCTCCCCCTCCCGCGTAAGATTCTCAAATGAATTCCGCTTTGTTGCCAGCGGGAGGGGGCTGGGGGGTGGGGCCTACAGCTTGCGTTGCAGTGGTACATACATTTAACCGCCAGTCCTACCCAGCCTTTTCGACACGCATTGGCACCTGGCTCAAGCGTTCATCCGCCGCGGGAAGAACATAACTCCTTGCAGCACACCGCCGGGATCACGGAGGGCATCGTGGATGCCCTCCCTTCTGGAGAAGAGACAATGGGAACCCAGGACACACATAACCAACGCAATCCAAAAGCAATTCGCGCGCACCAATCCCCCGTTGAACATTTTCACTATCTGCCATCCACCGTCACCTTTTTCTGCCCGGCTGACAAGCCGCTGCATTTTCACTCCTCCCAAGAGTAACTATGGTTTCCTCGCCGGGCGAAGGGTCTATGAATGTGCTGACTGCGCTGATTGCCCTTTGCCCAGCCAATGCACCCAGGCCTGGGGTAAGCGCCAAATTCGGATCAGCTTCCGTCTGCTGGAGTTTCGCCGAAGGGCGCGCGGGAACTCGACCAGTCCCAACGGGCAGCGCTTACGCGCTTAACCTTCTGTCGAGGCCGAGACGGCTTTTAGTCATATCAAACACAATATGGCCTCGCATAGATTCCATGTACGCGGTTTGGAGAAGGTGAAAACCGGGTGGGGACTGGTTGGCATTGCGCATAACCTTACAAAAATGGCCGCGTTTACGCGGCCATTTTTGTGTTCCCTACCTGAAACCCTTTTATTGCTTGATTTCTAAATCAAGGGGCTGCCTGGTCATTCTTTCTGGACAGCCCCTCTCCATCAACCCGCGTACCTCTCAGCCGCGCTGATATACCCACTCGCCGGCCACCATGGTACGGCGCGGCTGGATATCTTTAAGCGCCATGGGATCGATCGTGAAGGGGTCCTCATCCAGCACCAGCAGATCAGCCAGATAACCCGGCAGCAGCCGTCCAAGACGATCTTCCATGCCCATGCCGTAGGCTGCGCCCTGGGTATACCCTCGCAGCGCCTCCATCACGCTGACCCGCTGTTCCGGGTACCAGCCCTCCGGCCCCGGCGAGCCATCTGCGCGCCGGCGTGTCACCGCGGCGTGCACGCCGGTGAAGGGGTTGATCGATTCCACCGGAGCGTCCGAGCCATAAGCGTAGCGCGCGCCAGCGTCGATCTGGCTGCGCAGCGCGTATCCGGTGGCGCTGCGCTTGCCCCAGTGCTTGTCAGCGATGTACATGTCTGAGGTGGCGTGCAGCGGCTGGTAGGAGGCGATTACATCCAGCTCCGCCAGGCGGTTAAGATCTTTCGGGTGCAGCAGCTGAACATGCTCGATGCGGTGGCGCAGGTGCGAACCTGGCAGGTGTTCTTTTTCATACGCGCGCAGATTAGCAAAAGCATTCAGCGCCTCGTGGTTGGCGCGGTCGCCAATCGCGTGAACTTCCATTGCCAGCCCGGCGTCGGCGGCTTTTTTTCCGTGCTCAAAGAGCGCCTCGCCGTCCATCAGCAGCATGCCGGTGCTCTCCGGGTTGTCCTCATAGGGCTTGAACATCGCCGCTGTCAGCGGACCGATCGCGCCATCCATGAATCCCTTGATGTTGCCAATCCGCAGCATATCGTTGCCAAAACCGGAATGCAAGCCCAGCGCGACCGCGTGATCGAGCTGTTCCAAGGGTATGCCCTTGAGCATGCGCAGCTTGAGCTCACCCGCCGCCTGCAGGTTCTGCAGCGCGGCAAAGACATCCATCCCGTCAAGATCCTGCAGACCGGTCAGCCCCATCGCCCACAGTTTGGGTTGGATCTCACGGATCATGCGGGTAAGCTGCGCCTCGCCTGGTTCAGGGATCAGCGCGGAGACCAGCTGCTCAGCGCCCGTTTCGTAAAGAATGCCGTCCAAACTGCCATCCGCCTTATGGCCGATGCTGCCGCCCTCCGGGTCAGCCGTGTCGCGGTCAATCCCCGCCAGCTTGTAAGCCAGCGAGTTGACCCATACGGAATGCCCCGATTTCTGCGTAATCATGATCGGGTGTTTGACGCTCACCTCATCCAGCAGTTGCGCGTCGCCCGCGCCCTCTGGCCAGGCATTCTGATTGAAGCCCCAACCGGTGATCCATTCACCCTCGGGAGTGACAGCGGCGCGTTCTTTCAGGCGCTGGATGCACTCCGCGCGCGTAGCGGTCTCGCAGTCCACGTTGATTTGGGCGATCACATAATACTTCAGGTGCATGTGCGCATCCATCAGACCCGGGATGATCACCTTGCCGCCCATGTCCTCCTGATCGCACCAGCCGCCGTATTCAGCCAGCAGACGGTCATCGCTGCCCACCGCCAGGATCTTGCCGTCGTAAACCACCATCGCGTTGGCCCGCGGCAGACTGTCATCCAGCGTGTGAATCAGACAATTGTAGAGAATCCTTCCCCTCATGCGTACCTCCGGTTATCCAAGGCAAATTCAGGCGCCCTCCCGCCTGGCAATACCTATCTCCAACTATTCGGCGACCCGATTTTCGAGGAACAGGTTGAGCAAGTCAATATCGACGTCATACCCCCCGCGACGCTCATAACGCGCCCCCTCACGGCCGTGATCAATGATGCCAAAGGGCCCCTCGAAGTTCCAGAAGGAATAGCCCCACTTGCGCTCACGGAAGATGCCCAGCAGGTCTTTGAACCAGGCCAGCGCCACTGAATTAGGAATGCGGTTGTAACAACCCATTTCGCCGATATGAATGGGCACCCCCATCTGCTCCACCTCCACCCATGGCTGGTAGACCTCGCGCAACGCCTCCCGGTCCCAGCGCTTTCCGTTCCACTCCACCCCCGGCCACCGCGGATTCTCCGGCACGCCCGGCCAGCCCGACCACCACTTGGCCTGGTAATGCGAGATCGCCATCGGCGCGTACCCGCGCCCGGAGTGCGTCACCCCCAGGTCGGCCAGTTCGGGGATGGCTCCCCCGCCTCCCTCGATCCCATCGATGGTGACCGGCCGTGCCGGGTCCACCGCGCGGATCGCGGCGGTTACGCGCCGGATAATGGCGGCGTGGTTTTCCCGCGTCATCCCGCGGTCACCCACGCCCGGGGGCTCATTGATCAGGTCAAAGCTGAGCTCCTCGCCAGGGATGCCTTTATAGCGTTTGGCAAAGTTCTCCCAATGAAAGGTCAGCCCGTCCTGCGCGATCTTATCCAGCCAGAGGTTGTCGCGCTCGATCTCCGGCCGGTTGATGCAGTAACCCGGCACGCGGTGCATATTTAGGCTGACATGCAGCCCTCGGCCGCGGCAGGCGGCGATATAGCCATCGATCGCCTCCAGCGCCTCTTCCCGGGGGTTGAAGTAGTCGAACTGGTCGGTCCAGAAACGGTAATCCGTGGGGATGCGCACGAAGTTCAAGCCGTTCGCGGCGAGAAAATCAAGGGCTTTCTCATCCGCCGGCGGAGGTGCCTTGCCGTCATAGATGAACATCCACAGGAAATTGAAGCCGTACTGTCTCATCTCATGCTCCTTTCAGCGCCGCGGCGGCAGCCAGGAAATCATCCACAGCGCAATCAGGCGTGCTCCAGGAAGTCACCAGCCGGCAGGCCTGATGTCCGGCATCCACCCTGGCCCAGGTGAAAAAGGCAAAATTCTCCATCAGCGCTGGAATCCAGGCATCCGGCAGAATGGGAAAGATCTGGTTGGTGGGTGATTCGATGAGGAATTCGAAGCCCAGGGCGCGCAGCCCCCGCGCCAGACGCTGTCCAGCCTGGTTGGCGTGCCGCGCGAGCTCCCAGTAGAGCCCCTCGCGGAAGAGCTCCTCAAACTGAATGCCCAGCAGGCGTCCCTTGGCCATCAGCCCTCCACGCTGCTTCATCAGATAGCGAAAATGCGTCTTGAGCGCCGGGTTGTTGATCACCAGCGCCTCACCGAGCAGCGCGCCGTTCTTGGTGCCCCCGATATACCAGGCGTCAAAAAATCGGCTGAATGCGGGCAAGTCCATGTCGCAGGCTGAGCTGGTCAGCCCGGCGCCCAGCCGCGCGCCATCGGCGTAAAGATACAGCGCATGCCGGTCGCAGGTTTCGCGCAGCGCCTGCAGCTCCGCGCGGGTGTAGACCGTCCCCAGCTCGCTGGATTGCGAGATATACACCGCGCGCGGCAGCACCATGTGTTCAAAATAATGCTCCGCCACCACCCGCTCGATCTCCGCCGGGATAACCTTGCCAAGGGCGCAGGGGACCGCGTTGACCTTATGTCCGGTGGCCTCGACCGCCCCCGCCTCATGGGTGCAGATATGCCCGCTCTCCGCCGAGATCACCGATTCATGCGGCCGCAGCATGCCCGCCAGCGCGATCAGGTTGGTTTGCGTCCCGCCCGGGATGAAGTGCACATCCGCTTCCGGGTTGTCCGCATCCCGGCGGATCTGCTCGGCGGCGCGCAGGCAATACTCGTCCTCCCCATATCCCGGGGTTTGCACCAAATTGGAGCGCTCCAGCGCAGCGAGGATCGAGTGGTGGGCGCCTTCGGAGTAATCGTTTTCGAAACTGTAACGCATGGGCTGCCTTGTCTGGGTTGGAATTGCCGCGAATTATACCCAGTCAACGCCAACGGCGCCTTCCCGCCTTGCTCCTCTCCCCTCTTTTCCGCACCGTGCGGCTGCCAACCCGCGTCCATGCACAGCAATGGCGCTTGCCGTTAGATGCATCCCCGCCAGACCAGCCTCGGATCACAGCCATTGCATGAACAATATCCCCCGCTTATAGTAGGATATGTCCCAGAACCTATGCCAGCGCCGCGGGACATGAAGATGATCCCGCGCCTCCAGCCCCGCCGGATCCCTCTCTTCAGGGTTCATTTCATCAAGGAGTTGCCGCATGTGTGACACGCTTGGTCTGATCCTTCCCGATCGAGCCCTCTTCGCTAAGAACAGCGACCGCAGCCCCAACGAACCGCAGGTCTGCGAATTCCACCCGCGGCGCGAGCACACCCAGGCCTCCCTCCAGGTCACCTACCTGACCATCGACCAGGTCAATCAGACCCATGCCTGCCTGCTCTCGCGCCCAACCTGGCTGTGGGGCGCCGAGATGGGCGTCAACGAATATGGCGTGTGTATCGGCAACGAGGCTGTTTTTACCCGCGGCGCCTACGCCAAAAGCGGTCTGACCGGCATGGACCTGGTGCGTCTGGGTCTCGAACGCGGCGCCAGCGCCGTGGAAGCGCGTGATGTGATCCTCGCCCTGCTCGAACGCTATGGTCAGGGCGGCAATTGCGGCTATGACCATGAGTTCTTCTACGACAACTCCTTCCTGATCATGGACCGCCAGGAGTTGTTCGTGCTGGAGACCGCCGGGAAGCAATGGGCCTGGAAGTCTTACCCGCGCGCCAGCATCTCCAACCGGCTGACACTGCGCACTGACGCCGACGCATGCAGCGCCAACCGACGCGTGGATTTCCAGCGCGCGCACGCCAACCCGCTGATCACCTTCTTCTCAGGTTCCAAATCGCGCTGGCGGCAGACCTGTGAGGCGCTGACCCACACCGAAAGCGTGCCTTCGCTCTTCAGCGCCCTGCGCCGCCATGAGAAGGCTGATGCCCGCCCGCTCTGCCAGCCCAGTGTGCGCAGCACCTGCATGCACGCCGGCGGCCTGGTGGGCGACCACACCACCGCCAGCATAGTCGTCGAGCTGGACCAGACCATCAAGGTCTGGCTGACCGGCTCCTCCACCCCCTGCATCTCGCTCTTCAAACCCTGGCTGTTCTCCGGCCAGACCAACCAGCTGATCATCGCCCCCGACGCGTCCCAACCGGATGGCTACTGGCAGGAGCGCGAGCGTTTCCATCGCGCGTTGATCGGCAGACAGCTCCCGCAGGAGTATTACCACGAGCGCGACCAACTCGAAGCCGCCTGGTTCGCCGAATCCCGGCAGCTCTCTGATTGGGCCGCGCTCACTGAAAAAGCCCTGCTGGAGGAAAGCGCGTTTACTCAGCGCTGGGAAACCCGGCTCAGCGGCACAACCTGCGGTTCGCGGCGCTTCCTGCGCTACTGGGAGAAGAAAAACCAGCGCCTCGGCCAGCCGCGCGCCTGACACTCCGTCCCAACCCAGCGGTTTGTTTCCCTTGCCCGCCGCGCTGTCCGCCTGGGTAAACCGCGCCGGAGCAGGGGCGTGGAATCGCATCCTGTAATCCATCTATTCCCCAACGATCCCTGCGCGGCGCTGGCCTGCCCGTCCCCGCCTTGCAGGGATCTGGCCGCTCACCCCCCCAAAGGCGGCCGCAGCGGCTGATGGTCATGGAGACGGAAGGTCGACGCTGCGTCGCGACTTTGGGGAACTCCGCGCCGGTCACAGGCCCTGAGCCAAGCGTACCCGCTGCGATACGCCGGCCGTTGCTGAGGATCTACTCTACGCTTCGGCGCGCCCTTCGGGTATCCGGTAGATACCTCCGGCCAGCGGCGCGCGGGTCCGAACAGCCCGCGGCGGAGGTTAAAAAAAGACGTCCCACAGCAGGCCGCCCACCCAAGAGACGTGACTCTGTATCCCCGTCCCAAATCGACAATCGCGCCTCCTGCCCGGGCGCGTCCGCCGGGTTGTGCTTATCGCTGCGGATGAAATTTCCGCCCCAGCCAATGGCATGCCCGTAGAAGCGCCGGGACAGCCGTTCCCTTTGGAACCGCGCACAAGTTATTGCCCGATGTCCGTTCCCGGTGGTCCACTACCTCCTGGATCACGCCGCTCATTTCATCCAGCGTGTACCAGCCGGAATGCGCTGCCCATAGCTGTTGAAGGGAATGAATTCAGGCTGATGTTCTTTAATTGACTCTTGTCTGCCAGGTCCAACTGCTGTACTGCGGCCGTGATCGGAAAATCCCGTCAAATTTCATGATATCGGATTTCGATTTCGCCTCATCAATGATCGTATCCCATCTCCACCGCTCCTCCATGGATAACCAAATCCATTAACATCGGTATAATCGAATCACGCGGTTCGAACAAAATATCACCCCGGGGAGCTGAGCAAAAGAGATGTCCATTATCACGCTGATGACGGATTTCGGCATCAAAGACGGCAATGTGGGTGTGATGAAAGGCATTATCTATGGCATCGCCCCCGACGCCAGGCTGGTCGACCTCAGCCACATGATCGGCGCGCAGAACGTGCGCGAGGCCGCCATCGTGCTGGCGCGCTCGGCGCCCTTCTTTCCGCCCGGAACCGTGCACATGGTGGTTGTTGATCCCGGCGTAGGCACCGCGCGGCGCCCCATCGCGGTCAAAATGGGCGGCCAGTATTACGTCGGACCCGACAACGGTACGCTCACCTTCTGGCTTGAGACGCTGGAACAAACCAGCCAGCCGGTCACGGCCGTTCATCTGGATAAACCCGCCTATTGGCTTAAAGACGTCAGCTACGTTTTCCATGGCCGCGACATTTTTTCCCCCGTCGCGGCCCGCCTCTCCACCGGCACGAGCCTTGAGCTGATGGGCAGTATCATCCACGACCCGCAGCGCATCAGCCTGCCCCAGCCCGTGCGCGAGAGCAGCCAGCTGACCGGCGAGGTGATGCACATCGACCATTTCGGCAACGCCGGATCCAATATCCAGATCCACCACCTGCTGCAGCTGCTTGGCCAGCCTGCCGGGCAAACCGCCATCGGCAGCCAGGGGGACCAGCGCGAGATGATCAACCTGCTGCTGGCCCGCAAAGATGACTTGAGCGTGGAGGTCAGCGGGGTCACCATGCGGGGTCTGGTGGCCGCCTTCGGGGAACGCCGCCCCGGCGAACCCGCCGCGCTGATCAGCAGCACCGGCAGCCTGTTCGCCTCGGTGGTCAACGGTTCCTTTGCCGGCACCTACGGCACCCGCACCGGCGCCCGTTTCATCGTCCGGGTCAGGGGATGACAGACCCGATCATCGATATCGAGGGGTTGAGCTTCCGCTACCGCACGCGGGAGGAACCGGCGCTGAAAGGCGTCAGCCTCAGCGTGCAGCCCGGCGAATTCCTGCTGATTGCGGGCGCCAGCGGTTGCGGAAAGACCACTCTGGCGCGCTGCCTGAACGGGCTTATCCCGCACAGCTACAAGGGTGAGCTGAGCGGAGAAATGCGCCTGTTCGGGGAAAACCTGCTCGCGATGAGCCTGGCCGAGATCAGCCAGCGCACGGGAACGCTGCTGCAGGATCCTGAACGGCAGATCGTGGCCTCGGATGTGCTTTCGGAGGTTGCCTTCGGCCCGGAAAACCTGGGGCTGCCCGCCGGAGAGATCCTGGCGCGCGTCGACAGTGTGCTGGAACGCCTGAAGATCAGCTACCTCAGGGACCGCGCCACCTTCGCGCTCTCCGGCGGCGAAAAACAGAAAGTGGCCCTCGCGGGCGTGCTGGCCATGCGCCCTTCGATCCTGCTGCTGGATGAACCTCTCGCTTCGCTGGATTCGGCCTCTGCCTGGGAAGCCGTGCAGCTCTTCCGCCGCCTGGCTGACGAGGGCACCACGGTGATGATGATCGAACACCGTGTTGAGGACGGGCTGCTTGCTAACCCTGACCGCCTGCTTTATATGGAGGAAGGCGAGATCCGTTACCTTGGAGCGGTGAAGGAACCCCCGCGCGGCGTCAGTTATCACCAGGTCAAGCTGCCGGCTGAATGGGTACTGGAGCGCGTGCTCGAGGAGCAACCCGCCGCACCGGTCATTCAGGCGCGGGAGGAAGGGGATCCCAATCTCCCGCTGGTGGAGTTCAAAGACGTCACCTTCGCCTATGAGAAAGGGCATAATGTCCTCGAAGGCATCAACCTGACCATCAACCGCGGTGACCTGATCGCCGTACTCGGTCCCAACGGCGCGGGCAAGTCCACGCTGGTCAAGCACACCATCGGCCTGCTCAAACCCACCGGGGGGCTGGTGCTGATCGAGGGCAGGGACAGCCGCAAGGTTTCGGTGGCCGCCAATGCGCACAGTGTGGGCTATGTCTTCCAGAACCCCTCGCATATGCTCTTTGCCAACAGCGTGAGAGAAGAGCTGGCTTTCGGCCCCCAGAATCTGGGTTTTAAAAACGCAGACATCGAAAAAGGCGTCGTTGAGGGCGTGCGCGTGCTCAACCTGACCGGACTGGAGGAATATCCCCCGCTGGGACTCTCCTTTGGCCAGCAAAAGCGCACCACCATCGCCGCTGTTCTGGCGATGCGTTCCAAGATCCTGATCATGGACGAACCCACCGCCGGTCAGGATTATGCCAATTACACCCGTTTCATGCGCGCCATGTGTGAACCCGCGGAGGGCGGCGCGCGTTCCCTGCTTGCCGAAAACTTCCAGGCGACGCTTTTTATCACCCATGATCTGGATCTGGCGGTGACCTATGCCAACCGCGTTCTGCTGGTCGGCGAAAAGCGTATCCTGGCGGATGGAAAACCCGAGGAGGTGCTCAAGGACCATGACCTGTTGGCGCGCGGCCGCGTCCGGCCGACATCTTTGCTTCAGCTGAATGAGCGCTGGCTTCCGGCCACCCGTCATTTCCTGCCGGTGGAAACACTGGCCCGTTTCATCGCCAACCAGCCCTCCGCGGCATCCGCCGGCTGAAGTCCGCATCAACCTTGCCATAATCAGAGGAGAATTTCAATGGATAAGAACGACGGTTTATGGGCTTTCGGTACGCGCCAGGTGGTCTATGGAGCCATCGGCGCCGCCCTCTATGGCGTCCTTTCATGGATGACCAACATCTTCCCCCTGCCCGCCGCGGGCAACATCACCTTCCGCCCCGCCGTGGCCGTGCTGATCATGTTCGGCGCCGCCTTTGGCCCCTGGGTAGGTTTCATCGCCGGCCTTCTCGGCAATATCCTCGGCGACGCGATCAGCGGCTTCGGTTTCTGGTGGCACTGGTCGGTGGGCAACGGCATCATGGGCCTGGTGGCTGGCCTCGCGCTCTCCTGGGTCAAGAACTATGCCAACGCGCGCAATATCACCATCGCCGTGCTCTTTGGTTTGCTGGGCGATGCGCTGGGCATGCTCTTCGCCTCGGTGATGGAAAAGGTCACCGGCGGGATCGACTGGGCTACCGCTCTGGGCGGTTACTGGCTGCCCGCCTTCATTGGCAACGCGCTGATTATCATCATCCTGGTGCCGATCCTGCTCGTTGCCTACAACGCGGTGATATCCAGACGGAGCAGATAGCCCATGATGGTGGCGTGGAGGTACAAGCCGCGTGATACGCTGATCCAGCGCCTGGATCCGCGTTCCAGGTTCATCTTCCTGGGCTGCCTTTTCGCGGCTTTTGCGATCGGTCAGGTCTGGGACATCCGCGTCGTGGTCCCGCTCTTCCTCCTTTCGGTGGTCCTGCTGCTCATGGCGCGCATCGACTGGGCCGATATCGCTCTTCCGATCTTCTTTTTCCTGGTGTTCATCATCCTCATCGTGGGCATCAACGGGCTTCTTTCAGGACGCGGCGGTCCGTCCATCGTGCGGGATCATGACACTTCCGAAGTG
>MTKY01054898.1_pt1 | contig 21480 bp, 18 predicted proteins | sample 1042731 | NCBI WGS metagenome assembly MTKY01 (sample SAMN06212206, study PRJNA360538) | anaerobic digester metagenome | biome: Wastewater treatment plant; material: sludge; isolation source: anaerobic digester fed with sludge from wastewater treatment plant | place: Denmark: WWTP Soeholt ... | reverse complement strand
GCCGACAGCCCGCTATCGCAGGCGGGTGATCTCCACCCCGACGAAGAGCTCTGAGCCGCCGGAGGTGGAAAAGATGCCACGCAATGGCGGGCTGTCGGCGTAGTCGCGGCCCTTGGCGACGACGACGTGGCGCGGTCCGGGCGTGATCGCGTTGGTCGGATCCCAGCCGATCCACTCACCGTCCCACCATTCAATCCAGGCGTGCGACTCGCCCTCGACGGATTCGCCAATCTCGGGGTCGGGAGACGGGTGTAGGTACCCGGAGACATACCGGGCGGGGATGCGTGCTTCGCGCAGTGCACCAAGCGTGAGGTGGGCAAAGTCTTGGCACACGCCGGTCTGCTCGGTCCACGCATCGGCTGCGGTCGTGGTGACCTCAGTGCTTCCGGGGACGTACGCGATGCGTTCGTGCAGGAACTTCATGACTGCTGATGCGTATTCAGTCGGAGTGCCAGCAGCGCTCCTCAGAGGTGCCAGCTCAACCAACAGGTCCGGTGACGGTGCAACCCAGGGCGACATGGCGAGGAATTCGCACCATTCGTCCTGCACGGCATCGAGCGCTTCCCATGCGATCCCATGCGGCTCCGGCGGGGTGCCTTGGGTGTCCACGATCGAGGTGGCGACAACCGTGAGGTCCTGGTGTGGGTCGTGGACCTCGAACGAGGTGACCGTCGTGCCCCAATAGTCGCGGTACTCATACGTCCAGGGTGACGGCGATATCTCGAGACGCGACCGCAGAACGTATTGCTCCGATGTCGTCATCGGAGTCATGCGTGCCTCGTTGAACGACGCAACGGCGCCCTGCTCGTAGTGATAGCCGGTCGTATGGCGGATGCGCAGCTGCATTGTCTCGCTCACAGCAGCACCCCTCCGCGCCAGGTGTACGCCTCGGACTCGGCGAAGTAGCGCGCAGACACGGCATCGCTGGCTGCGGCACAGCTGCGCTGCAATCGCTCCATCTCGACCGGGAGATCAAAGACGATGTCGGCAAGCGGGCGGTATTCGAGCTCAGTGCGCGCACGACCCAGCAGGCGCTGGGCTTCGTCGCTGAAACCTGAACGCTGACCCGCCGACTCAAGCTTGGTGAGTGCCTTCTCGGCCTGCGCCAACGACGAGACGATCGACCGCGGGAACCAGCGATCAAGCAGCAGGAACTCTGCGGCCTGACGATCGGCCTCGATCCCGCGATAGGCACGGATGAAGCTCTCGTACGCTCCACACGCGCGCAGCGTCGTAGGCCATGCCACCTGCGGACCAGATGCAAGGGCCGCCGTGGAGAGCAGCCGTGCGGTCATGTCTACCCGCTCGATGCTGCGGCCCAACATGTAGAACTGCCAGCCCTCATCGCGCGACATCGTCGAGTCGGCGATGCCGGAGATCATCGCCGTACGATTGCGCACCCAGGTGAACATGTCGGGAGGTCGCATCGCCTGCGCGGCCGACAGTCCGCGCCACGTGGTGTTGATCGCGGCCCAGATGTCGGTCGACAGGGTTTCGCGTGCTCGCCGGGCGCTCTCGCGGGAAGCGCCAATGGCTGCGGCGATCGACACCGGCGAATCGGCATTGTGGGCGAGCAGGTCGAGGATCAGCCAACGGTTGGGGTTACCGGTGTAGTCCTCGACTCCCATCACGGAGAGCAGCTGCTCGCAAGACCTGCGTTCGTCGATGCCGGGATCCTCGATCAGCACCTGCATCTGTACGTCCAGGATGCGTGCGGTGTCATCGGCGCGCTCGAGGTAGCGGCCGATCCAGAACAGCGACTGCGCGATGCGGCTCAACATGTGCCATCGCCCCCCACCTGTTGCTGTTGTTGCTCCTGCTCGTGGACCTGCATGCCGCCGGTGTCGCCGTCGGCGGCCGGGCCGGCCGACTGTGTGATGCCGGCGACCAGAGTCGCGGACGGTGCGATCTCACCCTCGTCTTCGGGCTCGGTGAGCCCGGCCAGCACCCAGGTGTCCTTGGAGCCGCCGCCTCGGCTGGAGTTGACGATCAGCTCGCCTTCCGGGAGCGCGACTCGGGTCAGTCCGCCCGGCAACACCGATACATCGTCCCCGTCGTGAACCGCGAACGGACGCAGGTCGACGTGCCGCGGTCTGATGCCGTCCTCGACGAGGGTCGGCACGGTTGACAGCGAGATGACCGGCTGCGCAATCCAGGCCCGCGGATCGTCGAGGATCTTGCCGCGCAGCTCATCAAGCTCATCCTTGCTGGCGGCAGGGCCGATCACGATGCCCTTGCCTCCCGAGCCGTCCACCGGTTTGAGCACCAGCTCGTCGAGGCGGTCGAGCACCTCTTCGCGCTGTTCGGCCTCGCCCATCCGCCAGGTGTCGACGTTGCGCAGGATCGGCTCCTCCGACAGGTAGTAGCGGATCAGGTCGGGCACGTATGTATAGAGAAGCTTGTCGTCGGCGACCCCGTTGCCAACGGCATTGGCGATGGTGACGTGGCCAGCACGGGCAGCGTTGATGATGCCGGGCACGCCGAGCGCAGAGTCGGCGCGGAACTGCACCGGGTCGAGGAACTCATCATCGATGCGGCGATAGATCACATGCACTGGTTCAAGACCATTTGTCGTACGCATCATCACCCGGCCCGAGCGGCAGACGAGGTCGCGGCCCTCGACGAGCTCGACGCCCATCGTGCGGGCCAGCAGTGTGTGCTCGAAGTAGGCGGAGTTGTAGACACCGGGCGTCAGCACGACGACAGTCGGATCGCTCACGCCGGCGGGTGCGGCCTTGCGGAGGGCGGCGAGCAGAGTCTGCGGGTACTGCGACACGGGCCGGATGCGGTGATCGGCGAACACCTCGGGCAGCGCCGCAGAGAGTGCCCGGCGGTTGGTCATGACGTAGGAGACGCCGGACGGTACTCGTACGTTGTCCTCCAGCACCCGGAAGTCACCGTTGCCGTCACGGATCAGGTCGACGCCGGCAACGTGCACACGCACGCCATTGGGCGGCTCGAGCCCGGCCACGACGCGGTGATAGTGCGGCGACGTCATGACGGTTTCACGGGGAACCACGCCGTCGGCGAAGAGCTCACCCGGTCCGTACGCGTCGGCGAGGAATCGCTCGAGCGCGAGCACGCGCTGTCGCACGCCGCGCTCAACGTGGTGCCAGTCGTCGGACTCGATCAGGCGGGGGACGATGTCGAGGGGAAACGGCCGCTCCTCGCCGGCAACGCCGAAGGTGACGCCCTGCTCGAGATAGGACGAGGCCAACGAGTCGGCACGAAGGCGAATTTCGTCGGCGCCCATCTTGAGGAACGATTCATGCATGGTGCCGTAGTTGTCGCGTACCTCGGCGTCATCGAACATCTCGTCAAAGCCCGCGACGGGGCCGTAACCGTCGAAGAGCTCTGAGGTGTCCACGCCCTCGACCGTAGCGCGGATGTGGCTCCAACACATTTCACGTGAGCGACACCTGCATTTTCACCGCGTTTACGGTCTTTCCACCACGCTGACGGATACGCTTTCGCTCAGAAAGGGGCCAAGTCATGGCGGATACGTACGTCTTGGTGCTCAACGCGAGCTATGAACCCTTGCAGCGTGTGTCCATGCGCCACGCGATCAAGATGCTCGTACGTGAGGTCGCGGTGATCGAGGAAGAGGCCGGCGGATCGTTCGGACCCTTCCCCAAGCCCAAGGTGCTGCGCCTGGTGCGCTATGTCGTGACGCGATGGATGCATCGCCGCTCCAACCTCTGCACCAAGAGCGCGATCAAAGCCCGCGACAAGATGTGTGCCTACTGCGGCGGGCGTGCCGAGACGGTCGACCACATCGTGCCGCGCAGTCGCGGAGGAGCATTGACGTGGGACAACGCCGTCGCGGCGTGCATCCGCTGTAATCACCGCAAGGCTGATCGCACACCCTCCGAAGCCGGCATGCAGCTGCTGGTGACGCCCGGACAACCCCAATACGTCGTCGTCGCCTAGCGCAACAACGCTGAGGGGAGAGTTGCGGCGGGCGAGGGGAGAGTTGCGGCGGGCGAGATGGCGCAGCAAGTCTCCCGCCAGCCGCAACAACTCTCCCCTCAGCGTGAGTACGTAGGGACAGGCTCGAGGTTGGTAGCCTCGGGCGGTGACGTCAACGCGTGCATCAGGACCACTCAGCGTCCGCACCCTCAGCGCGCCTGAACACCTCGAATTCGTTCGCAGCCGACCGTCGGTGAGCTTCCTGCAGACCCCGGCCTGGGCGACTGTCAAGCACGAATGGCGTGGCGAATCCATCGGGTGGTTCGACGGTGACGCCCTGGTGGGCGCGGCGTTGGTGCTCTATCGCAAGCTCCCCAAGCTCGAGCGTTATCTCGCGTACCTGCCCGAGGGCCCAGACATCGACTGGCTCGGCGGAGATCTGGGCGATTGGCTGACCCCTATGTCGGCACACCTCAAGAGCAAGGGCGCCTTCGGCATACGTATGGGCCCTCCCGTCGTGTTGCGCCGATGGAGCGCCGCAACAATCAAGGCCGCCATCGCCGATCCCGTGCTCACGACCCTGTCGGACGTGCCAGCCGACGCCAGCGATGAGGCGGCCCTCGACCTGCGTGACGCGTTGAAGAGGCTCGGCTGGAAGGAGCTCGACGCCAGCGGCGGGTTCACCGCCGGGCAGCCAAAGTTCAACTTCCAGGTCCCACTCGGCGACCGCACCGAGGACGATGTGCTCGCCGGCATGAACCAGCTCTGGCGCCGCAACATCAAGAAGGCCGCCAAGCTCGGGGTCGAGGTCACCACCGGCACCAAGGCCGACCTGCCGGCGTTTCACCAGATCTATGCCGAGACAGCGCAGCGCGACCACTTCACGCCACGACCGCTGTCGTACTTCGAACGTATGTGGGACGCCCTCAGCGCCGAGGAGCCCGATCGGCTCGTCCTCTATCTCGCGCACCACGAGGGCGACCTTGTTGCAGCGACGACGATGGTCCGCGTCGGCCAGCATGCCTGGTACTCATACGGCGCTTCGACGACAGCCAAGCGAGAGGTACGAGGATCCAACGCGATTCAGTGGCAGATGATCACTGGCGCCATGGCCGCCGGTGCGACGATCTATGACATGCGGGGCATTACCGAGACGATCGACCCCGACGACTCCCACGCCGGGCTCATCCAGTTCAAGGTCGGCACCGGAGGCGAAGCAGTCGAGTACCTCGGCGAGTGGGACCTCCCGCTCAACCGTGCCCTCTACCTGGGATTCACCCAATATATGAGGAGGCGATGAGATGACATTCGAGCTCCGGGTCGACACCGAGCGTTGGCGCAGCGGACTCCGAACGCTCACCGATCAGACCCCCGGCATCGTTCCGGTTGTCAAGGGCAACGGCTACGGCTTCGGTCGAGACCTGCTCGCCGCCGAGTCGACCAACCTCGGGCTCGACACGATCGCCGTCGGCACGTATGCGGAGGTGCAAGGTGCGCTCGACGCCTTCGACGGGGACGTCATGGTCCTCTCGCCCTGGCGCCCGTTCGACACCGACGTCATGTACGACTCCCGGGTGATCCACACCGTCGGCCGGGTCGAGGACATCGCCGCGCTGGCGACCGAGCACGCTGACAGCCGCGTGCTCTTCGAGGGCGAGACCTCGATGTCTCGCCACGGCCTGGACCGCCACGAGCTCGCCGCCGCGGTGGACGCGCTCGGTGAGCTGCAGATCGAGGGCTTCTCGATCCACCTGCCCATGTCGGGCAGCAACCTTGCCGAGGCCGAGAGCTGGGCCGCCGCACTTGCGGCTTCCCAGGTGGAGACCACCACGATGTTCGTCTCCCACCTGACTCCTGACGAACTCGCGACGCTGGGCGAGCGACGCCCGCAGCTCGACGTACGTCCGCGCATCGGTACGTCGCTGTGGCTCGGCGACCTCGGCTCGCTGTCCGTACGCGCCAGGGTGCTCGACCGCCATCAGCTCGCTCGTGGTGAGCGGGTTGGCTACCGGCAGCGAGCGATGCCGCGCGACGGGCACCTGCTGATCATCGCCGGCGGGACCAGCCACGGCATCGGCCTCGAGGCGCCCAAGGCATCCCACGGCGCGGTCCAACGCGGCAAGTCACTGGCGAGAGGCGGCCTGGAGGCTGCTGGATTTGCCCTGTCACCGTTCACGATCGACGGCAAGCAGCGCTGGTTTGCCGAGCCCCCTCACATGCAGGCGAGCATGGTCTTCCTACCCGCCAGCGCGGCCGTGCCTGAAGTAGGCGACAACGTCGAGGTGGCAGTGCGATTCACCACCGCCACCTTCGACGCCGTCATCCTCGACTGACTACGGGGTACAACCCGGTGGAACCCCCGGCAACGTACACGTCGGCGGCGTGGTCACCGTCGGCGTCGGTGTGGGCGTCGGTGTGGGCGTCGGTGTCGGAGTCGGCTTGGGCTTGCTGACGCACTTGTCACCCTTGCGAACCTCGTCGCTCTTGCACTTGGGCGGCGGCTTCTTGTAGTTGGTGCCCTTGCTCGACTTGATGTTGGCAGGCGGCGGGAACGATCCACAGTCACTCGGATTCAGCGCCCGGTTCATGTAGGACCGGAACGTCATCGCCGGATAGGTTCCGCCATAGAACGGCAGCAGATATCCCTCAAGTTGCTCATTGCCCTTGCCACGGTTGTACATGACCGCGGTCGAGAGTTTGGGTGTGATTCCGGTGAACCACGATGAAGACACCCGCGATGTCGGGCCTTCCCCGGCCGTTGCCGTTCCGGTCTTGCCGCCGGTCTCGCACACCGTGCGGCCACGAGTACCCGTACCGGAACGGACGACGCCGCGCAGCGCAGCGATCGTGTCGGCAGCGACGTCCGCCGGTATGGTCTGCTCGGTCTCGACCTTGTGCTTGTGGAGGACATCCTTCTTGCGGAAGTCCGTGACCTTCTCGATGACATACCAGTCAGCCTTCTTGCCGCTCGCCGCGATCGTCGCGTAGGCGTTGGCCATGTCGATCGGCGGGACCTTCTCGTAGCCGAGGGGTACGCCGAGGGCTTCCCGGCTGAACTTGTCGGTCACATTGGTGGGGATTCCGGCCTCGTTGGCAGCGTCGAGAACCTTGCCCGGACCGTCACCCATCTGGTCGACGAGGTCGACGAAAGCCGTGTTGATCGACTCCTCCGTCGCCTTCTCCAACGGAACCTTGCCGAACGAACGACCACCACTGTCACCCTGGTTCTCGATCTCGACGCCGCCCTCGAACTTCAGCGGCGAGTTCCCGTTGAGCTGGGTCTTGAGGGAGTAGCCATCCTCAAGAGCCGCGACAACTGCGAACATCTTGAATGTCGAACCGGGCTGAGTGCCCAGTGTCGCCCAGTTGAGCTGACTCTTGAGATAGTCAGGTCCGCCATAGAGTGCACGTACGGCGCCGGTCCCCGGCTGGATCGACGCGAGCGCCGTGTGCAGATCCTTGAGCCCGTTCGGTTGAACCTCGTCGACCGCTTTCACGGCGTCCTGCTGCTTGTTGTAGTCAAACGTCGTGACGATGCGCAGGCCCTGACCGTCAATCTGCGACTCGGTGAACTCGAGCTTGAGCATCTCCTTCTTGACCATGTCGAGGAGGAAGCCCTTCGGGCCCTTGTAGCGGTTGTTCTCCTTGAGCTTGGCAACCGCCGGGAGCTTGTCCTGCCATTGCGCGCGCTGCTCGGCGGTGATCGCCCCGGACTTGACCATTCCGTCGAGCACGTAGTGGAAACGCGGCATGATGCGCGCCTCGGCACCCTCGGTGTAGGGGTTGTAGAACGAGGGGCTGTTGATGATCGTCGCCAGCAGCGCCGACTGCGCGTAGTCCAGCTCCTTGGCGGGCTTGTTGAAGTAGGTCTGCGAGGCGACCTCGAGTCCGTACGAGCCGTTGCCGAAGTAGATCGTGTTGAGGTAACCCTCGAGGATCTCCTTCTTGGTCAGCTGGTTGTGGATCTTGATCGACAGAACGGCTTCCCTGACCTTGCGGGAGTAGGACCGCTCCTGGTTGAGGTAGAGGATCTTGACGTACTGCTGGGTGATCGTCGACGCACCGCCCTGGATCTCACCGCTCGTGGCGTTGTTGCGCGCAGCCCGCACAATGCCCTTGAAGTCAATCCCGCGGTTGGTGTAGAAGGTGCGGTCCTCGGCGGCAATGACGGCTGCCTGAATCGAGGCGGGCATGTCTGACAGTGGGATACTTTCGCGGTCCTGGGTGGCAAAGCTGCCGATGGCGTGCTTGCCGTCGGAGTAGTAGACCTTGGTCGTCTCGGTCTTGAAGTCAGCGTTCGCGTCGGGGATCGCGATGGCTCGGTAGAGAATGAAGAACGTCAGGGCGAGAGCCAAGATGCCGGCAACGCCCAGGAAGGCGACCCATCGAAGGGTCGCCGTGTACCAAGGTCCGCGCCCGCTGATCTTCCAGGAGAAGGCCCGCAGTTTGCCTGGCCTGCCGGCACGATCGGCCTTCGTTGCTGCGCGCGTGCCGCCATTGCTTCGTGTTCCCAAGTGTCCTTCTACCTCCGTCGGGACCCCAGGAGCGGATCCGTCGTCGACCAAGTGTGCCGAACCAACCTGAGAGATCGTTAATCGGCCACCGTGGCACGTGTCGAGCATCACCTTATGGGGTTCCACGTCGCGGGTTGCCGTGACATGACGATGCGATGTATCGTTCCGATATAACAGGAACCACATACATGTGGGCAGGCATCAGGATCAAGGACGAATGACCAAACGCGGCGCGGCACTCGAGGTGGCAGTTCTCGGACTGCTTCACGATGCCCCGATGCACGGGTACGAATTGCGCAAGCAGGTCAACGTACTGCTCGGCTGGACCCGCCTCCTTTCCTACGGCACCCTCTATCCCTGCCTCAAGGCACTCGGCAAGTCCGGCTACATCGTGGCCGACGAGCCTGGTGACGTGGCAGGGCGTGGTCGCCGCGGTCGCATCGTCTATCGCCTCACGGCAGAGGGCAAGGAATTCTTCGCGCAAGCGCTCGAGGAGTCCGGCCCCGCAACGTGGGACGACGAAACTTTCGGCGTACGGTTCGCGTTTTTCTCGCGTACCGATTCGCCGACGAGGGTTCGCATCCTCGAGGGGCGGCGTAGCCGTCTCGAGGAGCGTCTCGAGAACGTCCGAGCTGCAGCACAGCGCGGGCGCGAGCGGGTCGACTCCTACACGCTGGAGCTGCAGAAGCACGGACTTGAATCGGTCGAACGCGAAGTCAAGTGGCTGACCGAGCTCATCGAACGTGAACGCTCCGGCGGGTACGACCCGACAGACAACACCAAGACAGGCAAATGACTAGGCATCTAAATGATGGCAACTAATGGAGGAGAACCCATGGGTTCGGTACGCGTAGCAATTGTGGGTGTGGGCAACTGCGCCACGTCCCTGATCCAGGGCGTCGAGTACTACAAGAACGCTGATCCCGAGGGCAATGTGCCCGGGCTCATGCACGTCATGTTCGGTGACTACCACGTCAACGACATCGAGTTCGTTGCAGCATTCGACGTCGACGCCAAGAAGGTCGGCTTCGACCTTTCCGAGGCGACGCAGGCCAGCGAGAACAACACCATCAAGATCGCTGACGTTGCGCCGACTGGCGTCATCGTCCAGAAGGGCAACACCCTCGACGGTCTGGGCAAGTACTACCGCGAAACGATCGAGGAGTCGGACGCCCCCGCAGCCGACGTCGTCCAGATCCTGAAGGACACCAAGGCTGACGTCCTCGTCTCCTACCTTCCGGTTGGTTCGGAGGAGGCTGACAAGTTCTACGCCCAGTGCGCCATCGACGCGAAGGTTGCCTTCGTCAACGCGCTGCCCGTGTTCATCGCGTCCGACCCCGAGTGGGCCAAGAAGTTTGAGGACGCCGGCGTCGCGATCATCGGCGACGACATCAAGAGCCAGGTCGGCGCCACCATCACCCACCGTGTGATGGCCAAGCTGTTCCAGGACCGCGGTGTCGTGCTCGATCGCACCTACCAGCTGAACGTCGGCGGCAACATGGACTTCAAGAACATGCTTGAGCGTGACCGCCTGGAGTCCAAGAAGATCTCCAAGACGCAGGCTGTGACGTCCAACATCGATCACGATCTCGGCGCCAAGAACGTTCACATCGGTCCGTCGGACTATGTCCAGTGGCTCGATGACCGCAAGTGGGCGTATGTCCGTCTTGAGGGTCGCGCCTTCGGTGACGTCCCCCTCAACCTCGAGTACAAGCTCGAGGTCTGGGACTCACCCAACTCGGCCGGCATCATCATCGACGCCATCCGTGCGGCCAAGATCGCCAAGGACCGTGGCATCGGCGGCGCCCTGCTGTCAGCTTCGTCCTACCTGATGAAGTCGCCCCCCGAGCAGCGTCCCGATGACATCGGTCGCGAGACGCTCGAGGCCTTCATAGCGGGCACCGTCGAGCGCTGATCACTCGTTCGTCAAGAAAGGGCCGGTCCGAAAGGGCCGGTCCTTCTTGCGCTATGACCGTGCGGCCCAGAAGGACTTGAGGGCCTCGGCTGCGTCGGCTTCGCTGAGCGGGCCGCGATCCATGCGCAGGTCGAGCAGAAAGCGGTACGCCTCGCCGACCTCCGGACCGGGCGGGATACCGAGGATCGCCATGATCTGGGCACCGTCGAGGTCGGGGCGAATCGCGTCGAGCTGCTCAGCCTCGGCCAGCACGGCAATCCGCTGCTCAAGCTCGTCGTAGGTGCGCTGCAGGCGCATGGCCTTCTTGTGGTTGCGGGTGGTGCAGTCGGCGCGAGTGAGTATGTGGAGTCGCTGCAGCTGATCGCCGGCGTCCCGTACGTAGCGCCGCACCGCTGAGTCGGTCCACTCTCCTGAGCCATAGCCGTGAAAGCGCAGGTGCAGCTCGACGAGCTTGGCGACCTGGTCGATCACGTCATTGCTGTAGCGAAGAGCGCGCATCCGCTTACGTACGAGCTTGGCTCCGACCACGTCGTGATGGTGGAACGTGACCGTGCCACCCTCGACGAATCGTCGGGTCTTGGGCTTGCCAATGTCGTGGAGAAGAGCCGCCAGCCTGATCACCAGGTCCGGGGTGCTCTCGAGGCGGCCCTCAAGTGCAATCGCCTGCTCCAACACGATCAACGAATGCTCGTACACATCCTTGTGGCGATGGTGCTCGTCCCGCTCAAGAATCAGCGCCGGCAGCTCGGGGAGCATCTGTGCTGCCAGCCCGGTCTCGACCAGAAGCCGAAGACCTATGACCGGGGCGTCGCCGATCAGCAACTTGTTCAGCTCATCGCGAACTCGCTCAGCGGATACGATCTCGAGGCGGGCCGCCATGTCGGTCATCGCGCTGACCACATCGGGCGAGGCCGAGAAGCCAAGCTGCGACACAAACCGGGCAGCCCGCATCATCCGCAACGGATCGTCACTGAACGACTGCTCGGGTGTGATGGGGGTGCGCAACATGCGCGCATCGATGTCTGCAAGACCCCCGAACAGGTCGACGAACTCCGCCGACGGCAACCGGATCGCCATCGCGTTGACCGCGAAGTCGCGGCGCGACAAATCGCCGTCGAGGGTGTCCCCGAATGCGACGTCGGGCTTGCGTGAAGAAGCCTTGTACGCGTCGCTTCGATAGGTCGTGATCTCAAGCTGGTGATCGCCCTTGCGAAGTCCGATCGTGCCGAACTCGCGCCCGACATCCCACACGGCGTCGGCCCACGAACTCACGATCTGTTCGATGTCGTCCGGCGTGGCGGAGGTGGAGAAGTCCCAGTCGCTGCCCGGACGACCAAGCACGGCATCGCGTACGGGTCCGCCGACGATCGCCAGCTCGTGACCCGAATCGGCGAAGAGCGTGCCAAGATCAGCCAAGAACGAGTTGGCAGCCAGCACGGCGTCGATCCTGGCCCTGCGATCTACGGTCAGCTCTGACGTGGGCACGGGGACACACTCTATCGGGCTGCCGACCCCGACTAACATGTTCAGGTGAGCAGCCGTCTTCGTCGCATCTGTGTGGCGATCCTGGCGACGAACATCGCGGTGCTCCTGGCCCCTGCGGCCGGCGTCCCTGCTCAGGCCGCAGACAACACGCCCACGCTCGCCGTCACGATCACCTCGCTCACCCCGAGCTGGCTCAAAGCTGGCTCAGAGGTGACGATGCGCGGAACCATCACCAACAAGGACGACCACGCATGGGGGGAGGTACAGGCCTATCTCGTCATACCGGCAACACCCTTCGCCACACGCGCCCAGCTCAACGACGCAGTCACCAACACATCGGCCTACACCGGGACAAGGGTCATCGAACCGGGCACATTTGACGAGCTGGGTGACCTTGAGCCCGGGCAGACCGTTTCGTTCGAGGTCAAGGTCCCGTACCAGCAGCTCGGCATATCCGGTGGCGCCGGCGTCTACCCCGTGGGCGTTCAGATACTGGGCACAGACGCCGATGGCACCCGCGCCAACGAAGCCATCGCGCGAGCAACCACGTTCTTGCCCAACGTTGCACCCGAGCAGGATCCCGTACCCACCACCGTCGTCTGGCCTTTCCTGATGCCCGACTACCGCAGGCAGGACGGCACTTACCACGACCCGGTCGGCACCCTGAGCCTGATCGGTGCTGGTGGACGGCTTCGCAATCTTTTCGACCTCGCCTTGACTACCCCGCTGCGCTCGTCGACTGTGCTGATCGACCCTGCACTGCTGGTGGGCATCGATGACATCGCCAACAAGCGACACATCGCCAAAGATGTCGAGATCAGCGATGCGCAGGCAATCCAGGCCAAGACCTTCCTCGCGGAGCTGCTCGCATATCTGCGTTCACAGAGCACCTGGATCCTCGACTTCGACCGACCTGATGTGCTGGCCATGGCAAACAGCCCCGATCTACGCCGACCGCTTGCCGATGCTGTCGACGAGGCAACCGAGTCGGCTCTGACCACCTACCAGCTCTCCGGACGCCGCGTGACCTGGCCGACCAACAAGGGTGTGACCGCCAGCCTGCTGGCAACGGTGCGCGGCGACGGTGACACCCCGGTGATCGTGACTCGTGGGTCGGTGCCGGGCTGGGAACACAGGCTGGGGTCGATCGTCAGCTATGACTCCACCCGAGGACCGGTGCCATTGCTGGTCAACGACGTCCCCGCGGCCGTGCCGGGTGGGACATCGATCGTGAGCCTGCGCCAGCGCATCCTGACCGACGCCGCCTTCGCTGGTCTGCAACGTACGCTCGACTCCGGCTCCCGTGCCGACGCCGTCACGCTGATCGATCCCAAATGGGACCCTGGCCCGCAAGCAGCCGCCACCGGACTCGGCGGAGCATTCGATGCTCCCTTCGTCTCGAGCACCACCCTCGATGACCTACTGGCCCGACCGGTGTCGAAGTACAAGGGGGGCGTGCCCGCCACGGTCTCGGTCAAGACCGTCAGCCGATCGCAGCTGCAGCAAGCCGCGGACCTCGCATCGGTCAGCGAGGCCCTGACCTCGATCGCCGCCGATGACCGGGATGTGCCTGGAACCTATTCACGCGAGGTCGCCGGAGTACTTGGCGTGCGATGGCGTCTCGATCCACCGCTCGGCATCTCGGTCGCCAGCAGCCAGGCTTCTCGTGCCATGACGGAGCTGGCGAAGATCAAGATCGAGGGTCCACCCTCAGTGACGCTGTCGAGCTCACAGGGTGGCTTCCCGCTCACGATCATCAACAACACGTCCAACGACATCAGAGTCGGCGTCAGCCTGGACTCCAGCAACCCGGCGCTGAATCTTCCTCCGGTCAAACCCGTCGAGATCGCCGCTGGAGAACGCCACACCCTGACTGTCAACATCGACCTCGGCCGACAGCGGACGACGCAGCTGACCGCCCATCTGATCTCGCCCGGCGGTACGACAATTGGTGCACCTGCAGTCTTCAACGTCCGATCCAGCAAGGTGGGCGTCGTTGTCTGGGTGGCCATCGGCCTCGCCGGAGTCTTGGTGCTCGTTGCGATGGTCCGCCGATTCCACCGCCGCAACAGGAGCACGCAGGTGCAGGCGGTGGACGATGACTGACGCCGGCATCGCACGGGCCAGTGCCTGGATGGCACTTGGCACAATCGTCTCGCGGATCACCGGGCTGCTCCGGCTGCTGCTGCTCGTGTTCGTGATCGGCAAGTCGCTCAACGCCGACATCTTCGACACTGCCAACACGATTCCCAACTCGCTTTACATCCTCGTCGCGGGCGGCATCTTCAACGTGGTCCTCGTGCCGCAGCTCGTCCGCACCATGAAGCAGGACGAGGATGGCGGGGAGGCATACGCCAACCGTGTCATCACCCTCGGACTGGTGGTCCTCGCGAGTGCGACAGCCATCTTGGTCATCGCGGTGCCGCTACTGCTGCATGTCTTCTATGACGGCAGGCTCTTCGACGCGTCCAACATTGATCAGCGCGAGTCGGCACAGCTGCTGATGTTGCTGTGCATGCCGCAGGTGTTCTTCTACGGCGCATTCGTGCTCGTCGGCCAGGTGCTGAACGCCCGAAAGCGCTTCGGTCCGATGATGTGGGCCCCGATAGTCAACAACATCGCTGCCATTGCAGTGCTCATCACCTATGCGGTGCTCTACGGCTCGTCCGATGGTGTCGACGGTTTTGCCACCTCACAGGCTCTCCTGCTCGGACTGGGGTCAACAGCTGCCATCGCCCTGCAGGCGCTGGTGCTCGTGCCGTACCTGCGCCTCGCCGGGTTCCGTTTCAAGGCGCGCTTTGACTTTCGGGGAGTGGGTCTCGGCCACACGTTCCGTCTGGCGCTGTGGACTCTCGGCTTCATCGTCGTCAACCAGATCGCATACATCGTGGTCATCCGACTGGGCAACCGCTCGACCCTTGAAGGTGCTGCCAAGGGTGAGGAGGCGGCCGGGTCAACCGTGTACGGTCTCGGCTTCCTGGTCAGCCAGGTGCCACACGGTGTCATCACCGTCTCACTCGCCACCGCGATCATCCCGACGCTGTCTGCCCTTGCGGCCGATCGAGAATACGGTCGGTTCCGGATCGAGCTCGCCCGTACGGTGCGCATTGCCCTCGTCATAGTCGTCCCACTCGCCGTCGCGGTGGCATGCCTCGGCAAGCAGGCAGCCACAGTGGCTGGGCTGGTTGGTTCACTTGAAGGCAAGACCGACGCGATCGGCTGGGCGATCCAGTGCTTCGCGTTGGCAATGGTGGCGTTCACGGTGCACTACCTGATGCTCCGCGGCTTCTATGCCAATGAGGACACCCGCACACCCTTCTTCATCCAGGTCGTCATCGCCGCAGTCAACGTGATCGCCGCGTTGGCGCTGACATCGATGGTCGGCACCGCAAAGGTTGCGATGATGCTCGCCCTGGCATACGGGATCGCATACCTCGTCGGCTCGATGCTGTCCTCGGTGCTGCTGTCACGAACGATTGGCTCAGTGGTCGACCGTGAGATGGCCGTCTTCGCCGGCAAGCTCCTGATTGCGTCGGCAGCTGCCGCCGCCGTGATGCTTTCGATAGCGGCCGCTCTGGAGTCAGCCGGGCTCGACCAGTCTGTGCCAGCCGGTGGCCTGCCGACCGCTCTGGCGGCTGGCGCCGGCGGTGCGGCCGCCTACCTTCTCGCGGCCAAGCTGCTTCACATGGATCAGCTCTCATACCTTGTCAAAACCCTGCGCCGACGGTCCTGATTGGCCACGGCTGCATCCCTCGACCCGTAGCATGGCGGTAGCACAGGAGGGGCGGTTGATGAGCGACAGGCGGCCATTGGCCTCCGGAGACGTTCTGGCGCACCGCTACGAACTCCAGGACCTGGTCACGGAGAAGCTCGGCTCCACGACATGGCGAGCCCACGACCAGATCCTCAACCGTAATGTGGGCATCGAGATGCTCTCGAGCGCCGATCCTCGGGCTGACCACTTCCTCCTCGCAGCCCGTGAGTCCACGGCCGTGACTGACCCGCGGTTCCTTCGAGTGCTCGACCTGATCGAGGACGAGCAACGCCACCATCTCGTCGTTCGAGAGTGGGCCCGCGCCTTTCCGCTTGATCAGCTGCTGGCCCAGTCACCGCTGCCCAATCGTCGAGCCGCCACCGTCGTCGCCGAAGTGGCCGAGGCGATAGCGCACGCCCACGAGCACGGCGTCTATCATCGGCGCCTCACTCCACACCAGGTGCTGTTGAAGGAGTCCGGAGCCGTACGCGTCGTGGGACTCGGCGTGACGACCGCGCTGTCGCCTGTCGGTCGCCAGGACTCCCTCGCCGATCTGCAGGCATACGAGCAGCTTGACGTCCAAGCGCTCGGCAAGCTCCTCTATGCGTGCCTGGTGAGTCGGTGGCCCGGCGCCCAGGTCGATGGGCTCCGCGCAGCTCCGACGGAGCACGGGCGGTTGCTCAGGCCGCGGCAGGTGCGAGCCGGGGTTGCACGCGACGTCGACGCGGTCGCAGACCGCATCCTCAGCACACCCCCGCGCCATCACGAGACACCGTTGCGCAGCGCCGCCGCCATCGCGCGCACCCTCCGACTCTCGGGTGAAGATGAGGAGGTGCGCGATGAGCAGCCCAGCCTTGCTGGAATCTCGTCGCCCGATCTTCTGCGCCTTGACCCAGTGATCCGGCCGGTCGGGCCGCCGCCTGGCCTGGAGCCTCCGCGTCGCCGACCCAAGGCCCACGAGCCCGCCCCACCCACCACAATGGAGCGCAACGTACAACGCGCCCGTCGCGCGGCCAAGGGTGATCGCGGCCTGGTCCTGCTGGGCGTCGGAGTCGTGCTCCTCATTGCATCGGTTCTGGCGTTCCTCGTCGGACGCTCAACCAACAACGGAGGGAGCGACAAGATCAACGACTCGTCGCCTGTCAGGGTGCTCCCGGTGCAACGGGTTGCCGACTTCGATCCGCTCGGCCAGGACGGTGAGGAAAACCCTGATCAGGCGCGCCTGGCAACTGACGGCAACATCAAGACCGGATGGCGTACGTCGACCTACCTCGGCTCGCCGTTGCTGGGCGGGGTCAAGTCCGGTGTCGGAATCGTCCTCGACCTCGGCGGCCCACGCGAGGTCGACAGCCTACGGATCCAGCTGCAGGGCGCTCCGACCGATCTCGCGATCTATGTCGCGGTTGCAGAGGCGTCACGTGCGCCCAAGTCACTCAAGGATGTCCGTCAGGTCGCGTTTCTCGACGGTGCCGGGGTCGACGCCTCACTCTCTGTCGGGTCGGGCGAGGTGACGCGCTATGTCGTCGTGTGGCTGAAACGACTGCCTGAGGTCAGCGCCGGAACCTTCCGCGGTGAGATTCGTGAAGTGGTCGTACGTGGACGGTCGTAGGCCGAGTCGCCCACCGCGAGGAATAGTCGCCACCTAGGATTCGTTGAGTCAGGTGACTTCAGATCAAAGGCGAACGCATGTCAGACGACGTACGCAACCTCATCATCATCGGTTCGGGACCCTCGGGCTACACCGCCGCGATCTACGCTGCCCGTGCCAATCTGACGCCGTTGGTGTTCGAGGGCTCGGTGACGTCCGGTGGCGCGCTGATGAACACGACCGATGTGGAGAACTTTCCCGGTTTTGAGGACGGCATCATGGGCCCCGAGCTCATGGACAAGTTTCGCGCCCAGGCCGAGCGATTTGGCGCGGAGCTGGTTGCAGATGACGTGACCGCCGTCGATCTGCAGGGCGACGTGAAGACCGTCAGTCTCGCCGACGGCGCAACGTTCAAGGCCAAGGCCATCGTGCTCGCCATGGGTTCGGGCTATCGCAAGCTCGAGATCGAGGGCGAGGATCGGTTGTCCGGTCACGGCGTCAGCTGGTGTGCGACGTGTGATGGCTTCTTCTTCCGTGAGCAGAACATCGTGGTCGTCGGCGGTGGCGATTCAGCAGTTGAGGAGGCGACCTTCCTCACCCGTTTTGCCAGCAAGGTCACCCTTGTTCACCGCCGTGGCGAGTTGCGAGCCAGCAAGATCATGCAAGACCGCGCCTTCGCCAACGACAAGATCGAGTTCGCCTGGAACTCTGAGGTCGCCGAACTCCATGGCGCCGACAAACTGGAGGGCATCACCTTGCGCGACACGGCAACAGGTGACCTCCGCAAGATTGACGCGACCGGCCTGTTCATCGCGATTGGCCACGACCCACGTTCGGAGCTGCTCAAGGGACAGGTCGAGCTCGACGACGAGGGCTATGTATTGGTCCAGCCCGGCACGACGGAGACCAACGTCCGAGGTGTGTTCGCTGCTGGCGACCTGGTCGACCACACGTACCGCCAGGCCGTCACTGCTGCAGGCACCGGATGCGCGGCGTCTCTGGATGCCGAGCGTTACCTCGCTGACATCGAGCACGGAATAACTGTCAGCGCCTGACGTTCAACTACCCAACAGACCTCAAAGGAGAACACCATGGCAGACAGCACTCTCTCGGCAGTCACCGACGCCGACTTCGATGATCTCGTCCTCAATGCCGACGGCCCAGTCCTCGTCGACTTCTGGGCCGCATGGTGCGGACCGTGCCGTCAGCTCGCGCCGATCCTCGAAGAGATCGCCAGCGAGAAGGGTGAGAAGCTCACGATCCTCAAGATGGATGCTGACGCCAACCCCGTCACACCCGCCAAGTACCGCGTCACCGGTCTACCGACGATGAACCTCTACTACAAGGGTGACGTTGTTCGCTCCATCGTGGGCGTCCGTCCCAAGTCCGCGATCCTCAGCGAGCTTGAAGAGCACACTGCCTGACCCCGTCCAAGAGCAATAAGTCAACTTGTCGACTTATTGCTTTTTGGGTCCAGCATGTCGACGATGCGCTCGAGGTCCTCAAGGGTGGCGAACTCAATGCTGATGCGTCCCTTGGATTGTCCCAGGTCAACTTTGACCCTGGTGTCGTAGCGCTCTGAGAGCCGCTCGGCGAGGTCGGCAAGCTTGGGAGCCGAGATGGTTGGGCGAGCCTTGCGTGACTCCTTAGTGGCCTTGGGCCCGACCGCGACGATCTCCTCAAGGGCGCGCACCGATAGACCCTCGGCGACGACCCTGGTCGCCAACCGGTCCTGGATCTCGGTGTTCTCGATGCCCACGAGGGCTCGCGCATGACCCGCCGACAGGACCCCCGCCGCGACCCGCCGCTGGACTGCGGGGGTCAGTCTGAGAAGCCGAATGGTGTTGCTGATCTGAGGGCGCGATCGCCCGATGCGCTGGGCGAGCTCGTCGTGCGTGCACCCAAAATCCTCCAGCAGCTGCTGGTAGGCCGAGGCCTCCTCCAACGGGTTGAGCTGTGACCTGTGTAGGTTCTCAAGCAACGCGTCTCGGAGCAGGTCGTCGTCTGATGTGTCCCGGACAATCGCGCCGATCGTCGTGAGCCCGGCTTGGCCGCTGGCTCTCCAGCGACGCTCCCCCATGATCAGCTCGTATCGATCCTTGGCGACCTCTCGGACCACGACCGGCTGCAGGAGGCCGACCTCCTTGATCGATAGGACGAGCTCGGCCATGTGGTCCTCGTCGAACACCTGCCGAGGCTGGCGCGGGTTGGGCACGACCTGATCGAGTGGCAGCTCGGCAAAGCGCGCGCCATCGACCTGTTGCAGACCAGAGGCCTCAGCCTCTTCAGGGCCAGACGGGATCAGGGCTTCGAGTCCTCGCCCGAGTCCTCGGCGTGTGGCGGCCATCAACTCTCCTTGGATCCGGCAACGCTGATCTCACGTGCCGCTTCGAGATAGGACAGGGCGCCGGAAGAGGCGCCGTCGTAGGTCAACACGGACTGCTGATAGCTCGGCGCCTCAGAGATCCGTACAGACCGTGGGATCGCCGTCTTGAGGACCTTGTCGGTGAAGAAGGAACGCACCTCGTCTGCAACCCCGGACGACAGCCGCGTACGTGCGTCGTACATCGTCAGCAGGATGGTGGTGATCTCAAGCTTGGGGTTGAGGTGTGACCGGATCAGCTCGATGTTGCGGACAAGCTGGCCGAGTCCCTCGAGCGCGTAGTACTCACACTGGATCGGGATGAGCACTTCACGGCCTGCGACCATCGCGTTGACGGTCAGCAGGCCCAGCGATGGAGGGCAGTCGATCAGAACATAGTCGATGCGGTCGCCGGCCTCGACACAGTCCATGAGGTAGGTCTGCAGGGCGCGATCGAGTCGTGACTCACGAGCAACCAGGGAAACCAGCTCGATCTCGGCACCGGCGAGATCGATCGACGCCGGCAAGACAGTCAGTCCCTCGATGTCTGGACATGGCTTGACGAGCTCGTCGAGATCGGTGCCGTCGACGATCGCTTCGTAAACTCCCGGGGTGCCTTCCTGGTGCGCGATGTTGAGTGCCGTCGAGGTATTGCCCTGGGGGTCGAGGTCAATGACCAGCACTCGAAGACCGCGCATCGCAAAGGCCGCCGCGATGTTGACCGTGGTCGTCGTCTTGCCAACGCCACCCTTTTGGTTTGCGACCACGAACACCCGGGTCTGATCGGGCTTCTCAAAACGCGGGGTTGAAGACACTCTCTGTGCGAGCTCCACATGCTCTTGAGCTTCGGCAGCCAACGGGGTCGAGGCGTCAGAGCTCGGCACCGGAGTGGCGCCATACGATGCGGCCGATCGGGCGGGGGAGTTCACATCGATCCTTCGGTTGTTTCACGTGAAACATGACCTTGCGCCATCACTTGGTCACCTCCACCACAGTAGTTGGATTGTCGTCGTCCCCGTACGTCGAGACCACGATAGTCGTCGCACCCAGACGGTGGAGAGTCGCCGTCGCGGCCTTCAGCTCCTGCGCGGCAGTGCGCCCCTTCAGGGCCAGGAGCACGCCGCCCTCCCGGACCAGCGGCAGACACCAGCGGCCGAGCTTGTCGAGGGGAGCAACCGCGCGGGCGGTCACCACGTCGTACGTGTGCTTCACGTCCTCGGCTCGCGCCCGCTGCACCGTCACATTGTTGAGACCGAGCGTGATCACCGCTTCGTCCAGGAATGTCGTCCGACGCAACAACGGTTCGATCAGGGTCACCATGAGGTCGGGACGCGCTATCGCCCAGACCAGGCCAGGAAGGCCAGCACCCGTCCCGACATCTGCCACGGTCGCCCCGTGTGGAACGCGGGGCAGGACAACGGCCGAGTTGAGGATGTGCCGGTCCCAGAGGCGCGGCACCTCCCGCGGTCCTATCAGCCCGCGAACAACACCTTCGCTCGCCAGCAGATCGGCGTACTGCTCGGCGATCGGGAGCCGTGACGAAAACACCCCCGCCGCGGACGACGGGGGTGTTTCACGTGAAACATCGGGACGCTCGTCAGAGCTCATGTCACTCCGAGGCTGGGAGAACGACAACGTGGCGCTGCGGCTCAACACCGTCCGACGAGCTGTTCAAGCCTGCAGCCGCAACGGCATCGTGCACGACCTTGCGCTCGAACGGCGTCATGGAAGCAAGCGATACCGATGGTTCGCCGCCCTTCACCTGCTCGACGGCACTCTCGGCGACGGCAACGAGCTCAGTACGCCGTGCCGCCCTGAAGCCTGCCACGTCCAGCATCAGGCGACTCCGCTCGCCGGTCTCGCGATAGACGGCGAGACGGGTCAGCTCCTGAAGGGCTTCGAGGACCTCGCCGCCGCGACCAACCAGGTGGTCGAGGTTGCCGCCCACAATCT
>MTKY01052747.1_pt1 | contig 21488 bp, 19 predicted proteins | sample 1042731 | NCBI WGS metagenome assembly MTKY01 (sample SAMN06212206, study PRJNA360538) | anaerobic digester metagenome | biome: Wastewater treatment plant; material: sludge; isolation source: anaerobic digester fed with sludge from wastewater treatment plant | place: Denmark: WWTP Soeholt ... | reverse complement strand
GGCATGGTCGTGGTCGGTCACCTCCAAAGTCGTAGCGGAGGTTGGCGCCGCAGCCGAAGTCGCACGGCCCCGCCCCTCAAGGAACCTTCGGCCTCCCCGGCTCGAGCCGACTGGCTTTCTCTGTCATCTGACGATGAAGAACTCGTACGAGTAGCAGGCCGAGAACCGGCGGAAGTGGCCGATCTCGATCTCGGCGGCGGCCACGATCTCCCGCGCGATCGGGTCCTCCGGCAGGCGTTGCGCGAGGGCGGCGATCCGGTCGCGCATGGGCTCGTAATACTCCGTCCACCACGCCGACGCCGGCAGCACGAACGACGCCACGACCCGGTACGACGCCGCCTCGATCCTCGCGACGACACCCGCCCGATCCGAGATCGACGGGTACTCCGATGACCACCATGCAGCGAGCTCCCTCGGCGGCGACGCCACCAACCAGACCGGTTCGCTGAACGCCACCGAACCCCCGGAGGCGAGCAGCGCGCGCCAGACGTCGAGCGCTTCAGTGACGCCCAGGTTGTAGATCGCGCCCTCGCACCAGATCAGGTCCTGGGTTCCGGGTTCCACCGGCGGCGCGGCCATGTCGCCAACCTGGGCCACGACGCGATCCCCGAAACCGGCTGCAGCAAAGCGCCGATTGGCTTCGTCCACCATCGACGGCAACAGGTCCAGCGCCAGCAACCGTGCCTCCGGCAGCGCCGAGGCCAGCGCCACCGTCTGCGCCCCCGGGCCGCAACCGAGATCCAGCACCGTTCGTGGCGCAGGCCCGGGCACCAACCTGAGCGCCTGCATGGTGAGGTCATCACTGCCGGGCCCGGCGCGAGGGAGTGTCCCGTACACCTCGAGGAAGAGGCCGAGCGAATAGTCGTTCGATTCCACGCTCTGAGACGATACGGCCGGAGCCGCGGTGGCCGTGGGTCGCTGCCCCTCTTGAGCGCGGCGCCTTGCCGCCGGCAAGGGTGATCACGCTGTTCGGGATGCCCCATCTACCTGCCGGGTACGGGATCTCCTCACCGGCGTACTGCCAGATGCTGATCGGCTCGTGACCCTCGGTCAGAGCAGTTGCTTCATCGACCGTGCTCTGCATGTCGGCGACGATCTCCTCGGCCTTGTCGCTCACATCGAAGATGCTGCCGAGGCTGCGGATGTCTTCGTACAGCGGCTCGAGCGTCGTCGTCACGCCACCGGGACACTGTGCGATGAAGCCGTAGGTGTCGATGTTCTGCCGTGGGGCGGCCGACTCGCCACCGTCGTCGACCCCAGGCAACGAACTGCAACTCGTCCAGTACCCCTGATCAACGAGGTCGCGGCCCTCAGCCCTCCCACGGCAGATACATCGACATCTCCTGCGCCGACCTCGCAAGCCCGGCGCGCTCGTACACGGACTCCCGATCAGGCGCCAAGAACAACGCGACCGATGAACCCGCCGGCGCCATCTCCCGAACCTGATCCATCAGCGCCCGTTCGTTCTGTTCAATCGCCGATTCCGTCGACTTCAGTTGGCCTTCATGGGCTCTCGTCGGCAGGTGTGGGTTCGATTCGCGTTGACAGACCGTTGAAAAGGTCCGATTGGAGTACGCACCACACCGATGATCGCTCGCGTCTCGGCTGCCATCAGGCAGCGCGGCCGAGATGGATCACCGTAGGACGGGCCTCGGCCTGGTGCGTACCGGAGTGACGGCCAGTCACGGTGTCGACCGTCAGCGCAATGTCCGCGGGCCGATCAGGCTGCCGAACGCCACCACGAGCGCCACGTTCACCGCGACGGCCAGGGCAGCGATGTTGCCGATGTGGGCGATCGGCCAGGCGACAGCTGCAAGGAACACGAGCACCGCGTGCCGACGGTGGTCGAGCCGATCGAGTGCGAACGCCACGAGAGCGAGCGACAGCGGGAAGAACAGTCCAAGTGGCTTGATCAGGTTCGCTGCGCCGGAGCGGTCGACAAGTCGCACGTCGCCGAACGACGCGTGGATGGTCTCGAAGCCGTACGCGACGTTGCCGGCGAGGCCGATGAGCCCGCAGAGCACGATGGCGGCGGCGAGCCAGGACTCAGCCTGCAGCCAGGCGGCCACGCGGAGCGCCACGAGGCCGTACGCGATCGCACCGAGCACGTGCAGCACGCCTGCGGTCGAGTCGTCCCACCCGCTCGCGGCGTACGTCGCGTCGGCCGCGAGGTACAGCAACGGGGCCGCGAGCAACGACCACGTGAGCAGTCCGTCGGTCGGGCCTGCGGCGGCACGGGTCGTCGGAGTGTGTTGGCTGGTGGCGGTCATCTCGGTTCCCTTCACGACGGAGGCGTGCCCCACGTTGTGCCGTTCGAGCCACCGCCGCCACAGGGAAAGCCCTGAGAATGGCAGAATCAGGGAAAACCCGGGGTTCCGGGCGTGCGTCGAGGGTGCCATCATGGCGATCGTGTCCGAACCTGTTCAACGCGTTCGAGCATTTCGCAATGCCGTTCCGTTGGCGGTGCTCAGCGCAGCGGTGGTGCTGGTCGTGTTCGGGCTCGCCCGCGGGATGTGGGTGTCGAACCTCCACAACGGTCTGCTGGCCCTCGCGTTCAGCGCTGTCGGCGCGCACCTCGTGGTTCATCAGCCCAGTCATCGGCTCGGGCACCTGTTCCTGCTGACGGGGATCGCGGAGGCCGTCATGTTCTGGGGGCGCCAGGTTGGCCACTCGCCGAGCAGTGCGGTGGATCGGTGGTGGGGTTGGCTCGGTGTGTGGCCGATCGCCCTCACGTTGGCCCTCGTGACGTTGTCGGTGATCTGCTTCCCGGACGGTCAGCTGCCATCACCTCGTTGGCGCGCCGTCGTCGTGGCGATGGGGGTCGTCACCGTGGTGTGCGCAGGCATGTCGGCCGCGTGGCCCGTCGAGTACGAGTCGGCTGGTGTCGTCGCGACGCACCCGTTCGCTGCTCGCACGCCGGAAGCGATCGAAACGCTGTGGTCGGCGATCGCGCACCCTGCGTACGTGGGGTTCCAGCTCCTCTGGGTCGTTGCAGTCGTGGTCCGGTGGCGTCGCGCGACCGGCACGACCAGGATCCAGCTCGGCGTGCTCGCAGGCGCCGCCGGTATCTCCGTCGCGGCACTCCTGACGGGCCTGGCGGTGTGGCAGACACCGGTACCGGGCGTGCTGAGCGCCGCCCTGCTCCCGGTCGCCGCAGGTTGGGCGGTGGCGCAGGGGCGGCACCTCAACGCCTACGCGGCGCTGAGCTGGCTGTCGCGCGCCGGCACCTCCAGCGAGGATCTCGCCACCGGCCTCACGCGCGCCGTGGCCGAGGCACTCAGCGCCCGTTCAGCGATCCTGTGGGTGGGCGACGACACGCTCCACGCCGTCGGCGTGTGGCCCGAGATCGGCCAGCAGATTGATGCGACGTCACTGGGTCGTCTGCTCCTCGACCCCGATCGCCTCGCCGCCGCCGTGACCGACGAAGGACGCGTCGTCGGAGCACTCGACGTCGCTCGTCCCGCCGGCGGCCGGTTGTCGGTCACCGAACAACGGGTGTTCGACGATCTGGTCGCCCAGGCCCGATTCGTCATCGCCCACCTGGGTATAGCCGGGCAGATGACCGCCGCCGCTGAGGCCGATCGCGGGCGGCGTCTAGCTGCGCTCACTCCTCGCGAGAACGAGGTGCTCGAACTCATCGCGCGAGGCCTGTCCAACGCGGCCATCTGCCGAGAGCTCCATCTCAGCATCAAGACAGTCGAGCCAGTGGTCAGCTCGATCTTCGCGAAGTTGGACCTGCATGCGGACAGCACGCTGAACCGCAGAGTGCTCGCGGTCGTTGTCTATCTCCGCGACTGACCTCGCTGCCCGAGCAGCACACCGTGGTGATCTGAGCCTTCACCGGGCCCTCGATCACTTCCAGTTCGTCGGCGCTCTCCTGATCCTCGGCGTCCGGGTCGAGGAAGGTGCGGAACGCCTGGTGCGTGATCACCTCGGCCCCGAAGCGCTTGCGGAACTGGCCGGCCTGCCCGAAGTGATCCGGGTGGGAATGGGTGATCACCACCGAGTGCACGCGTTCGATCGCGAGACCACCGGCCTTCATGATTCGCTGCAGCTCACGCCACGTCTTCGGGCCGGGCAGCCCTGGATCAACGAGCGTGATCCCGCGAGCGTCCTCCATCGCGTAGCAGTTCACGTGGCCCAGGCCCGGCAGCGAGATGGGCAGCTGCAGTCGCAGGATCCCCGGCGCAACCTCCTCGACACCCTCTCGCGGCGGCTGCCGTTCTTCACGAACTGGCTTCGGCGCGGCATGGTCGTGGTCGGTCACCTCCAAAGTCGTAGCGGAGGTGAGCGCCGCAGCCGAAGTCGCACGGCCCCGCTTCCAAGCCGAACAACCCAGCGAGACCCGGCAATCCGACTTCACCCACTGGCACCTCGCCAACGGCGTCGACGTTGAAGTCCTGTGCTGGATCGACGACCACTCCCGCTTCGCACTGTCGATCACCGCACACCTGCGCGTCACCGGACACACTTGCTCGACACCTTCCGCCACGCGGTGCGCGAACCCGGAGCACCGTTCTCGACCTTGACCGACAACGGAATCGTGTTCACCACCCGCTTCTCAGGCGGCAAAGGCGGCCGCAACACCTTCGAGCCGAACTCGTCCGCCTACGGGTCGCGCAGAAGCACTCCCGCCCCGAACCACCCGACCACCTGCGGCAATGTCGAACGCTTCCATCAGACCCTCAAAGAACGAACTCCGCGCCCAGCGGCCGCCGGCGACGGGGTCGCTGTCATGACGCCCATGCACTCCGCCGCGAACAGCACGCGAACGCAGTCGGATCACGCTTCCCCCATGACCCACACCTCCACCCATCTGACGCGTCTCGCAGCTCTCCTTGCGGTCGCCATGGCACTGCCATCGTGCAGTCAGGGGTCGTCAGCCCCTTCGACGACTCCTGCCGAAGCACCGGCAACTTCGACCACCGACCGACCCACGGCGACCACTTCGTCGACCACCAGCGCGTCGACCAACAGCGCGTCGACCACCAGCGCGTCGACCGCGACCACAGCGCCCGCGGCCACGGCGGCGACTGGAGATCCGACGGAGTTCGTCGTCTCCTATGCCGACACCGAAGCGCCTGGACCCGTCGTGTGCGCCCAGCCACCCGACAGCTGCGTCACGAGCCGGATGTCAGCGGCCGCCCTGCCGACGACCGGCGATTGGGTCGGCACGGTCGTGTCGGCGACCGGCAACGCAACTGTCGGCGACTTGGTCGTCGGCAACGGGTTGATCGCCTTCAGTGGCACCGTCGCACCGTGCGGAACAGGCACCGTGCTCCTCACGGTGTTGACCGTTCGCGGGCCGATCCCGACGCCAGTGCCCGGCATGGAGATCCCGTTCGAGTCGACTCCGCTGAGCATCGTGCCCGGGACCGGGACCGGTGATCTCACGGGGCTCACCGGGGGCGGGACGGCGTCGGCGATTCTGACTCCGACGTTCGGTGTCGACGTCACGTACGCACTCGATGTCGACTGTGGCCCGGGCTGATTCCTGCCTCTTGCGCCACCGAGATGCGCGCTGTCGCCGCCGCCCTAGTCTTTCCGTCCATGGGGGTTGCCGTTCGCGTGCTCGGGCCGTTGGAGGTGACGCGTGACAGCATTCGCGTCTCCCTCGGCAGCGCCCAGCAGCGGGTCATCCTCACAGCCCTTGCCACTGAACGGTCCGCAACCGTGCCCAACCTCATCGATGCCGTGTGGGGTGAGGCCGCGCCACGCGACGAGTCACGGACGCTGATGAAGCTCATCTACCGGCTGCGCCAGGCCTTGGGCCCGGGGGTGATCCACACCGAAGGGCCGCACTATCGATTGGTCGCCGACACCGACCTCGTTCGCTTCGACGAACTGCTCGAGCTCGCCCGCGTCGCGGAACCTGCGGCAGCGGTGGACCTGTACAACGAAGCCCTGCATCTGTGGCGAGGTGAAGCGGTGCCCGAGCTATCCGGTGTCGCATGGGCGGAGCCACTGCGCAGATCGCTGGACGAACGGCGCCTGCACGCCATCGACGAGCGCTCCGAATTGCTCTTGCAACTCGGGCGGCACCGCGAGATGGTGAGCGAGTTGGTGGCCAACGTCGCGGCGCATCCGCTGCGCAGCCGCTCGGTCGGGCTGTTGATGCGGGCGCTGCACCGAGGCGACCGCACGGACGAGGCCTTGCGGGTACTGGAGGAGCATCGTCGCCAACTGGCTGACGAAACGGGCTTGGAGCCGGCGCTGGCCCTGCTCGAGTTGGGTTCACGAATCGCCCAGGGCATCGAGCCAGGGGGGACCATGCCGCGCTCGTGGCTGCCCCCGACCGCCCTCGCCCCAATGATTGGGCGCCAGCACGAGCTGCGCCGACTCCACACCGCGTGGGAGGCCTCGCACGGCGGTCCGTCACAGCTGGTGATCATCGACGGCGAACCGGGGATCGGCAAGTCGCGGTTGGCGGCCGAGCTCGCCAGGTCGATCAATTCGACCACCGCGGTCGTGCTCCATGGCCGGTTCGGGGAACACGCTGAGACGCCGTTGCGGGCGCTCTCCGAGGCAATCGGTCCGCTCGTCGACCACCGGCCCGACCCGGCTGCGATCCTCGGCGCCTTGCTGCGCGGCCCCCACCGCCTGCTCCTGGCGCTCGACGACCTCCAGTGGGCGACCACCGACGACCTCCGCCTCGTCAGGCGGCTCATCGGCGCACGAACCAACCACGGGCTCCTCGTCGTCGCGACGAGCCGCCCACTCGACGGCTCGACTTGTTCGCCCGACGAGGTCGAGGCGCTGCGACGCGACACCACGATCGAGCGGATCCATCTCGAACCGCTGGATGCTGCAGACCTCGCCGCGCTGGCCGCAGCCGTCCCCGACGTCGCGGAGACGTGGTCGGCCGCTGCGCTCTCGGCGCTGGCCGAACGCACAGGAGGGAACCCGCTCTACGCGCTCTCCGTCCTGACCAGCCGCGACAACCGCGAGGTACCCGCTTCGCTCGAAGAGCACCTTCGCGCGCGAGTCGATCTGCTCGACCGCGACACCCGCACCGCGCTGGAATGCGCATCGATCGTCGGCCGCAAGTTCTACTCGTCCATCGCCGCCGCGGTGGCCGAACTGCAGGCCGCCGACGCCGAGGTCGCGCTCGCCGACGGTGTCCGCTCAGGCCTGATCAGAGCGACGGGCCTCGACGAGGAGGACTACGAGTTCGTGCATGATCTGGTCCGCCACGCACTCATCGGTCGACAACGCACGAGCACCCGCGAGCGCCGCCACGCCGCCGTTGCCGCACTGCTGCACCCAACGCGAGACGCCGCCGCTGTGGCCGATCACCTCGACCGCGCCGGAGCACTCGTGGATCCGGCACGGCGCGGTGAGGCGTTGGTTGTCGCTGCCGATCGGGCGAACGGCGGGATGTCGTTCAGTAGCTCCGAACACTTCGCCCGGCGAGCACTCGAAGTGCTCGGCGACACCGGCCCGGTCGAGCTGAGGGTCCGCGCAATGACCATCCTCGCCAACACGCTCAACGCCACCAACCGTCGCGATGAGGCTCGCGCCGTGCGCGCGAAGTTCCTGGGCGATGCCTTCCGCCTCGGCGGCGCCGCGCTGGTCGATGCGGTCATCTCCTGCTCCGAGCCGGACCCGAACGACACCGAGGCGAAGGCAGTGAGCTCGAGCTTGCTGCGCGACGCGCTCGCGGTCGTCGGAGCCGATGAGCCCGCCGGCCGCGCCGCACTTCTCGCCCTGCTCGCATTGGACGACGAGCCGTCGCGCATCCTCACCGACGCCAAGCTCGAGATGATCAATGAGGCGCGACAGCTTCTCACCGCGGTTGACGGCGCATCGCCGCGCGACGGCATGTTCGCCGCGCTGGCGGAGGAGTGGATCCTCGTGGCCCGTTCGCTCGGTGGCCCGGCGGAGTACAGCCGGCTCGAGCTGCGCCTCGGGGGTCGCCGTGGGGGCCCGTTCATGCGCCTTCCGTTCGCCGTCAACCGGATGACCGGGCTGCTCGGCTTCGGTCAACGCGAGGGATGCGACGAGCTCATCGAACAGCTGACCGAGGCCGGCAACTATCTCGATGCTCCCCAGTACGCCGTCGCCGCCCAAATGTGGCGAGCGACGCTTGCGAACGTGGACGGTCGCTTCGTCAGCGACACCGAAACCCTCGATGCCAAGTCACGCCTTCCGAGCACGTCCAGCGGGCGATGGTTCTGGGATCGGATCGGCGACTGGTCGCTGATCGAGCGCGGCGCGGCCGATGCGGCCGTCTTCGACCGAATCGAGTCCGACCTCGACGCCGCCGTGCCGTTCGTCCCCATGCTGCTGCCTCACTACGCCACTGCGGCCGCGGGTCACGCGTCGCTCGGCCAACCCGAGCGCGCACGCACGCTCGTCGACCAGCTGCTCGACGACCTGCCGACCCTTGGCCGGCACGCGGAGCGACCCATCGCCTGGCGCTGGATCCCCGACGTCCTCTGGGCGCTCGGCGATCGGGACGCGGCGCAGCGGACGCTCCCGTACATCGAACCGTACGGTGGGCAGATCCTCGTGGGCAGCGGCACGATGCCGCTCGGAGCGGCTGATCGATCGATCGGGATCCTGCACACCCTGCTCGGCAACTTCGACGAGGCCGAACTGTCCTTCCGCACCGGTCTCGCCGTCGAACACGGTATGCGCAGCCGACCCTTCGTCGCGCGAAGCGAGCTGGCACTGGCACGGATGTACTCCGCCCGCAGTGGCCCGGGCGACCATGCTAAAGCACTCGCAGTCGCACAGGCCGTCGCACGGGAAGCCGACAACCTCGGAATGGCCGGGGTGCGGCGCGAAGCGGGGGCTCTGATCGCTCAAGCGGATTGAAGCCGATCAGTCGACGGCTTCAATCCGCAGGGTGCGGGTGACAGGTCTTGATCGTCTCCCCCACCCAACCAACCTCGCGCGCGGTTCAGCTCGGACCGGCCGACATGACGGCGAGCCCACGCGGCGTCGGTCTCACGGCTCGCGGTCGAGATGACATCGAATCGCGTCGTCGCGGTCCAGCCCAGCAACGGCTGAGCGACGTACGGTCGTGAGATGACCGGGTTTGTCGCCGTCGGGCGAAGCGCCGGTCCCGCGTTGGCGGGACTCGTCGAGTCGTACTGGTACGCCCGCGGCACGATCGATCACGGGCGTGAGCTGATCGCCCCGACCGGGTCGGTCGTCGCCGCGTTCGTGTTCGGTTCGCCGATCGAACAGACGACACGAGCCGGGCGGGGCGAGACCTTCGTCGCTCGCACCGGCTTCGTCATCGGTCCGCACGATCAGCCGATCATGAACCGTCCGTCGGCCGAGACCCACGCCTTGGGGATGGTGTTGTGCCCAGCGGCGTGCGCTCGTGTCCTCGGTGTCGCTCCGACCTTGCTTCGCGGGCGGGTCGCCGGTCTCGAAGCGGTCACGCCACATCTCGCGGTCCACCACCCCCGATTGGCCGCGCTCGCCGCAGCGTCCCCGGAAGCGGCGCTCGACGACGTGGACAGGATCCTCACCACCGGGCTCGGCGCACCGGACCCGGCCGACGACCGAGTGAACCACGCCATCACGTGCATCGAAGCCGACCCGACCCGACAGATCGGCGACATCGCCATCGAGGTCGGCACCTCGCACACCAGGCTCGACCACGAGTTCCGACGGGTGGTCGGGCTGAGCCCGCGAGTCCTCGCGCGAATCCTGAGGCTGCGCCGATTGCTCGACGGTCTCGACGCGTTCGGCGACACCGTGAGATGGGCAGAGCTCGCTGCCTCGCTCGGTTGGTACGACCAGTCGCATCTCATCCGAGACTTCCGTCGCCACACGGGAGTGACCCCGACCCGGTATCTGCTAGCACATCGCGAACACTTCGACCCGAACGAGGCGGCCCCGGGCTTCGTACCGGGTGACATCTGACCCCGGCGATGTCGGACCCCGGTGCGCCCTCGACGTCCGCGGGGCGCAAATCCGTCCAATCGACCTATTCACCCACGCGCGTAGCGTCGACCCCGTGCCCAGTCCAGCCGAACAGACCGCGACCCAACTCGCCAACATCGAGCGACACACCGGCATCACGGTCGACGGCTGGAGCCGAGCGATCGCCGAAGCCGGGGCCGCCAAACACGGCGAGATCGTCGCCTGGCTCAAGCAGCAGGGGCTCACCCATGGCAACGCCAACGCCCTTGCTCACGCCGTGCGCGCCCGTCAGAGCGGGGATGCGGCGACCCCCGACGCGTTGCTGGACGCCCAGTACGCGCGGGGCAAGGCCGGCCTGCGGCCGATCCATGACGAGATCCTCCGCCACAGCAGGACACTCGGAGACGACGTCGATGTCGTCGTGCAGAAGACCGCCGTCTCGCTCCGGAGAACGAGACAGTTCGCCACGATCGAAGCTCGATCGGCGAAGGTCGTCCGACTCGGGTTCAACCGCCGCGGCGCCCACGCCTCCGGGCGCGTCCAGGCGACGTCGGGGATGTGCACGCACTACGTCGACCTCGAGTCACCGGAGGAGATCGACGACGAGGTCACCTCATGGCTCGCCGAGGCATACCGCGCCGCCAGCAGCTGACACCTCGCCAGCTGCCTGGCGCGCGACTGGTCGTGATGGCGGTGCACCACGAACGGCGACGCCCCGACTTCGGCGCGGTAGGCCGCTCCGCCAACCGGATCTCGGGTCAGCTTGCGGTCGCCCAGATGTCGCGCCAGACGCGCCACGTACCGTCGGCGTCGATGCGGTAGATGTTGACGCCGTTGCCGGTGTCGGTGGCTGACTCGCCACCGTCGCGAGGGGTATCGACGACGTGGTACCGGTACCACTCGTACGCCAACCCATCCGCCACGACCAGTTCGACGGTCGTCTTGGTCCAGACCGTCTGGATCGCCTCGAAGTACCCGGCGACCCAGGCGCCGACGGCTTCCTTGCCTGCGATCGGCTCGCTGTTCGGTGGCAGGAAGACGATGTCGTCGGTGACTGTGGTGAGGAACCGGGCAACGTCGTTGCTGTTGATCGAGGTGAGGTACGCCTCGTGCGCGTGATGGACGGCGGAATCCGTGGCGAGGACGGTGTCGGACATGGTGTGCTGCTCCTACGGGTCGAACCGACGCCAGATTGCGATCGGTCGTGCCGATGGTGCGCCCGCGGTTGCCGCGGTACATCGGCCAGGTGGCATATTCGGCTTCAGTGCGTGGGATAATCCCGCTGGTCGAGGCCCGAGCGCGACGGGATATGCCATCTGGCAGATGTCGGCACCGAGGGGTCAGGAGACGATGCCGCACATGAACGCAACCAGCCCAGGCTCGTCCTCACGTTCGACCGGCACCGGGGTAGATCGATCGACGAACCTGCCGGCGCAGCTGTCGTCGTTCATCGGGCGCGAGGCGGAGGTGGCATCGGTACGCGAGGCGATCATCGCCCACCGCTTGGTCAGCCTCACCGGTGCCGGAGGTTGCGGCAAGACGCGGCTGGCGTACGAGGTCGCCGCCCTGGAGCTGCAGCTCGATCGGTACGACGACGGCGTCTGGTGCGTGGAGCTGGCGCCGGTCGCCAGCGGCGATCTCGTTGCGCAGGCGATCGCTGCAGTGTTCGGGCTCCGTGAGGAGTTCGGTCGGCCGCTGCTCGACACGCTCACCGAGCAGCTCCGCGACGTGTCGGCACTGATCGTCATCGACAACTGCGAACACCTGCTCGACGGTGTGGCGACGGCGATCGAGACGCTGCTGCAACGCTGCTCCGGGGTGCGCGTCATCGCCACGAGCCGTGAGGCGATCGGAGTGTCGGGCGAGGTCGTGTGGCGGGTGCCATCGCTCGACGAACTGACGGCGTTCGAGTTGTTCGTGCAGCGGGCTCGCAGCGCGCGCCAGTCGTTCGAACCTTCGGTTGACGAGCGGCCGGCGATCGCCGAGATCGTCTCGCGGCTCGACGGCATCCCGCTTGCGATCGAGCTCGCCGCCGCTCGGGTGCGGATGATGAGCCCGGCGCGCATCGCTTCGGGGATCGACGACCGTTTCCGCCTCCTCAGTGGTGGCAGCCGAACGGCGATGTCGCGACAAGAGACCCTGGAGGCGTCGGTCGCGTGGAGCTACGACCTGCTCAGCCCTGACGAGCAACAACTCGCCCGCCGTCTGTCGGTGATGCACGGCTTCACACTCGAGGCGGCAGAGGGATTGGCGGGCGACGACATTGCGGATCGGTACGCCGTGCTCGACGTCCTGACCCGGCTCGTCGACAAGTCGATGGTGCAGGTCGACCACGCCACGAACGGTCAGGGCTACCGATTCCTCGACACGGTGCGCCAGTACCTCCTGCAGCGTCTCGCCGAGAGCGGCGAGGCCGAGGCCGTGCGCGTTCGCCACCTGTCGTACTTCGTCGCGCTCGCCGAGCGGAGCGCGCCGGGTGTGGCATTGCGCGACAGCGCAGCGCTTTTGGCGATGCTCGAGTCCCAGCACGCCAACCTCGAGTCTGCGCTCGAGTTCGCAATCGGGTCCAATCACCGCGAGTGCGCGCTGCGGCTGGCGACTGCGATGGCGCTGTTCTGGGAGCTGCGCGGTCACCTCGGACGCGGTGGGCGATGGCTGGCCAGACTGCTCGACAAGCCCGAAACTGCGCCGAGCGTCCATCGCGCTCGAGCGTGTTGGGCGGCGGCACACCTCGGCCTGTATGCCGGCGATCTCGAGACCATGTCGGCCCGCGCGCCCGAGGCGCTGGAGCTAGCCGAACTGGTAGACGACGACTGGGCGCGTGCCCGAGCGCTCAACACCCTCGGCTTCGCGACCGCCGTGACGACACCACACGAGGCACGACCCCTTCTCGACCGAAGCATCGAGCTGGGCTCGGCCAGCGGCGACCAGTGGGCGGTGCTCAGCAGCCACAAGATGCTGACCGTCCTGTGCTGGGTGACCGGCGATGACATCGCTGCCGCCGACGACATGGAGACGTTGCGTGTGCTGTCCACTCGACTCGAGGCCGACTACTTCCTTGCGTGGTACCACGGGCTCCGCGGCCTGTTCCTCGCCCGTCGGGGCGACCTGGTCGAGGCACGGTCGCACCTCCAGCAGGCGATCGAGCTGTGCGACGGCATCGGCGAGCCGATCACGGGTTCGATGGCCCGTGCCTGGCTGTGGGCCGTCGACATCGCCCAAGGCGAGTACGACGCGTCGGAGTCCGAGTGCACCGCCCTCCTCCAGCGCTCCCACGCGACGGGTGGAGGCCTTGCGGTCGCGGACCTCCTCGCCAACCTTGGTCAGATAGCGATCGGGCGCGGCGACAACCAGGCGGCCATCGACCTGCTCGCTCCCAACTACGCGACCACCCGCGAGCACGGCATCCCGTACTTCGTGGTGCTGCCGGCGATCGTCGAGGCGTCCGCGCGACGGCGCGTCGGCGAGCACGCCGGCGCCGGTTCTCTCCTCGACGACATCGCCGGATTGACTGCGGGGTTCGACAACCAGTGGATGCTGGCCCGGATCGAACTGGAGCGGGGTCTGCTCGCGCAGGAGTCGGGTGACCTCGAGGCCGCAGCGCGCCACGTGCACGGGGCCTTGGCATCGTTCGCTCGCATGGGCCACCGGCCCGATGCCGCCGCCACCCTCGACGCGGTCGCTTCACTCGCCCAACGCGCCGAGAGTGACGCCGAGGCGGTCAGATGCTTCGCCGCAGCTGCGGCACTGCGCAACATTCTCGGGATCGTCCCGCTGCCGACAGATGCCGCCGTCGCCCACGCCACGTGTGGCCAACTGCGAGCCTCTGTCGGCGACGATGCGTTCGCCACGTACTGGGCAGAGGGATCTGCACTCTCGATGGAGGAAGCCATCGAGTACGCGTCGAGAGCGCGGGGCGAACGGAAGCGACCGTCGAGCGGCTGGGCCAGCCTGACCCCGACCGAACTGCGAGTGGTCGAACTGGTCGCCGAGGGTCTCACGAACCCACAGATCGCAGCGAAGATGTTCGTCGCTCGCGGGACCGTGAAGGTCCACCTCGGCCACATCTTCACCAAGCTCGACGTGACCAGCCGCTCGGAGCTCGCCGCCCAAGCCGCCCGCCGCATGCCGACCTGAAGTCGGCGCCACGACCGACGCGGACCCACATCGGTCGTCGTCTGGCTGCACATGGCAGGTCTACGACCATCGGGCAAGATCCCGATGCAACATGATTACAGGTAGAACGTTCGACGCCGGGCGAGAACTTGGTACACAGAACTTGGTACATGGCTTGCCGGGGTCACTAGGAGTGAACGAACGAAGCCCTGGCAGATCTTGCGATCTACCAGGGCTTTTCAGTGCCGGGGCAGGATTTTGAACCTGCGACCTTCGGGTTATGAGCCGTAAAACGGTGCTGTCACTCTGTGATGCCCTGTGCCACTTTGTGCCATCTAGGAGGGCTTTCACGATTCTGGAATGTCATCTGGTAGCTGTGGATAACGCCCTGTGTCACCTGGTCCGTTAGAAGTTCCGTTAGAAGTTCTGCCCAGAACGCCGATCTGCCCGCAGCAGACAGGTCGGGCTTTCATACAGATCACGCGCCGTCACTCGTCGTCGTCGTACAGGACCGGCTCGCCCGTCCGCATCGCCGTGATCGCGTCGCGGATCATGCGGTTCCAGTCCATCCACCAGAACTTCTGGCCGACGTCCAGCTCCGCGCCCCAACCCACGAGGGTCTGCTCGACAGCAGCCCCGATCTGCGCTTGGCTTGGTGCGCTCGGCTCGGACGACATGACGTCAACATACGAGGGCGCTTCGGTCGGCGACGGCTGCATTTCGGTGCACCGCTTGTCGCTGGCGCTCTGAAGGAAGTGTTGCATTCCCGCACACCTGGAGAACGGTTAGAGTACAAGCGTTACTTAGAGAGATGGGAGGTAACGGTTGTGGCAACGCTGATCAGAAGCCGCTGGACCTCCTCGTTCGAGGGGATGAGTCGACACGACCGCCAGGGTTGCGAGTACGACGCCTATCTCCCCGACCCGCTCACCGGGTGGGAGCTCGCCCTGCCGGCCGATCTCGCCGCTGACCTCAGCGACGCGGAAGCAGCGATTCGCAGGCTGAACGCGACCGGCACGTCGCACGTCAGCCTCGAAGGGCTGGCGCGGTTCTTGCTGCGCGCCGAGTCGGTCGCCTCGTCGAAGATCGAGGGACTGGAGGCAGGGCCACGCCGGTTGCTCGACGCAGAGGTCGTGCTTGCTCAGGGTGGCGACGCAGCCGATCGGATTGCAGTCGAGGTGCTCGCCAACGTCGCAGCCATGGAGGCCGCCGTCGAGTTGGGCTCGTCGACCGACACGATCACCCTCGACGACCTGCTCGGTATCCACCGGACCTTGATGGAACGATCTTCGATGCCGCACATCGGCGGTGTGGTCCGCACAATGCAGAACTGGATCGGCGGCAGCAGCTACAACCCGTGCTCCGCAGTCTTCGTCCCACCGCCACCGGACACTGTCGACGCCTTGCTCCACGACCTCCTCGACTACGTCAACGGCGATGACCATCCTGCCCTCGTGCAAGCGGCGATCGCTCACGCCCAGTTCGAGACGATCCACCCGTTCGCCGACGGCAACGGCCGCACCGGCCGCGCGCTCATCCATGTCATCCTCCGCCGCCGCGGCCTCGCACCGCGCTTCGTACCGCCGATCAGTCTCGTGCTCGCCACCTGGGCGAGTGACTACATCGCCGGGCTCACCACGTTTCGACACATCGGTGCGCCTGCCAGTCCTGAGCGATCCGCCGGTGCGGGCACTTGGTTGCGTACGTTCGCCACCGCTGCACACCGATCGTGTGCGGACGCCGAGTCCTACGCGGGCAGGATCCAAGCACTCAATGCACGATGGCGGGCACAACTGGGTCGAGTCCGAGCGAACTCGGCGGTCGAGCTGCTCCTCGACCTCCTGCCAGGCGTCCCGGTGATCACCGTCGACAGCGCCGCACGACTGATCGGACGATCCGAGATGCGAACAGGCGAAGCCATCAACCGTCTCGAAGCCGCTGGAGTGTTGCGCCAACGCAACATCGGTAGGCAGCGCTACCGAGTCTTCGAAGCAGCCGATGTCGTCGACCTGTTCACCGGCCTCGAACGTGCCCTGGCAAGCCCGGCGGGCAACACGGCCACAGCTGCACCGACCCGTCGGGTGCCGCGTCGAGCAAGCTCCGCCGACAACGCCTGAACGCAGCGGTCCAGTCATCGGGTTGTTGGCCCGGCGGACGCTGGCCCAATCTGACTATCGACCATAGATCGGTTTAGGAAACGAATCCGAGGGTTCGGGAGGGTCCGTTCGGGGCCGGCGACGTGAAGTCTGAGCTGGTCAATCGCGGCTGCACGGTTCGCCGAAGTGCCCTCGTTCGGGTCGATTCGACAAGCAGCGTTACGAAGGCGACCGTTGCTAGGGTTTGCCGGGAGGTTCGAGCGCCGGTGAGTCGAAAGACAATTAGGGTGGGCGAGCTCGCTCGCGAAGCGGATGTCGATCTCGATGAGGCTCTGGTCACGCTGTGGGATGCCGGGATCGACCAGCTCGGCAGTGCGAACGACCTGATTCCCGCGCGGCAAGTCGCCGCCGCACGATCGGCGCTCGGCCTGGTCGGCCCGAGGGAGCAGCTGAACGTTCAATACTGGATTGACGCCAGCGGACTCACATTGTCTGAGCTGTCGGAACGCATGAGATCGGTTGGCGTCAAGCTGGACCCCAGCACCCGCCGTATACCGAAGAACAGCCTTCGACGATTCCGCAGGGCGTTCTCCGAGGACGGGGTCCGGCAGGCGCCCCTGCCCGAAGTTCGGCGCAGTACGCCGCCGCTTGTCGACAACTTCGAGCTTCGCGACATCGGCAGGACAGCGGTCAGTAAGTACCTCTCGGAATCTGAACTGGTTGGCATTCACGAGGCGTTGGAGGAGGACTTCCGCGACTCCGGGGACCCCATCAGCCCTCCGGGAGTCAAGAACGCAGCGTTGGTCTCCATGTCGGCTCACCGGCCGCTCACATCAATTGGACAGACTCTCAAGTATCCGACTGCGGAGATGGCTGGCGCCGCTTTGTTCCACTCGGTGGCTCTGAACCATAGCTTCCACAACGGCAACAAGCGAACAGCGCTGGTTGCGCTCATCGCCTTTCTTGACATCAACGGCCTCGTCATGACATGCGCACAAGACGAGCTGTTTCGCATGACTCTGCGTGTCGCCCAACATGGGCTGGTGCCGACATCTTCCTCTGACCTGGCAGACCGCGAGGTTGCTGAACTTGCTGAGTGGGTTCGGAAGCACACCCGAGCGATCGATAGGTCCGATCGTCCTCTGAAGTGGATCAAGCTCAAGCATATTCTGCGCACCTTCGACTGCGAGTTCGATGCTGCAGGCGGAGTTGGAAATCGGATCAACATCACCCGAACTATTCCCCGCAAGGGAATCCTGAAACGCTCGCGCAGTGAAGTGTTGTCAATCCAAGTGGCGTGCGCTGGTGACGGAACGGAGGCCGCACGGAACACTATTCATGAGGTTAGGCGCAAATTACAGCTGGACCCTGAGCACGACGTGGACTCTCAGGTCTTCTATCATGGAGCCGAGATTGACGGATTTATCTGCGAGTATCGCCACATACTCACGCGGCTTGCTCGACTTTAGTCGTCCGACTCCGAAGCGGGAGGCGCGCTCCGAGGGTAACGAAGGCTGGACCACTCTTTGGCCTGACCGGAGTGAGGAGACTAGCTTGATCAGTGCGTGCGGGGTCGCGCGTCTGGTGCCGAGCAGACGCGCCAAGTCGTGTGCCGACGCAAGAAGTGGCCGCACCACCAGCCCCTTGCTCACTGTCGCCACCCGCGACGACCGTGGTCAAGCATTGGGGTATTGCGCATCGGTCGTTGCGTTCGCCTCCCTTGCGCCGAGCTTGAGCAGTGGGTGAAGCGCCACCTGGACGGCTCTTCCGAGCCAGTACAGTTCGCCGATCCTCCTTCACATGCGACGGGCTACCCACTCACCCGACAGCTGTTCCTCCGGCGCCGACGCTCTTCTGAACCACAACAACGCTGGCTGTGGCCAGGATGGACGATCTTTCGCAGCTCCTCAGCTGCCTCTGTTTCGGACAGTTAGTCGAGCTGAGGAAACGACCAGCGCTAAGGCGCTTCAGCAGACCTCAGAGTCTTGGAGTGAGTTGTCCGCAGCGTTAGCGAAAGGTTGTGCGAACGCGCTGTCAGGAAGCACCGCGACCTCCGAGCAGCCTTCGCTGTAGTCGAGCGGATGCGTGACGGCGATCGGGTAGATGCACCAGCTGGCCTCCGGATACTCGGTTGCGAGCATCAGCGCAGCAGCGAAGCCGCTGACCTTCGGCCCAAACGGGTACAAGAACACTGGGGCACCTGCCGCTCGGGCCGCAGACGAGACCGTGCTGACAATGCCCGCCAATTCAGAAAGCAGCGTTGGAAGGTGGACGCCGCGTTCGACCCATCCCAGCGAAGGAAGAAACGGTCGAATCGCGTCAGCTCGCCGACCTGGCATCCGCAGGGAGCGCAAGTGACGCAGGACAAGCTCGTTCGATGCAATCGTCCTTCGATACAAATCGGGTCGATCATCGCGAACAACGTGCACGGCATATCCGGCAGCGGGCTCCACCTCGTCCAAAGCAATCTGAAGTCGCTCAGCCTCTTGGCCAAGGAGCACGAGGCCAACGCTCACACCCTCATTACTGGCCGAGGGTTCGCGTCCCAGAGGCAGGACCAACGTGTCCCGCCAGCCGAAACCGCTCGTGACGCTATTCAGGTTCCCGTATGACAACGGCGTGGTGTAGACGACGGACCACCGACGACTTTGTGCGGTGAGTTCGGTGCACGCCCTTGCTGCGGCCACGACGTGCGGCCGCGTTAGACAACTGATATCGATGTAGGTGTGCGTGGCTGGACTGGGGGCCAAGATGGCGTCTTCGAGGTCTCGCATCGAGTATGGATTGATCTCGAGCCGTGTCGGGCTCATTGACGTCCGCTTCCCGATATCGCCGACCTTGTTCCATGCTTGCTCTCGAGCCCTCCGCGCCGTGTGCCCGGGCGTCGCGCGCGAGCCGTAGTCGAGCATGACGAGTTCCTGGATCCTGTCGGCCAGTTCGACCACACCGCAAGTCGCGCGATCCTCGAAGCTCAGTGCCGCTATTAGACGTGCAGGGCCCATTGCTAGCCTCCCCTTAGGAAGTTGCGGTAGCGGTCGACCGCGGTTACCAGAGCGGCGTCAAGTGTTGCTGTGCTCGCAACCTTCAAAGAGCGTCCCGCAGCCCGAACCACGCTGTCAGCCACATACCTAGACGCATCGCCGTCGGTCAGGGCTATTCCGAGCCGCTGAACCGACTCGCCTTTACCATTGCCGTAGTCGACCTTGCGAGGGTCGACGAAGACCGTGAATTCGCCGAGCTCCTGTGGGTCATCCGAGATCGTGGACAGCCCGTGCAGCGTGTCTGACTCGGAACCATGGAAGCCTTCCCCACGCTCGATCTTGTACGACAAGAACAGGTCGAAGTGAAGGTCGCTCGGAAGGCTGACGCACCGATAGCCATGCTGGTCCAGTGGCCACCAACGAAGATTGCGCTCGGCGGCCTCCTCGATGTCGGATTCATGAGGGCCAATGAAGGTGGTCCCGTGCTTCAAGTACGAGTTTGTGAGGGTGAGGCTAAGCCAGTCCTTGAGCCAGGATTCATAGTGAGTCTCAATGGACCCGACGAAGGGCTCGTACTCCAGCAGTCCCTTGACGAGCTTCTCCTTTCGGCGCTTGTTCAAGTTCGTCAGGTAGATGACGAAGAGCTGTCTGGTTGTAGAGATCCCGGACACACGAGCACCAAGCGAACTGCGCAGCGCTCGGAATGCCCGGTCTTCGTTGCGAGAGATCAGATCTCCTTCAAGAATGCTCCCACTCCAGTCTCGTTCGAGCTGAGGGAGCACTCGTTCGGCAATGGCCATGCCGTACCAGCTCTCGTCGAAGCGGGCGGTGTCGAACACGAGAGCCAGGTCCGCTAACTCTGGTTCGGTATTGGGAACGAGCGCTGATCGAAGCGCCTCGTAGCTGACACCTTTGCTGCCGAGCATCTCCACCGTCCGGGCGTGGCACATCCTTAGTTCAGGGCCGAGATCTGCGTAAGAAAGCTGGGAGTGCTGCATGACCACGTCGAGCAGGACGGTGTCTCGCGTGTCCAGCGTCCAGATCTTCGTCATGAGTCGCGCTCCCTGGGTATCACTGCGCCCGACTTAGCAGGCGGGCTCGGCCATCCCATGAGCCGCGAAGAAGTCTCGCCAACTTTCTACGCAGTCGTGCGCCAGTTGGCGCGCGTCGACGAGACTCTTGGTCGGATTGCTGTGCGACCACGACGCGAGGGTGACCTTCGCGGAGAGTCCAGCCGTCAGGCTGGTCTGATGGATCTGCGCAGACATGGGATTGGGTTCGGACTCGGACGGCTTTCGCGTGTGGTGTTTGGATGTGTTCGCCATCGCGTTGCAAAGCGTGAGTGACGGCTCCTTGAAGTAGTGACCGTTGATCTTCGTCTTGGATACAGAACCGGGAAGGTCGGCGAAGTCTCCGATCAACCAGTCCTTGATGTCGTTGCACTCAACGAAGAAGCGACGAACGAACTCCTCAACTTCGACGTTGCCACGCAGCGTACTTCCGTCGTATGCGTCATCGATTGCAGCGAGAGCTCGAACGATCGAACACCACTTCTCGACCCAAGGGCGATGATGATCAGGCGACACGATGACCGTGGGCGTCGGCACAGTCACCTTCATCGACACTGAGGCGGGAGACGGCGCGGCGTTTCGTCGTCGACCTCCGCACGTCGGGCATGCGTCGTCGCTTGGCACCTCGTCGAGTCTCGTCATGCATTCGGGACACCACATCACCACCTCAAGGTTACGGGTTCGACAACACCCCACTTCACCGACGCCAACGACACTCCACTTCGCTATATCTCCTATCCCCTCGAACGCTGGCTGCACGTTCTGGCGGTGACGGAAGTGGTGGTCAACACCCGCAGCGAGCCTCCCTCTAGCGAGGGACGGCTCATGACGGCTCCGCTCGATGCGGCCAGCCATCTCCTCGCCGAGGTTGAGCACATGTTCACTCCCGTTGGGCCGACGACTTGACCTGTCATACTGGCCGGTCGAAACCAACTTGGACAACGGTCGATGATGTCCACTTCCCCTAACGCGGTGTGGCCTCGACGTCGTCCTCGGTCGACTCCGGTCCGAATGGGCCACACGAGGCGGTGGATCTACTCGCGGCCTTCGCCGGTGGCGTTGGCCAACACGAGGGGTGGTGGACGTCGCGAAACTCCTCGCGAAACGCGGTTTCGCAGATCATCTGCCGGATGTCCGTCAGTTCCACACCGAACTGGAACACACCAACCGGAGCCAACATGTCCACTATGAACCGGGACAGCACAAGAGTCCGTTAGAAGTTCCGTCAGAAGTCGACCCCGTAACGACGAAGCCCTGGCCCGCCATAGTGGCTGACCAGGGCCTTCTTAGTGGCGGGGGCAGTGTGGAGTCTCACCACATCCAGGACAGATGTCGCGCGTCAT
>MTKY01051836.1_pt1 | contig 21513 bp, 22 predicted proteins | sample 1042731 | NCBI WGS metagenome assembly MTKY01 (sample SAMN06212206, study PRJNA360538) | anaerobic digester metagenome | biome: Wastewater treatment plant; material: sludge; isolation source: anaerobic digester fed with sludge from wastewater treatment plant | place: Denmark: WWTP Soeholt ... | reverse complement strand
GACAGGCTACGCCCGAGCTTTTCGGGTTGCGTGCAGCCTGGTGAAAGCCATTGCCTCCCGCAGATCGGCTTCGCGCGCCGTCTGGTCGTTGGCCTTGCGGGTGTTGATCTCGACGACGATCTCGCCGCTGAAGCTGGACGCCGCCACGGTCGAAAGGAATGCCTCGCACGGCTGGGTCCCGCGCCCGGGTACGAGGTGCTCGTCCTTGGCCGAGCCCGATCCGTCGGTGATGTGCACATGGGCGAGCCTCTCGCCGAGATCTTCGGCCATCTGCACCGGATCCTGGCCGGCGGTCGAGCTGTGTGAAAGATCGACTGTCACGTGCGCGTAGTCCTGCTCGACCGGGTTCCAGCCAGGCGCATAGGCCTGGAACTCGCGCTTGCCCGTGCGCCACGGATACATGTTCTCGACGGCGTATGTCACACCATGCTTGATCTCGAGGTCGGCGATGCCCTCGACGAATCCGCGGGCGTAGTCACGCTGCCACCGAAAGGGCGGATGAACGACGATCGTGTCGGCGCCGACGGCGTGTGCCATGTCGGCGCTACGGTCGAGCTTGCCCCACGGGTCGCTGCCCCACACGCGCTGAGTCACCAGCAGACATGGCGCGTGGACGGACACGACCGGGATCTCGTGGAACGAGCTCAGCGCCTTGATCGCGGTGATGTCGGCGCTGACGTCATCAATGCCGACCATGACCTCGACGCCGTCAAAGCCAAGCCGTGCCGCTGCCTCAAACCCGCTCGCCGTCGATCCCGGATAGACCGAGGACGTCGACATCGAGACGCGGATGGGTTCGAACACAGTCCCAGCCTAGGCCGAGGGGTCGAAGCCCGGCTCCAACACCTCGCCGATCGGAGTCAGGCGCACCCACTACAGCTGGTCGAGATGCTCGAGCAGGACACCTTCGCGCAGCGCCCACGGGCAGATCTCGAGCGACCCTAGATCGAACAGATCCATGGTCGCTGCCGCCACGATCGCGCCCGCGTACATCTGATCTGCACGATCGATCGATCCCCCTGGCAGCGAAGCGACGTCGTCAGGCCGCATCGTGGCGAGCTGCTCGACGAGAGGTGCGAGGTCGTCGCGGCGCAGCGAGCGGCGCACGTATTGACCGTCGCTGGACGCTGGCGCACCACACATGCGGGCCAGCGAGCGGAACATCTTGCTGGTGGCGACAGCGCGGTCAAACGATCCGCCCCGCAGGATCGCGCCGGCCTCCTCGGCGATTGACGATCGCACGTGGAGTCGCAGGTCAGCGCCGGTCTTGCCCACGTTGAGCCATTCGCGGGTCAGCCGGCCGGCGCCGAGCGGTATCGAGCAGGCGACGTCCGGCGACTCATCGGACCCGGCCGCGAGCTCCAGCGAACCCCCTCCGATGTCGAAGACCCCGAGCCGGCCAGACGACCAGCCGAACCAGCGCCGAGCAGCGAGGAAGGTCAGGCGTGCCTCGTCGTCGCCGGCAAGGATCTCCAGGTCCAGCCCGCTCACCTGGTTGACTCGGCGGATCACCTCGTCAGCGTTGACGGCGTCGCGAACGGCGGAGGTGGCGAATGCCAGGATCTGCGTGCAGCCCTTGTCCTCGGCCTCAGCCTTGGCCTCGACCATGTACTTGCCGAGCCGCTCGACCCCGTCTTCGGTGATCGCGCCGCTCGAGTCGAGGTGGTCCGTGAGCCGCAATGGCTCCTTGTAGGAATGCGCCGGCACGGGAGGGCCGCCCCGGAAGGCGTCGACAACAAGAAGGTGACCCGTGTTGGACCCGATGTCGAGCACGCCCATGCGCATACTGGCCATTCTCTCATCGCGTGCGGTCTTGCCTCCCCGCACTAGGGTGGCGTGGTGCCAGAAATCGAGCTCGGGTTCCCTCGTACCTATGTCGAGTTCTCCAACCCCTCAGACGACACCGAGGTGTTCCGCTGCGATCTCACGTGGCTGACGTCGCGCTGGACCTGCATCTTCGGCGCCGGGTGCCCGGGGATCTACGAGACAAGTCCCGATGCAGGATGCTGCACGCTCGGTGCGCACTTCGCAGACGAGGACGATGCCCAGCGTGTCGGCGCCATCATGGACCAGCTGACTCCGGCGCAGTGGGAGCGCCACGACGAGGGGCACGCCAACGGCTGGACCGAGAAGGACGACGAGGGCGACCTCAAGACCCGCGCCTTCGAGGGTGCCTGCATCTTTCACAACTCCCAGGGCTTCGATGGAGGGTACGGCTGCGCCTTGCATGGCTATGCGCTCGCCGAGGGGATCAAGCCGCACACCACCAAGCCCGACGTCTGTTGGCAACTGCCGCTGCGCCGGCAGTTCCGCGACGTCGACCGGGGCGATGGGTCGACGTACACCGAGGTTCAGATCGGTGAGTACACCCGGGCCGGCTGGGGCCCCGGTGGCGCCGACCTCGAGTGGTACTGCTCGTCCAACACCGAGGCGCATGTTGGGATGGAGCCCGTCTACGTCTCCAACCGCGACGAGCTGACCGAGCTCATGGGCGAGGAGGGCTATGCCGAGCTGGTCCGACAGTGCGAGGCGCACGAGACCGCCGACCTGCCCAACCCACACCCCGCAAGCATGTGACCTGCAATACACCACCGCGTTCGACGCCGGGTTGGCAACCCCCCCGGAATGACTTTCTTCTCCGGCAGGCAACAATGCCCTATGCATCTAGACCACGTCTCCTTCGCAGTCGGCGCTGACGGCCTTTCAGGCACGACCGCCAACCTCGGACAGCTGCTCGGTGCCTCATTCGTCGACGGGGGCGCACATCCCCGGTTCGGCACCCGCAACATGATCCTGCCGCTCAAGAACCACCAATACCTCGAGGTGGTCGAGGTTCTTGATCACCCCGTTGCGGAGAAGGCACCGTTCGGCCAGGCCGTACGCCAACGTTCTGACGCTGGCGGTGGATGGCTCGGATGGTGCCTCGCAGTCGACGACATGACTGAGGTCGAGAAGCGGATGGGTCGACACGCCGTACCCGGCAACCGTCGTCGACCCGATGGTTTCAACCTCGAATGGCGTCAGATCGGAACGAGCGGCATGAAGTCCGACCCCCAGTTGCCCTTCGTCATCAGCTGGGACATGGACATGGCGGAGCACCCATCCTCCGGTGCAGACACCGGCGTCGCCCTGACCGCCCTCGAGATCGCCGGAGATCCCAACCGGCTCGCGACCTGGCTGGGCGCGCCGGCAATCGAGGCGCTGGACGAGATCGAGGTCCGTTGGGTCGCACCGCACGGGACACCAGGCATACTGGCCGCCGAGTTCTCCACGGCGTCAGGGCCCGTACGAATCTAGGCGCGCGCCGCTTGCGCGTTTTCGTCACATCCCTCACCTAGCGTGTGGGCATGGCGACCACCAAGACTGCACGCCCCGGCTACCGTTGCGCCGACTGCGGTTGGACAACCGGCAAGTGGGTCGGCCGCTGTGGTGAGTGCCAGGCGTGGGGAACAGTCGACATCGCGGCTGTTGCTCGTACCGGTCGCACCCGGGCCGCACCTGTTGCCACACCGGCGATCCCCATCAGTCAGGTCACGATCGAGTCGGCCAGGTCAGAGACGTCCGGCATCGGCGAGCTTGATCGCGTGCTGGGCGGCGGAGTCGTGCCGGGCGCCGTGCTGCTCCTCGCCGGCGAACCCGGTGTCGGAAAGTCGACGCTGCTGCTTGAGGTGGCTGCCCGTTGGGCGCGCGCCGGCCGACGCACCCTCTACGTCTCGGGCGAGGAGTCAGCTGCGCAGGTGCGCCTCCGTGCAGAACGTACGGGCGCCGTGCACGATCTGCTCTATCTCGCCGCTGAGACCGATCTTGGCGCATTGCTGACGCACGTCGAGACGGTCAAGCCCGGACTACTGATCGTCGACTCGGTGCAGACGATCGGCTCCGTCGATGTCGACGGCGTACCCGGTGGCGTCACGCAGGTGCGCGAAGTTGCATCGGCGGTGATCCAGCGCGCCAAACAGGACCACATCGCCACACTCCTCGTCGGACACGTCACCAAGGACGGCTCAGTGGCGGGTCCGCGTGTGTTGGAGCACCTGGTCGACGTCGTACTGCAGTTCGAGGGCGACCGCAGCTCGCGCCTTCGGTTGCTCCGCGCCGTCAAGAACCGATTTGGCCCGGTCGACGAGATCGGCTGCTTCGACCTGACGGACGATGGCATTGTCGAGGTCCCCGACCCGACGGGGCTCTTCCTGTCACGACATGACACACCGGTGCCGGGCACCTGTGTCACGGTCACGATGGAGGGCCGACGACCACTGCTTGCCGAGGTGCAGGCGCTCAGTGTCGAGACGCCCAACCCGTCACCTCGCCGTACGTCCAGCGGCCTTGACTCAGCCCGCGTCGCCATGATCCTCGCGGTGCTGACCAAGCACTGCCAGGTCGACCTTTCCAGGCACGATGTCTACACCGCGACCGTCGGCGGCGCGCGCCTGACCGATCCTTCGGTCGACCTCGCAGTTGCCATCGCCACGGCGTCTGCCCACAGCGGCAAGGCAGCTCCTTCGGACCTGGTGGCCTTCGGCGAGGTGGGGCTGGCCGGCGAGGTTCGCAAGGTCAGCAATCTCAAGCTCCGCCTGCGCGAGGCCGAGCGGATTGGATTCGGCCAAGCCGTCGTTCCAGCTGGATCGGAGGGCATCAGCGACTTCAACGGAAGCATGAAGATCTCCGCCGTGCGGACCATCGCCGAAGCCGTGGCGTGCCTCGATTCGCCAGCACCCTACTGACTGCATCTAGACTGTGAATGACTCAGGTGAGGGGGTGAAGAGCCACATGGTGACTCCTGCAGATCGCGGCGACAAGCATGACTCAGCGGGACGGTTACGCGCGACATTGGCTTCTGTCGCGCCCGGCACCGACCTGCGCGAAGGTCTCGAGCGTGTCCTCCGAGGTCGCACCGGGGCGCTCATCGTGGTTGGCCACGACCGCCAGATCGAGGCAATCTCGACCGGTGGGTTCAGGCTCGACGTTCCCTTCACCGCCACCGGCCTGCGTGAGCTGGCAAAGATGGACGGCGCGATCATCCTCGACAAGGACGCCAGCCGAATCCTGATGGCCGGGGTTCACCTGATGCCCGATCCTTCGATCTTCACCGAAGAGTCAGGCACGCGGCACCGCACCGCCGATCGTGTCGCTCGTCAGACCAGCGTTCCGGTGATCTCGGTGTCCGCTTCCATGCACATCATCGCGCTCTACCTCGACGACCTTCGCAGGGTGCTCGAGGAGACTGCTGCCGTACTCGGCCGCGCCAACCAGGCTCTGCAGACACTCGAGCGCTACCGCAACCGCCTCGACGAAGTGTCCGATGCTCTGTCGGCCCTTGAAATCGAGGACCTCGTGACAGTGCGCGACGTCGCAGCGGTCGCCCAGCGGCTCGAGATGGTCAGCCGCATCGCCGGTGAGATCGACACGTACGTACTCGAGCTCGGCACCGATGGACGCCTCCTCGACCTTCAGCTCGATGAACTCATCGGAGGCGTCGATGCAGAACGGGAGCTGATCATCCGCGACTACATGCCGTCGGGTCGGCGCGCTCGCACAACGGAAGCCGTCCTCGCGACACTCGCCGACATCCCGTCGCCAGACCTCGTCGACCTCGGCACCGTGGCGCAGGCATTGCGCATCGGATCCGTCGACACGCTCGACAGCCCGCTCGCACCACGTGGCTACCGTCTGCTTGCCCGCATTCCGCGACTGCCGTCGTCTGTCGTCGATGGACTCATCGAGCACTTCGGCTCACTGCAGAAGCTGCTAGCAGCCAGCATGGAAGATCTGCAGATCGTCGAAGGTGTTGGCGACCTGCGCGCCCGAGGCGTACGCGAAGGTCTGTCCCGCCTGGCCGAGTCCAGCATCCTCGAACGCTACGTGTGACCTACTCGTCCGGCGGCTTGGTGCTCGTCTTTGGTGTCGGGGTTTTCGTCGGAGTGACAGTTGGCTTGGGTGCCGGGTTGAGCGTGAACGTGGTCTTGCCGGGCTCACCGCCGAGCGTCCCGGCCTGAATCGTGTACTTGCCGGGTGTCGCGAACCCCTCCTTCGGCGAGCATTTGCTGCCCGATCCACGTCCCGACCAGGTGGCATCGGCGAGCGTGGCCCAACCGGGTGAGATCGCCACTGGTGTCGCCAGTAGTGACGTCTTGCAGACCGTCGAGTCCCAGACCGCAATCTTGTTGGCGCTGATGACCACCAGCAGATCGGCCGAGGCCGGCGTCAGCGTGCAAGCCTTCGTCTCGACAGAGTTGACGACCAATCCGATCGCGACGGGAGCCTTGGTCAACTGACCCGACTTCACCGTCGGAGTGATACGGATCTTCTCGGGATCACACGACTTCGTGGAGCTGACCAGCGTGACCGACAACGGGCCCTCGGTCGGCGCCGGCTCGGGAGTCGCCGTCACCGTCGGAGTGACCGTCGCTTCTGGCTTGGCCTCCGGGTCGCCTCCGCCGCCGAAGACCTGGGTGCCCACCCAGATCAGAGCGATGACCACAGCGAGCACCAGCAGCCGACGACGCCAGTAGATCTCCGCAGGCAACCGGCGCTGGCTCACGCCTCGAGGTTAATCTGCAAAGCCCTCGTGCGAGGATCGACTCGCCATGATCGCCGACACCGGGAAGCTCCACGCCAACATCACCGAATGGTTCGAACGCGAGGCGCGTGATCTGCCGTGGCGTGACAACGCATCACCATGGGCGGTCTTGGTCTCGGAGTTCATGCTCCAGCAGACACCGGTTGTCAGAGTGCTGCCGGTGTACGAGGCGTGGATCGATCGATGGCCGACCCCTGCTGCGTTGGCGAACTCAAGCACGGGTGAAGCCGTACGGGCCTGGGGACGCCTGGGCTATCCCCGTCGCGCGCTGCGGCTGCATGCCGCCGCGACAGCCATCGTCGTCGATCACGGCGGAGAGGTGCCCAACGGGATCGACGACTTGCTGGCACTGCCCGGAGTCGGCGAGTACACGGCTGCGGCAGTTGCCTCGTTCGCGTTTGGTCAGCGCCACCTTGTCCTCGACACAAACGTCCGTCGGGTGTTTGCACGCATCGTCTCCGCCGAGCAGTTCCCAGCACCATCACTCACCGTGACCGAGCGCGAGCTCGCGGCCTCGCTGATGCCCGAGCACCACGCGCACCGTTGGGCGGCGGCGACGATGGAGCTTGGTGCGCTCATCTGCACCGCCCGTGTGCCGCTGTGCGCTGAGTGCCCAGTCGCCGACCTGTGTCGATGGCGTGCCGCCGGCTATCCCGCCTACGACGGTCCAGCTCGCCGAGGTCAGGCGTGGAACGGTACGGATCGCCAGTGCCGCGGCAGACTCATGGCCGTGCTGCGGGACTCGCCCGTACCTGTGCCCAAGGTGCAGCTCGACTTGGTCTGGCCCGACGCGATGCAGCGCGAACGCGCGCTGGACGGACTCGTCGCCGACGGTCTCGTCGAACCACTTGGCAAGGACTCGTACGCGCTGCCCAGCTAGCAGTCGCGCAAGAACTACTCGGCTGCGGCTTCGACGGCTGGCGGTGTCGTGACTTCCTCGAGCTCGAGCTCGGCCTTGGCGCGACCCTCGAACGTGAACACCGCTTCTGCGCCTTCGCCTTCGACGCCGACGAGGACAAGCTGACCAGCGCGCAGATCGCCGTAGAGGAGCTTCTCAGCCATGACGTCCTCGATCTCGCGCTGCACAGTACGACGCAGGGGTCGCGCTCCGAGCACGGGGTCAAAGCCACGCGTTGACAACAGCACCTTCGCCTCGGTCGTGAGCTCAATGCTCATGTCCTTCTCCGCCATACGCTTCTCCAGCGAGTCGATCATCATGTCGACCATCTTTAGGATCTCTTCCTGCGTCAGCGGCGGGAAGACGATGATCTCATCGACACGGTTGAGGAACTCAGGACGGAAGTGCTGCTTGAGCTCAATCGATACGCGTTCCTTCATCTTGTTGTAGGAACCCGCAACGTCGCCAGCCTGGCTGAAGCCGAGGTTGACGCCCTTGGAGATCTCACGCGCGCCGAGGTTGGTGGTCATGATGACGACCGTGTTCTTGAAGTTGACGACCCGACCCTGACCATCGGTGAGGTGGCCCTCTTCGAGGATCTGCAACAGCGAGTTGAAGATGTCGGGGTGGGCCTTCTCGATCTCGTCGAACAGCACGACGGAGAACGGCTTGCGGCGAACCTTCTCGGTCAGCTGGCCACCCTCTTCGTAACCGACGTAGCCGGGAGGTGATCCGAAGAGCCGCGAAACCGTGTGCTTCTCGCTGTATTCGGACATGTCAAGCTGGATGAGTGAGTCTTCGTCACCGAACAGGAAGTTGGCGAGCGCCTTGGAAAGCCACGTCTTGCCGACGCCTGAGGGCCCGGCGAAGATGAACGATCCACCGGGACGCTTGGGGTCCTTGAGCCCAGCCCGCGTACGACGGATCGCCCGCGACAACGCCTTGACGGCCTCCTCTTGCCCGATGACCCGTTTGGCAAGCTCTTCCTCCATGTGGAGCAGGCGGCTCGACTCGGCTTCACTGAGCTGGCCGACCGGGATTCCAGTCGCCTTGGCGAGGACTTCGGCGATCAGGTGCTCGTCGACGACTGCGACGGTGTCGAGGTCACCGGACTTCCACTGCTTCTCGCGCTCACCCTTGGCGGTGATGAGCTTCTTCTCCTCGTCGCGCAGCGAGGCGGCTGCCTCGAAGTCCTGTGCGTCGATCGCGCCTTCCTTGCGACGGCGTACGTCGGTGATCTTGTCGTCGAACTCGCGCAGCTCTGGTGGAGTTGCCATACGACGGATGCGCAGCCGGGCACCCGCCTCATCGATGAGGTCGATCGCCTTGTCAGGCAGGAAGCGGTCGGAGACGTAGCGGTCACCCATCGTCGCAGCGGCCACGAGCGCATCGTCGGTGATGGAGACACGGTGGTGCGCTTCATAGCGATCACGCAAACCCTTGAGGATCTCGACGGTGTCAGCGACCGAGGGCTCCTCGACGAGGATCGGCTGGAAGCGGCGGTTGAGTGCGGCGTCCTTCTCGAAATGCTTGCGGTACTCATCAAGCGTCGTGGCACCGATGGTCTGCAGCTCACCACGGGCCAGCATGGGCTTGAGAATGCTCGCTGCGTCGATCGCACCTTCGGCAGCACCGGCACCGACGAGAGTGTGGATCTCATCGATGAACAAGATGATGTCGCCGCGAGTGCGGATCTCTTTGAGGACCTTCTTGAGGCGTTCTTCGAAGTCACCGCGGTAGCGCGAGCCGGCGACGAGTGCGCCGAGGTCGAGCGTGTAGATCTGCTTGTCGCGCAGGGTCTCGGGGACGTCGCCGCGGACGATGTCCTGGGCGAGGCTCTCGACGACTGCGGTCTTGCCGACGCCGGGCTCGCCGACGAGCACGGGGTTGTTCTTGGTGCGGCGCGAGAGTGTCTGCATGACGCGCTCCGCCTCGTCGTCACGACCGATGACCGGATCGAGCTTGCCCTCGCGAGCAGCCTGCGTCAGGTTGCGACCAAACTGGTCGAGGACTGCGGACGTGCTCGGAGCGCTCTCAGACTGGCCGCCCGACTGCTCGGCCTCCTTGCCCTGGAAGCCGGAGACGAGCTGAATGACCTGCTGGCGCACACGATTGAGGTCAGCGCCGAGCTTGACCAGCACCTGCGCGGCAACGCCCTCGCCCTCGCGGATCAGGCCGAGCAGGATGTGCTCGGTGCCGATGTAGTTGTGTCCGAGCTGCAGGGCCTCGCGGAGGCTCAGCTCAAGGACCTTCTTGGCGCGGGGGGTGAAAGGGATGTGACCGCTGGGAGCCTGCTGGCCCTGGCCGATGATGTCTTCGACCTGGCCGCGTACGGCCTCCAGCGAGATGTCGAGGCTTTCGAGAGCCTTGGCGGCTACGCCCTCGCCCTCGTGGATCAGGCCGAGGAGGATGTGCTCGGTGCCGATGTAGTTGTGGCTGAGCATGCGTGCCTCTTCTTGGGCAAGCACGACCACGCGACGTGCACGGTCAGTGAATCTCTCGAACATTGCGTCCCCCTCTGCTGGACTATCAGTTCAGTTTAGTCGGGTATGGGAAACGGCGAGCCGAATGTCCATATGTGTAACTCAACCTTCACTGCGAGGCCGGTGTTCCGGCGTTCGCTGTGGGCGGAATGCAACCATTCAGCCCTGCTCAGCGCACACTGCCTATGCCTCAGCTCTGGAGAGAGGAAAGAGAATCGCCTCGCGGATGCCGATCCCGAGCAGCAGCATCACCAGACGGTCGACACCGAGTCCCATGCCTCCGGCTGGTGGCATGCCGAACTCGAGCGCGCGCAGGAAGTCCTCGTCGATGTCCATGGCCTCGGGGTCACCGGCCGCGGCGAGACGTGACTGCTCCTCGAGCCGCTCGCGCTGGATCACCGGGTCGTTGAGCTCAGAGTATGCCGGTGCCAGCTCGACTCCATTGATGACCAAGTCCCACGCCTCGACGAGGCCCGGCTTGGTGCGGTGCTTCTTGGCGAGCGGGCGCACGGCCTCGGGGTAGTCGCAGACGAACGTCGGCTGGATCAGGGTGTGCTCGACGAGCTTCTCAAAAAGCTCGAGCACGATCTCACCCGTGCCCCGGCGGTCCTGCAGTGCGACGTCGTGCTTGGTGGCCAAGGCCCTGAGATCGCCTTCAGACGTGTCGTTGTCGATGACCGTGCCAGTTGCTTCGGAGACAAGCTCGTGGATCGACGCACGCCGCCATGGCGCCTCGAGGTCGATCTCCGAGCCGTCGCGACCGGGCACGACCGTGCGTCCGACGGCACGAGCAGCGTTGACCACGAGATCTCGGGTCAGCTCGGCCATGCTGTCGTAGGAGCCGTACGACTCATATGCCTCGAGCATCATGAACTCGGGGTTGTGCGTGTTGTCGACGCCTTCGTTGCGGAACGTCTTTCCGATCTCATAGACGCGGTCGACGCCGCCAACCAGCGCGCGCTTGAGATGCAGCTCGATCGCGATGCGAAGCAGCATGTCTTCGTCGAAGGCATTGGTGTGCGTCGCGAAGGGACGGGCGGCGGCACCACCGTTCGTGTGCTGGAGCACTGGAGTCTCGACCTCGATGAAATCCCGGCCGTCCAGCGTGGCGCGCAGCGACTGGAGCACCTTGGCCTTGACCCGAACGTTCTCACGGGCTTCGGGCCGGACAATCAAATCGACATATCGCATCCGACTACGAGCCTCGTCCGAGAGCGGATTGTGCTCGTTGGGCAACGGGCGCATCGTCTTGGCCGCGAGCTGCCAGGCCGTCGCCTGCACGGAGAGCTCGCCGCGGCGACTCGTGATGATCTCACCGGTCACCGCTAGGTGATCGCCGATGTCGACGAGCGCCTTGAACGCAGCCAGGCGCTCGTCGCCAACGAGATCGAGCGACAGCATCGCCTGCAGCTCGGTGCCGTCGCCCTCGCGCAGGCGCACGAAGCAGAGCTTGCCGGTGTTGCGCAGGAAGATGACCCGACCTGCGATGGACGCGATGTCACCGGTCTGCACGTCGGCGCCGAGCGCCTCGGCGTCATACGCGCTGACGACTTGCCTGAGCGTGTGGGTGCGATCGACAACAACAGGGTAGGGGTCCTCGCCGGCGTCGAGAAGCTGCTTGCGCTTGGTGCGGCGCACCAGCATCTGCTCGGGGAGGTCGTCCTCAGCCGCAGGTGTGGGGGTCGCGTCGCTCACGAGGAGCAAGCCTATCGGCCCGCTTCACTGATTCCTTTCGTGGATGAGGCGCAAGCCTGTCAGGGTGAGCCACGGGTCACGCGTCGTGATCGTGCCGCACTGGTCAAGAACGGCCTCAGGGTATGAGCCCGTCGCGACGACTGTCACGTGGTCCGGATCGGCGCCGAGGGAGTCGATGATGCGATCGACCATGCCGTCGACGAGGCCGGCAAAGCCGAACACCAGCCCGGACTGAATCGCCTCGACGGTGTTCTTGCCGATGACATCACGTGGCAGCGCGAGCTCAACGCTGCGCAGCTGGGCTCCTCTGCGAGCCAGTCCTTCTTGCGCAAGCTCGACACCCGGCGCGATGGCGCCACCGATGTAGCGGTTGGAATCGTCGACGACGTCGAAGATCGTCGCAGTTCCGTTGAGGTCCACGACAATCGCTGGGCCGCCATACAGCTCGGCCGCCGCCAGCGCGTTGACGATGCGGTCGGCACCGACTTCGCGCGGGTTGTCGGTGTGGATGGGCACGCCGGTCTTGACGCCCGGGCCGACGATCGCGACAGGCGTGTCGGCGTAGTGGCGATCCTGCAGCCCGCGAAGCTCGACCAGGATCGACGGGACGGTGCAGCACATGCTGACGGCCTCGATGCGTTTGATGTCGCTCTGCGTGACCAGACCTGCGATCAGCAGCTGCCACTCATCTGCCGTACGCCGCTCGTCTGACGACACCTGCCAGTGAGCGATCAGCCTGTCGCCGTCGAACGCACCGATCGTCGTGTGGCTGTTGCTGACGTCAAGGCACAAGAGAGACATGACTAGACCATGGCGAGCAGCGGGTTGTCCACGACGTCGCCTCGGGTGAGGCCTGTGCCCGGCAGCGCCTCAGCCGGATCGCTGCCCGTACCGATGATCTTGTTGCCTGCGTCGACGAAAACGACGCTCGGCTCGAACTCGCGAGCCTCGGCGTCGCCCATCTGGCCGTAGGCGATGAGGATGACCAGATCGCCCTCGTGGACGAGCCGCGCCGCGGCACCGTTGATGCCGATCACGCCGCTGCCGCGCTCGCCGGCGATCGTGTATGTCACCAGGCGTGCACCGTTGTCGATGTCGACGATGTGCACCATCTCTCCCGGCAGCAGGTTGGCGGCGTCGAGCAGGTCTTGGTCGACCGTGACCGACCCGACGTAGTGCAGGTCAGCCTGCGTCACTGTCGCCCTGTGGATCTTCGAGGTCATCATGGTTCGCAGCATGGTCAGCTCCCTGGCTTCTGTGCGCCAATGGTCAATGCGGTGTTGTCGAGCAGGCGCGGCTTGCCGACGCGGGCGGCGACGAGCAGGCGAGCCTCCTGGCCGAGCTCGGGATCTCCGAGCTGAGGGTTGGTGAGTACGAGGTAGTCGGGGGTGATGTCGGCGTCATCAAGTACCGACTGCGCGGCGTTGAGCACAGCCTCCGCGCCGTCTGGTCCGGCGGCAACGCCCGCCCGCAGGGCAGCCGAGATCGCCGCAGCGCGCGTACGTTCGTCGCCCGCGAGGTAGCGGTTGCGTGAGCTCATGGCGAGGCCGTCGGCCTCGCGTACGGTCGGGCAACCGACAATCTCGACACCGAAGGCCAGCTCACGTGCCATCTGACGGATCAGCGTGAGCTGTTGATAGTCCTTCTCACCGAGCACGGCGACGTCGGGTCGCACCAGGCCAAACAACTTGGCGACGACGGTCAGCACGCCGCGGAAGTGCGTTGGCCGCTCGGCTCCTTCAAGGATCGAGCCGAGCGGACCCGGGTCGACCGTGATGGTGGCATCTGCGCCGGAGGGGTACATCGTCTCGACAGACGGCGCGAAGACGATGTCGACCCCGGCTTCGGCGCAGCGCTCAAGATCGGCAACGAACGTACGCGGGTAGTCCTCGAAGTCCTCGCCCGGAGCGAACTGGGTCGGGTTGACGAAGATCGAAGCGACGAGCACTTCGCCGAGCGGCCGCGCGTGCTTGAGGAGCTGGACGTGACCGTCGTGCAGCGCACCCATCGTGGGCACGAAGGCGACTGTCGCTCGGCCGGCGGCAGCGGCGAACTCGGCGCGGGTCCGCGCGATCGTGATGTCAGACATGATCAGATGCCTGCCGCGATCTGGGCCATGGTGTCCCAATCCGCTTCGTCGAGGACCTGACGGATGGTGCTCGCGGTCTTGGGTGCGATGCGGTGATCGCTCTCGGCGCGACTGGCGGTCGCCCGGGCCAGCTCGAGATAGGCGTCGACTGTTGCATCGTCGACACCGGCAGCTGCGAGTGCGTCGATGTGCGCGCGGATCGTGGTGATGTCGCCGCGCACGACAGGGCCGGTGAGGGCCGCATCACCATACGCCAGCACGTTCTCAAGCGATGCCGACAACAGCGGGCGGAGGACTGCGGCCGGATCAGACGCACCAGCTTGGCGCAACAGATCCATGGACTGGGCGACCAGCGTGCCCAGGTGATTGGCGCCATGTGCGAGTGCTGCGTGATAGAGCGCCCGGTCAGTCTCGGCGACCCACATCGGGGTGCCACCCAGAGCGGCAACGAGCTCCTCGGCAAACGGGCGATCTGTCTCAGCGGCGGTCAGACCGATGACGCACGTGCGCTCCAAGTCGATCGGCGTACCGGTGAAGGTCATCGCCGGGTGGAACGCGATGGCGCGAGCACCGAGACGGGTCAGGGACGCCAAGGCATCGGTGCCGTGGCGGCCACTGGTGTGCAGGACGACCTGACCGGTACGAACAGCACCGGAAGCCGCCAGCTCCTCCGCGACGGCGATCAGGCGGTCGTCGGGTACCGCAATCAGGACGATGTCGCTGGACGCGGCGACCTCCGCAGGCGTGAGGACGTCAACACCGGGCAACAAGGTGCTGATGCGGAGCAAGGAGGCGTCCGAACGACCGGTGGCACCCGTGACCGGGTATCCGGCGGTGCGGAAGCGTGAAGCGAGAACGGCGCCGACTCTGCCGGCTCCGATCACGCCCAATGTGGGACGCGTCATGCGATGTGCCTTTCGTTCCAGTCCACGGTGGGTACCAGACAAATTGACATTCCCAGTCTATCTCCGAGCGCATCCCCACGCAGCGTTTCGTCCCTATGCCGTCGATCACACGGCTGCTGGGCGACTCTCTCGGTAGGCGAGCAGCAGGAGATAGCCGCCGATGACAACATCCGTTCCGAGGCAGGCGAGCGGGTACCAGTCAGGCACACCCGGATTCATGAACAGCACGTCGTGTGTCACGTCGTAGACCCCGTGCAAGAGCCACAAGGCACCGACGAGCGCCGCTGCGCGGGGGACGCGGTATCCCAGCAGCACAATGCCGCCGAGGATCCAAGGCAGGCCCGCCAGCAGCTCCTTGGCCGCATTGGCTCCAGAATCGTCGGCCAGCGCGAAGAACACGTAGACGATCGGCAGGACCAGGAGCGCGAATGCAAACAGTGATGCTTCGCCGCCGAGGCGGCGCACCAGAAACACAGACGCCAGGCCGAGCGCGGCGCCGACAAGTAGACCGATCATGTGACCTCCGCAGGCGAGCATACGATCAACGGCGAAGGGAGCACTCGCGGCCTAGGATGCTTAACGATGTCCGCCCACGATCCACCCCCCGGCGCTGAACTGAGACGTCCCGCCAGATGAGGGCGCCCTGGCGCGAGGCCTGGCAGGAAGCGTTGTACGGCGCCGAAGGATTCTTCCTCAGCAGCGCGCCCGCCTCGCACTTCAGCACCTCGGTCAACTCCAACCCGCTGTTCGCCGAGGCGATCCTCGTTCTGCTCCGCCGAGAGGGTCTACGCGACGTGGTCGATGTCGGCGCGGGAGCCGGTGAGCTGCTCTCCTCGCTTTATGAGCTCGATCCATCCCTGAACCTCCACGGCGTCGAGCTGGCCAGCCGACCCGCCGGCCTCGACCCGAGCATCGGCTGGGCGTCGGCAATCCCGGATCGTTTCGAGGGTTTGCTGATCGCGCACGAGTGGCTCGACAACATCCCATGCGACGTTGTCGAGGTCGACGATGACGGAGTCATACGCATCGTCGAAGTCGAAGCAGAGACGGGTGAGGAGTCGCTCGGCCAGCCGTACACGTCCGCCTGGTTGGACGCATGGTGGCCCGTGGACACACCAGGGCAACGAGCCGAGGTGGGCGACGCCCGCGACGCCGCCTGGACCGATGCGGTGTCGCGCGTGCACGGCGTTGCGTTGGCCATCGACTACGTGCACACGCGCGAACGCCGCCCGTTCCATGGCTCGTTGCGCTCCTACGCAGGCGGTCGCGAGGTTGACGTGATTCCTGACGGGAAACGCGATGTCACCGCACATGTCGCGATCGATTCGGCCACTTCAGGAGTCGACGCCACACTCATGTCCCAGCGCGACGCTCTCGTCGCGCTGGGTGTCGACGCAACCCGACCACCCCAGAGCCTTGCGAGCACAGATCCAGCCGCGTACGTACGCGCACTTAGCCGTGCGACTCAAGCCGCGGAACTCCTGGCACGAGGCGGGTGGGGGGACTACACGTGGGCGAGCTCGGACACGAGAGTTCATGGAAGGATGAGCTCATGACCGAGGTCACCGCGAGCGTCGGCACAGGGTTCGCCACGACCGACATGGTGCTGAACATCGGGCCGCAACACCCGGCCACACACGGCGTCCTTCGGCTTCGGCTCACGCTCGACGGAGAACGCGTGATGGCTTGTGAGCCGATCATCGGCTACATGCACAGGGGGGTTGAAAAGCTCTTTGAGGTCCGCGACTACCGCCAGATCATCGTGCTGGCCAACCGCCACGACTGGCTCAGCGCGTTCTCATCAGAGCTGGGCGTCGTGCTCGCCGTCGAGGACATGCTGGGCATGGAGGTGCCTGAACGCGCGACCTGGATCCGGACGCTGCTCGCTGAGCTCAATCGGGTGCTCAACCACCTGATGTTCCTGGGGTCATATCCCTTGGAGCTTGGCGGCATCACTCCGATCTTCTACGCATTCCGTGAGCGTGAGACGATCCAGGAGGTCATGGAGGAGGTCTCCGGCGGGCGCATGCACTACATGTTCAATCGTGTCGGCGGGCTCAAGGAGGACATTCCGGCAGGCTGGACCGGTCGGGCATCAACGGCGATCTCGACCGTGCGCACCCGATTGCAGCAGATCGAGGATCTGGTGTTCGGCAACGAGATCTTCCGCGCACGTACGGTCGGGGTCGGCGTGCTGCCCACCGCGCTGGTCGAGGCCTATGGCGTGTCGGGCCCGATCGCACGGGCATCTGGCCTCGACTTCGACCTGCGCCGAGACGAGCCCTACCTCGCATACGGCGAACTGCAGGACAGCTTGCGAGTACCAGTCCGTACTGAGGGCGACTGCTACGCCAGATTCAACGTCCTGCTCGACCAGACCAAGATCGCTCTTGACCTCGCCGACGACTGCCTGGCCCGGTTGGCCGAGCTCGAACCCGGGCCGGTGAACGTACGACTGCCCAAGATTCTGAAGGCGCCCGAGGGTTCGACCTACGTGTGGACTGAGAACCCGCTCGGCCTCAATGGTTACTACCTCGTGTCGCGCGGCGAGAAGACTCCGTGGCGCCTGAAGCTGCGAACGGCGTCGTTCAACAATGTCGCCGTGCTGCCCGAGATCGTACAGGGCTGTGTCGTCGCCGATCTCGTCGCCATTCTGGGATCGATGTTCTTCGTCGTGGGCGACATCGACAAATAGGTCAGTCCCACGTTTCCCAGCATATCCCCGGAATCTGTCACTCCTCCCCTGTTGCAACAAGGGTGGAGTGACAGATTCCGAGGTCCTCCTGGGAAACTAGAGACTCATCGTAGGGTCGGGTTATGGCTGATGAACGCACCCCGACCGCTCTCGACACGCTCGCCGAGGAGTGGCTCGACACCATGCTCGAGCTTGAACCCGAGCTGCACATCCACCTTGGAAGACCTGGCCGAGAATCGGACTATGCCGATCGCTCGCCCGACGGCCACGCTGCGTCCGCAGCCGCCGCTCGAGCGATGCTCGCGCGAGTCCGGGATGCCCGAGCGGTTGACTCGGTGGACACCATCACCCAGGCCGAGCTGATCCGTACTCTTAGTCTCGACATTGACATGCACGACGCCGGCTTCTGGCAGCGCGACCTCAATGTCATTGCGTCACCGGGGCAGGACCTTCGCGACATCTTTGACCTGATGTCGACCGAGACCATCGACGACTGGGCGCACATCGCCAAGCGGATGCGCAACATCCCAGCAGCAATGGCCGGCTATCTCGACTCCCTGCGCGCCGGCATCTCGGCGGGCAACACTCCTGCGATCCGTCAGGTGCGCGAGGTGTCGTCACAGGCGGCCAAGCAGGCCGGTGCCGACAGCTTCTTCCGGTCGCTCGCAGCGCGACCCGACGCGCCGGCGTCACTCGCCGGTGATCTGGAGTCGAGCGCCACGGCGGCGACCGAGGCCTACGCGACGATGGTGGATTTCCTCGACCATGAGCTTGCACCACACTCGCCGCAGGCCGACGGCGTCGGCCGCGAGCACTACGCACTTGCGTCACGCTATTTCGTCGGCGCGGAGATCGACCTCGACGAGACGTACGAATGGGGCCTTGAGGAGCTGGCCCGAATGGTGGCCGAGCAGGAACAGATCGCAGACCAGATCAAACCCGGCGCAACTGTCAGCGAGGCGATCGTGCATCTCGAGACTGATCCCCTTCGCAAGCTTCAAGGAACCGGTGCGCTCCGGACGTGGATGCAGGAGGTGAGCGACCGAGCGATCGTCGAGCTGGGTCGCACGCACTTCGACATCCCTGAGCCGATGCGCCGCCTCGAATGCATGATCGCGCCCACCAATGAGGGCGGCATCTACTACACGCCGCCGAGCGAAGACTTCGAGCGCGCCGGCCGCATGTGGTGGAGCGTCCCGGACGGAGTCACCGAGTTCGACACCTGGCGCGAGTTGACGACGGTCTATCACGAAGGCGTCCCCGGCCATCACCTCCAGTGCGGGCTCGCGATCTACAACAGCGCGGAGCTCAACTCGTGGCGCCGGATGAACTGGACCTCCGGCCATGGCGAGGGCTGGGCCTTGTACGCCGAGCGGCTCATGGCCGAGCTGGGCTATCTCGATGATCCGGCCGACCGACTCGGCATGCTCGACGGCCAACGCATGCGCGCGGCCCGAGTGGTGGTCGACATCGGCGTGCACCTCCGCAAGCCAAAGCCCGATGGAACAGGTACCTGGACCGGCGATGACGCGTTCGACTTCATGGCGCAGCACGTCAACATGAACGAGCCGTTCGTCCGGTTCGAGGTCAACCGCTATCTCGGCTGGCCGGGGCAGGCGCCGTCGTACAAGGTCGGCCAACGCATCTGGGAGCAGCTCCGCGAAGAATGGGTTGCTGCCAATGGGACCGATCTCAAGGAGTTCCACCGACGGGCGCTCAGCGTCGGCAGTGTCGGGCTCGCCACCCTGCGCGAAGCCCTGCTGACGTAGAACCCGGGTTAGGCGGGGGTGGCACCGGGTACGGTCTTGCCTTCTGACTCATCGTCATCGCCGGGAAGTCGCAGCGACCGCTCGAGCAGTAGCGCAGCAATCATCATCAGCAGGCCGGCAATCGCAGCAGAGCCACCGTGGATCACCCGCTCTTTGCCCAGCGGAGACGCAAAAGAATCGAGATATGCAACGGCATACCCGCCGTAGCCGCCCGCGAACAGCGCAGCAACACAGGCACTCGCCTTTGCGAGCGCGAGCATCGTGACACCGTGATCTGAGGTCATGCGCTGGTTCTCCTTGTGCAGGCTCTGAAACGTGCTCCATGCGATCGCGCCGAGAATGCCGGCGCCGAGCAGCAGAGTCAACGCAGCACCCCAGCCGACAATGGGGACATTTCTGTCGGCGCGAAGGATCAGCTCGGGCACCAGTCGGCCGAGGACCAGCCCAAGGCCGACGAGCGACGCAATCAGGAGCGCAGAGGTTCGCTTGGACTTGTTCATGGGCCGGCTCTATCGGCTCACAAGATGATCTCGAGGTCCTCGCGCTTGGTGACGCCAGCGGTGTCGACGCCGCTGATCAGGTCTGCCACGAAACCCTCGCCCGGGATCTCACCCTCCGGGTCGATCTCGAGCCACGGCACGAGAACAAAGCCGCGCTCGTGCGCTCGGGGGTGCGGAAGGGTCAGCTGATCGTCGTCGGCGATGCGGTTGCCGACCACGATCAGGTCGACGTCGAGGGTGCGCGGCGCATTGGGCTCGGACCGCTGGCGCCCAAAGGCATCCTCGATTGCCAAGGCGCGATCCAGCAGTGTGTGAACGGTGAGAGTCGTGTCGATCAGGACGACAGCGTTGAGGAACTTGCCAGCATCGGCGGGACCGCCGACGGACTCGGTCTCATAGACCGACGAGATGGCCACAACTGTGACCTCGGGGGTGTCCTCGAGGGCCGAGACGCCGCCCTGCAGACGGCCGTGGCGATCACCCAAGTTTGACCCGAACGCCAGCACAGCCTGACGGATGGGCCGCATGCCGCCGGTCATCGTGTCTGCGTCGAGAACGTAAGGGGTGGGTGATTCAGTCACAGTCTGCTCCGCTCGATCGTGACGGCGACGTCGGTGAACGTCACCGCGATGGGCGCTTCGGGTTTGTGCACCGTCACGCTAACCCATTGCACCGACGCCTCGGAGAGGCACATGTCCGCGATGCGCAGAGCCAGTGTCTCGATGAGGTCGACCGGGTCGGTGACGATTGCGTCGTGCACCGCCTGGGCAAGCTCGCCATAGTGGACCGACTTGGTCAGGTCGCCGTCTCGCGCAGCGGGCTCGAGGTCGAGCCCGAGAGTCACATCCACGATGAAGAGCTGCCCGTTCTCGCGTTCGAAGTCGAACAATCCGTGATGACCGTGAGCACTGATGCCCCGCAGCTCGATGCGGTCCAGACCCTCAGGAATCGTCATGTGCTCTCCGATTCTTGGGTGCCCCGCTCGGTCACCTCAAGATACTGGTGGGCGACATCCTGCCTCCGGTGAAGGTCTCCCCGTATGCGAGCCACGACGCGTACGGCGTCAGCTGACGCTGCAGACTGGTGAACCCGTACCCCCCACACCCCAGCTTGGGCAGCCATCGCGGTGATCGCCGTCGTGGCGTCCTCACGTCGATCGGTCGGCCCCAGCTCATCACCTTCTGCGAGAAGCTCGCCGAGGAACCGCTTGCGGCTGGCGGCAACCAGCACCGGGTAGCCGAGCTCGGTGAAGGCGTCGAGGTGTGCGAGCACGGTCCAATTCTGGTCACCTGTCTTGGAGAACCCAAGCCCGGGATCGATGATGATGTGGTTGCGGTCCACGCCCGCAGCAAGTGCAACGTCGACCTGTTCCATCAGCTCGCTGATGATGTCGGCGATCAGGTCGTCGTACGTCGTGTGGTTCTTGTCCTGCATGACGACCGAGTGCTGGCGCCAGTGCATCAGCACCAGCGGGCACGCTGCCTTCGCAGCGACGCCGACCATCGCGGGGTCTGCGCGACCACCGGAGACGTCGTTGAGGATCGCGGCACCCGCTCCCAGTGCCCGATCTGCGACGGCGGCACGCATCGTGTCGACCGAGACGGTGATGCCCTCGGCGACCAGCCCCTCGATGACGGGGACGACCCGGCGCAGCTCCTCGTCGGCGTCGATGCGGATCGCGCCCGGTCTGGTCGACTCACCACCGACGTCGACGAGATCGGCGCCCAGCTCGGCAAGCTCGATGCCATGCCGGATCGCGGATGCCGGATCCAGCCATTTCCCTCCATCGGAGAACGAGTCGGGAGTCACGTTGACCACCCCCATGACGAGGCAGCGGTCGACTGCCAGCCCGGGCAACATGCCTAGCTCGAGGTGATGAGGCCCATGGCCTCGGCTCGG
>MTKY01002946.1_pt1 | contig 21537 bp, 17 predicted proteins | sample 1042731 | NCBI WGS metagenome assembly MTKY01 (sample SAMN06212206, study PRJNA360538) | anaerobic digester metagenome | biome: Wastewater treatment plant; material: sludge; isolation source: anaerobic digester fed with sludge from wastewater treatment plant | place: Denmark: WWTP Soeholt ... | reverse complement strand
CCCCGGTATGAAACCAGCCCTCTGCATCGATCGCCTCACGCGTCGCTTCCGGCCGGTTCCAGTAGCCCTTCATCACGTTCGGGGCACGCACGCAGACCTCGCCGCGCTGACCATGAGCGAGCGGACGGTTCTGGCCATCGACCACCCGCACATCGCCGTACAGCGGCGCGGTGCCCGCCGATCCGAGTTTCGATTCGATCCACCGGCTGCCGAGGAACGTGGCGAAGGGCGCGGTCTCGGTGAGTCCGTAGCCCTGGCACAGCTTGATGCCGCGGGCCTTGTAGATGCGGATCAACGCTTCGGGCACCGGCGCCCCGCCGCAGACGAGGATATCCACGCTGGCGAGATCGGTGGTTGCGAAAGCCGGGTGCTGGGTCATGAACAGGAACATTGCCGGTGCCCCGAACATCGTGTTTACCCGGAAACGCGCGATATCGGCCAGCACCTGCCCCGGATCAAAACTGCGGTGCAGCACGACGTGCCCCCCGCTCTGGAACCCGATCAGGGTGGTGACGTTGAGACCGCCGATATGAAACAGCGGGGCCGCCGTGAGACTGACATCACCGGCCATGTTCTCCGGTCCGAAACGGGCGTTCACGTTGTTCCAGAAAATATTGGCATGGGTGAGCATCGCGCCCTTGGGCCGTCCCGTGGTGCCGGAGGTATACATGATCAGCGCCACGTCGTCGGGCTCGACCCGCTGCGCACTTTCGACCGACGGCGCCGCCGCGAGGAATTTCGCCAGTCCTCCCCAGCCGGGAGCGGCCGATTCCGCAGCCACGAAATTGCGGCAGCACAGACGCTCGCGCACCGTATCGATCACCGCCTTGCGCTCGTCATCGACGATCAGCGTATGCACGCCCGCATCGTTGATGATGAATTCCAGCTCCGGCCCGGTAAGCCGGAAATTGAGCGGCACGAACAACGCGCCCAGCGCCGCCGTGGCGTAGAGCGTTTCGAGGAACAGCGGATGGTTGAAGCCGAGAAACGCAACGCGATCCCCGCGATTCACGCCTGCCTTGTGCAGCGCGCCGGCCATGTGCCGGATGCTTTTGCCGAACTCCGCATAGGTCCGCGTATGCCCCTCGAAGCTCAGCGCGGGCAGTTCCGGCGAGAGTGCCGCACGGCGCAGGATCATCGCCCCGAGCCCGATATCCTGTGTGCCCATATCCCTCATCGTTGCTGCGCTCCGCTGGCTGGTCGTTCAGGCTGCCGTTTCGTGTTCCGGTTCGCGTGGCGCTTCCTACGCCGCAGCAGCCACGGGCTGCGGATCTTTCGCTGCAGGCAGCAGGAAGTGGGCCAATGCCGGCATCAGCACCAGCGCACCCACCATGTTCCAGAGGAACATGAAGGTCAGCAGGATACCCATATCGGCCTGGAACTTGATCGGTGACCAGGCCCAGGTCACCACCCCGGCGGCCAGCGTGATGCCGATGAGCGCCACGACCCGCCCGGTGAAGCTGAGCGCGGCAAAATACGCATCGCGCAACGGCATGCCCGCCCGCGTCTTGGCCAGCACCACGGTCAGCACGTAGAGCGCATAGTCGATACCGATTCCGACGCCAAGTGCAATGACCGGCAGCGTCGCGACTTTCACCCCGATGCCGAGAAATACCATCAGCGCCTCGCAGAGTATCGAGGTCGCAACCAGCGGCAGCACCGCGCACAGCACGCCGGGCACGCTGCGGAACGTGATGTAGCTCAGCAGGATCACCGCCGCATAAACGTAGAACATCATCTCGCGGTTGGCTTTCCTGACCACGATGTTGGTGGCCGCCTCGAAGCCGGCATTGCCGGCGGCCCCGAGGAACTGCACCTTGTCGCTCGGCCACTCCTCGTTGAACTGTTCCAGCGTGTCGACCATGTTCTGCAACGTTTTTGCCTTGTGGTCGGACAGGTAAACCAGCATCGGCCAGACCGAGCACTCCGGGTTGACCATGCCCTGGTCAACCATTTCCACCGCCGCATAATTGATCGAGGACTGGTTGCGGTTCATCGACAACCACCTGATATAACCCTCGTTGAGACCGGCAAGCAGGCGCCGCCCCATGGTATTGAGCCCGATCACGTCCTCGACCCCGGGTTGCTGGCGAAAACGCCATTCGAGCTCCTCGGCAAGGCTGAGCGTCTCGTGATCGGTACACATATCCTTGTCGGTCTTCACGATCACCGCGAATATATCGCTGGAGACCGAGTAGTTCTCGATCATGAATTTCACGTCCTGGTTGTAACGCGATTCCGCGCGCAGTTCGGGCGCCCCCGGATCGAGATCGCCGATCTGCAGGTCCTGCGCGACAAAAAACGCCGCCACCGTCAACGCGAGGCTCACGACGATCGCACCGGTTGCCCACCTGCGCTCCGTGAAACACAGCAGGAACAGCCAGATCGGATGTGGCTTGTGAGCCGGGCTCTGCTGCACATGGGCGCGCTCCGCCGCATGTTGCGTCACGCCGAGATAGGACAACACCACCGGGATCAGGATCAGGTTGGTGAAAATCAGCACCACCACGCCGATGCTGGCGGTGATCGCCAGATCCTGGATCACCTGGATCTGGATGATCATCAGCACCGCGAAACCGATGCCATCCGAGGCCAGCGCGGTGAAACCGGCCAGGAAGAGCCGGCGGAAGGTATAACGCGCGGCAACATATCGGTGGCAACCGCGACCGATGTCCTGCAATATCCCGTTCAGTTTCTGTGCGCCGTGCGAGACACCGATCGCGAATACCAGGAACGGCACCAGTATGGAATACGGATCCAGCTCGAAACCGAACAGGGTCAGCAGACCGAGCTGCCAGATCACCGCACCGATCGTGATCACGATCACCACCAGCGTGCTGCGCCAGCAGCGCGTGTACCAGTACAGCAGCAAGGCCGCGATGATCACTGCTCCGACAAAAAACAGCATCACGTCGAACAGGCCGTCGATCAGCTCGCCAACGATCTTGGCAAAACCGATGATATGCAGCTTTACCCGTCCGCTCTCGAATTCGTCGCGGATATCCTTTTCGAGATTCTTGGTGACCTTGTGCGCGACTTCCTCGTCCGGCTTGGAGAGACGTTCCTCGAGCCGCCCCTGCACGGTTTCACCGGCGTGCTGGAACTTCGTGCGCACCTCTTCGAGCTTGCTGCTGAACTGGTAGTAGTCGAGGCGCTTGCCGGTTTCCGGATCGAAGTCCATCAACGGAATCAAAACCGACGAGGATTGTTCGTTGTTGGCAACCAGGTCGCCGCGCAGGCCGGCGCGCGCCACGTTCAGCTTGACCATGCCGATGGACTGCGCCGATCCGTCGTAGTCCGGCGGTACCACCGGCCCGCCCTCGAAGCCCTCCTCGGTGACCACCTTGTAGCGGGTGTTGGGTGTCCACAGGGACTTGAGATCCTCGCGCACCACGCCCGGTATGTAAAATACCGCATCGCTCACATCTTTCAGCGTATCGAGAAATTGCGGGGTATAGATGGTGGGCTCGTCGGTTTCCACCGCCAGGCGCAACACATTGCCGAGCCCTTTGAGATACTCCTCGTTGTCCTTGTAGTTTTTGACGTAGGGATGGTTCTTCGGCAGCATCTTCTCGAAGCCTGCCTGGAGTTTCAGATGGCCGAAAGTGTAATAACCGAGATAGACCGTCATCAGCGCGCACAGCACCACGATGAGCAGCCGGTTATTGAAGACCAGGCGCTCGATCAGGTTCCCGGAGTTGACATCGAACTCCGCCACATCACTGATGACTGGCAGATCGCCGCTGTCTTCAACATGCGCCATCGCGGATTACTCCTGCTTATAATTTGTCCATGCCGGCCGGCTCATTCCGGCAACTGGTAGATCCTGACTCCAAAGACTCCACTGAGAATCAACTCGCCCGGTCGCCCTTCGATCACGTCGCTGAGCGGCTGCGCGCCTGTCATCGGCAGCGGCGCGAACGAGGCACCGTGATCGGAACTCGCCAGCAGATTGCCTTCCTGCGTGGCCAGGATGACCCGACCATCGGCGAGCACCGTGCTCGAGACGACGGCACCGGTGGGAGGTTTCTTGACGGCGGACCAACTCGCGCCCCTGTCGGTGGAATAAAACGCCAGTCCACGCAGTCCGCCGGTGACCAGCGAGTCGCCTCCGGTCGCGCTGATCGTGAACATGCTGCCCTCGTAGGGAAAATCCTGCATCCGCCAACGCCCGGAGTCGGGATCCAGCGCCAGGATGGTACCCATCTCGCCACTGGCGACGATATCCGCCGGCACCGTAGCGCCATCGAATTCGATGGCCGGCGCATTCGACAGTTGCGCGAAATCAAACAGGTGCACCATCTGCTCCAGATCGAGCAGTTCCATGATCGGGTACCAGCTCTTTCCGCCATCGACGGTGCGAAACAGATAACCATAGGCACCGGCGGCAAAGCCGGTCGTGGTATCGCGCATGAATATCTTGAAGAAAGGCCGGTCGGCCCCCTGCTCCACGGCGAGTTTCATTTCGTCGATCAGGAACGCGTAGCGCTCGTCGTCGGGTTGCTCGGCGAGCTTCTTCTGGTAGTAGTCGAGTCCGATCTTCGGCAAGTCCCGGCCATCGGCCTGTTTGACCCAGGTCTTGCCAGCATCCTCGGTATGGAGGATGACCGCTTCATGGCCCACCACCCAGCCCTGATCGGGCGTCGGAAACGATGCGTCCAGCAATGAGGAGCGCACCGGTACCGATTCGGCCTGGGTCCAGCTCTGACCGAAATCATCGGAATAGAGAATGTGGCCACGAATGCCGGTCGCGAAGAACCGGTCACCCGCACGGGTCAGCGAATAGATCAGCGCATGCGCGGCAAGCGGCGACTGGACCGCCGGCAGATCGAGTACATCGTAAGGTTTCGCGGCATGGAGTGAACATGCCAGCAGCAGCAGCGCAACGGCGCTCGGAATGCTGCGGATTTTTTTCATTATTGGCCTCCGGCGACACGCGGACAAAACGCTCCGCGCAGGATAACGCATAACTGCGCGCGATCAATCCTCCACGGCGATCATCACGCGCAACCAAACCACGAACCCGCACTCAGGTGCAAATGAGCGGGTAGCGCTGCGCCCGTGCCAGCAGTGCCCCCTTCCGGAAAGGGGGCACGATCACATCAGCGGATACCGGTACGCGCCATGCCCTGGGAGCTGAAATACTGCTCCGATTGGTCGTGCTCGTTCCGAAACGTGCCGGGAATCGGCTTGGCGTTGATATTGTAGATGTTCGCGATCAGGTCATAGGTGCCATAAGCAGTATTGGAGGGCGCCGGAGTATCCCAGCTCTGGGTCTGGTACATCAGGTGCACGCGCCACAGGCTGCCCTGACCGTCCCAGGTTTCACCGGCCAGTCCGGTCCAGCTGTCCTCGTCTATGTAATAGCGACGTTTGCCGTAGATGTGACGGCTGCCGGCTTTCAGCTTCGCCTCGACGATCCATACCCGATGCTTTTCCCAGCGCACGAATTCCGGCTTGAAGAAATTCTTGTCCATCATCTCCAGCACCGGCTTCTCGAACACGAAAGTGTTGTTGTTGTAGGGAATCAGCATTTCCTTCTTGCCGATCAGCGTCCAGTCGAAGCGCTCCGGCGAACCGTTGTACATATACGAGTCATCGTAGGTCGAGGTACCGGCGGTGGCCGGGTTCGGCGTATCGAACGACACCGACGGAGCCTTTCTTACCCGACGCTGCCCGGTCAGGTACTGCCACGCGTCACGTCCCTTGCCGGCGGTGTAATCCGCACCCGGCTCATGGACCAGCAGGATTTCACCGGCACGGCGCGGCGGTGCCAGGTAGTTCACCCGCAGATAGGTGAAACGCAGGTCCGTGGTGTTGTAGTTGCGCTTCTTGAAGTGATCGATATACATCGGGTAGTCGACGTAATTGTCGGCGGTCGTGGAGAGCACCGGCTTGCCGTTGGCATCCACGTAGTAACTGTCGTATTTGTAATAGGTCTGGTAACCCTGGAATCGGATCATGTGGTTCCACAGCACCTCGAGCGCACCCTGCGGAACCGGGAACGGCACCCCGGGCACATTGCCCTCGATCTTCTGGCCGTCGGCCACCAGGTTCGCCGCTGCGGCATTCTGCTTGCTGCCGTCGTAGAACCACTGCGGCTGCGCCGCGTTGCGGTGTGTCGGATAGACATCGAGCCGGAAGCCCTCCGCCCCGTATTTTTTCAGCAGGGCCTGCACGCCTTCGGGCAGGATTTCCGCATACTGCGCCATGTTCTCGCCCGTCACCGCGTAGATCGGCTTCTCTGCCGGGTACGGATTGGTGTATTCCATGCCCGGCTTCCAGCCGGCAGGCACCGGCGTGCCCTTCCCGTCCCAGGCCGGAATCGAACCATCGGCATTGCCTGCCATCTCGGCGCCAACCGGCGTGAGATCCTTGCCAAGACGTGCCGCCTGCTCGGCGCTGACCGCCGCCAGCAACGGACCCGATGAGCACAACCCGAAAGCAGCGACCGCGAACAGTGTTTTCATTTTCATCTGGAGTTTCTCCTGTCGAACCCGGTTAATCAGAAGGTGCGTTTGATGGTCAAGGCCACGTTGTCACGATCGATCAGGTTGCCGAGACTGCCGTTTTCCTGCTCGCCGAAAAACATGTTGTATTTCGTGTCGATCGTCCACACCTGCTGGTATTCGAAGGACAAGCCGATCGACGCGATCCCGAGATCGGCGTCGCCGCCGCCACGCAGCGGCGAGTGCCCGTTGATCCCGTAGGACAGGGTAAACGGCAGCTTCAGGTCCAGGCTCGGCATCACCTGGTACCACTGCGGCGCGAAACTCAGGCCGATCGTGGTCGCGATATCGTTTTCATCGATGTACTTGCTGGCAAGCTGCTCGTTGTCCCCGTAGGCGGTAAGCGCGGCAAATGTCATCTCGACCGCATAGCTGCCACCATCCCACAGTGCGCCGGGGTCGAGGAAACCGACACCATTGACCACGAGAGTCCACACATCGCCCGTGGCTCCGGCGTAGTTGTCGCCATCCGCGCCATCGAAATCGAAATTGTCGGTCGGGAAACCCGCGGCCGCCAGGGTTGCCGCGACCGTGGCCTGCAGCGCCCCGAAATCGGGGTAGGTTTCGGTATGCAGCAGCGTGCCGGAATTGAAGTCGATCGCCACATCGTTTCTGTAGGCCAGGTCCATGCCCACGGAGACCCCGGCGATTTCCTTGCCCAGGCTGATGCCGAACAGTTCGTTGTCCTCCCGATAGGTCCATTTGAATCGACCGATACCGACCGCCGGGTAGCCGCCACCCGTGTAGTAACCGAACTGATCCGGCGGCACGCCACCGGAATAGGCGGGCCACAACGCCACCAACAGCGCCGCGGTTGGATTGGTAGTCGCTTGCGCAGTGGCGTACTGTCCGACATTGAGCGCACCGATCACGCCTTGCGGTGCCTTGTCATGATAGTTGAGGTAGTAGACCCCAAGTTCGAGACCGTTCGTGAAGACATATTGCAGCCCCGCACCCCACTCGCCATCGTCAGGTTCTTCCGAACTGTCCTGTACGTAGCCGGTACGGGGCGCGACCAGGGCGCCGGTCGCAGGATCCACCTGGCCCGGAACCAGGGTAAGAAACTCCGCGTGGTCCATCGAGATCTCGGACAACGCAAAATAAGTGCCAGGCGCCGAGTAGCGGACCGGCTCCCACTCGAACGAGTAATAGCCCACCAGTGACAGGTTCTGGTTGACCTGGAAACTTCCCGACAGTTTGTTGGTGGGCAGGAACAATTCCTTGGCCTCGGAGCCGGGAACGCCAAGGCCTCGCGCCTGATCGATCGGTGCCATGGCGCCGGCAATGCCATTGGTTGCACCGGAAGCGAACAGGCTTTGCCCCCAATAGAGCGTGTGGCGCCCGGCACGCACACTGGCTTCGCTGCCTCCCACACTGAAGTTGGCGAACACGAAGGCGTCCATCAGTTCGACATCCTTGTGGGCCTGGTTGTCGGCGAAGTCGTTGTACTCGCCGGGCGGGGCGCTCAGCAGGCCCCAGGTGTCGGTGTAATTACCATTGATGCGAAAGTCCTTGTTGAGCCCCGGATGGTCGTTGCTGTCGCCATAAGCCTGGTCATGCCAGCTCGCGGCGCTCACCCGGAAACCGAAATTCTGCTTCCATACCACTTCGAGCTCGCTCAGCAGGTCGAAACGGTTGCTGACGATGCCCTTGTCGAAGCCGAGGTCGGCATCGTCGAACAGATTGGGGTTGGCGCTGTTGGTGACATCCTTGTCCTGGCTCTCGACCCGGCTCATCAGGTTGTACTTGATCGTGTTGTCGAAGCGCACCTCCAGATCGGGGTTTCCCGTCTCGAACGGCATCGCCCAAGCACCGCCGCTCACCGTAGCTGCCGAGGCGATTGCCATTGCCAGCGCACGCACATGCCAATTATTTGCCATGATAAGTCCCCTTTTCGTGTTCGTATTGCTCGTTGTAATTGCCCCTCCAAGCCCGGAGGAGTCTCGATTCCACGCGCCCGAGTCTAGCGCGCCTGATTTTGAAATTATTGATCTAAATCTGCTCCGGACCAATCTGTCCGGAGCGTCAAGCGCGATACGCTTGCCCCGTTGGCTATCGAACCGAAGCGGAACCGGCACTTCCCGCACGCATCGAAATCGATCCGCGGGGCGCCCGCGCCAGGGTCCGATCGGTGTCAACCGTGTCCTGGAGGGATCGATGAGGTGTGAATGCCCTGGCGACGATGCCCGCCACCTCGTCGGCGCGGGCATCCAGGTTCAACCAGTACGCAAATCCCGTATTCGCGCCTGAACGATGCGGCTTACATCTTCTTCAGGAGCTTCTTCTTGGCGTCGTTGTATTCGCGCTCGCTGATCACGCCCGACTCGTAAGCCTTCTGCAAGTCCAGCAGTTCCTGCCCCGCGGTCTGCTCGTTGCCGGCCTTGACGGTGGTGCTGCCACCACCACAGCCCGCAAGGACCGTGGAAAAAACCACCACCGCCGCCACCGCCACAATCTTCCTCATTTTCTCGACCTCCATCGTCGCCATACGGGTTCAAGTTGTTCGTTTTTCGCCGTTCATCGCGAGGGGATGGATGCGGCAGCGGCGGATCATACTCCAACAGCAATCCATTCCCCAATAGTGCCGCCCGCCACCGGAATCGCGGCGATCCCGACCCGCAGCCACCATCATGGCACAGCCTGCCCGTCGCGGAGTTATAGTAGCCGCCAGCAACTCCGCGACCCGTCGGGCAGGGATTGGCCGGTTGCGCGGGAGACCCCGCGCGGCGATTCCACACCCGCCGGAGCAGCGACCAACAGGAGCCACTGATCGATGGTTGAAGACTGCAGCTGCGTCATCTTCGGCGCGACCGGCAACCTGTCGCTGACAAAGTTGCTGCCCGCGCTGTTTCAACTCGAGCGCGGCGGACGCCTCGGCGCCGCAACCCGCATCCTGTGCTGCGGTCGGCGCGATTACGCCGCATCCGAATGGATCCAGCTGGTACGTGACGGCCTGCCGGCGGAGGAGGCGCTCGGCACCTCGCCCGCCACGCTGTCTCGTTTTCTGGCACGCATCCGCTATTTTCGCGGCGAGTTGCACGACGAGGAAACCTATGCGCGCCTGCGCGAGGAACTCGCCCACCCGGCGGGCGGCAATATCGTGTTCTACATGTCGCTGGCGCCGGCGGAGTATGCCGGCGTGGTGACCCGGCTGGCCGCCCGGGAGCTGCTGCGCTCCGCCGATGGCTGGCGCCGCGTGGTGATCGAAAAACCCTTCGGCTACAACCTCGACAGCGCACGCCAGCTGCAGCGTCAGCTGAGCCGCCATCTCGACGAGTCGCAGCTGTTTCGCATCGACCATTACCTCGGCAAGGGCACGGTGCAGAACGTGATGGTGTTTCGCTTCGCCAACCTGATCATGGAACCGTTGTGGAACCGCAACTTCATCGACCATGTACAGATCACCCATTCCGAGAGCCTCGGGGTAGGATCGCGCGCCGGCTTCTATGACCAGACCGGCGCGCTGCGCGACATGATCCAGAGCCATCTGCTGCAACTGATGACCCTGGTGGCGATGGAACCACCGCCCTCGCTCGACTCCGAGAGCCTGCGCGACGAAAAGGTCAAGGTGCTGAAATCACTGCGCCCGATCACCCGCGCCACGGTGCAGGCCCAGGCTTTTCGCGCCCAGTACGCCGCGGGCGAAATCCATGGTCAGCCGGTGCCCGCCTACCTCGACGAGGAACGCGTGGCGCCCGACAGCGTTACCGAGACCTACGCCGCGCTGAAGCTCTACATCGACAACTGGCGCTGGCGCGGCGTGCCCTTTTATCTGCGCACCGGCAAACGCATGGCCGAGACGCGCTCGATGGTCTCGATCTGCTTCAAGAACGCGCCGCAGCAACTGTTCCGCGGCACCGCGGTGGAACGGCTGCACCCGAACTGGGTGGTGCTCGGCATCCAGCCCGAGGAATGCCTGCGGGTGGAAATGATGGCCAAGGAGCCCGGCCTCGATCTGCGCACCGGCCAGATCAGTCTCGATGCGCGGCTGCACCCCGAGGGCAGCGAGCGCAGCGACGCCTACGAGGGCCTGTTGCTCGACGTCATGGAAGGCGACCGCTCGCTGTTCCTGCGCTACGACGAGATCGAATGGGCCTGGCGTATCGTCGATCCCGTGATCGAGGCCTGGGCGACCGAGCGCGAATACATTTCCACCTACCGCGCCGGCAGCTGGGGCCCCGAAGATGCCATGCGCCTGTTCGAGGCCAACGGACAGCGCTGGCGCACCACGCTCGAGCCCGAGCAGCCCCGGGAATGAGCGCTCAGCCGGCCTGGGAGATCCTCGCCGACGTAGGGCAGATCGCCCGCCGCGCGGTCGAGCTGATCAGTGCCGCCGCCCGCCGCGCCGTCGAGCAACGCGGTGCTTTCCGCATCGTGCTTGCCGGCGGCAGCACGCCGCAGCACTGCTACCGGCTGCTCGCGGACACCGCCCAGGAGTGGCCGGCCTGGCAGGTATTCTTCGGCGATGAACGCTGCCTGCCGGAAACCGATCCGGCGCGCAACCTGCACATGGCACGCGCGCAGCTGCTGGCACACGTGCCGATCTCCGCCACCCGGATTCATTGCCCGGCGGTCGAACTCGGCTGCACCGCGGCTGCCGCCGCTTATGCCGCGCTGATCCGTCCGCAGCTGCCCTTTGATCTGGTGCTGCTCGGCGTTGGCGAGGATGGCCATACCGCGAGCCTGTTTCCGGGACGCCCGCATGCTCTCGACGCCCTGTGCGAAGCGGTACTCGATGCTCCGAAATCTCCACCGCGGCGGGTGTCGATGGGAATTGCCGCCCTGCGCCAGACCCGCGAGGTACTGGTGCTGGCAAGCGGGGCGGCAAAGGCTCCCGCGCTGGCACGCTGGCTGGCGCAGGAACCGGAGCTGCCCATATTCACCGTGACCCGGGGACTCGCCGGACATGTATTGGTCGACCGCGAAGCCGCCGGCGGGGAGCCTGTCTGATCAGCGCCTGGACCGGGTACGAGAGTACGACGCAGGCTTTTATTAAGCCCCGATTGCTCGCCAGGCATCGCGCCGGCTCATGGCCAGCGCGGATCGTCCGGATCGAGCTCGAAGTTCTCGATGAGCCAGTCGAAATACCGCGGGCGCGCCAGCACGTCCACGTACAACTCGTTCAGCAGATGTACCAGGCGCCGGGTCGCGTACTCCCAGTCGTGATCCAGGCTGCTCATCGACAGCGACAAATTGCCCGCGGAATTGCGCAGCGACACGCCGAGGCGCCGTGCATCGACGCACCGATGTGCAGGCAGCGCGGGATCCTGCCGCGAACGAAGCCAGACGCGCAGCTCGCGATCCATTTGCGAACGCGGCGCCACATCGTGCAGCACACCATCGACGCGCATGCGCCCCGCGCGCTGATCGATACGCAGGCAAAACTCCCGGTCACGGAACCAGAGAAAGCGAAACTCCGGCATGCCCGCGCCCGATCCGGGCTGAACCAGGGCCCGCAACAGGCCACGGGAGGCATATTCCCGCAGCACGCTGCCCACCGCCCGGACAGCAGTGCAATGCGCTTCGCCAGCGTTCGCGCTAGTGGGCAACCGCGCCCACCCCGGGTTCGGGATTCAGCGCAATACCGGGTGGATAATCGCGACCCGAGGTGAACTCCTTGATCGCCTGGCAGTTGATCAGGGTCGACATCTTCTCGTCACGCGCGATCTTGTAGGAACGCGCCAACGCGGCGCGGAACTCCTCGGGCGTGCGCACGTACTCGCCGCGCGCACCCAGTCCCTCGGCCATCCGGTCGTAGCGAAGATGCTCCTGGAACAGGTACATGTGCAGCGAGCGCGCCGAGCGCAGCGCGTTGGGCCACACGCCCCAGGCATTGTTGTTGTAAACGATGGTGATGGTCGGCAATCGGTATTTCAGCGCGGTATCGAGCTCGAACAGGCTGTAGGCCACGCCGGCATCGCTGGTGATGCAGATCGTGGGCGCGCCCTCGTACCCGGCCTGCGGTCCCACCCCACGCTGCACCGCCGCGCAAGCACCCATCATCATCGCCATGTCCGGACCGATCGCGCCGTACTGGTAGGGTGGAACGATCATCTGTCCCGGCCGGTTGGCACGCAGATAACGTCCCGCGAACAGGCCGCTGGTCCAGCCCCCCGCGCCCTGCACGATCGCGAGCCGGTCCGGTGACTGGTCGATAAACTGGTGCGTGTCGCGGGCAATCACCGCGGGATGCAGGAAACCGCTCGCTGCGCTGTGCTTGAGACCAAGCGCATAGACATCGTCGATCTGCTTCTGATAGGCCTGGCGCGCAGCGGCGATTTCGCTCACCCACGCCTCGCGTCGTTTGCGGCGCAGGCCGTCGGCCAGCGCCTCGAGGAATGCGGCCTCGTCGCTGACGATACCGAGTTCGAGCGGCCAGTTGCGCCCGAGATCCTCCTGCACCGGGTGCACCCGGATCGCCTTGATATCCGGGTTGAAGCGGTATTCGCTCGGGCTCGGCATGCAGTACTGCCCGACGAAAACCACCAGGTCGGCGCTGAGCAGGGCATCGGGCGCCGCCGCGACACTGAGCCGGTGATCCTCGGGAAAGGCACCGCGACTCGGGCCGGAGGTCACCACCGCGATATCACCGCGCTCCGCCGCGCGCGCCAGCGCCTCCCATGCGCGACGCTGGAAAACGCCCTGCCCCGCCACGATCAGCGGTCGCTCGGCTTTCTCTATCATTTTCACCGCCGCCACGACTTCCGCCGCCGCGGGATGGGCACGCGATTCGCTGCGGTAGCGCGTCTTGTCGTAGAAATCCTTCAGCTCGGTCGCGCTCTTGAACCGGGCACGGGCCACTTCCGCCGGGAAATCGAGGTGTACCGGACCCGGCAGCCCGGACTTGAGGTGACGGAACGCGTACGCGCCGTACTCGTGCACCCGCGCCGGATCGATCAGGCGCTTGCCGTATTTCCTTATCCCCTCGGTCAGCGGCTGCTGATAACCCTGCTGGATGAACGCCTCGCGATCATCGCCCGCCAGCGTCATGTTGCTCGCCAGCACCAGCAGCGGCGTGCGCGCCGCGTTCGCCGCGGCGATATTCATGATCATGTGGGTGAACCCCGGACCTTCGGTTCCCGAAGTCGCAACGACTTCACCGGTGGCACGTGAAAATCCGTCCGCCATCGCACACATCGCACCCTCGGTACGCCCCCCGTAGGATGGCACGCCAGCCGCCGCCAGCGCATTGATCACGGTGTAATTGCCGGGGCAGCAGAACAGCGCGGCAAGCTCCTCGGCCTGGCAGAGATTGGCAAAAACCTCGGCGCCGGTCATGCCGGGCCCGGCGAACTGGCCCGGCGCCGGCGTTTCGGCCAGCGATGCCTTGAACGCATCGGCCATGCGGATCGAGGGGATATCGCCCGCGGCGGAGTCGGCCGCGAATGCACTGCTGCCGATGCCCGCCGCGGCGGCTCCAAGCCCGGCCGCGGAGGACCAGAGGAATTTGCGTCGCGAAAGACTCGCCTCGGATTCCGCGTCGCTGTTGTCGTCCTGCTTCGCGTCAAATTCATTTTTCATCAGCAGATTCCTCGAACAAAAAATTCACTTGATGACTGCGGGACGCTGCTCCTGCGGCCACAGGCTGCGCACGAAATTCACCAGCTGCCACACTTCCTCGCCACCCTTGAGTTGCGCGCCCCAGGCCGGCATCGCCACGCCGGCCCCCTCATCGATACTGCGGTAGATCTCCTCGACGCCGCTGCCATTCAGATACAAGGCGGGTTCGGTAAGATCGGTCGCGTTGGCGATCACATCCATCTGCGCCCGCCCGTCCGCGCCATGACATTCGGTGCAATGACGCAGGTAGAGCACCCGCCCCGCCTCGATCGAGGCGGCCGTGTTGGGCGCCGGTGTGTCTGCCCGCACGGCAAACACCGCTGTCACCAACAACACGGCTGCAACTGCGGCTCGCAACATCGAAACCTCCTGCCTGATCAAATTTCCCCGTACACCACCACGCCTTCCTTGACCGTTGCCTCCACCTCCAGTTCGCGCAGCGCCGGCACCGGAACCGTCAGCGGGTTGGCATCCATCACCACGAAATCGGCCAGCTTGCCGGGGCTGATCGAACCCTTCGTGTCTTCCTCGTGATAGAGCCAGGCGGCGTCGATGGTGAGCGACTCCAGCGCCCGCAACGGCGTCACCCGCTCGTCGGGTCCGATGACCACCCCGGTGCGTGACTCACGCGCCACCGCGGTCCACAGAATCATCGCCGGATCGAGCGGTGTCACCGCGAAATCGCTGTGATTGGAGAAGTGGATGCCGCGTTGCTGCGCGCTGTTCAGCGGGCTCAGGAAAAACGCACGCTGCTCGCCGAGATTGCGCAGATGCACATCACCCCAGTAATACGCATGATTGGTGAAAAACGAGGCGCCTATCCCGAGCCGGGCATAACTGTCGAGCTGATCGGGGCGCACGAATTGCGAATGGATCACCACGTCGCGTCGATCATCCGCGGGACTTGCGCCCACCAGCTCGTGGGCACGGATCACCATATCGATCGCGGCATCGCCGTTGGCGTGGGTCCAGACCGGCACTCCCGCGTCATGAACGGCACGGAAGATCTGCTGGTAATCGGGCTCCGATATGAACGGCGCGCCACGCCAGTCTTGCTCGCCACCCGGACCCTCGACCAGCATGGGTTCGCTGAAATACGCCGTGCGCCCCTGCGGCGAACCATCGCTCAGCACCTTGATTCCACCGAACTTGAGGTGTCCGCTATAACTGCCAAAGGTGTTTCCGAGCTGTGTTTCCAGATCCGCCGGATTCATCACCAGCGGCAGCGCCACCATATCGAGCCACAGCGCGCCCTGCTGCGCCGCTGCCTTGAACATGCCCACCAGCCGCGCGTCCGTGGCCCCGTCCTGGATCGTGGTGTAGCCATTGCGCGCATACTCCTTCTGCACCGCATCGAGCGCCGCGAGCTGCTGCGCCGCATCGGGTTGCGGCAGCGCCCGGTAGACCGGCATAGCGGCGGTCTCCATCAGCAATCCCGCGGGCTCCTGCGAGCCGGGCTTGCGCACGATCACCCCACCCTCGGGTGTGGGTGTGCTCGCATCGATGCCGGCACGCTCGAACCCCGCGGAGTTCAGCACCAGTCCGTGCCCGGAAACATGCAGCAGCAGCACCGGGTTATCCGGGAATGCCGCATCGAGGTCATCACGCGTGATATGGCGCTGCTCCGTGAGCCCGTCGGCGTCATAACCGTAGGCCAGGATCCAGTCTCCGGGCGCCGCGCCGCTGGCGGCGGCATGCGCACGCAACACCTCGATCAGCGCGGCAATGCTGTCCACGCTGCCGACCGGCGGAATCGACACATTGGCCCAGCCGACCAGGCCCAGAGCGTGACTCACATGACTGTGACCATCGATGAATCCCGGCAACAGGGTTCTGCCCGCGAGATCGAACATCCGTGTGGCATCGCCACGGTATTGGCCTTCGATCGCTTCCCGGGTGCCGAGCGCGAGAATCCGGCCATCCTTGACCGCAACCGCCTCGACCTGCGGCTGTGCGCTGTCAACGGTGACGATATCGCCTCCGCTGAAAATGCTGTCCGCGATCTCGCGCGCCGGTGCCATCGCGTCCGGCGCCGGCGCGGGGGCGTCACCACCACAGCCCGGCAACACCATGCAGGCAAAAACAAAAAAACCGCAAATACCCGCTTTCATGACGCCATCACCACTGTTCTTTCCGCCGACTGTCCGATACCTTGCGCATGCTGCCTTAGTTGCCGCAATGCGTAAAGCCGCCACCGCGAACCGGCACTGCGGCATCAACCATGGACCAGCGGACTTGCTATGATCGGCGCTGGATGGGACGCGATGCTGGACCTGACAAACATGATAAAGCGCTTTCTTGCCCTGCCACTCCTGCTGGTCGGGAGCTCCGGGCTGTGCGGCGAGTTGCAACTGGGCAATGGCGCCCGGATTCCCGGAGAGCTGAAACGGATCGAGGCCACCAAGGTGGTGTGGAGCGCAGAGTTGATCGGCGACATCTCGATCAACAAATCCGATGTGGTGGCGATGCACACCGGTACCCGCAGCGACCTGGAAACCGCGGCAGGCGAGGTGCTGCGCGATTGCGGCCTTAGCAGCAGCGAGGGTCGCGCCGAACTGGAATGCACCGGCCAGCCGGCGATGACCACCACCCTGGCGCTGCTGCAACCGACCACCCCGCTGCAGGAAGGGACTGGCAAGATCACCACCTCGATGACCGTCGAACGCGGCGAGAGTCACAAGGATGAACTCGAGCTCGATGCCCGCAGTTCATGGCGCAGGCTGCAGCGCAGGCACGTGCTGGATGCCAGCATCGACTACGAGGAACGGCACGGGGAGCGCAGCGATGACGAGGCGTCGCTCGACTACCAGCTCGATCTCCTGCGCCGCAACGGCTGGTTCTGGTTTTCGCTGGTGGATTACAACCGCGACCGTTTTGACACCATCCAGGAAAGCGAGGGAATCGCGACCGGGCTGGGTCGCGACCTCAACCTTGCCGGCAATCTGAAGCTGCGCCTGCAGGCGGGGCCCGGCATCGTGCACCTCGACATCGACGGTGAGGGGCGTCTTTACAAGGAAGTCGGAGACCTGAAATGGTCAACCACCTGGGATACCGGCCTGTGGAAACTGCAGCTGTTCCACAGTGCTGAGTTCATCTGGGTACTCGATGACCGCGGGATCTACCGGCTGGAGTCCAAAACCGGCCTCACCTTGCCGCTGATCGACGGCCTGGTCGCGGAATTGCGCCTCGATTACGATCACTCCAGCGCGCCCTCGACCCGACTCGAGAACAGCGACACCGAAGCGGTGCTGGCGCTCGGCTATCGCTGGTAAGTCACAACGACTTGCGCACAGGAGATAGCGACGCAACACTGCGTGTCGACAGCCGGGAGAAGACATCATGCTTCGCTTGTTTGCACTGCTTTTGTTGCTGCCACTGTCGCTGCCCACCTGGGCCGGGCGCCACACCGAGAACCTCATCCTGATCACCCTGGACGGCGTCCGCATCCAGGAGTTTTTTTCCGGCATGGATCCGCTGCTGGCCGACAGCGCCGCCAAACGCGGGATTTCCGAGGACGAAATCGTGCGCGAGCGCTACTGGCGCGAAACCCCCGAGCAGCGTCGTGAAGCCCTGATGCCGTTCTTCTGGAAAACGCTGGCACCGCTCGGGGTGGTGCTGGGCAACCCGGCGCGCGGCAGTTCGGTGCAGGTCAGCAACACCATCAGGTGGTCGACGCCGGGCTATTCGGAAATCATGACCGGCGAAGCCCATCCGGAGGTCAGGGACAACACCCCGGTACGTTACCCGCACCGCACCTTTCCCGAATTTCTCGTCTCCGAACTGAAGCTCGGAAAATCCGCGGTCGCGCAGATCGGTTCATGGGATGGTTTCAAGATGGCGGCCTCGAGCACCGACGATGCATTCTTCATGAACGGTGCCTACGAAGCCGTTCCGGGGAATCTCTCCACTCCGGAAATGGATACCCTGACCGGACTGCGCGCCGATGTAATGGAATTATGGGAAGAGAGCAGCAACGATGTGCTCAGCTTCCGGCTGGCGCAGGCCTACCTCGAGAAACACCACCCGCGTTTTCTGTGGCTCGGCCTGGGGCAGTCGGACGACTGGTCGCATGCCGATCGCTACGATCGCCTGCTCGATTATCTGCATCTTGCAGATCGCCTGATCGGCGAGTTGTGGAGCACGCTGCAAGCCGACCCGGCCTACCGCGGAAAGACCAGCCTGGTGATCACCACCGATCACGGTCGCGGTCTCACGCCCGGGAACTGGATCGATCACGATGCGACGATTCCGAACAGCGAGAACATCTGGCTCGCGGTGATCGGGCCGGACACTCCCCGGCGCGGCGAGCTTGGCCCGCTGCCGACCGTCTACCAGCGCGATATCGCCGCCACGGTGATCAGTCTGTACGGACTCGACCCCGCGCGCTTCAACCCCCGGGCCGGCGCGCCGATCGCGGCAGTGCTGGAATAGAGCCTCACTCGGTGGGATAGGCCTCGGGACCGCTCACCGAGGGATTGCGCCCCTGCAGGATATCGCCCAACCGCTGCTCGACCTGCTGTTTCGAACCCTGCGGATGGGTCAGGATATAGAAGCGGCGCTCGGCGATTGCCTCGAATACCTGCTCCGCGACCCGCTCCGGCGCCAGTGCGGTGCTGAAAAACGCCGCCGTCATTTCCTCGATAACCGCCTGTTCCGCCAATTGCTGCGCCGACTTCGCCGCCATCTGTTCATCGTGACGATTGCGGTCCGAGGCGTATATCTGCGTATTCACAAACGAGGGGCAAAGCACCGAAACCCCGACATCGGCACCGGCATTGCGCAGATCGCCATGGAGCACCTCGGACAATGCCACCACGGCGTGCTTGGACACCGTGTAGGTGCTGGTGCCGGGCGCGGACATCAGCCCGGCAATCGATGCGGTGTTGACGATATGGCCTTCGTTCTGTGCGATCAGGTGCGGCGTGAACGCGCGCACGCCGTTGATGACACCCCACAGGTTCACGCCCAGCACCCATTCCCAGTCCGCCGCGCTCGCTTCCCACAGTGGGCCACCACCACCCACACCGGCGTTGTTGAACAGCAGGTGCACACCACCGAAGTGCTGCAGCGTCTTGCGCGCGAGTTCGTTTACCGAACCAGGGTTGGAGACATCGGTACGCACACACAGCAGCGACCCGTCCAGTTGCGCTGCCGCCCGTTCGAGTACGGTCGCCTCGATGTCGGCAATCACCACCCGCATACCCCTGGCCAGCGCCTGTTGCGCCAGGCTGAAACCGATTCCGCTCGCCCCGCCGGTTATGACCGCCACCTTGTCACGCAGATCCTTCATCGCTGTCTCTTCCTGAACATCATGAATCCGCTTTGCCGCATCAACCGTGCGCAAGATCGGCAAAGGCAACCAGCTCCGCACGTGGCGTTTCGATGGCGCCTTCGGGCAGGAAGAAGCGCCAGAACACCAGCCCGAATGCACGCCCCTCGGTATCGAGCCAGTTGCCGCCGCCGGGGTCCTGGTGCGCGAGCACGATGCGGAACGAGCCATCGCGTTCGAGACGCGTCTGGCGGCGGTTCAGGGTAACGCTGCGGTTGGCATAATCGAGCGTTTGCTGGAAACGGTTCCACAGGCACACGTTCGCAAAGCGGCATGGGGGCCAACGCCCGGTGATGACCAGGGCCTGGTCCGGACCGAGGAAAAACGGTGCCATCGAATAGGCGGCATCGAAAGCGGCAAGCCCCATGTTGCCCGGCAACACGGGTGCCGGAAACTGGTTCGGCACCAATGACAGGAACGGCGGCGGCTGGACCTTGCTCATCGGCGGCATGCCGAGCGTGCGGCTGCGCACGAATTGCGCCGCGCGCCGTATGCCGCCCGCAACCGTGGCATCGTCTGGCGGCGAGGGCGGTGTGCTCACATCGTCCGCCGTGATGCAGAGCCGGGGGTAGTGCGCCGGGTTGTCGGAAGCCGTGCGCTCCTCTTCGTAGTAATGCCGCGTGGTGATGCGCGAGGCATCCGGGGGCAGCGCAATCCAGTTGCATGGCGCCGGCTCACCGCCGAGACGGATCGTGAAATTGCCGTCGGCATCGACATCGAACAGGGTATCGTTGATCACGCCCACGGTCCTGGTGCCGAGACTGCCATCGGCCGTGCCGGCCTCGATCGTGATCGATACATATACCGCGCCGTCCGTGTTGCCGCGCACCGTGTAGCGGTGATCGGCACTGACCGGGGCGTCGAAATAGATCGCATCGGAATTGTCACCGGTGAACTTGCGCGAGGGCGTGACGATACGGCGGAAATCCGGATGCGCCGGATCGCTCTCGAACATCCCGCCCAAGCCGCCTTCGAGCACATGCATCAGCGCACGATGCGCACCGACCACATCATCGGCGCTGGCGAGATTCCACTCCGGGCCGGCCCAGCGCTGATCGATCTCGGTCAGCAGATCGATCAGTTCGCGCAGCGCTTTTCGCGATTCGGTCTCGATACTCATGCGGTTCTCCCTGGATTGTTCCGATATGCCAGCATCGCACGCAGCGCCGGCGTTTACACCTTACAGGACGTCAATGGGTCGGGAACTCGCGTCCAGGACCGGCCCCGAGCCGCCAGCGGCAAGGCGCGGATATATTTGCCGGTGATGCGAATTCCAGTCATCACAATCTCCATCCTGCTCAGGGCTTGTCACCAACCCATTGCACCACGCAGAAACGCTGCCCCGTCGGCGCTTCCATGACCCACCAGCTTTGCACCTGCCTGATGCGCCGCGCACCCAGCGCTTCGAGACGCCGTACCTCTGCCTCGACGTCATCGCTCTCGATATCGAGATGCACCCGGCTCGGGTGATCGACGGCCTGCACCTCGATGTGCAAGCGGTCCTGCGGGTCGATCAGGCGAACGTATCTGTCGCCCTCCTCGCCCGCCAGGATCTGCCGGTGCATGCGCAGGGCAGCAGACCAGAACGCCGCGGCAGCGTGTGGATCCTCACCCTGGCAATCGATGATGAAACCTGCCAGCCTGCTGTTGTGCATCGTTGTGCTCCCGCTGTCGTGCCTCGCTTCGTTCAGCCGCCCCCCGCGTGACGCGGAAGCTCGTCGCGGGTATCGAACCACGGCAGGCGCTCGTCACAAAATACATGAGCCTGCGGCATGAACGACTCCGGCCTGGCGAAGGCATTCAGGTAGAGATCGATTTCACCCGCGCGGCGCTCGGTCTGGTACGCGATCGGCGTGCCGCAGGAGGCACAATGGCTGCGGGTCACGCCGGGCGATGAGACGAACTGCGCGCGCTCGCCGCTGAACCGGAGCTGTTCGAGCCTGAAGTTCACGAAGCATGCCACGGGCGATGCCGTGTGCCGCCTGCAGCTCGCGCAATGGCAATAGGCAACCCAGCGCGGATCACCCTCGGCGCGAAACCGCAATTGTCCGCAAAGACAGAATCCCTCGTGCATGGCAGTCGTCCCGTGTGGCGCGCCCGGAATCCGGACTATACGCCGCGCGGGCACCAGAGATCACC
>MTKY01051869.1_pt1 | contig 21554 bp, 10 predicted proteins | sample 1042731 | NCBI WGS metagenome assembly MTKY01 (sample SAMN06212206, study PRJNA360538) | anaerobic digester metagenome | biome: Wastewater treatment plant; material: sludge; isolation source: anaerobic digester fed with sludge from wastewater treatment plant | place: Denmark: WWTP Soeholt ... | reverse complement strand
TCTGTCGCCGGAAACCGCCGCGCGCTTGCGTGACGCAGCGGACGCAGGGCGCATCTATCCGGTGATTTACACCGCCCGTCCCAGCCTCCCCCCGAGAGGAATCGACGTATCGGCGAACGGTTATTCCCCGGAAGCGGAACTCGCGCAGACGTTGGTAGGGTTGGAAGGGTGGCCGCTCATTGGCCTGGGACGATTGCAGTGGCTGGCAGCGCGGTATGGGGGGCTGGCGGCGCAACTGGTGAAACCCTCACCGGCGCAGGCGTTGGCGGCGATTGGCGCGGCGGTGGGGCCAGAAACGGCGGCGCTGGAAGCTGCGTGGCATTTCCACACCACGGGCGAACTGCGCGGCCCATTGGCAGACCTGGGCGCGACCACGGTGCACGTCTTCGAAGACACGGTCAGCGGGATGCGCGGCGCGCGCGGCGCGGTGGAACTATTGCAGGCCGCCGGCGTGGATATTCGCTGGCAGCCCTACGGCGTCACCCCGGCGACGGGCGCGAAGGCCGAGGCGATGGCGGCGCAGGATATCCCAACGTATCGTTCGGTCAACGATGCGGCGGCGGCGGCGTTACAACACGCGCTGTAAGCCGGAGCCAGACTACAAAAGACTCAGTAGATCACAAACTGGGTTCGTAGTAACCGCTTTAGCGGTCTCTTGGACGGCTGAAGCCGTTACTACAAGCCTAAATTTCGATCTACTGAGTCTTTGTTAAAATCAACGCGCGACCAGATGCGCGTCCACGGTGTGCGTTTGCCCCTCCGCCAACGCCAGGAGCGCCGCGCGCGGCAACCGCGCGGTCCCGTCACGGCGTTCGAGCGCGACAGGTTCACCGTTCAAGGTGACGGCTTCGATGCCATAATCGCCGTAATCCAGCCGCGCCGGGTTGTGGTAGACGATGCGCAGTTGCCGGCCGGCGAACAGGGTGAGGATTGCCGCGTCCCCCTGGGCGTCGAACTGCTCGCGCACCAACTTCGGGTCTAAGAGCAGATCGCCTAAACAGCCTTCGACGCCGAAAACCTCGTTGACCATCGTGAGCAGGTACCAACTCGCGGAACCGGTCAGGTACGGGTACATTCCCCGCCCGCGTGGATTGACGTACTCGGGGATGCCGGGGTACATCCGGCTGAGGGCGAAGTCGCAGCAGTGACGATAGATGCCATCCAGCACTTTGTAGCCCGCGTGGACCAGGCCGCGCCGGTAGAGCGCGTTGGCGTACATCACGGCCATGTGGCTGAACATCGCGCCGTTTTCCTTGTGGCCGTAGGCGTAGCCGAAGCAGCGCCCCAGGTTGAGCAGCACGTCCCCGAAGTCCGTGTTGAGCCGGTAACCGCCCATCGCTTCCGTGTAGAGGTAGCGATCCGCCGCCGTGACGATGGCGCGCGCCTGTTCCGCCGTCGCCACGCCGCCGAGCAGGGCGAAGGTCTGCCCGGTGAGCGTCATCCGCGCGCCGCGGGGATGCTCGCCTTCGACGCGCTGCCCGTCCTCGTCGTAATAGCCGTTGAACCAGCCGCCGCCCTCTGCGCTCGCGATCCACTCTTGCCGACGGAGGTGTTCTGTCAGCCAATCGGCTTTGGCGGCGAGGTCCCCGGCAAGGGCGCGGAGTTCCACCGCAACTTTCGCGCCGGAGATGGTGGGCTGGACTGTGTCGAAGTAGGCGGCTAACCGCGCCTGTTTGGCGGCGATTGCATTGTAGTCCACTGGATCGCTCAGGGTATCGAGCAGCGCCAGCAGTTCGGCGGCGACGTCGATCTCGGTCCGACCGCGGGCTGTGAGCGTTAACGCCAGCTCGCTCAGCGCGCGCAGGTTGCCCGCGTAGAGCGCGGTAAAGGCCACGCTCTCGCCGCGCTGTCGCGCCATATCCATGCCATCGTTCCAGTCTGCGCCTTCGAGGCGGATGATGTTGTGTTCGCCCACGTTGAAGAACGCGGTGAGGTGCTGGATGAGCAGGTGTTCGAAGATGGAGCCTCGGTAAACAGCGCCGTCCGCCGTCTTCAATTGTGTGCCGTCTTCGGGCTTCCACGCCAGATCGAGAGCCTGAGCGCGGCTGGTGAACTGGTCCTTGAAATAGACCTGGTCTTGCAGCAGGAACTCCAGGTCGTCGCTGGCGTCGAGGTAGAGTTGGGTGGTCAGCAGCGGCCATGCGCCGTGGTCCATCCACACGCGGGGGATGTTGTTGCGGTCGGCCTTGAACTCGCCTGGCTTTGCGTCGATGATGGTGGCGTTACTGCCGTCGCTGCGCACGCCGGCGTAGCTGCTGAACAACAGGTCGCGCACTTCAGCGGGTTCCATCAGCAGCAGCGCCAGGCAATCCTGCCACAGGTCGCGCCACCCGCGCCCGCCGCGTCCGTAGTCGTGGTACGGCAGGAACGAGTTGCCGATGAGCCGGCGCAGGATAGGCTGCGCCGTCACCCACTTCAGCCAGCGGTCGAAGGTGGGGTCGGCGGTTTCTACGTTCAGCGGCGCCAGTTTGGCCTGCCAATACGCGAGGGTATTCTCGAACCAACGCCCGAATTTGATGGCATCGCCATACGCGGCCAGCAGCGCGTCGGGATTTTCCTCCCCGTCCATAATCGCTGTGATGAGCACGTAAGACTTGGCGCGGCCCGGCTCCAACTCGATATCTTGGAAGCGGAGCGCGCCGATGGCCTCGTAGCCATCCATGGCGGAGTCGGCGGGGAGTCCCGCTTTGGCTTGTTCCGGCGCGACGATCGTTTGCGGCCATTCGAGCGTACCGCCCTCGCCGATGAAGTCTTCGACGACGGGGTAGAAGCACACGGGAGCATCGCCGCTATCTTCGGCGCCGAGCACGCCGTAGGTGACGGTGTTCGGCTGGTGCCCGCGTTCGTCGAAGGAGAGGGTGGGACGCACGAGCACGCCGTGCCGGTGCGTGCGGATGCGGTGCAGCAGCGAGGTGACGTGCCGGTGGTCGCGCAGGTTGTCGGCGGAGCGCCCGTAGAGCGGGAGCGCCGCTGTGGGCGTGAGCGCGAGAGGCGCGTTGCCGGTGTTGCTGAGTGTCACCTGCATCAGTTCGACGGCGTGGGGGGACGGCGGCGCAATCGTCGTAATCTCAGCGCGCAGCCCCAGGCGCGCGTTCTGGCGGATGATGCGCTGCCAGAAGAAGCCCGCTTCGAGCGTAACCGCTTCCGCATCGTCCGTAAACGTCTGCGCAACTTGCGGCGCGCTGTTGCCCGTGGCGGACCACGGGCCAACGCCGTGGACGTAAACCCAAAAATTGCGCGCCGAACGGGTGTTGTGCAGGTCTTCGACGGAAACCGGGGCCGTGGCGAAGGTGTTCTGCCCGGTTTTTACATCGCCGTGGAGCAGCGGCGTGACCACCGAGACCATCCCCGCTTCGTTCACCAGTGGGAAGTACAAGTAGTTGGTCTTGTGCGGGTCTTTCAGGACAAACGTTGCTTCATCGTCTACAAAACGCCAGCCGGGTACGTCAGTTTTGCTCATTTTATGCTCCTGATTTGTAATGGAATTGGCAATCAGTTGTCGGAGGTTAGGGCTCCCCCTCGAAATATACATCGATCCGCGAAATTTGCCCGGCGCGTATGCTCTCAGCGTAAGGCGGGCCGATGACGCGGCCGGCTATTTCGACGGTTTCGCCGCCGGCGAGATGCAGCGCAATGGCGCGCGGCTGCATATCAGGGGCGAAGGTGTCGCGCTTGTGCGGGTTGTGGTAGGCGACGGTGCACCGGCCCAGAAAGGTTGCCGTGACCGTCCCGGCGTCGTCGAACAACCAGCCGGGCAGCGCGGGCGTGAGCGTCAGGCGCAGCGCGTCCTCCTGCACAGAGAAAGGTTGCGCCCCGAAGAACATGGTGTTCCATAAACTCAGGAATTCGGCGGTGGAGCCGCTGAGGCGCGCAACGAAGCCTGCGCCGTGCAGCGTGGCGTCGGGATGCGCGCTGCTGACGATAAACGAGGCGTTTTCCAGCGGGCTGCGCCCATAGATTGCCGGGTCGAAGAAGGGGACGAGCGCCGTTTTGGCGGCGGCGAAGAATTCATCGTGGAGGCCCGCGCGGAGAAGCTCGAGCAGATATTTGTACTCCATATGCAGCCAGATGGATTCGTTCTCCAGCCAGCCGGGAGTGAACGCGCGAGCGCGCCCGATTTCGTGGGTCTCGCCTGCCAACGAAGCGTTGACCTTGTACATCCCCAGCTTGCGGTCGTAGAGGTCGCTGGCTTCGACGCGCTTGTGCAGGGCGCGCGCGCTTGCGGGATCGGTTTCTAGCTTGAGGGCGTGGACGAAGCCCTCCAGGTACAGCGGGAGGGGGCGCGGCTCGAAGCGCGTGGCTTCGACGTAGGGGCGGCCTTGTGGGTCGGCGTCGCCGAGCGGCGTGTAGTCCGTCACGGTGTAGGCGAAATAGGTGGGCGGCAGGCCGTCGTTCAGCGCCAGTGCGCGGTTGATGCCAAGCTGTACCTTGTCGCGGAATGCGGTCAGCGCGGAACGGAGGACGTTGAACGACAGAGTTTCCAGCTTCCCTTCGATGCCGAAGCGCACTTGCTCCCGATAGGTTTCGCGGACGGAGGCGACTGCGTTCCAATAGACGTAATCGTATTCTGTGTCCCTGGATGACACCCCTGCCTGCCGGGACGCCCATTTGTTGATTTGCCGCATCATTGCGTCCAGCAGCTTGAATTGTTCCTTCGGAATGTCGACTTCGCCGCCGGGATACTCGGACATCGCGCGCAGCAAGAAGTCCAGCAGCCGGGCCAACTCATACGTCTCGCACAGCGACGAACCGAACAGCCCCGGCAGACCGTTGAGCGCGTCGCACCAACCTGGCTTGCCCGCTTCCATTTCGACGCCCATCCCCCACGGGTCGAGCGCGGCGAATTTGGTCAGCGCCAGCGTCAGCAGTTTCTCGAAGACCGTCGCCCGGTAGACGTCACCGTGACCATGCGCCGTCCGCAGCAGGTTGGGCGTCGTTGCGCGGGCAGCCACCAGCGCGGCTTTTTCGCCATCTTCACGAATCGCGCCGTATTGGCGGACTTTGCCGCCGTCAACCAGCACGTATTTCTTGCTGCGCGGCTGGACGAAGACGGCGCTGTCGAAATAGGGCAGCGTAGTGTCGAACAGGAGCGCGTGTTTGCGGTCGGGATAGATCGCCAGATAGCTGTCGATGAGATCGAGGGTGTAGAACCAGTGATCGATCCAGTAGCCTTCACCGAACGTGGCTTCGAAGTGCTGTTCGGCGTGGGCCAGCGCCGCGGCGATGAAGGCTTCAGGCGCAACGGTGAGGCCGATATGGCGGTCTGCGATGGCTTTGAGCAGGCCGCCCGGTGTGAAGGCGCGTTCCAGGAGCGGTTCCAGCTTTTTGGGATCGTCCACCAACGCGAGGACGGCATCCTTTGCTTCAGGTTGTAGACTGAAACGGCTGCCGTTGACCACGAGCGGGTTGTAGCCATCGATCTGAATGAGTTCTAGAAAGGAAAGGACGTTGAAATCGCCAACTTGTGGGTTGAACAGTACATCGCAGCGCCGATTTTGGTTCACGTCGCGGTAGTTGCCGTTGCCCTGCGAGTACATCTCGGCGCCCAGGTAGAAAGCGTTGTAGTCGCGTTCCAGGTCGCCGTGCTTGCGCGAATAGATGTGGTAGACGAAGGGCTTGTCCGCCCGGCCCAGCAGCACGGGCCAGCCCCCGCGCATCACGTTGTCGAGGAAGGTCTGGCGGCAGTAGGCGTCGAAGGTGGGATGGGCGGTGTGGGTAGCGACAACGTCCGTCAACGTTTCGCTGAGCCGGTTGGCCTCGGCGCGTTTTTCGCGCAGGTACGCGCTCTGCGCGAGGCGCGCGCGTTGCTGGTGGACGTCCTCGATGTTTCGGACGTGACCGACGATAGCATTGAGTGTGAGGCTCTGCCCCGGTTCCAGCCGGGCGCGCGTCCCAAAAAAGCCGCACGGTGTGCGCCCCACGGTGATTTGCCGCTCCGCGCTCAGTTCGTCCAGCGTGTGGGCGAGGAAACGGTCGGGCGCGCTCAAGGCGGTGTTGTGGCCGAAGATGACGGCGGGATCGACGAAGGCTGGCAAGAGCGCCCCGTCGTCGCCGAAGGCAAGGTAGAAGTGCCCGGCCTGGATCTCCGCCACTTCTGCCGTATCGCCGGCGCTGGCCTGGAAACGGTAGAAGGGGATGCCGCGCTCGAGGTTGAAGACGCCCATCCAGGCTTCGAGCGTGCGTCCGATTTCCTTCAATCCCCGGTTATCCACGCCGTAGGGCATCACGTAGGGCATCCCGTCGAGCATCTCCAGCGTCAACGGCGCTGCGCTGACGTTGGCGACCGTCACCTGCCGCACCAGCCCGGCGAAGTCTTCGCCCGGCAGGGTGAAGTACAGCACGTTCGTCTGGACGTTGTGCGCCTGGCTAGTGGTTTGCAGCTCCAGTTCGTTCATACCGATGCGCATCTGTGCGGCGTCGTCCGGCTGCCAGGGGGCGAAGGGTTCGTAGAAGGCCGTCGCGCCGTCGCGCGCGCGCGGTTCGCTTGTGAGTTTGAAGAAGGTGCGGAAGCCGGTGTAGGGCGTGCTCTGATAGGCTTTGTTCGCGGGCAGAAACTCCATAATGGGATGGTCTTTGTTCTCGATGCCGAAGCTGGCGATGGCCTGCCCCCGGTTGACGTAGAAGACCCACAGCGGGATGCCGAGCGGTCCGGCGATCCCCGGCAGGAAGCTGGCGAAAGGGCGGGCAGCGGCGTAGTTCTCGATGACAAAGCGACCGGATGCGTCGAAGGTTTTCATAGGTGCTCTCCGAAAAAGTAAACCGCTAATTTCGCTAATCTACGCGAATCGTAACTATTCAGCCTTGAGGTGGGACGCACTTAGCTGAACCCAAAACGGCAATTTTTGCGCTGCCTACTGTGATTGCAGGCGTAAAAGTGCGTCCCACCTGAATAGTTACCGCGAATCTTTTTAGAAATTAGTGAAGATTCGCGTGATTCGCGGTTATTGATTTGATACAGTGGTGTTAGCCCGTCCCGGAAGCGCAAATGGCTTCCGGGACGGGTTGTGTCGATGTTAGTGGTTACGTAGGACGAGCGGTAGGTAGATTTTCGTCACTTCCATAACTCTTACTTCGTCCAGATAGAACGCGCCGTGGCTCCCGGCGGGCATCCAGAAGCCGTAGCCCCACATCTCGCTGAGGGTCAGGCCATCGTCTGGTGCGCCTTCCGGTTGCTTGGCGCTGCGGACGAAGTCGGCGAAGGGTAGTGTCATCTTCCGCCAGCCGGTGAAGTTATCGGTGAAAGTGGTCTCGAAGCGTTCCGGCGCTGTCGGCGCCTGGTAGACGCGAACGTAATCCACGGACATCGTCTGCGGGAAGACGCTAGTCTCATCCGGGTAGCCCGGCCAGTAACCGCCAACAGCGACGTTCAAGATCAGGAAGAAGGGATGGTCGAAGACCCAGGGCGCGCCTGCCGGCAGTAGATCGTGTGTGAGAGTGAAGAATTGTGTGTCGTCGATGTACCAGCGGATTTCGTCCGGCTCCCATTCGATGGCGTAGACATGGTAGTTGTTGGAGAGGGCTTCGGTGTAGGTGTAGCCGCCGCCGATGCCGTTGCCCCCGGAGTAGCCCGGCCCGTGAGCGGTAGCGTGGACGATGTCAGGCTCTTTGCCGATGTTCTCCATGATGTCGATCTCGCCGGAGGCCGGCCAACCCACATCGCCGAAGTTGCTGCCGAGTGACCAGAACGCCGGCCAGATGCCCTGCCCGTAGGGGAGCTTGAGCCGCGCTTCGGCGCGCCCATACGCGAAATCGAACTTGCCTTGCGTCAACAGCCGGGCCGAGGTGTACGCGCACATGCCGGGTTCACCCGCTGGTGTATATTCACATTGGTAGGCGGGATCGGTAGACTCTGTCGCCGTGATGACAAGGACGCCGTTGCCGTCCAGTGCGGAGTTCGTGCGTTCGTCGGTGTAGTATTCCCACTCGGCGTTGCCCCAGCCGCCGCCGCCGATGTCGTAACCCCACTTGGTTTGATCCGGCTCCGCTCCGGCTGCGCCCTCGAATTCATCTCTCCACACAATCACCCAACCTTCCGGCCCCGGATCAGGCGCTTTGTTGTCGAGGATTTGCGCGGTGATCGGCGTGCCGGTGTTCATCCCGTAGAACCAGAAGTCGAAGGCGTCGTAGCCTGACCAGTCTTTACTAGCGCCGAAGCTGCGGATGAAGCCGCCGCCCGACTGTTGCATGGCTTGAATCGACTGCGCGGGCAAGTGATAGGTGACGCTGAGCACGGTGTTGACCGGGTCCTGGCCGGGCAGCGCCAGCGGTGAAGTAGCAGGAATCTCCACAGCGGTTACGGTGACGCCGCCGGTTGGCGCAAGCTCGCCCGGTACACCCCGCTCGAAGTCATCGATCATCCCCGGTTCGGACACATCGCGTATGACAAACGGCGCGCTGGTTTTCCAGCCAAGCGCCGCGCCGGTCGGCTCCGAGAGCGCGATAGAGAATTGTTCGTTGCCCTCGATTTTGCGATCCTTCAGCAGGGTGATGGCGATGCTTTGCACGTCATCGCCCGGTGCAAAGGTGAGCGTCCCAGAAACCGGCGCGCTATAGTCGTAGCCCGCTTTGGCCGTACCTTCTGTGAGCGCATATTTCACTGTTGCGGTTGTTACCGCCGTCTGGTTGAGCGTCACACGGACGTTGGCGGTTGTCCCTTCGGGCGCAGCGTAGGCGTAGGTCGAGAATTGCACGCGCACCGGCAAATCGCCAGCCTCGCGCTCTCCGTAGATTTCGACCTGATCGAGGTAGAGCGTTTGTGGCCCCGTCCCGGCGGGCAGGCCGAAAGCGTAGCCCGATACCTCGGTCAAGTTGAGGCCGTCGTTGGGCGCGCCGCTCGGCTGCCAGTCGGTGCGGCGTTGGAAGATGGCGAACGGCAGGTGGAATTGTTTCCAACCGGTGTAATTGTCGGTGATGCGGGTGTAGTAGCGTTCCGCCGAATCGCCCATCGAACCAAGCGCCTGGTTGTCGAAGATTTCCACCTGGATGGTCCCGCCGGTGTTGTTGCCGTAGAGCCAGAAGCGCAGACCGTCATAGGCGCTCCAGTCTTGGCTCACCCATTCGCCGTTGTCGGAGAAAGCGTGCGTGAAGCCGCCCCACGCGCTGATGTTGTAAGCCGCGCTGAAGACGGTGTTGGTGGTCGGGAAGTCGGGCACGGGGGTGACAGGTGTGGTCGTCCCCAACACGGGCATGTCAGCGCCGCTGCTGCCCCACACCACAAAGCCGATTTCGGCGTCGAAGACGGTGCGCTCGTAGGGCAAGCCGGACTCGAAGTCGTCTACGAGTTGGGTATCCGGCGGGGGATCGTTGTCCAGGATGTTCAGGACAGCCGGATTGTTTTTCCCGCCGAGGAGAATGGTGATTGTCCCGCCGTCTTGATCAGAAAGCGCAAGCCACACCGTTTCCGTTGGCTCATAGACGTTATCATCGGTGATGGGAACAGTGAACGTGAGTTCGGTCTCGCCCGGCGCGAAGACGAGGATGCCGCTGACGGGCGTGTAGTCGACGCCTGGGGTGGCGGTACCTTCGAGATCGAGCGAGGCGTAGGTAACTGTGACCGGCTCTGTCGCCGCGGGCGTCAATGTCACGGCGATGACGGCTGCACCGGCATCCTCCGAGACAGTATACGTTGGCTGCGCGAAGTCTACGACTGGCTGGGGTGTCTCGGTCAACCCTCCAAACAGCGCGACCTCATCGACGTAAATCGTGCCATTGGTGCCGATGGGCAGCGCGAGGGCGTAAGCCCACACTTCGGTGAGGGTGAGGCCGTCGTTGGGCGCGCCGTCGGGTTGCCAGCCATCGCGGAAGAACGCGCCCCAGGGGATGCTGATGTGCCGCCAGCCTGTGCTGGTGTCGGCGAATTCATAGGCGAAGCGCTCCGCTGTATCGCCGGGGCCGCTCTTGTTATCGCTCAGGATGACGCGGAACGTCGCCCCGCCGCCCAAGCCCTTGAACCAGAAGCTCAAGCCGTCGTAGGCGCTCCAATCGTCGGGAGCCAGGTTATTGCCGGTGCCCGCGCCCCAACCGGCGCTGGTGTAGGCGATAGACAGGACGTGATTGGTCGTCAATCCGGGCACGGTATCGGTGGCGGGCGTGGTCGTCGCAATGCTTGTGCCGGCGCCATAGTCGCCATACTGGAACCAGGTCGACGGCAGCCCGGTCTCGAAGTCGTCTACAAGTGCCATAGTAAATAGGCCAACTTGATCCACGTAGACGGTGCCGTTGGTGCCGATGGGCAGTACGAGGGCGTAAGCCCACACCTCGGTGAGGGTGAGGCCATCGTTGGGTGCGCCGACGGGTTGCCAGCCATCGCGGAAGAACGCGCCCCAGGGGATGCTGATGTGCCGCCAGCCTGTGCTGGTGTCGGCGAATTCATAGGCGAAGCGCTCCGCTGTATCGCCTGGCCCGCTCTTGTTATCGCTCAGGACGACGCGGAAGGTTGCCCCGCCGCCCAAGCCCTTGAACCAGAAATTCAGGCCGTCATAGGCGCTCCAATCTTCGGGAGCGAGGTTATTGCCGGTCCCTGCGCCCCAGCCCGCGCTGTTGTAGGCGATCGACAGGACGTGATTGGTTGTCAATCCCGGCACGGTATCGGTGGCGGGTGTGGTCGTCGCAATGCTCGTGCCGGCGCCATAATCGCCATATTGGAACCATGTCGACGGCAGCCCGGTCTCGAAATCATCTACGACGTGTATCCTCGCGGTCGGCGCTGCAAAGGCTGCTTTTCCACTCGCCAGAGACGATGCGCCGAGCATCATAGTCAACAACGACAGCAACGTGAAGCCCCGTAGTAAATTGGAAAGTCTTGTGTTCATCTCATATCCTCCCTCAAGATCTCAGTTTGAATATTTTCGGTCATCGGTTATGGGTATTTATGTCAATAGGCGATAGCTACCTCCTTAACAATGTGCTGTTGATCCTATGAACCAAGGATTGGTGAATCATGCCAGCTCGCGCTTCGAGCTATCTGCTGCCGCAAGATTCCCGGATAACCAACTCGGTCTCCATAATAATCCGCCGGGGCGGGGTGGGGCCATTTTTGATCACATCGAGCAGCGTCTCCACGGCTTTTACGCCAAAAGCGTGGACGGGCTGGTGGATGGTGGTCAGTTGTGGTCTGGCGATGGTGGCAGGGGGGAGATCGTCGAAACTGACCACGGCGATGTCTTTCGGGACGGTCAGGCCGGCTTCGTAGATGGCTCTGAGCGCGCCGAGCGCCATGGCGTCCGACGAGCTGAAGATGGCATCGGGTTTGTGCGGGAGCAGCCGTTGCATCGCCTCATAGCCGCCGATTTCCGTGAAGTACCCTTCACTGATCAACGTCTCGTCTACCGGCAAGTCGTGCTCCTGCAATGTTTTGCAATACCCCGTATACCGGTCGAGCGCGGCGGTGGTGCGCATATCACCGGTGATCATACCGATACGTTTGTGGCCCAAGTGCAGCAGGTGCATCACGGCGCTGCACGCGCCGGCGACGTTATCCACATCGACATAGTTGGCGTTGGGGTGCTGTAGCGGGCGACCGGCCACGACGGTCGGCACGTCGCTGGCCAGCAAACGGGCGATGAGGTCATCGCCGATTTGCCCAACCTGAATCACGATCCCGTCCAGCAAGCCCTTGCGGGAGATGCGCGGATAGAATTTCTGCTCGTCGGCTTCGCTCTGCATCATAAAGAGTGCGAGGGTGTAGTCGTGATCGTTGCACGCCTGGGCGATGCCCTGGGTAAGCCTCGGAAAGTATGGGTCGTTGAACAGAATCTCCGTCCGGCGTGGCAAGACCAATCCGATGACGTGCGATTGTTGTGAGGCCAGCGACTGCGCCACGGGATGGGGGCGGTAGCCGGTTTCAGCCATGACACGCTGCACGCGCTCGCGTATTTCAGACCGCACGTTGGGACGGTTGTTGAGCACGCGCGATGCGGTCGTGCGTGAGACGCCTGCGCGTCTGGCGATTTCGTCCAGGGTCAGTTTGTCGGTCATTTCTCCCTCTTTTCTCTTTCGAGAGTTCTACTGTGAAGTGTTGGAAGCGCTTTCAATTGCTGCCACCTTTTTGTAAAAATTCAGGCAATTCGGGGCAGATTGCGGTTCAATGTGTGGTAACACGCAAGAGGATGGCTACCACAGTTTTGGAAGCGCTTCCAATCACTACTATATCACAAATAGGGGGGATTTGTCAATAGGTTGGATCAAAAAATTGGTCAAAAATATCGGCGGCGTTCATCGAAGCGGTGCAAGCCCACTTCACGGGCCTGCTGGACGGCGGCGGCGTATTCGGCGGGCGTCAGGCGACGGTCGAGGGGCATAGCGTCGCTGGCGCAGTCCCAGGCTTTGTAGGACGGGTAGTATTGCGGCATGATGTTGATGTACGTCTCCGGCGAGATTGTTTCTGTCAGAAACCGCGCGATTTCAGCCGTCCCTGCCAGCCCGCCGGGCAACACGAGGTGGCGGATGAGCAACCCGCGTTGGGCGACGCCGCGCTCATCCACGACCAGATCGCCGACTTGGCGGTGCATTTCTTTGACGGCGGCCTGATTGACCGCCGGGTAGTCGCGGATGAGCGAGAGCTGCTGCGCGATGGCGGCGTCGACGTACTTCATATCGGGCATGTAGATGTCGATCAGACCGTCCATCAGGCTGAGCGCCTGGGGTGCGTCGTAGCCGCCGGTGTTGTAGACGATGGGCAGCCGCAGTCCCGCCTGGATGGCGACCGCCAGACCCATCACGATCTGCGGGACGACGTGCGTCGGCGAGACCAGGTTCTAAGTCTGTTCACAATCCACCATTCGCATACCAGCTCGTAAAACGCATCGTTCTTTCAGAAGGCTCGAAAGGCGCAAAAACGTCAGGCGAATAGTTGCTTAACACTGAAGACCGGGAACTATCCCGGTCTTCAGTGTGTTTACCATACAAAACGCCGGCGTTCATCGAAGCGATACAGTCCCGCTGCCTGTGCTTGTTGAACAGCCTTCCGATATTCTTGAGATGCAATACTCCGATTTAGTGGAGCATCACCTGTGAAATAATCCCGTGCTTTGTAAGCTGGATGATATTGTCCCATCACGTTGACATACGTGTGTGGAGAGACTTCCTGTGCTAGAAAACGCGCGATTTCGGCGGTTCCTGCTAACTCACCAGGAAGAACAAGGTGTCGAACTAGCAGACCTCGTTGAGCAATGTCTTGCTCGTCAACTACTAAATCACCAACTTGGCGATGCATTTCCTTGACCGCGGCTTGGTTCACTGCTGGATACTCTTCGACTAACGAGAACCGTTTGCCAATCTCGGGATCTGCATACTTCATATCAGGCATATAGATATCCACTAATCCGTTCCTTTTCGCTTGACAAAAACAGCCGTCGCCGAGCGCCAGAACTATCTGCTCTTCGACCGTATGGTCGCCTTCCACGTCCAGCGCGGCGTCCCCGTCCCACTCGACGCCGCCGAGTTCTACGCCGGGCTGCACGAGCGTTACTCGGTGCGCGACAAGATGTACTTTCTGCCACAGCAAGCCGCCGAATATGACCGCCGCTTTCTGGAAGCCCAGGAAGTGACACAACTGCCCCTCATCGTCACCGACCGGAGCAGCGCGCGCCAGTGGGTGCGTCTCCGCCTGGAAGAAGGTCCGCGCACCGAAGGCGATCTGCAACCGCTCTTTATGCGCGAGGCCCAGCGCGCCTGGGGCAAAAACGAAGAGCCAGTGGAACTGCGCGATATTCTCCACGAGGACTTCATCCAGGATGCGGCGGGCCGGTGGTGCGCGCCCGACCCCAACCAGGAGCAACACCTCACCCAATTGCGGGAGCGGCGCTTGCAGCGCGTCTTCGAGGGCTACCTCAAGGAGAAAGGCCGGCTGCGCGTCTTCCGCAAAGAAGCGCTTCTGGCGGGTTTCCGTCACGCCTGGCGCGAGCAGCGTTACGCCGACATCCTCGCCGTCGCTGCCCGCCTCCCCGCCCGCGTCCTCCAGGAAGACGCCCAACTCCTCATGTACTACGACAATGCCCGCATCAAGGCGGAGGGATGAAAATGATCGCACAAGGAGATGCATTTGCCATTTCTGTTATTTTGTGTTATCATCCTTACATCTGAGGTAAGGATGAGCACACAGACTAATAGAGACTTCACCGGTTTGGGGAGCAAGGCGACCAGTTTGCTTACCACCCTGGCGGGTGACGGGCGAAACGTCTTCACCACGGCTGAAGCGCACGCGCTCCTGGGCGGCTCGCAGACGGCGACCTACAAGCTGCTGCATGATCTGGTCAAGGGCGGCTGGCTGCACGCGCTGGATAAGGGTCGCTACCTCATCATCCCTCTCGAAGCCGGGCCGGAGCGTCGCTTTACCCTCCATGAATTTCGCTTGGCCCAACACCTGGTCCCCGAAGGCTATATCGCCTATTGGACGGCGCTGCACCATCACGGCCTCACCGAGCAAATACCCCGCGACGTATGGATTGTCGCGCCCCGTCGTCGCCAGTCTGTCACCCTGATCGGCGTGACCTACACCTTTGTCGCGCTGCGTCCGCACAAGCGCTTCGGCGTACAAACCGTATGGATTGAAGGTCAACCCATCGCCATCACCGATCTGGAAAAGAGCGTGGTGGATGCGCTGGATCATCCCGAATACTGCGGCGGCATTACCGAGACGGCCAAGGCGCTGGTCGCCGCAGTGGAGGAACGCGGCGCCGATCTGGCGCGGCTCTCTGAGTACGCGCTGCGGATGCAGAACGGCGCATTGCTTAAGCGGTTGGGCTATCTGGCAGAGCGGTTCGCGCTGCCGGTGGGCGATTACGCAGAACAGTGGCGGGCCGCGCTTTCCGGCGGGCGCGCCCTGCTGGATCCGGGCCGCTCGATCGCCGGGCCAATAGAAACGCGCTGGCGGCTGCGCATGAATGTCTCCGACGCTGAAATTCAGGGTTGGCAGGAGAGCTAAATGATACCCAGAGTTGAGCTACAACGGCTGGCAGCGCAAGCCGGGGTGCGTGTGGAGCTACAAGAACGCGATTATGTCTTGGGCTGTTTCCTGTTGGGACTGGCGCGGCTACCGGAAGTGGCCGAGTCCCTGGCCTTCAAAGGCGGCACGGCGCTGCGCAAAATCTACTTCCCGACCTTCCGTTTTTCTGAGGACCTGGACTTCACTGTGCTTCAGCCACTCTCCGAAGCTGCGTTACAAGCGCAAGTGCGCGAGGTTTGTCGTCGTGTCGCAACCGATTTCGGCATCCCTATGCAAATCGCTTTGTGGAAGCAAAGCCGCGATCTGCCCGGAGAAGAAGCCTATCGCGCGCGGATCAGTTACGTAGGTCCCTTGGGGCAACCCGGCGCAGATCCAGCGCGCATCACGCTAGACTTGACCTGCTACGAGACCGTCATCATGCCGGCCGAGCCGCGCCCCATTCTTCATCCCTATTCCGATGCCCCATCCTCACCACTCACGGTATGCACCTATTGCCTGGAGGAAATGTTGGCTGAAAAATTGCGCGCCCTGCTGCGGCGCAGCTATCCCCGCGATCTGTACGATGTCTGGTATCTGCTCACTGTGCAGCGCGCGCAATTGGATCAGGCTCGCTTTCAGAACGTTGTTACGGCTAAATTCCAACACAAGGGCTACGCGCTGGAGAGCGTCGAAGCGTTATTGCACCTGGCGCAGCGGCCAGGAATGGATGTAGCCTGGGAGCGGTCTGTGGGCCATCTCGCGCCAGAGCCACACACTTACGCCGAAGTGCTCGCCGCGCTGGAGATCCTATTGCAGGAGTGGCTAGGATTATGAAGGTGTCGCCCGCGGATTGGACGGCTGCCATCATCGGACGTCTGGCGCTCAATCCAGCGACGCGTCTCACGCTCGCGCTCGATCCCGACGGCCTGCTGCTCGACGAAACCGTGCTGAGCGTCATCCAGGCGCAAGGTGTAGGCGTGCTCACCTACGAGCCGGAGCGGTTCGCAGCCTTTCGCTACCCCTATGAAACCGACTACCGCGCGCGTTGAGTGGACGGCGAAGCACCACGCCTGCTTGTGCGGACAGCCTCCACCGAACCTAATACCTTTCCCTATGACCTGTTGCTGGAAGCCGGGGGACGGGAAGAGGCGCGTTCTCTGGCGCTGTTCGCTTTTTTCCCTCGGCTGGCCTATCCGCTATTGCGGGAGTTGGCGCAGCATGATCGCACCGCGCTGTCCCGCCTGTATACAGCCTATCGCGCCCACTTGCCCTCCGAGCGCCTGGGGAAACAACAGACGCAGCGTTATTTGTTGGAATTTGTCTATGGCGTCATCCCCGAAGCAATCGGCGATCCGGTAGAGTTGGTGCGCTATTTGCTGCGCCGTTATCGTCTGGGACAAACGCCGTCGCCCTCACTTGATGCACTGTTACTGGAGCACTGGCAGGCACGTCCCACCCTGGCTGCTTTACCCCTGGCTGCGCTCTTACGCGATTCCGGCGCGCTCTATCAACTGCTGGCCGCAGCCTGGCCAGCCTACCTTGTCGAGCAAGGCTTCCCGGTGGCCGCCGAATCGAACACTCTCGCGCTCACCCTTTTCGACGACCGCGACATCCAGGCGTATATGGACACGCTGTTCCTGGAAGGCCGACTTACCCCAACGCGGTTGCGCGAGCCGACTCCGGTTTACGGTTGGGTACAGGCTGGCGTCTTCTTCGACCAGAATGACTACGACCGCGAGCGCTTCACCCGGTTACAGGCCGAACTCGCCGAGGCGCTTCCCGTACCCACGGCGAGCTATCGCGCGTGGCTGAACTTCGCGCCGCGTTGGGCCGAGATGCTGCGTCTATCAGACCGCGTCGCCCTCAGCGTAGACGAGACAGCGCGCTTCACCGCACTGCACGAAGCCGTAGAGGCGCGCTTCGCAGTCTGGCTATCGGACCACTACGCGCCATTGGCGACGCTGCCGCCGATCCCCACACCAGCATTGGGTCACCAGGTCGCCGAGTTGCTGGCGCATCAAGTGCGGGCCGACGCGCGCGAACGGGCGGCTTTGTTAGTGCTGGACGGCATGGCGTGGGATCAATGGCTAGTGCTGCGCGATACGCTGGACCTCAAACCGGAAACCCAAAACAGCCTCTTCGCCTGGCTGCCAACGCTCACACCCATCTCTCGCCAGGCAGTGTTGGCCGGTTTGCCGCCTTATGCTTTTGCTGACACCTGGCAACGCACCGACGCCGAAGCGCGGCGTTGGCAAAGTTTTTGGGCTGCGCAGGGATTGCCGCCCGCAGCAACACAATACCTCCGCGATCCCGCCCCAGAGACGTGGGAAACTACGCTGCGCGATTCGCGTGTCCGTGTGTTGGCCCTGGTCTTGACCCAAGTGGACGCAATGCTACACGGGATGCGCTTGGGCGCGGTAGGATTGCGACAACAGGTAGCGCAGTGGGCAAAACAAGGGCCGTTGAGCGCAATGTTGTCCGCATTGCAAACAGCGGGCTTCGCCATCTGGCTTACTGCCGACCACGGCAACCTCGAAGCCGTTGGGATTGGCGCACCTCAAGAGGGCGTGTTGGTAGAAACGCGCGGTCAGCGCGTGCGTATTTACACCAACGAGGAATTTCTACGCCGGGCGCATGAGCAAGTCCCTCAAGCCGTAGCCTGGACGCCCGCCGGCCTGCCGGCAGGCTTGCATCTGCTCTTTGCGCCAGGGCGCGCAGCTTTCTTGCGGCGCGGCGAGGCAGCGCTCTGTCACGGCGGTCTGGCCCTGGAAGAAGTCATCGTCCCATTGGTGCGATTTTGATAACGCTATACTCACAAGGTGGATCGATATGCCCGAACGTGTAGGTTTTGATCGCGAACTCAAACGCGCCTGGCTTGATCAGACCGTTGAAATTGTGCTTTCGACGCAAGAGCCGGAGGCTGTTCGTGCGGCGTTGCGCCGCGCGCTGAGCGCGGAAATCACATCAGATGAGTCGCAAGCTAAAGTAATCACCTTGTTGACCGGCATTTGGTTACGCATACCACCAGAAATGGCGCGATTACGCGACGAAGCCCTGGGGTTGTGGCCCGAACTTGATCCACAAGCGCGCCTGGTGTTACATTGGGGCACAGCTATGCTGCGCTATCCCTTCTTCCGCGACGTAGCCGCGCAAGTGGGGCGCTTACGGCGACTGCAAGACACCTTCACCACCGCCCAACTGTGTCACGACGTCGTGGCGCGTTGGGGCGAGCGCGCCATCGTGCGCTTCTCCACACCGCGTATCCTGCTCTCTTTGAAGGATTGGGGCGTTGTGGAACCGGTGAAGGAAAGGGGCGTTTACCGCGCCTCGTCGCCGTATTCCCTGACGCACAGAGCATTGGGCCTATGGTTCCTCGAAACTGCCCTGCGCAGCGTCGCCGCTGATGCGCTTCCGCTCTATGATCTGCTACATATGCCCGAACTGTTCGCCTTCGACCTGCAGATTTCGCCGGGCGAACTGCACCAATGCCCGCGCTTCACTTTTTTGCGCGAAGGGAGCAACGTGGAACTGGTCACGTTGGCAAATGGGCTAAATCTTTAAGGAAGACCAGGGGCCTTCACTTTCGGAGGAACTGTGGTAACTATCTCTGCTGATTTGATACAACGGTTGCGTGATGTCCTTACACGTTGCAGCGCCCTAGATAGCGATCGCGCCCTCCGTGCGGTCTTCGTCGATGAGCGCCTTGCTCTCTGGATTAACCGTGTTCCTGAAAACACGCCTGACCGTGCCACGCGCGTTGCGTTGCTTATCGTTGCCTTCTGCGACAAGACCAACGCTCAAGGTGACAACGCTCTCATCCTCTTGCTGCGCGTGCTGGCCGAACAAACCCCGCCGGATGACGCTTTACACAATGATCTCAACCAATTGACTGACGAGTTCTCCGTCTATCCTCCCGCCGACCTGGTAACGCTAACCAGTTCTACCTCAAAATCCGTTCCCTTTATGGTTGATGATTTGCCGCGCGACTTCGTGCCCCGCCCCGTCGAATTCAACGCACTGCGCGATGCACTGCTGGCCGAAGGCCGCGATGCGCCGGTAGCGATCACCGCCGCGTTGCGTGGGGCGGGAGGCTACGGCAAGACGATCCTGGCCCGCGCCTTGTGCCACGAGCTGCGCGCCGAGTTCCCCGATGGCGTGTTGTGGGTGACTTTGGGTGAGACGCCGGACATAATCGGTGGGGCAATCAAGTTGTACGACGCGCTGACGGGTGAACGGCCCGCCTTCGTGGATACTGAGGATGCAGCGCAGAAGCTGGCGGAGGCGTTGGGCGAGAAGCGCTGCCTGCTGGTGGTGGATGATGTGTGGAACGCGGCGCACCTGCGCCCCTTCTTACGCGGCGGCCCGGGGTGTACGCGCCTGATCACCACGCGCAACCGCGACACGTTGCCCGCCGACGTACACCCTGTAGATGTGGACGCGATGCGCACGGACGAAGCGGTGGCGTTGTTGGGGATGGGGTTACCCGTCGTAGAGACGGAGACGCAAGATCTTGCGTCTCTACCGGCGTTGACAGGGCGGTTAGGAGAATGGCCATTGTTGCTGGGGCTGGTCAACGGCGCGCTGCGCGTGCGTGTGGAACTGGGACAATCTCTCGATGACGCACTGGCATGGGTCAACCGCGCGTTGGATAAACGCGGGCTGACAGCCTTCGACGCTCGGGATGCTGAGGCGCGTGATCAAGCAGTTGCACTGACGCTGGGTGTGAGTCTGTGGCTGCTGGACGTGGAACAACGCGCCCGCTACAACGAGTTGGCCGTCTTCCCAGAAGACATAGACGTGCCGTTGGCCGCATTGACAGTGTTGTGGGGTGCGACGGGCGGGCTGGATGATTTCGATGTGGAGGAGTTGTACCAGCAGTTGGCCAACCTCTCGTTGGTGCAGCATTTTGACTTGAAGGCGCGTGTATTACGCTTGCACGACGTGGTGCGTGCCTACCTGGTGAGTCAGCAGACGGACTTCCCGGCGCTGCACGCGCAACTTGTGGACGCCTACGCTGTTCAGTGTAACCACAATGCCCAGGGCGTGGTCGCGTGGGACACGGGGCCTGACGATGGCTATTTTTACCTGTATCTGCCCTATCATCTGGCACAAGCCGGGCGCGTTGCCGACCTGGACGCGCTCCTGCTTAGTTTTGACTGGATGCGCGCCAAGCTGCATGCGACCAGCATCAACGCGCTGGTCGCCGACTATGATCTCTACCCCTTTGCTCCTGAGGGGAGGAACACCTCGATGCGCCTGGTACAAGGGGCGTTGCGCCTTTCCGCCCACGTCCTAGTCTGCGACTCATCCCAATTGCCGGGACAGTTGTTGGGGCGCTTGGGCCAGCTCTCACAGTCTGAACTACGTAACTTGTGCGACCACATTGTACAGTATAAAGACGTACCTTGGCTATACCCATTAAAAGCAAACTTACTACCTCCAGGTGGCCCGCTGCTGCAGACTTTGACAGGGCACAAAGCCGGGGTCAGGGCAGTGGCGATGACGGCGGATGGGCGTCGCGCGATTTCCGCATCTCACGACCAAACGCTCAAAGTCTGGAACCTGGTGACGGGGGCAGAAGAAGCGACCTTGCGGGGGCACACGGACTGGGTCGTAGCAGTGGCGGTGACGGCGAATGGGCAGCGGGTAGTCTCCGCGTCTTTTGACCAGACGCTCAAAGTCTGGAACCTGACGACGGGGGCGGAAGAAGCGACGTTGAGGGGGCACACGAGCCAGGTCTGGGCAGTCGTGGTGACGACGGATGGGCGGCGCGCAGTCTCCGCGTCGGATGACCAGACGCTCAAGGTGTGGAACCTGACGACGGGGGCGGAAGAAGCGACATTATGGGGGCACACGGACCGGGTCAATGCGGTAGCGGTGACCGCAGATGGGCGGCGGGCGGTGTCGGCGTCGGACGACAGGACGCTCAAAGTATGGAACCTGGCGGCGGGGGCAGAAGAAGCGACACTGTGGGGACACACGGCCCTAGTCTGTGCGGTGGCGGTGACCGCAGATGGACGGCGCGCGGTGTCGGGGTCTTACGACCAGACACTCAAGGTATGGAACCTGGTAACGGGGGCGGAAGAAGCTACGTTGTGGGGGCACTCAGACCATGTCATAGCGGTGGCAGTGACAGCGGATGGGCAGCGCGCGGTGTCGGGGTCTTACGACCAGACGCTCAAAGTGTGGAACCTGGCGACGGGGACGGAAGAAGCGACGTTGCGAGGGCACACGTCCCTAGTCTATGCCGTGGCGGTGACCGCAGATGGACGGCGCGCGGTGTCGGCATCGGCCGACCAGACGCTCAAGGTGTGGAACCTGACGACGGGGGAAGAAGAAGCGACGTCGCGGCAACACACAGCCGGGGCCAATGCGGTGGCGGTGACAGCGGATGGGCAATGCGCGGTGTCGGCGTCGGCCGACCAGACGCTCAAGGTGTGGAACTTAGCGACGAGGGCAGAAGTAGCGAGGTTGTGGGGACATACAGACTGGATCAGGGCAGTGGCGGTGACCGCAGATGGTCGGCGCGCGGTGTCGGGGTCTTACGACCAGACACTCAAGGTGTGGAACCTGGCAACGGGGACGGAAGAAGCGACGTTGCGAGGGCACACGGACCGGGTCAATGCGGTGG
>MTKY01052472.1_pt1 | contig 21696 bp, 14 predicted proteins | sample 1042731 | NCBI WGS metagenome assembly MTKY01 (sample SAMN06212206, study PRJNA360538) | anaerobic digester metagenome | biome: Wastewater treatment plant; material: sludge; isolation source: anaerobic digester fed with sludge from wastewater treatment plant | place: Denmark: WWTP Soeholt ... | reverse complement strand
GTCGCGGGCGGGGTCATAGAATACTGCGAGGAGGTCGAATGATGGATATAGTGGTTTCGAAGAGGCTCGCCCAGCTCTACGACGACGGGGAGCCGGCGGTGCTGTGCATCGTGGTGGAGGAGGCCGGCTCCACCCCGAGGAGCGTGGGGTCGTCGATGATAGTTCTGCCTGGCGGGAAGATAGTGGGCACGATCGGGGGAGGGGTCACCGAGCACCGGGTGATGCAGAAGGCCGGCGAGCTCCTCGCGAAGGGGAGCGGGAGCATGCTCTACAGGGAGACCCTCACCAACGAGGAGGCCGCGCAGGAGGGGGCGGCCTGCGGCGGGACGATGGGCATCTACATGGAGGTCATAGGCAGGAGGAGGGAGCTGGTCGTCTTCGGCGCGGGTCACGTGGGGAAGGCCATCGCGAGGCTGGGGGACATGGTCGGGTTCGCGGTCACGGTGTGGGACGAGAGGCCCGAGTTCGCCAACGAGGAGAACATTCCGTGGGGGAGGACGATCTGCTGCCCTGCGGGCGAGTTCTTCGACCACTTCGGCCAGTTTCACGGGGACGTCTACGCCATCATCGTCACGCGCGGCCACGCGCTGGACGCCGACGTGGTGAAGCTGCTGGAGGGCAAGCCCGCGGCCTACATGGGGATGATAGGGTCGAGGAAGAAGATCGCCGTGGTGCGCGAGCGACTGCTTGAGCAGGGGGTCGCGGCGTCTCACATCGACAGGATCTACCAGCCGGTGGGGCTGCCGATAAAGGCGGAGACCCCGGAGGAGATAGCGGTCTCCGCGATGGGAGAGGTAATAGCGGTCGCCAGGGGCGCCGATCTGCGCGCGCTTCGCGCCCCGCTGGGCAGGTGATGGCGATGGGAGTGGCGTTCAAGGACTACTACGAGATCCTGGGGGTGAGCAGGAGCGCCTCCCAGGACGAGATTCGCAAGGCGTACCGCAAGCTGGCGAAGAAGCACCACCCGGACGTCAGCAAGGAGAGCGGCGCAGACGAGCGCTACAAGGAGATCAACGAGGCCTACGAGGTGCTCAAGGATCCCGAGAAGAGGCAGAAGTATGACACGCTGGGGGCCAACTGGCAACAGGGGCAGGAGTTCACGCCCCCTCCGGGATGGGGCGGCGGGGTTCACATGGACTTCGGCGGCGACTCGGGAGGCTTCAGCGACTTCTTCAGGACCATCTTCGGAGGTTTCGCCGGAGGAGGGCGCGGGGCCACGATGGAGGACCTCTTCCGCGGGCAGGGCAGGCAGGGGGACGAGGAACTGGCGCTCGAGCTGTCGCTGGAGGACATCCTCGCCGGCGGTACCAGGACGATCACGATGGAGCAGGTGGTCCAAGGGCCGGACGGCTACCCGTCCAGGGGGCGCAGGACCCTCAACGTGAACCTGCCCCAGGGCATAACGGACGGGTCGAGGATAAGGCTCAAAGGCAAGGGGAGCCGAGGCGGGGATCTTCAGATCGTCATCAGCGTGGCGCCCCACCCGAGGTTTGCGCTGGAGGGGTACGACCTGGTCACGTCCCTGAGGATCTCCCCGTGGGAGGCCGCGCTTGGGGCCTCCGTACCCGTGCGGACGCTCGACGGCGTCGTGACGATGAAGCTGCCGGGGGGTAGCCAGTCCGGCAAAAGACTCCGGCTGAAGGGGAAGGGGCTGCCCCGCAGGAAGGGGGCGCAGGCGGGGGACCTCATAGTCAGGCTGGAGGTGGTCGTCCCGGACAAGTTGACCGATAGGGAGCGCGAGCTCTTCGAGTCGCTGGCCAGGGAGTCCTCGTTCAATCCGCGAGGGTGAGCGTCATGGTCGTCGAGGGAGATTGGCCGGGCCTCCGCGCGCCGGGCGTCTCCACGGTGAACCTCGAGGAGGCGGTCCTGCCGGCCCCGTCCACCAGCGACACGGTGTGGACTCCCTTCTTCAGGTCCCAGAAGATCACGGTCCTGTCCGTCTGCTTTCCGACGAATTCGCCGCCAACGAACCAGTAGACGGGCAGCTCGGCGCCCTCGGCCCTCAGGGCCGCCCTCTGCTCCCCTCCGAGCGGGGCGAGTATGTACTTCGCGCCGGGAAGGGGCGATACTATGGAGACTTCTCCCGCCCTGGCCACCGATACGGATCTTCCGGAGGCGAACTCCTCCAGCTCGGCGGGCCAGACGATCCTGGCGACACCGTCCTTCATTGCGTGCATAGAGCAGGGCTCCTGCGAGGAGACCCCCTCTATGTAGTAGTCAAGCCTCCCGGTCGGGCACAGGGGTGAGATCGGCCTGCCCGACAGGGCGCACACCGTCCTGGTGGATACCAGGGGGGGCGGCTCGTACCACCCCGCCGGCGGCAGCCCCCTCAAGATCTCCACTATGGCCGGGGTGGCCGCCCGAGCCCCCACGAGCTCGGGGTGGGCCCTTCCCGAGGGGTCTCCCATCCATACCACCACGGTGTTCTTCGGGGTGTAGGCCGCAGTCCAGGCGTCCCTGTATCCGTAGGACGTCCCGGTCTTGAAGGCGAACCACTCCGCCCCGAACTCGATTCGCTTGCCGTGCAGGGGCAGCAGTCTTCCCGTGTCCCTGAGGATGTCGGCCACCATGAACGCGGCCGCCTCGGACGCTATGCGCCTTTTCAGGATGGGCTCGCTCTTCAGGAAGCGCGCGTTCTGCCTCGTCCCCAGCCTCGCGAGCGCACCATACCCCTCCGCCATCTGAAGAACGCTCGTCTCGCACCCGCCAAGTATCAGCGAGTCGCCGTAGTGCGCCGCCCCGCCGGACAGAAAGAAAAAGCCCGCGTTGCGCAGCAGATCCAGGGTAGCCTCCGCCCCCACCATCCTCAGGACCCTCACGGCGGGCACGTTCAGCGAGTCGGACAGGGCGGTCCGAGTCGAGACCGGCCCCCTGTAGGTCAGGTCGAAGTTGCGCGGAGCCTGGCCGGAGAAGGCCAGCGGAGTGTCGGACAGCAGGGAGGAGGGTGTGAGCAACCCCCTGTCGAAGGCCGCCAGGTAGACGAAGGGCTTGAGCGCCGAGCCCGGCGACCTCGGCCTCCTGGCGCAGTCCACCCAGCTCGCGTCCCTGTCGGATCCGTGGCGGGCGTTCCCGACGTAGGCAAGGATGTCGCCGGTTTCGTTCTCCATGATTATCCCCGCGGCGGTGATCTCCTCCGGCAGGATCCCCAGCGACGCCGAGAGGGTGCGCTCCAGCAGATCCTGGAGGCGGAGGTCCAGCGTGGTCTCGGCCCTTCCTCCCTCTCTTTGTTCTCCCAGCGCCGCCGACGCGAAGTGAAATGCCTTGGAGGGGAACAATCCCCGATTCCTGGGGACTCGCTCGGCGGTCGCGAGCGCGTACTGCTCGTCGGTTATGGCCCCGCGCCCGCGAAGCGACGCGAGGATCGAGTTGCGCCTGCCCTCGGCGGCCTCCGGATTCCTGTCGGGGCGGTACAGGCTCGGCCCCTTGAGCATGCCCACCAGCAGCGCGGCCTCGCCCAGCGAGACCTCCCTGGCGCTCTTTGAGAAGTAGATCCTCGACGCGGCCTCGACCCCTCTTATATTGCCGCCGAAGGGGGCGCGGTTCAGGTACAGCTCCAGAATTCCCTCCTTGGACAGCCGCCGCTCCAGCTTGAGGGCCGCGGCGAACTCCAGCATCTTGGTTTTCAGGGTGCGGGCCCTCGGGAAGGAGAGGCGGATCACCTGGCTCGTTATTGTCGACGCCCCGGATACAACTCTGCCCGCTCGCAGGTTCTGCCACGAGGCTCGCAGCAGCGCGGCGAAGTCCACCCCCGCGTGCTCCGCGAAGCGCCGGTCCTCCACCTCGACGGCCACGAAGGGCAGCCAGCGCCCCATCTGGTCCAGCGGGATCGGGACGGACCACTCCGACTCCGAGGAGAGCGCGACGTAAAATACCTCCCCCGTCCTGTCGGTCAGCACGGGGGAGGCGGGCCACTTAAGGATCTCGTCCATCGGAAGCTCCAGCGACGAGATCCAGGCTGCGCCCCCCCCGACGGCCAGCAGGATCGCGGTCAGCGATGCCAACAGGATCCGGCGGAGGGGGCTCCTTGACATGATCAGTCGATCTCCACGGTGCCGGAGGCGCCCAGGAAGGCGTTCTCAGGCTCGTACATGCCCTCGGCCGCGACCGGGGGAAGGGTGAACGTCCCCTTTGACACCGCGCGCAGCATGTATCTGTACTCTACCGGCTTGACCAGGTTGTCGATGAACAGAATGAGTCGGTCGTCGCGCATCTCCGAGCGAATGCCGGCGTACTGCCGCTCGTCTCCCTCGCCGGTCAGGCGCGGGTTCTCGATCTCCATGCCGCCCGGCAGCATGTCGACCACCACCAGGTTGCGCATCTCGGAGGCCGGGGTTATCGTGAGGGCGGCGGTTATGCGGTCGCCCCTGGATACCGGGTCTCCCTCCTCGATCTCGATCCCCTCGCGCGTGTACCAGGTGCGCTTCACCTGTACTCCGTTGCTGAACGGCTCGGGCGCTTCGAGAGGCACTCCCGCCGAGGTCCAGGCGAAGTAGGCTGTCCCCTCGCCTGATAGCGCGAGGGTCAGGGGCCCCTTGGGAAGCTTGTTCAGGTCGAGGGCGATCTTCTCGCCGTCGGCGAAGCTGGCCAGGGTCATGCCGGACTCGTCCTTCAGCTCCGCGTTGAACGGCTTCCTGGCGCTCCGCGTCTTCTCCATCCACTTGCCAAGGGCCAGGATGGACACGGCGTTGTCCTGCGTGGTCCGCCAGGTGCCCTTGCGCGCCTCCTCCACGAGCTTCGTCGCCAGGTCGGCGGCGGTCGCCGACAGCGGGTCGACCTCGCTCCACATCAGCAGCTTGAGCGCGATGCTTCTGGATGCGCTCTCGAAGGTGGGACTCCCTCTCTCCGGAGACGGGGAGGAACCCAGCCCCTGCAACGGCTTCGAGGTCTTGGAGACCAGGGCGCGCGCCCCGGCCAGGAATATCCTGCCCGACTCGAAGAGCGAGTCGGTCTGCTCCCCCAGGTGAGCCATCCACCCGAGGGGGGCTTCTCCGTTAAGAGCCAGTATGTAGCAGGCGTAAGCCTTGTTGGTCAGGTTCTCGCTGAACGCAAGGCTCGTGTCGTCCCTTGGAGCGAGCGGAAGCATGCTCCGGACGTTGGCCAGCGCCGCCTCCAGCATGTCGGCCGGCACGGGCGCGCCGCTCCGCCTGGCCTCCACCAGGAAGTGAGAGGCGTACAGGGAGCCCCAGAGATAGGTCTCCGACAGGCCGGGCCATGCCGCGAAACCCCCGTTGTACAGCTGCATGGCGCCTATCTGGCGTATCTTGTACGCCAGCAGCGAGTCTCTCTCCTCGCTGTTGACCAGCGCAGGGTCCACCTCCGCCGCCAGGTCGGCGGCAACGAGAAGCGGCCATGCGCTGGACACGGTCTGCTCAAGGCAGCCGTATGGATACTGCAGCAGGAAGGAGGCCGCCCCGGCGAGGTCGAGCGACGGCAGGTCGGAGAGCATCAGCCGCCCCTCCTCCGTCCCCTGGAACCACTCCCTGGGTATGCTCACCGTCACAGGCTCGCCATCGCGGACCACGCCCGAGCCCGACAGGGATACCCTCGGGAAGGCCGGACGCGACGGCAGGTCGAGCTCCTGGGAGAATGTCCCCCCCTCCCACTTGGTGGCTACTTTCAGGTCGGTGCGCCCCGCCTCCGGGCCCGCCCTGAAGGGCACGCTGAACAGCGTCTCCCCTCCGGCGGCCAGCTCGACGGAGTACTCGTGGTCGCCATCCACCGAGACCGGGCCGTCGACCGCTATGCTGACCGTGACCTCCATGGGGGCGTCTGCGGCCGAGAAAACCTTGAGCGGGGCCTGGAAGACATCCCCCGGCGAGACAGCGCGCGGCAGCGACAGCTCCGTGGTGAAGTCCCGCGCTATCCTTACCCTGGCCTCCCCCTTGCCGAACGAGTTGCCCGCGGAGGCTACCGCCATTATGCGCCCCTTGCCGCTGAACTCCGGCACGTCGAAGACCGCCTCGAAGGCCCCCTTCTCATCCGTGGACACGCTCCCGAGGAAGATCGAGAGCATCCTGAAGCTGCGCGCCGAGACGGGCGACATGCCCGCCCTCAGCGCGCGCATCATGGCCTCGGTCGCGCCTCCGCCCGCCTTGAGCAGCGGAGTCTCCCTTGACTCGAGGGGCAGAAGCTGGTCGTACAGGTCGTACAGGGATATGCCCTGCGCGCGCCTTGCCATGAAGAAGGACCACGGGTCGGGCGTCGCGTAGCCGGTCAGGGAGAGTATGCCCTCGTCCACAAGGTAGACGACCACCTCGCCCTTCCTGGGCGCTCCCTCGCCGTCGGTGAGCGCGCCCCTCACGGTCAGCGGCTCGTCCGGCAGGGTTCGCTCGGGGCTGGTCAGGGCCACGTCAAGGCGTTGCCTCTTGCGCTCTACCGGGATGGACAGGGTGCCGACCGCCCTGTGGTTGCCCCACTCCTCGCCCTCGACCACCGGACGTACGACCGTGGCGGTCACGTAGGCGTTGGGGATCATCTCCCCGGTCACCGGTATGCCGAGCTTCACCTCGCCCCTGTCCAGCGACAGCACCTTGCGGAAAAGCTCCCGGTCGGTCTCCACTGTCACCAGCAGCCTCCCCTTGAAGGGGCTCTTCAGGGTCGCGACGACCTTCTCTCCCGGCTCGTAGCTCTCCTTGTCCGCGGTGATCGTCACCCGGTCGAGCAGGGTCGACCCGCCCGCGCCGTCGCCGTAGGGGGTCCAGGCGTACAGAGAGGCCGACGCGGCGGCGTCCGATTCGTCGTCGGTCACCTTCACCACGTACTCCCCGTCGGTCTTCGGCGTGAAGGAGAACTCGCCCACCCCGTCGGAGAAGCTCACGCTCCCCTCCGTAAACGGGGCCAGCTCCCGCTGGTACTGCATCCTGGTCTGGTTCCCGACGCGAACGAGGTTGTAGTGGTTTCTGACCAGGAACACCTCGGCCGTGGCCGATTCCAGGTCGGACGCCTTCCCGTCCGGGGTGACCGCCGCCACCCGCACGGAGACCTCCCTGCCGGGGATTGTCTCCCCCTTCGGCATCTCGAGGCCGAGGTAGACGGGGTAGGGGTGGAAAGGAAGATTGATGGACGCGGGAACCCAGCGCCCGCTCTCCTCCATGACCTTGACGAAGAACGTCAGCTCCATCGCCGCCGGGGGCAGCCACCCCTCCGGGACAGAGTACGAGAGGGATCCGCGACCCTCTTCGTCGAGCTTTCCGTCGCCCAGGTAGTCGGTCATGCTCTCGAACGTCCTGTCCCTGTCGCCGAAGGTGAACGCGGTCCACCCCTCCGGCCTGAACGGCACTGCGGCGGCGCGGATCTCGACCTCGAAGGGCAGATCCGCCGCCGGGGCCCCGAACAGGTATGACGATGCGACCTCAATCTCGACCTCCCCTCCCGCCTCTAGGGCCGTCGAGTCGGCCGATGCCTTGACCTCGAGGCGCGGGGCCACGAAGTCCTCGACAAAGAAGCTTGTCCTGCCGATGGGGTCGTTCTCGGACCCCGGCAGCGCCACCACGGCGGTATAGGAGCCTGTGGGGGAGGCCGGCGCCAGCTGAGCCGCGAATGTGGCCACGCCCTCCTCGGACAGAAGGGCTGTCCCGCGGGCTATCTCCCGCCCCAGGGAGGAGCGGACAACGTAGACCACGGGGAACGGCTCTGGTGGAAGGAAGTCCTTGGCCCGCACGATGGCGGAGAAGTCCACCTTCTCTCCCGGCCGGAAGACGCCCCTGGGGGTGAAAAGCAGGGCCTCGTACCGATCCGCCCTGCTCCTACCGTCCACGTCGAAGCCCGAGGTGGCCAGGATGTCCTCCTCAAGCTTGAGGAAGGACACGTCGTCGCCCTTCTCGACCGTCACTATGGCGGGGAGGAGCTGCGGATCCCAGGCCTCCTCCCTCGAGTGCGTGAACAGGCCGTTCTCGTCGGTGGTCCCGCTCGCCAGGAGCTGATTGTTCTTTGAATAGACCCGCACCGTCGCCTCATTGACCGGCTCGATCCCGAGGATCGAGTTTGCCCACACCGTGAGTCCCTTCCCCCACACTCGCGCCACCATTCCTATGTCGGTGACCGCCACCAGCTGCTCGGCCTCGGCCCAGTACTCACCCGACGATTCGGAGGCGGTCAGGAGGAAGACCCCCTTGGCCCCGCCCGCCAGCTCGCGCAGGTCTATCGCGCGCCGGACGGTCTCGTTCAGCTCGCCCTCCGGGCGGGCTGTGCGGCTGGCCACGTTGCGCGACAGATCCCTCTGGGTGTTGTATCCGCTCATGGTCATGGACAGGGGGATGTTGTTCTCGTAGACCCTCCAGAGGTTGAGGGAGATCTCCTCTATGTTGACCGACTCGATGGGGACGCGCAGGTCCCCGGCGGGCGACAGGAAGACTCCGCCGGAGGGGAAGGAGATAGACGGGTAGTGGTCGGGAAAGACCACCGCCTTCTTGAAGTCCTCGGTTAGGGCCGAGCCCTCCCTCGACGGGAGCCCCTTCCTGATCGTCACCTCGACGCGCTGCCTCGGCTTGAAGTCCCCCAGTATCACGAAGCCGTTGTACTGGGGGTCGATGGTGAAGTCGGACGCAGGGGAGAGCTCAATGTACTTGGAGACCTTCGACATGTCCGCCCCTATGTTCGTTCCGACCTGTATCACGCTGGTCGACGGGTAGCGGGTGTCCGGGTAAAGGCTGGTGATCGCGAGCTGCCTCGTCACCTTGATCACACGGCGCGACTCCTGCTCCGTTCCGAGCGGGCCGACGTCGCTTGTCAGGCCTGGCGACAGGACGAGCGATACGGCCCCTCCGCCGAAGTAACCAGTCGTGACGCGTATCGTCGACGCCGGGGCCTGACCCTGCACTGTGTAGCCCAGCTGCTCGCGTCTTTCGTTCAGCAGGTAGAGAAAGCCTCGCAGCCTAACAGGGGAGACCGGCAGGTTGAAGGAGAGCTCTATGGTCACCGCGCCGCCGTCGGACACGTCTATCTGCCGAGCCCCTATGAACCTGAGTCCCTCCGTGCGGTACTCGAAGCTCTGCCTTCCGGCGAGCAACCTCCCCTTCGCATCCCTCAGGTTCTCCTTCGCCTGGACCTTGAACAGGGTGGCCTGCGGCGGTGTGGCCACCGGCGTGTAGACGAAGGTATCCACGGCGGTCCACTTGCCGACGCCCTTCACCAGGGGGGAGAACTCGATCGGCGCCTCCTCCGGGCTCAGCACCTTGCCGACGGAGCTCTTGTCCACCACGGGGTGGGAGAAGGAGATCGAGATCGGCGTTCGCCCCTTGATCACCCCCCCGGGGGAAAAGGACAGTACGGTGAAGTCGTCCGCGGCGAACGCCGCAAACGCCCATACCGTCACCAGCAGTAACGCCAGAAGAAACAGATACAACCTTTTCATGTTATCCTCTCCTTCTCGAGCTAGTGATGAGCGCGGGGCATGACCACGCGAGTATATTAGAAATTATACATCATATCCGCCGTCCGCGCCGGACTGTTCCAGTTTAGCATGAAAGAACGGGGGCCCGCCGTCCTGCTGGCGGGCCCCCGTGAAAAGCGGCCTACCTCTCTACGAGCTCCAGGTGGGTCAGCCACTCTCCGACCATGTCCTTGTAGTCGTCGGTGTAGTCCGCCGCCACCGAGACGTGGATGCGGAAGAGCCACGAGTCGGTGAAAATGTACAGATCCACGCAGTCGCGGGTGTCCTCGTTCTCCCCGGTCTGGTACTCCGCCCCGGCGACCGGATAGGTGTAGAGCTCGGCGAAATTGTCAAGATCGGTCGAGATCTCCACGTCGTCCTCGTCGATGCCCTCGAACAGGGCCACGAGAGCGCCCAGGTTCTCGGGAGTCACCAGCTCCCCGTCGTCGTTCTCGACCGGCAGTCTCTCTACCACCAGGGCCACCAGGCCGTCGTCAATCAGGCGCGTGTACGATGCGACGCCCTCGTCGTTCATCTGGAAGTCCACATCGCAGGTGTTCTCCGGCAGGCCGTATACCTTGATCCACAGGCCTTCCACGGCCTCGTCGCCGTCGCCGTCTTCGGCGCGGAGAGCGGAAGCCGGGACAAGCACTGCGGCCACGAGTGCCAAGGACAGGAGCGCGATAAAAATGGAAGATCTCTTCTTCATGTGTTGACGCCTCATTTCTCATGATGTCGCGGAGCCCCCGCGGGGCGCCGTCGTTTCTGAAACTGTGCATTGGTGCTGTTCGCGGCATCGATCCGCCGATCCTACCTGATGGATGCCGCGAAGTAGATGCTTGCGATTAGATAGAGCAGCGTGACGCCCGCCAGGATGGAGAAGGAGAACAACCACGCAAGCCTGGCCCCGGTCTGCGCCCGCGCCCTGTACCTGACATGGGCCGATATCGCGACGAATCCTAAAAACAGCAGCGCGGCCGCCCACACAGGCATGACAGTCAGACCTCAGGGGTTGAACGTCAGGGTCGCCACCGCGTCCATGTTGCGGTCGCCTACCTTGGTCAACGCAAGCTGCCGGAAGCCTGCCTCCACCCCCCCGCGGACAGGGTCGTCCGGATGTCCGTCGAAGGGGTTCTTCGGGTCGATTATTACCCTCCTCAGATCCCCGGACCAAGTGACCTTCTTGCCGTTGCTCATGGTCCCCATGGCGTAAAAGCCGAACTGATCCATGGTCAGCGAGGAGACGGCCGAGCCGAGGTTGATCTCCCTGGACTGTCCGGGGTCAACCGGGTACCATCCGATCCTGCGGTCGTCCTCAAGGTCGAAGCCGGACCAGCAGAAGGCGACGAATATCTTGTGAGACCTGTTGTTGTTGAGCGTCACCTTGACCCAGGCCTCGGCCGCCGACCCTGCAAGGCAAGCGACCGCAACAAGCAGCGCAACAGCGATGATGTACCTTCTGAAAAAATTTAACGTCATATCCCGTCCTCTCCTAACCCTTAGGCCTCGTGTCGATCCGCACGATAAACGCGCCTGCTCCCTCGGAGTAACGGCACCTGTAGAAGGGCGCTATCCTCAAGTTCTTGCCGTTGGCCGGCTTCTCCTTGAAGTCGAACTCGAATCTTTCGTCGCTGATCCAGCGGGTGACCCTGTCCCTTTCCAGGGTGGAGGAGTCCACGTAGGAGGTGTTGCCGCTGAAGGCGGCGTAGTAGACCCCCTTGGACTTGTCGATGACTTTGAAATTGATGGTCCTTTGTCCTCCTCCGTCCACCGAGTACCATCCCTTCGTAGTCCAGAGTCCTGACGAACTGTCGAAATACAGGAAAGCCATGTTGACATCGTTGCTCATCTCGTTGGTGACGATTATCTCCGCTGCGAAGGCCCCCGTGGCCGACAAGGCCGTCAGCAGCAGGGCGACCATCAGCCCCCTTCGCCAGGGCGCCGACGCTCTTGTCGCGGACCGTCCGCAGGCAGGCTCCGATTCACTTCGAATACCGTTCTTCATCTTCGACCTCCTCGTGCATCGAATATTTGCCGCCGCCCTCGGCCTCGCTCCTGGTCCTGTCGACCAGCAGCAGATCCACGAAGTCGTCGGCGGATATGCTTACCCGGGTCGCCGCATCCCCGAACAGGATGAAACTTCCGTCCGTGCGGGCGGTGCTGAACAGCCCCGGATCCTTCAATGCGCCGAACCGCATCGTGTCCAGCCTCGAGGAGAAGTCGAACTCGATACTGGCGCCTGTGCCAGTGTTCACCCTTAGCCTGTACGCCGGCAGGGCTTCCACGCTTTTAAAATACCCGCAGCTATCTTTCACTGCACCACGCTCCCGTCGACGACGCGCGTCCCTGCGGCCCCGGTCCGGGCCGGACTCCCGTCGTCCCTAGAATTCCTTCCTCGCAAGTTCGTTTCTCGACCTGACCTTCAGCTTGACAAAGACCTTCTTCAATGCGGATTTAACCGTGTTCTCGGAGATATACAGGCGTGCCGCGATCTCGCGCGTCCTCAGCCCGTCCTTTGCCAGCTGCGCTATCTCACTCTCTCTGTCCGTAAGCACCTCCTTGCGCGGTCTCAAACATTTGCGCACCGCGTCGGCCCCTCGAGCCTGTCTCTCGCAAAGCGCGACGATCGCGGCGACACTGTCCCCGTCCCGCCCGCGCACCTCTCTGTCGATGAGCCGGGCCAGGGGCGGGGTGATCTCGGCGAAGGACAGGCGGACCCGGTCCGGCAGGGCCATGTCCAGCGCCTCCCCAAGGTTTTCCGCAGCCTCCTCGTATTTTCCCTCGTCGGCGCAGGCCGCCGCGAAGATGATGCGACGGGTCAGCAGGGGCAGCATGAAGCGCGGACCGCCTGGAATCTCCATCATCTGCTCGGTGATGGCGTAGAGCTCCGGGTAGCGCCTCTCCGCGAGCAGGATCCTGGCGTAAAGGGCCAGGCCGCACGGCTGTCCCTGCACGTAGAGGGCTCTCCTGATCCCCTCGGGGGTCCTCAGCCAGTCGGGAAGGTCCCGGGTGTCGCCGAGGATCAGGTCGAGCGTCGCGAGGCAGAGGTCCACCATCCGCAACACAGACCTGCTGCGCGACTCCTGTCGATACCTCTCGATATTAGCCCTGGCCGAGACGAAGCCGGGCCCGTCGCCGCGCAGTATCCTCAGCCTGGCGAGGACGAGCTCGGCGCACAGTGCTATGCTCGTCTGCCCCGAGGCCTTGGCGAAGTACATGCCCTTGTAGGCCGCGGATTCCGCCGCCTCCCCCTCGCCGCGCAGGAGGTGCGCCTCGGCCCTCATGACGGAGTCCGCGCCCGCCCCGTGGCCGCCGGAGAGCCCGAGGTAGACCGGGAGACAGTCGTCCATCAGCTCCATCTCCGCGTCGAGCTCACCGCTCTTCCTCCAGTACAGGCAGAGCACAGAGGCAAGGCCGAACGTCCACGGAGTGGAGCCGAACACCACCGTCCTCGATGCACCCTCGCCGGACGAATCGAGGTGCTCCGCTGCCTCCCTGTGGCGCGCGCTCATCCTGGCGATGTCGTTGAACTCCGTGAAGGAGAGCAGCAGGGCAGTCTCGCCCCTCAGGCGCGACAGCTCCGATTCGCTCAAGCCGTCCGGCGGGCTCGCCTGAAGCGACTGCAGCAGCGAGAGCAGCCGGGCGAAGCGCGCCGCGTCGCCGGTCTTCATGAATTGGAACGCGAACGTGAGAATCGCGAAGGGGTGGTCGAGCAGGATATCCTCCGGGGAGGCGTCGACGATCCTCTCCAGCAGGAGGGTCATGTTCCCCTCCTTCTGGTCGTTCAGGTAGCTGCTGGCGAGCGGCAGGGAGAGCGCCCCGGCGTAGTCGCCGGCCTCCACCAACAGTCCCGCCGCCTCCAGGTAGTCGCCCGTCTGCGCGCAGGCAGTCGCCGCCCTGCGTCTCATGAGCCTCACCTGTTCGGCAGGTCGGGCGTCAAGGCGCGACGCAAGGTAGTCGGCCAGGATGGAGTGCATGGAGTAGACTCCCTTGTCGGACACGTACTGGATGAAAAAGTTGGCGTCCAGCGCCTTGCGAAGGCGATCCGGCAGCACCGCCGCCCCGCTCATGATCGCTGCCTGCGCTGTTGTGAAGGATCCGAGCAGGGAGAGGGAGAGCAGAAAATCCCTCTCGACGTCGGCGAGCCTGTTCCAGACGGCGGTCCCGATGAGCGAGTCCATGTCCCGCGCATCGGCCAGGACGCCGGTCTCCCTGTGCACCGACGCCTGCAGCAGTATCGCCGAAACCCAACCCTCGGTCACGCTCTGCACCCTGTCCAGCTCGCGCTCCGTCATCCTGGCCCCCTTGAGCCTGCACAGGCGCGCGGTGCTCTCGCGGTCGAAGAAGAAGTCGCCGGTCCCAAGCCTCAGGATTCCGGCTTGGCTACGGGGGAATTCGGAGAAGGGGAGGGGCTGGGTTATGAACACCGTGTGAAGGTTTTCTCCAGGGTACGCCGCGAACGCGGAGGGCACGGCACCCGACAGGTCGCATTCGAACAGCTGGTAGTTGTCTATCACTATGTAGGTCTCGCCGTCGCAACGGCATCCGCGCATGATCTCGGCGAGGCGCGCGAGATCCTCGGGTGTCCGGGGGAGGCAGGCCTGGAGCCCCTCTGCCGCCTCGGGGTCTACCGCCTCGAACAGCCGCACCATCCGCTCCCAGGCCTTGAGCGGCTGCTCCCCGAAGCAGGTGTACCAGGCAAGCCTGGCCTCCCCGCCCGCTCGCCTCAGGAACTCCCTGACGGCGGTGGTCTTGCCGAATCCGGATGGGGCCTCGACGACCGCGACCGCATGGCTGGACAGTCCGGCCATGCGCTTCATCAGCCTGTCCGGGAAGAAACAGGTCTCGTCCCTTCGAGCCGAACTCGCGGTCGTCGTCAACTAGCGCCCCTCCCTAGCCTGCGGCCGGGACCGGTACTTTGATCTCGCGCTCTTTTATCTTCGTCTCGTCCTTCCAGTCCTTGGGCGACTTCACGGAGGTCTCCGTGATCAGGACCTTCTCGCCGTCGGAGGACACGCCGGATAGCACGTAGTTAGCCTTGTCGGTGGCCTCCTTCAGGACTGTCTCCATGCCCAGCGCCGAGTCGTACAGCACCACGGAGAACCTGAAGCCGTACGAGCGGCCCGGGAAGCGGGCCTCCTCGCGCACGTCGTCGATCCTGGTGAAGACCAGCCTCATCCCGTCCTCCAGCCACTCGGCGCTTCCGCTGAGGCACGCGAACTCGGCCACCTTCTCCATGCCCTCCGCATAGACCTCCAGGAACAGGTCCGGTCTCATGCCGCCCCTCATAAGGGCGAGACGATCCCCGACGGGACTCCATATGATCTGAGGATGCTCGGCGTCGCTGTCCAGCGGGATGAAGCTCATGAAGTAGCCGTCCTCGTTGAAGAACCATACGCCGGTCTCCTCCTCGGCAACCAGCTCGGACGTGTCCGGCCCGATGACCACCCAGTTGGCGATCCCATTGTCGAGCCAGTCGGGGACGTCGTACACCTCGCACTCGATCGGCTCCCCGTCGAGGAGGAGCTCTCCGTCCTCTATCGTGAAGGACTCGGTGCGAATGCCCGCGTCGTCATACGCGTCCTCGTCGCCGGTCAGCCGCAGGGTGTCCTCCATGACCGCGGCGATCTCCGCGAATCGCTCCTTCTCTTTGGCGGGGTATACCAGCACGAATGAGGCCCAGCTCTCCTCGTTGACCCTGCCGAACTCGTAAAAGTAGCGCTCCTTCCCGCCCTTGCCACCATCGTCGCTGTAGACCACCCTGTACCAGTCCTCGCCGCATCCGTTGGCGTCGGAGACCAGGTGAGAAACCTCCTTCAGCCTCGCAGCATATATATCTTCCCCTGTCTCCTCCAACACGTTGTGCCCCCCGGACAGGGTCAGCTCGTAGCCGCCGCGGGCGCTCAGCCACACGCCGTCCCCGTTGTCCGGCTTCTTCTCCTTGGTGTAAATGTCCGGGTATTGGACGGAGTAGCCGAACCTGCCGTTATCGTAGTCGACCCACTGCTCCTCCGCGACCGCCGGGACTCCCGTCAGAAACGCCGCTATCAGCACCGCCGAAAGGGCCGCAATGCACCTCTTCATACCCTCGACAACTCCTTTTTTCTGTGCCAACGCCTCCGCCGTCCCGCGGCGGGGCCCCCTACCGACTCCCGGCCAGTTTCTTTATCGCCCTGTCCAGGGAGCGTGCCATCCTGTCGTCAACCTCTCTCGTCTCCAGCCTGAGATCGACACCCCCTTCGGCGTCCACGCGCAGCGTCACGTTCCCGACCTCCAGGGTCGATCGGACCAGGCTCGCCAGGAACGAGTCCTCCATCGCGTCGATGATATCCTCCGTATCCACTCCCGCCTCCTCGAGGCCGGCCATGAAGCCCGGCGTCAGGCAGTTGATCAGTGTCGACCGGAGGGACTCCATGTCCAGCTTCGCGAGCAGAAGGGTGCCGGGGCCGCTGTCGCAGTCCTCGTCCCATGCTATATCGGGGTCCGTCTCCAGCTCCTCGTAGTCGATGACCCCGGCCATTAGCACGCCCTTTCTCAGCCCGGCGAATACCGGCATGGGATTCTCCTCCTGGTACTCCTCGTTCGGAGTGAAGAAGATGTCCCATCCCTTGCGCTTCACCCGCTCAAGCACCGGCGAGAGCCCTATCAACTTCTCGAAGAGAGGGGCCAGCGCCTTCATGCTCTTGGGATCTCCGGAGACGAACGCATATCCGCCCGGTGCATACTCCGTGCCGATAGCACCATGTCCGCCGATCACCGCACCGAAGAAGCGGACCGCGGAGGCCAGCTCGTCAAGGTCGATCCCCTCGGACTCGAGCCCCTCGGCCAGCTCCTCCTCGTCCTCCTCGTCATCTGCGTCGACGAGCACCTTGAGGATCTCGAAGGCCGTCTCGCCCGTCAGGGGGAGGGCGCCTACAGCGCTGAAGAAGGGCGCGCCGCCACCGAACTTGAGGCCCGAGGCGTCCAGCTCGGGCACATCCAGTCCACTGGCGTCTCCCGTCAACACCTCGAGCAGATTGTGTCGAAGCGACAGTTCGATCCCGTCCTCGGGGAGCCCAAGGGAGAGCTCGAGTGAAAACGGAGCCTTCGGCTCGAGTTGGATGTCGAACTCCTCGGCCAGAGCCACGCTGATGAAGCCTTCGTCATCGTCGGCGACGAGCATGAAGCTGTCTCCATCGGTGCGCCTGTCGAACTCAAGCGCGTCTCCGTGGGCGAATGCACGGCGCGCCGTCTCCACCTGCTCGGGGGACGAACCCACGAGGAGCAGGGGGCCGTTCGGCCCCACCTCAACCGAGGCGAAGAACTTCCAGTCGCCCAGAAGCTCGTACAGAATTCCGCTGGTGTCCGTCTCTATCACGTAAAGCCCGTCGGCTGGCATCTCCACTGCGAAGGCGAAGTTTTCGCGCAGGGGCTCGTCGTCGGGCAGCCCGAACAACTCCGCGATCTGCTCGCCGTCCACTTCCTCCCCCTCGACCATGAGGTCGAGTATCTCCAAGGCGCGGTCCGCGCCCTCGAGAAAGGCGATGCCGCCGTGCGCGCCCTCCGGGTTCCCCGCGAGAGAGACGGAAGCTAGTGGAAGGCTTGCGAGCCACTCCGCTATGCCGTCCTTTTCGTCGATGTCGCCGAGCATAATGTCTGAAAACTCCGATTCAATCAGCCTTTGAGCGGCGGTCCCCACGTCCTCCAGGTGAAATACGAAATAGGGGGTTTCCATGTCCGCTATCGCGTCAAGCGTCTCGGCCCGCGCGACGACTGTGGAGCACAAGAATAACACGACCAGGGACAGGACTGACAGAGTGTTGCGCACAAGTCTCATTGAAAACTCCTCCATTGAACAGATTGCAAGTTTCACCGCGCTAACCCGCGGCAGGCATCGGCACCACAATCTCCTTGTTCTCGACCTTGTTCTCCGGGTCGGCCCATCCCTCGGGGGACTCGACGCTGTCCTCGTAGGCCACTATGTCGCCGTCCTCGTTGAAGTAGAGCACGGTGTAGTCGCAAGTCTCCGTGGCCGCCTTCAGGAGCGTCTCCTCCTCGGTCGTCACGTCGTACATGTATATCGACGACCATTCGTCGGAGTACCCCTCGGGCGCTCCGCGGGTAGTCCCGGGCTCGTACTTGGAGTAGACGAAGCGCGCGAAGTCGGCCCAAAGCGGCGTCGCCGCCCCTTTCCTGGTGGAGAAGTGCAGCTTCAGGTCGGCGAGCGTGTAGAGGCTTATGAGAATCTCCTCGGCGGGGGCCTCGATCAGGAACCTGTTGCCGTCGGGGCTGAAGTGAATGCAGTTCACGGTGTCCACATCGTCGAGGGGCAGGAAAGAGTATCTTTTGGTGTAATCGGAGTACAGATGGAGTCCTTTCCGCTCCCCCTTCAAGGCCTCGTCGGAGTCCGGATTGATGAAGAGCCAGTATATCCACCCGATCTCGGTCTCCTGCATGCCGTTGGGCCTTGGCGCCTCGTCTTCTTTGCCGTCCCTTGTCCAGAACCAATCGCGGTCCCTCACCAGGAAGGTGTTTCCCGAGGCGGAGGCGGGTGGCACCACTATCTCCTCGGCCTGGGTCTCGGTGCAGACGATATCTCCGTCCTCGTTCACATCCTGCGCGACCCCGTTCTTGACGAGGAACTTGTTCCCGGCCATCGCCGCCCCCGCCGAAAGCGATAGCAGGGCGCACAGCGAAGCCGCGGCCAGCAAAAATCTGGATCGATGTCTCATTCCATTCATGGAACCACCCTCCCAGCGTCATACGCGCCCTAGCGGGGTCCGGCACTCGCCGTGCCGCTCGCATCGTGCGCGCTGTTTTGCCGGGTAGTCCCCGGCATGTTCGACCATACACCTGTTCTTCCGGGCTGGGAATCACCCGAACGGGTGGTTTGGGTGGGGTGGGATCGGGGTTGTTCGGAGGTTTTCGGGTGGCGCGGCTCGACCGGACGGCTCAGTGCAACCTAGCCCTGCGCAGCTCGGCGCGGGTGTGCACTCCCAGTCTTTCGTACACTGCCCTGGCGGTGGACTTCACGGTGTTCTCCGAGATGCCGAGGCTTGCGGCGATCTGTCTGACCGTCAGGCCGTCCTTGAGCATCGCGGCGACCTCCGCCTGCCTGCCGCTCAGCGACTGTGCAGCGACGGGAGTCCCCAGTATCGAGGCCACCCCTCTCGCCTGCCTGTCGCAGAGCGCCAGGAGGGCCGGGTCTATGCTGCTGTTGTTCAGCAGCGCGCCGAGCGCGCCGGCCTGCTCGGCGAACGGCATCAGGACCGTGTCGGGCAGGGCCAGGGCGAGTGCGGCCTCAAGGTGCGCCTCGGCCTCGCCCCGTCGTCCTTCGCGTTCCCCGGCGGCCGCCAGCAGCACCTGCACGACCACCTGCGGCAGCAGGTAGTTCATCCTTCGGGCGACTGCAATGAGGGGCTCTGCCACGGAGCGTAGCTCGTCGTGGCGTCCCGCCGCCAGCAGGGCGGTGGCGTGGAGGGTGAGAGCGTAGGGCTGACCGTCGGCGTAGACCGCCCTGCGTATGCCGGCCGCGTCGTTCAGCCACTGGGGGATGTCGTCGAGCCGCCCCAGCAGGATGTCCGTGCAGGCAAGGCACAGGTCGGCAATCCGCATGATGGACCTCTGCGCGGACTCGGCGGCCTCCTCCCTGATGCTATTGCGGGCCGACAGGTAGAGCTCCCGGTCGCCGCGCAGGACAGCGGTCCGGGCCAGCACCAGCCAGGCGCACAGGCTGTTGCCCGCCTGACCCGCCGCGTGGGCCGCGTACAGGGCGGAGCGGGCCATAACCTCCGCCGCCGCGTCGTCACCGCGCGCGAGGGCGGCCTCGGCCCTCATGATGTACTCCCCCCCGGCTCCGTGTCCTCCGGCGAGGGCGACGTAGCAGGGGAGGCACTCGTCCATGACCGACAGGGTGTCGTCAAGGGTCCCGCTCTTCCTCCAGTAGAGGAAGAGCACCGAGGCCCCGCTCATCGTCCAGGGCATCGCGCCGCCGAAAACCTGCGAGCGGGGCGGGGAGGATATCCTCCCCAGGTCGGTGTAGGCGCGCCTGTGGTGCTCGCTCATCGCGGCTATGTCGTTGAAGTGCGGGAACGACGTCAGGATTTCGAACTCGCCCCTCACTCGCAGCAGCTCCTCCTCCGGGAGCGCGCCCGGGGTTTCGACAACCCGCCGCAACAGGCCCGAGGCCTTGGAGAAGGCATCGGTCCTCCTGTCCCTGAAAAATTGCTGGGCGAACGTGATCAGCGCCATCGGGCGACTCAGCAGGGTCTCCTCCGGGCACTCGTCGACAAGCCGCTCGAAAAGGTCGATCACGCTCCGCTCCGGGAAGTTGTAGAAGAAGCGGGTGGTGAAGGGCAACGACAGGATCGAGGCGTAGTCCCCGGTCTCGAGGAAGAACTTTGTCGCCTGGAACAGGTCCCCCGCTGCGGCCGCGGCCCTCCCGGCCCTGTCGCGGGCGAGATCCCGGAAGGCGCTAGGGGTCTCCGCGAACCTTCGCAGGAGGAAGTCCTTGAGTATCCCGTGCATGTAGAAGACCCCCTCGGTCGGGGAGCAAGGGATGAACACGTTCTTCTCGAGGACGTCCGCTATGACGTCGTCGGCTAGGGCGCCGTCGATCATCATGGAGGCCTGTTTCAGGGAGAACTTGTCGAACAGCGACACTCCCATGAGCAGCTGCCTGTCGCGGTCCGGCAGGCGGCCCCACAGGGCGGATTCGATGAGCCCGTCCATGTCCCCGGCGGGGGCCACGGTGCCGGTGAGCCGGTAGTGAATCATGTGGAGCTTTATCGAGGCCACCCAGCCTCCCGAGGCCCTGTGTACCGCGTCGAGCTCCGAGGCCGTTGGACGAAGCCCCGCGAGCCTGAAGCACCTTGCGACGCTCTCCCTGTCGAACAGGTAGTCTCCCGCGTTTATCCTCAGGATGTCCGAGGCGCTCCAGGTGTCGTCGCCCGGGATCTCCTGGGTGATGAAGACCATGCGAAGCGAGTCGCTGTTGTGCAGGGAGAAGGCGTTGACTATCCCGGTCGGGGAGTCGCACTCCAGCAGCTGGTAGTTGTCGACCACGAGGTAGGTCTCGTGGTCGCACCTGCAATCGCCCATCAAGGCGGCGGCCTCGGCGGCGGTGTCCCTGTCGGGCATGCCGAGCCCGCGCAGGCCGCGCGCAACAGCGGAGTCCACGTTTCCCAGGAGGTCGCAGACACCGTTCCAGGCCCTGGTACGAGTCTCCCCCAGGCATGTGTACCAGAAGCAGCGAGCCTCGCTCCGCCCCCTGAGGTACTCGCGGAACGACGTGGTCTTGCCGAAGCCCGACGGGGCCTCGATGAGCGTCAGGCGGTGATTCCTGACGTCGTCCAGCCTCGCAAGAAGGCGTTCGGGCAGGTAGACCTGGTCCGTTTGCGCCATACTGCTACCTCCTTCGGAATAATCCCTGCGACGGGGTTCATTATTCGACAACCGCGATGTTTAATCAAGTGGTTCGATGCGAGAAAATGACGAATACGCGAGCTTCGGAGAGCAATTCAGAGGATATTGGAAGAATTACGCCAAAATCGACACTCGTGGGCCGCCAGCACTCTTTATTCGATTCGTAAAACCAGTTATAATCCTTAAGGTTAATAATGGTCAAAGGAGTGATGAGCGATGGATTTCGCAAGACTAACCAATAAATCGCGGGAGGCCTTCTCCGAGGCTCAGAACAGGGCCGTCACCTACGGGCACACGGAGGTCGACGGGGAGCACCTGCTGTTGGCGCTCGCGGAGCAGGCGGACGGCCTGGTGCCGCGTCTGCTGGTCCGCATGGGGGTGGACACCAGGAGCCTGGTCAGGCGGCTGGAGGACGAGCTGTCCAAGCGGGTGCGCGTCTCCGGCCCCGGGGCCGAGCCGGGCAAGGTGTACATCTCGCAGCGCCTGTCGCGCCTGATGGTGAAGGCGCAGCAGAGAGCCGAGCAACTCAAGGACGAGTACGTGTCCGTTGAGCACATCTTCGGGGCGTTCATAGACGAAGGGAGGACAAGCGCCGCCGGGCGCATACTGGCGGAGCTCGGCGCGAGCGAGGAGAAGTTCCTCGATGTGCTGAACGATGTCCGCGGAAGGGCGCGTGTATGCAGCGAGGATCCGGAGGGGACCTACGAGGCTCTGGAAAAGTACGGGAGGGACCTCGTCGCGGCCGCGCGCGCCGGGAAGCTGGACCCGGTGATAGGCAGGGACGAGGAGGTCCGCAGGGTCGTCCGGATACTAAGCCGCAAGACGAAGAACAACCCCGTGCTGATAGGCGACCCGGGCGTCGGCAAGACCGCCATAGTCGAGGGGCTGGCGGCCAGGATAGTCAACGGCGACGTGCCGGAGGG
>MTKY01053665.1_pt1 | contig 21719 bp, 18 predicted proteins | sample 1042731 | NCBI WGS metagenome assembly MTKY01 (sample SAMN06212206, study PRJNA360538) | anaerobic digester metagenome | biome: Wastewater treatment plant; material: sludge; isolation source: anaerobic digester fed with sludge from wastewater treatment plant | place: Denmark: WWTP Soeholt ... | reverse complement strand
GCCGACGCGCCACCACGGCCGCGCTGCCCAGGCCCACGGCCGCGATGAGCACCACCGCAGCGCGGGCCGGTTCGATCTGCCCGCCGCCCAGGGCAAAGGCGAGCTGCACGATCTGCACCATGCCGGGGAACTGGTCGGTCCAGATGTCGCGATAGAGCGCAAAGCCCTGCTGAAGGAGGCGAGCGCGCATGGCGTAGAGGCCCTCATCGGTGGTCCACTGGAAACCACCCAGGTGCGCCCACTGCCAGCCCACGAACAGGGCCAACTCGAGGCCCAGCGCCCCCCAGAAGAGCCAGCGACGCGCGCTCGACGCGCTCATCCGCCCACTGCCGTGATGCGCACTGGCACGTCGAGCAGCAGCCGATCGTCCTGTTGGCGCTGCCCGTCGACGGTCAGGGGCAGGCGCTGGTTGTCGTTCGCGGGCTCGTACATGCCGAGTTCGATGCGATACTCACCTGGGCCAGCATCGGCATCGACCGGGATGGCATAGTGCTCGGCAACATAGTCGCCGGCTCGCCAGGTGTCGGTGAGCATCTTGCCACCCACCGGTGGGCTGTCGAGCTGTCCCCTGAGCACCCCGCTGCTATCGAGCAGGTGCCGGAACACTGTGTAGCTGCCATCGACGTTGTCGAGCGCCTGCCAGTACAGCGTGAGATTCACGACGCCGCCGGCGGCTACCTCGTCGTCCAGGTCATACCCCAGGAAGGCGATCTGCTCGCCGATGACGGCCCGCTGAGGGTGCTCGGGCTGTGGCGCGTGGGTTAGCCGCCCACGTACGGCGACCTCTGCCAGCGTCGTCGTCATCGCCTGCGCCTCGCCGTCCGACGTGAGGAGCTGCACCCGCAACGCAGCCGCTGTCCAGGGCGCATCGGCAGGCACGGCCAGACTGTATGTAGCGGAGAGTAGCTCGCCCTCGCGCCAGGCCGAAGAGGGATAGGCGCTCGAAAGTGGCGCAACCTGCGCCGCAATCGTGGCCCCAGAGGCGTCCAGCAGCGACAGTTCGACATCATAGTCGGGCCGTGCTGGGCTCGTCGCGCGCCAGTATAGGACGACATCGAGCCGGTCACCCGGATAGAGCTCATCGGGCAGCATCCCCCAACCCAGCATTTCGAGATCGGCTGTCAAGGGAGCCGCGTCTGCATGGGCTGGATAAATCTCAGCTCGCTCATACCAGGGCGAGGGCAGCACGACGAGCTCTCCCAGATCGACTTCGGTGCCCAGCAGCTCGCCAGAGGCGGCGCGAGCCATTGTGTGATCGTGGCTCAGGCGGTCTCGCAAGCCCAACACCATGCGGTAGCGGCCCGGCATGATCCCGGGCAACAGCTCGATGGCCATGTACTGCTCTACGTGTGATCTCGGCCGCCACTCGACGGTCGGGCCCAGTGCCTCGTCCATGAGCCAGGTATCGCCCTGCCCCCAACGCTGGCCCACGTCGTCCAACACGTGCAAGTACAGCTCATAGTACCGGGCGATCGGCTGCTCAACGCGCCACGTGAAGACGATGCCCGCGCCACTGCCAAAGCGGCCTTGCGCCGGGGCCAGCGTATAGCTCTCGAGCACCAAAGCATCGTCATAGGCGATCTCGACGGCCTGAGCAGGCGCTGCGTCAAGGAACGATAGGGAACTGTCCAGGTCAAATGCCGTAATAGTGACGTCGTTGGTTCCGACTTTCGTTGAGGCCACAGCGTGGGTGTGCAGTTGATGCTGGAGCCATAACACTGTGGGCTGGGGGTTCTTGTGCCAGTAGTCGACAAACCAGATGCGCCCAGCGACACTGCGTATCTGCTCGAGTTGTGCCAACACCTCGCCTTGGGTGGCCAATGGGTCGATGACATAGACCGGCAGGTCGCCCTGATAGTCCTCGGTGAAGGTCGATGGCCGGCCGATGAGAATGGCGTCGTGAGCGGGGTCGGCGTTGGCCGTGATGGCGTCGATGGCGAACCGGGTCGCCTGGTTGGCAAAGATGTACACATAGTCGACGCCATCGATCTGCACAGTGTGCAGCGGGTTGCCGCGATCGTAAAAGCGCGCGAGCATGGCGGGCTCGAGGCGCCGCTGAACCTCGTTGATGTAGTGCACCACGTAGCGCACGGTAGCAGGGTCATAGTTCGACTCGTGGACCACGCTGCCCTCAAAGAAGGGGGCAAAGCCGGGCAACGCTCGCGAACTGGCCGTGTTCGAGCGCCCATCTGAGAGCGAGTTGAGGTAGGCGGCTGCCTGCTCGAGCCCTTCGCCCCAGCCCACCAGGAGGACGCGCGTCGCCGTCCGGATGCCACCCAGCACCGGGTTATAGTAGGTCAGGAAGTAGGGCCGTCGCGCCAACACGCCCATGCCCGTAAAAGCGATGGCAGCCGCAAGGGCTAGCGCCAGCAGAGGCCGCGCCCAACGACGAAGCCACCGCTCAAACCGCGCGGCGAGCCAGTCGACCACGCCCCACAGACCCACCGCCACGATGATCTGCACAAACGGCAGCACGGGCAAGAGGTATCGGTCGAACTTTTTCTGGCCGAGCGTCATGAACACAGAGTAGAGCAGCACAAAGGCGCCCACCACCCAAAGGTCCGCACGACGCTCGTGCTTGCGCACCAGCCAGATGCAGCCCAGTGGCAGCCCCAGCATCGATAGCGGCGTCAGCCTAAAGGCCAGCGCCACAGGGTAGAAAGCAGCCCCCGGGTCTGGCCGCGGCGCGCCCCAGAAGTAGTTCGAGTTGGCGTGGGGGTTGCCGGCGTAGAAAAAGGCGGTGTCGAGTACGAGCTTGAGCGTAGCCAGCGGCTCGACCCACATGGCTGGCCAGGCCGAAAAAGCCGCCACGGCCAGCGCCCCAACCCAGATTGCCATGCGAAGCACCGCCACCCTGAAGGTGGTCTGCTTCAGCAGCCAATCCACCCCGATGACCAGCCCCGCGAACGCGATCACGAACATGGCCGGCGACTTGTTGATCATGGCCAGCCCGCCGAGAGCGCCTGAGGCCGCCCACCAGGCCCGCCGGGGTGATCGTCGCGCCACCAACAGGCACAGCGCACTCAACAGCATCAGGCTGGCGGTGACCGCATCGAGATGCAGGAACCGCGAGTGCGCCGTCAAGAACGGGTCTAGCACCAGCAGCACGCCGGCCAGGCCAGCAACCCTGAGCCCGAACAACCGCGACAGCAATAGCACGCTCAGCCCGAGGCAGATGGACGTGAACCAGACGACGCCCCGGCGCGCGTCAAAGAGGAGCCTTCCAAGCTCGCGCGGCCGCTCTGGTCCATGCTCCTCGATGATGTCAGAGATGCTGGGGTTCTGGCACACCTCGAGCCACGGGTCGTCGAGGTCCACATCCATAGAGGGCGCGCCCAGCCACATAGTGATGACGCCAGGATGCCCCGTCTGGCGCGTTTGGGCCAGTTCGCCGGCGCGTAGGCCCCGGTAGAAGTTGATGCTGCGACACACCCATTTGGGCTCGTCGGGCGTGATGAAGACGTCCAGCCTAGGCAACCGCATGGCCAGCGCCACGGCAGTGAGCAACAGAGCCACCACCAGGCTATGCCAGCGGAAAGGGCGATCTGGAGACGTGTCGGTCGGTCGCATGCTGGTGATCTATTGCCTCGGCTGAACGTCAATGGTACCCAGGGACATATAGTCGCCCAACGTCTGCCCGTCAGCGTCAAAGACCACCAGTCGCTCACCGGTGTCGAGCCGGTACATGCCGGCCACCAGCGTATGCTGACCGACGGGCACATGGTCGCTGACCCAGATGGTGTGACGATCGACCACCACCTCGCCCGGCTCCCAACGGTCGGTGGGTGCGTTGCCGCAGCGAGGCTGCGTATCCTTCTGCGCCCAAGCGACTCCGGGCTCTTCGACGTGCACAAACACGGTGTAACCCTCGGGCACCGGCGCCAGTGCACGCCAGTACAGCGTCACAGTGAACGATTGCAGGGTGCTCACCGCCCGACGGTCGACGGCATAGCCCACCAGCTCGATGTGCTCGCCCAGGCGGGCGTGCAGCTCGGCCTGCATGCCCTCGAAAGGCTCCAGGTGTGGCTGGCCGGCGTCGTACCAGGGGCCACTTTGAGCGCGATCAAAGACGGCTCCCAACACGCTGGCATCGTACTCGCGATAGGCCAGCGTGACCGGGCTCTGCTCGTAGATCTCGAGCGTGGTCCGCCCATGCTGCTGCACGCGGCCCACCAGCCCATAGTCATCGGCGATCTGATCGAGCGGCACCTCGCGCTCATCCTGCACGTTAGCGGCCAGGATATAGTAGCGTGGGTCGCTGTCACAGGTGGGTTGGGCGCGAGTGTACCAGCGGGTGATGTGCAACTCCTCGTTGGTGTCATAGTCGCCCGAGAGCACGCCCTGTTCATAGAGCTGCCCCACCACCTTCCAGCCAGCTCTGTAGGGAAAGCCAAACAGGCCTTGCGGTGGTAGTTCGTCGCCATAGGGCACCCAGAAGGCGTGTATGCGGTGCTCGGGATAGGTACGACGGTATTCAGGCTGATGGCTGATAAAGACGATCACCAGATAGGTCGCCGCCAACAACAGCCAGGGCGCGGCCGCAGCGCTCACCAGCCAGCGACGCCTGCCCAGCGCCTCTTGCCAGGCTGCAAGCTGGCCGGCCACCAGCACCACTGCCCCAGGAAAGAACACATACACATGGGTGCGCGGATCGCGAAAACCAAACATAAAGATGACAAAGGGAACGCCCATCCACAGCAGCGCAGGGCGAGTGAGTTGCGATCGCGTCTTGCCGGGCAGCGCCGCCGCCAGCAGCGTCACAAAGAGCATCCCAACCCACTGCTGATCGCCATAGCGCCAGAGTTTGGGCTCAACGATGGCCTGGACCATGAGCACGGCGAGCGCCACGGGCAGCACCCAGCTGAGCGGTGTACTGCGACCGGCGCGCACCATCAGCAGCCACAGCACCACAGCACCCAGGAAGGCCAGATAGTAGATCGCACTATAGACTGTGCCGATCTCGAGCAGGTGCCCCAGGTTATTGTAGGGAGGCGCATCGCCCACGCGGCCGGCCAGATAGCCGGCGGTGTTGGCAAAGGTATCGCTGGCCACATAGGGCACGTAGAATAGGCCCAGCAGCACGACTCCCAGCAACAACGGCCCCGCCAGCAAGCGCAGTGCGCTGCCCAGCCGGCGCCCATCCGCAATCATGGCCGTGATGATCAGCCAGGCGGAGGGGATGGCGGCAAAGACTGCATCGGAGTGTGCCAGAGCGCCCCCACCCAGAAAGAGCGCACAGAGCCAGACATACCGTCGGTCACGGGTCTGCTGATAGCGGAGCGCCATCAACAGCCCAAGTGTGCTCAGCGCCAGCACCAGGCTCTGGTATTGCACAATGCGACCAAACGCCAGGAAAAAGCCGTTCAGCACCGTCAGCACGGCGACCCAGACAGCAGCCCGCAGCCCAATCCCCGCGCGGCCCAGCTCATAGAGCGCCACCACGGCCAACACGTTGGCCAGAGCAAAGGGCAGACGCGCGCCCCACTCGTCGATGGCCATGCCCTGTGCATAGGGCAGCAGCGTTAGCAGAATCTCGGCCGGCCCTTTGCGGTGCAGAAAGAGCACATCATCGCGCCCCTGAATGGCGGCCGCCGCCTTGTGCAGCACGGCCACCTCGTCGCCCTGAAACTCGCTGTACGAGAGGTTGATGAGGCGCGTGGCGGCCGTGACCAGCACCAGCGCCAACAGCGCCACGCGGTCCGAGCGCTCTACCGGCCGCAGACGCCCCTGATAGGGCCAGACGACATTCGCCGCAATCAGTAGGCCGAGCAGTGCACCCAGAACGCCCACAGAAAGCAGCCGCGTCAAGGGGCCGGGCACATCGTGCAGCCCAAGCGTGCAAATCACGCAGAACACATAGCCGAGGCCAAGCGCAATGAGCGCCGCCTCGACCAGGGTGTGCGCGGCGCCCTCACGGAACAGGAGGCGGTAGAGCAGCCAGCCGGGCAAGACCAGGTCGATCAGCAGCGCTGCCACCGCCTTGGCCTCGGGCCAGGGCGCCCTGAACAGCACCCCCACACTGACCGCCACGATGGCGATGCTCACGACGACGACCGACCAGGGCAGGCGTCGCTGTGGTGGCGCGGCCTGCGGAGAGACTCTAGCCTGCATCCGTCGCATCATGGCTATGGTCGACGATCTCGCGGATGCGATAGGTCTTGAGGTCCTGCGCCTCATAGTAGGTGCGCATGACCATCTCGCCCAGCAGACCGATGGAAACGAGCTGCAGGCCCATCACAACCAGCAACACCACCAGCACCAGCGCCGGACGGTTGCCCAGCGATTGACCCATGAACACCTTCTGAGCTGTGAGCCACAGCCCCAGCAAGACGCCCACGCCGCCCAGTATCACGCCCCACTTGCCAAAGATGCGGATGGGGCGCGTCATATAGCCCTGTAGGTAGCGGATGGTGATGAGGTCGAGCAGCACGCGAAAGGTCCGGCCAATGCCATACTTGCTCTTGCCGAACCGGCGCGGCCGATGGTTGACGGGCACCTCGGTCCAGCGAGCGCCCAACCAGGAGGCGATGTCGGGAATAAAACGGTGCATCTCGCCATAGAGGCGCATGTCTTTGACGATCTCTAGCCGATGCGCACGCAGTGAACAGCCACGGTCGTGCACGTGCACGCCCGTCGTTTGGGTGATGAGCCAGTTGGCGATCCGCGAGGGCAGCTTGCGGCTGACCAGGGCATCCTGTCGGTCTTTGCGCCAACCCGAAACGACGTCATAACCCTCAGCCATCTTGTCGAGCAGGGCCGGGATGCTGGCCGGATCGTTCTGCAGGTCGGCGTCGATGGTGACGACGATGTCGCCGATGGCGTGGTCAAAGCCGGCGGAAAAGCCCGCTGTCTGCCCATAGTTGCGCCTGAAGCGAATCACCTTCAGGCGGTGGTCGCGCTGGGCCAGCTCTTCCAGGAGCTCAAAGGAGTGGTCTGTGCTGCCGTCGTCGGCGCAGATGATCTCGTACTCCAGGCCCAGAGGATCGAGCACGCTCGTGAGCTGCTCGTAGAGATAGTGGACGTTCTCTTCTTCATTGTAGACGGGCACAACGATGGAGAGATCCATCAGACGCCTCCCTTGCCGCTCTCAGAGTGCTTCTGCTTCATGTCGCTCACGGCCCGCACAGCGTACAGCAGGGCGCCGATCAGGCCGGTGATCACGTTGATAAGGTAGAATCCCAGCGACATGGCGATGGCTTTGGGGGCGGTGGTCAACCCGGTGCCGGCAAAGGCCAGCACATAGGCGCCCTCGCGGGTGCCCAACGCCCCCACCGAGGGAATCATCATCGAGAGTGAGATCACCGGCATCAGCCCCACAAAGTAGAGGAAAGGCAACCTTACCGCCAGAGCCAGTGCGATGAGATAGACCATAGCAAAGAACACGCCGTAAAAGCCCAGCGAGATGAGCAGGGACCGCCATAGCGCACTAGTCCCACAGGTGTGCACGGCCTCGTATAGCCGCGTGATGGCGCTGCCCACCTTGCCAGGCAGAATGCCCAGCACGCGGTCGATGAGGCGCCGCTGAAACAGCAGCCAGGTGCCCGCCAGCCCCAGGCAGCAGATCGCCAGCAGCAGGAGCCCCTCAAGGCGGGGCAACGCTGGGGCCACAAACGGCCAGGCCAGCAGCCCCATGATGAACAGCGCCACCAGGCCCACCAGCCGGTCCACCAGCACAGTGCCTACCGACTCGGAGGCGCGATGGCTGTAGCGGTTCAGCTCGTACATCTTGACGGCATCGCCGCCGAATCCGGAAGGCAGAAAGGTATTGAAGAAGGTGCCCACATAGTACAGATACACCAGCCTGCGCACGGGCACCTGTACCCCAACGGCCAGCAGCAGGGCTCGCCAGCGAAAGGCGCGAATGACTTGTGTGGTCTGGAAAAGGAGGGCTGCGGCCAGCAAGAGCCAGCGGTTGGCCCCCGACAGCACCGCCAGAGCCTCTTGGGGATCGACCAGACGAAAGAGAAGGAACAGCAGCCCGAGGCTGACCAACAGCTTGATGACGTTGCCGAGCTGTTTTTTCACGTACCTCGCCCCGGTTGAACTATGGCGCTGCGGATTATAGCATCCGGCCAGGACGGGGTCAAAGCCCCATCGGCCTTGCCGGCGGCCGACGCGACGCTCTCTGCGGTCAGTTGGTGTCGAGGCGTCGCGCCATTATACTTGGCACCTAGACAGGAGGCGCCAACCATGACCACGCCCGCCCAGGAGCTCGAGCAACGCCTGGCTCAGGCCGATGCGCTCTACGCTGACCTCGCCCTCGATCAAGCCGCAGAGGCCTTTCGTGCGATGCTCTCAGAGACCCCCGACTGCTACGCCGCTCATCTCGGGTTGGCGCGCACTCTCACCCGACAGCGCAACCATGAAGGCGCGCGCCAGGCAGCAGAGCAATGCCTCGCCCTCGACGCTGGCCGCCCCGAGGGGCACATCGCCATGGGAGTGCTGCACTTTTTGCTCGACGAGACGGGCGCCGCTCGCCAGTCGCTCACCCGCGCGCTCGAGCTGGCCCCCACAGACGCCGAAGCGCTGCTGACGCTGGCTCAGGTGGACTCTGATGAAGGCGATCCCGAGGCTGCCGAGCAGCACATGGCGGCCGCCCGAGAGGCCATTGCAGGCCTGCCTGAGGGCATCGAGCATGACGCGATGTCGGCGCTGGCCTGGCATGCACAAACCTATCTACACCTGACGGCCGGCAACAATACCGCCGCTCGTGAGGCTGCTCAGGAGGTCATCGCTCTGCGCGAGGCCAATCCCTATGCAGCTTCGTTGGCCTACTCGAACCTGGGCATCCTCGAGGCGCAGCAAAAGAACTATGAGCAAGCGATCGACTACCTCGAGCAAGCCTTTGAGATGAATCCTCACTTTTACCGCGCTGCGAGCGCCTTGGGGCGCATATTGGTGCTGCGGCGCAGGTATGCGCGGGCCGCTGAGGTGATGTCTGCGGTAACGGCGCACCCCTTCTCAGACGCGGCCATGGATCGCTACGTCTACGGCATGGCGCTGGCCAAGTCGGGCCAACGCGCACTGGCCCGCGAGCAGTACCAGCTCGCTCTGAACGGCGGGCTGAAGGGGGTCTTTAGGGTCCAGGCGCTCTGGCAGACCGTCTGGTTGAGTCAATGGGGCCGCTATGCGGTCATTGGGGTGGGCCTGGCTGCCGTGCTGGCCTATGTGCTGCTCGTCAAGCCCGATGGCAGCGCGCTGTCTCTGTTGGTGGTGGCCGCCGTGATACTGCTGATGCAGTTCGTACTGGGCAGGGCACGACGGTGATCATGGCCTCAACCTGTTGGCCTTTGCCGACCTGCTCTTGCTATGCTACCATCTAGCAGACCTGCCGCGGGTCTTCCGACCGGCTGCCATGGGTGGCCGAGACATGGGCTCTCAATAGCAATAGGCGGCTCCTTTATGCTCGGTGCGGCCAAGTTCAACTTTGCCGATTTTTACCTTCGCCATGCCACTCACCCCGGCATGGCTAGGCGCGCACTCGCCACAGGCGTGTTGGTGTTGCTGGTGGGTGCGCCGATCGGCGTCCTGGTGGGGCTCTTGGGTCCCGTTTTGGGCAGCGGCGCCGTCCTGGCGCTGGCGGCCGCCTATGTGCTGCTGCGCAGTCCACTGGCTGCCCTGTTGGCGGTGCTGGCGGTGGTGTTCGTGTTGCCATTCGCCGCGCTCCCAGTCGATATCGGCTTTGCCCCCACTTTCCTCGACCTGGCGCTGGTGGGCGCCTTTGTCGTCTGGCTCTCCCGTGTTGCCCTGCACAAAGACCGCGAGCTGATCGCCGAGCTGCCCATCGGGGGAATGCTCATCTTTGGCGCACTGGCGCTCTTTTCGTTTATCGTCGGCCTCACCTATGCGCCACTGACTTCAACGGTATTGCGTCGGTTTGTCGAGCTGCTGCTGGCCATCTTCTCGTTCGTGCTGGTCATCAACATCGTCCGCACCCGAGACCAACTGCTCATCGCTGCGCACGGCGTGGTCGTGGGCGGCGCGGCGGCAGGGTCGATCGGGGTTTTGCTCTATGTGCTGCCCAAGCAGACCGCCCTGCGGGCGCTGAACGCGCTCACCGCCTTGCGCTACCCGGGCGGTGACGTGTTGCGCTACATCGAGGATGATCCCCAGCAGGCGCTACGGGCCATTGGCACCTCGGTGGACCCCAACGTGCTGGGCGGGGTGCTGATCATGACCACTGTGCTGGGCGTGGCGCTGCTGCTGAGCCCAGAGACGTTGCTGCCTCGCTGGACGCTGGGCGGCATGGTGGGCATCACCGCCCTCTGCTTGATGCTAACCCTCTCGCGCAGCGCCTTTGTGGGGCTGGCGGTGGGCATCGGCCTGTTGGGCCTGTTGCGCTACCGCAAGCTGCTGTGGCTCGGCGCCATCGGGGTGGTGTTGCTCATGCTCTTGCCGCAGACGCAGGCCTATGCCCAACGGCTCGTCGAGGGCTTCCAGGGCGAGGACCTGGCCATGCAGATGCGCTTTGGTGAGTACAAAGATGCCCTCACGCTCATCCGACGGCACCCGTGGGTCGGGGTGGGCTTTAGCGGCACGCCCGAGATCGACACCTATCTGGGGGTGTCAAGTGTGTACCTGCTCGTCGCTGAGGAGATGGGCGCAGTCGGCCTGACCGCCTTTCTTGCCACGATGGCTGCCTATATGGTAAGGTTTCTGGTGCGCCGCCGAACTCTGGCGCGCGATCCGCTGCTGCAGGCTATCGGCTATGGGGTCACCACCGCGATTGCCGGCGCGCTTGTCGCAGGCATTGCCGATCACTACCTGTTCAACCTTGTGTTCCCCCACGCCGCGCTCCTCTTGTGGACGCTGCTGGGGCTGGGCGCAGCGGCTCTGCGCATCGCGCGGCTGCCGGCCATACCCGTCAACGATCGACGACATTGGCTCGTCCGAGCGTTTCTGCCCGACCGCCCCTCGCGTTCACGAGGCGGCCAAGCCACTATCAAGGAGTCAGCCAGTTGAGAGAGGGCCAGGTAGCCCGGGTCATGGGCGTCGTCGTCGATGCGCGGTTTCGCGTTGGCGATCTGCCCACCATTGCCAGCGCATTGTTGGTAAAGAGGGATGATGGCAGCGACCTGGTCATCGAGGTGCAGGAACACGTGGACCCTGCGACGGTGCGCTGCATCGCCATGGCATCGACGTCTGGCCTCGGTCGGGGCATGCGGGTGGTAGATACGGGCCAACCCATTCACGTGCCGGTGGGCGAAGCGACCCTGGGGCGCATGTTCAATGTGCTGGGACAGCCCATTGACGATGGCCCCCCGCTACCCCCCGATGTGGCGACGAGCCCCATTCATCTGGATGCTCCCACACTGCCCCAGCAGCGCCTCTCCACCGAAATCCTCGAGACCGGCCTCAAAGTCGTAGACCTGCTCACACCCTACGGGCAAGGCGCCAAGATCGGCCTGTTTGGCGGCGCCGGCGTGGGCAAGACGATGCTGGTCATCGAGCTGATCCGCCACAGCATCAACACTCAGGAAGCGGTGGCGGTATTTGCCGGCGTGGGCGAGCGCACGCGTGAGGGCAATGACCTCTGGGAGAGCATGAGGTCGAGCGGCGTCATCGAGTCGAGCGTGCTCGTGTTCGGTCAGATGAATGAGCCACCCGGCGCCAGGCTGCGCACGCCCTTGACGGCGCTCACCATCGCGCAGCACTTTCGAGACCATGGCGGGCGCGACGTGCTCTTGTTCATCGACAACATCTATCGCTACGTGCAGGCTGGCGCCGAGATCTCGGCCCTGCTCGGGCGCGTGCCGAGTGCAGTGGGTTACCAGCCTACCCTGGCCACCGAGATGGGCGAGCTGCAAGAGCGCATCACCACCACCACCGAGGGCGCCATCACCTCGGTGCAGGCCATCTATATCCCTGCTGACGACGTCACCGACCCCGGCGTGGTGGCAGCCTTTAGCCACCTGGACGCGATCACGGTGCTCACGCGGCGCCTCTCGAGCCAGGGGTTCTACCCGGCAGTCGACCCGCTGGCCTCTTCGTCCAAGATGCTCGAACCGCGCTTCGTGGGCGCAGAGCACGTGCGCATTGCCAACGAGGTCAAAGCCCTGCTGGCCAAGTACCAGGCGTTGCAGGATATCATCTCGATCCTGGGCACCGACGAGCTGTCGGAAGATGATCGGCTGGTGGTGCACCGCGCTCGGCGACTGCAGCGCTTTTTGACGCAGCCCTTTTTCTCGAGCGAGCAGTTCACCGGACAGCCAGGGCGCTACGTGCCCATCAGCGAGACATTGCGCGGCTTTGACGAGATCCTCCAGGGCAAGCACGACGACCTCCCCGAGCAGGCTTTCTACATGGTGGGCTCGATCGACGACGCCGTCGAAAAGGCTGCCACACTGTGAGCGAGGCGGTGCAACTCGTCGTGGTCTCTCCCGAAGCGGTCATCTTTGCGGGTAAGGTGCGCTGGGTGCAGATCCCCCTGGCCGATGGCATGCTGGGCGTGTGGCCTGGCCATGCGCCGCTCGTGGGGTCGCTGGGCCAGGGCGAGGTCAGCTATGAGACCGACGAGGGCAGTGGCTCTGTGGCCGTCGAGGGGGGCACCGTCCGGATCGATGCAGAGCGCTGCGTGCTGATGGTTGGGAGTGCCGGCGATGAGGGCCTGTCCGAGGACCATGATGGACTGTTCGGGCAGGCGGTGGCGGGCCTGAGTGAGGAGTTTGCCGATGGCGAGCTCGAGGAGCTTGGCCTGTGAGCCTCTGGTGGCAGACGCTGGCAGGGCTTGGGCTGGGCATGGCCTGGTCCTGCGCGCATCTTGCCCTGTTGCGGCACGAGTTGCAGGCCGTTGAGGCGCTGACTTCCTTGCGCGCAAGGGATCGGCTAGTGAGAGGACTGGCGTTCCGCGTGCTGATGTGGGCGCCAGCCATCGTGCTGGCCACGCAGATGGGCCCGGCAGCCTGCCTTGGCCTCGGCCTGGCGATGTGGTGTGGCCGCTGGTGGCTGATCAGGAGAGTGGCAAAAGGGCCAGTAAGCCTGATGAGGTAGTGCGTGGACATCCAGGCGGTCTTTCCGAAAACGCTGACCATCGGCTCCTGGCCGGTGAGCGATACGGTGGTATACACCTGGATCGTGGTTGCGATCGTGGCCACGTTAGGGCTGCTGGCGTTTCGGCGCTTTCGTGTCTGGCGGCCCAGGCGCTGGCAGTTGCTCATCGAAGTGCTGTGGGACTATGTCGAAGAGCTGGTGATCAACTCGGGGGGGCAGCCCCAGCATGACATGGTGGCTTATCTGGTGACGATGATCTTTTTCGTCGGCCTGGCCAACCTGTTGGGCTTGGTGCCCGTGTTCAGGTCGCCCACGCGCGACTTGAACACCACCCTGGCGTTGTCGCTGGTGTCGCTCGCTTCGAGCCATTACTTTGCTGCCCGCAAGAACGGCCTGCTGGCCGCACTCAAGCGGTTTGTGGAGCCGTCGTTTCTGCTGCTGCCGCTCACGCTGCTGGGTGAGTTCAGCCGAGTCCTGTCGATGGCGTTGCGTCTCTTTGGCAACGTACTGGCCGGCGAGATCGTCGGCGCCGTGATGTTCATGCTGGTGCCGCTGATCGCGCCTCTGCCGCTCAACGCGCTGGGCGCCATCACCGGCGTGTTGCAGGCTCTGGTCTTCACCACTCTGACCGTGGTCTTTATGCTCGATGCCATGGGATCCGACGAACCCACAACCTGAAAGGAGATACAATGTCACCCGAGCAGACCCTCAAGTTCGCCGTGGTCACTACGATCGTCGTTGGCGCTGCCATCGTTTTTGGCACTATCGCCGCGGCCGTCATGGAAGGCAAGGCGGTGATCAAGGCGTTTGACAACATGGCGCGCCAACCCAGCGTTGCCGACCGCATTCGTGGCCTGCTCTTTGTCACGCTGGCCTTGCTCGAGTCCACGGCCATTTATGTGCTGCTGATCTGTTTGATCCTGCTGTTTGCCAACCCGTTCCGCGGAATCTTTGGATTCTAGGAGTCATTCGATGCTCGATCTCGATTGGCGCACGATAGCGTACCAGATCATCAACTTTGCCGTGCTGTTGGTGATTCTGTACTATCTCGTGTTCCGGCCACTACGCCGCAAGCTCGACGAGCGCAGCGGTGACCTGGCCGAGGCGCTGCAAAGCGCACGCGACCAGGAGGCGCAAGCCGCAGAGCTCAAGCGCGAGTGGGAGCAACGCATGGCGGTCATCGATCGCACACGCGAAGAGATTCTGGCGGCGGCGGCCCGCGATGCCGAGGCCCGCACGGCCGAGACGATGCGCGAGGCGCGCGTGCGCCTCGATGGCGCCACCGCAAAGATGCGACGCGATATCCAGCGCCTGCGCGACGAGGTGGTGAGCGAAAAGTTTGGCGATATCCTCGACACGATCATGGGGCTGTCGGCCAACGTGCTGCAATCGGTGACGACACGTCGCGCTCACGATGATCTTGTCTCGAACCTGTTGGCACAGATCTACCAGATGCCGCAGGACGAGGTCGAGGGCTACCGTCGAACCATGGCCGGGCGTCTACCCACCGCGTTCGTCACCACGCCGGTGTCGCTGTCGCCCGAGCAGACGCGCAACCTTACTGATGCCCTGTCATCGCTGATCGACCGTCGCATCGAGTTGCACGCCGCTGTCGACCCTGCGCTCATTGCCGGCATCCAGATCCGCGTGGGCGACCGGCTGCTTGACAACACCGTTCTGAACCAGCTCCATCGCGTCCGCGACGGCGTGTCGGAGGGCATGGTCGAGCGACTGGGAGCCGGAGGCCGAGATGTCTGATACCGGCGCTGGCCCAGGCCGCCCGCCCTTCGAGATGGATGCCGAGCTGCGGCTGCTCGATGAGGCGCCCTTTGCGGCCACCACGCAGGGTGGCGAGGCAACCGAGCTCCCAGAGTCGTTCATCGACCATCTGATAGGCCAGCCGCGTCGCTCTCTCGATGCGTTGCTCGAGACCGTTGCGACCAAAGGGCGCGAAGTACGCGCCAGAGTCTCGGTGTACGATGTGGGCACCGTGCGCCAGGTGGGCGACGGCGTGGCCTCGATCTGGGGCCTGCCGCAGGCGCGCACCGACGAACTGGTGCGCTTTTCAGCCGGGGTTCTGGGCCTGGTGATGAACGTCGACACCCACTGGACCGATTGCATCCTGCTCGGCTCTGATGAGGGTATTCAGGGCGGCGACGTCGTCTGGTCCACCGGCCGGCGCATCATGCTGCCCATCGGCGACCAGTTGCTGGGGCGCGTGGTCTCGCCGGTAGGCCTGCCGGTGGACGGCAAGGGGCCGCTCTATGTGGACGAGCGACGCTTTATCGAGCGCGAGGCGCCCGGCGTCGTCGAGCGCCAGGCAGTGGATACCAGCCTGCACACGGGCATCAAGGCCATCGATGCGATCATCCCCATCGGCCGCGGTCAGCGCGAACTCATCATCGGCGACCGCCAGACCGGCAAGACCACGATCGCGCTCGACACCATCATCAATCAGCGCGACACGGGCGTGGTGTGCGTCTACGTGGCCATCGGCCAACGCAAGAGCTCGACGTTGCAGACCATCCGCACGCTCGAGCGGCATGGCGCCATGGCGCACACGGTAGTGGTGATGGCCTCGCCCGATGACCCGCCTGCGCTGGTGTATCTGGCGCCCTATGCCGGCTGCACCATCGCCGAGGGCTTTCTTGACCAGGGACGCGACGTGCTGGTGGTGTATGACGACCTGACCAAGCACGCCGACGCCTATCGCGAACTATCGCTGCTGCTGCGGCGGCCCCCAGGACGTGAGGCCTATCCCGGCGATGTGTTCTACCTGCATTCACGCCTGCTGGAGCGTGCCTGCCGCCTGAGCCCAGAGCTGGGCGGCGGCAGTATCACGGCGCTGCCGATCGTCGAGACGCGCCGCGGCAACATCTCGGCCTATATCCCCACCAACCTGATCTCGATCACCGATGGCCAGATTTATCTCGACCCCGAGTTGTTCAACCAGGATATCAAGCCCGCGATCAACATCGGGCTGTCGGTGTCGCGCGTCGGATCGGCGGCCCAAGAGCCCATCATGCGACAGGTGAGCGGCCGGCTCAAACTGGCGCTCGCCCAGTTCGAGGAGGTCGAACACTTCTCCCGCTTTGGCGCCGAGATCGACCGCGCCACTCGCGACCAGATCACCCGGGGCCAAAGGCTGCGCGAGGTGCTCAAGCAGGAGGCAGCGGCGCCAATCTCGCTGGCCCGGGAGATCCTGATCCTGTGGGCGGCCGACCGCGGCTTCCTGGACGATCTGCCTCTCACTGAGGTGGTGCGCTACGAAGCGGACCTGTGGGCCTTTGCACAGTCCGAGCATCGTGGCGTCATCCGTCACATCGAGGAGGATCGCGAGCTCACGCCAGAGCTCGAGCGGGGCATCGGCACCCTGTTCGAGGCCTTCGAAGAGACGAGGAGCTAGCGATGGAGGACCTCGAGCGCATCAAGGAGCGGCTCGACAACATCCGTAGCATACAGCCGATCATCACCTCGCTGCGCACCATCGCGGCCGGCTCGTGGAGCAGCGGGCTGCGCCGCCTTCAGGGTTGCCGCGAATTCTCAGCCAACCTGCTAAAAGTGATCGCCGACGTATGGCCCCATATCGACACCGAGCTGGCCATGTCGCAGGGCTTTTTCAGCGAGGAGCCACCAGCCCGCAACGTGCTGGTGCTGGTCATCGCCTCAGAGCAGGGCCTGTGCGGCGCTTACAATGACACGGTGCTCAGGGGCGCCGATGCACTCATCGGGCAACTCAGGATCAGAGCCAGCCACGTGCTGGTGGCCACGCTGGGGGCACGCGCTCTGGATCACTTTCGGAAGAGTGGTGTGGAGCCCGTGCGCGCGTATACGGCGCCGATCACCAGACTGCCTGCGCTCGACCTGGTGGGCGAGATCAGTGGCGACCTGCAGTCCATGGTAGCCTCAGGCCAGGTGGACGCGGTCGAGGTGATCCATGCGCCCTATGCACCCGGCCGGATGAGCCCGCCAGAGATGGTGCGCTGGTTGCCCGTCAGCGCCAACGAACTGCCCGCCCGCGAAGAGCAGTGGCCCCCGCCGATCATCGAGTCTGATCCACGGCTGCTGTTTGAGCGCTCGGCACGGCAATATCGCGGCGTGCGCCTGTTTGAGCTGGTCACCGAGTCTGCAGCCAGCGAGCATGCCGCGCGGTACCGCTCGATGGACGCCGCCAGCACCAACCTCAAGAACCTGATCGAAGAGCTGACCCAGGGCTATCACGCCGCACGTCAGCACGCCATCACCATGGAGATGCTCGACCTGGTGGCCGGATCGGGCCTGTTGCGCAAGCCCTCCGGGCAGTCCGAATCCAGCTAGCAGGCTCCAACACGAGTTGCCAAGGCGTAATCATGTGCTATAATGGTGCTGCACAATGAGAGTGGTACAGGAGACCGCCCCACCGTGACCGAACCTTCAGAACCCTCAAGTCCTGACCCGGACCAACCTGGTCAGGCCCCGAGTTCGCCAGACTTTGGCGCTGCCTGTATAGCTCGGCCTCTCCCCATCGTCTTTGCCAAGCTGCACTTTCCGATGTCTCACCTCGCTCTGAGGTGAGCTTTGCTGTGCCCCACATCGGTGTGGGCCCGGCGCGCAGAGGATAGCAGCAGCATAGTGCTGACGTTGAGGGAGAGATGGAGTTTATCAAGCTAAAGCAGTTCCGCGAGTACCGGCGCATCGCCGGCATCGACGAGATCGGGCGTCGATACTTTGCGATGAACGCTTTCGACGGCATTCTGACGATGATCGGCGTGTTGATGGGCTCGTTGATCGCCCGCATCGCCGATCCGTTCATCGTCATCTACACCGGTCTCACAACCTCAGTGGCCATGGGCATCTCGGGATTCTGGGGCGCCTACATGACCGAGGCCGCCGAGCGCAAGCACGAGCTGGCCGAACTGGAGCAGGCGATGCTTCGCGACTTGAGCGACTCTAAACAGGCGCGCGCCGGCAAGTTTGCGGTTGTGGTGGTGTCCATCATCGATGGGCTCTCACCGTTGGTGGCCGGCTCTATGGTGATCATCCCCTTTTTCCTGGCCTCGACGCTGCCCGATATCCGCGTGTGCTACTATGCCTCGCTGGGCATCGCCATGGTGATGCTATTCGCCCTGGGCGTATTCCTCGCCAACGTTGCCCGCGAAAGCCTGGTGCGGTCGGGAGTTCGCATGCTTATTGCGGGCCTCGTCTGCGTGGGCCTCTCCTATGCGCTGGGCAATGTTGGCGGGCACTGATCGCTGATGTGGGGCACCGTCTGGAATCGCGTTGCGCTGCTCGCGGCCGGCATGCTGCTCGGCTGGAACTTGCCCCACTACTGGGCGGCCCCACGCGATCGTCGGCGTGACCTGGCATTGCGCCTGGCCCTGGGCGCGCTCTTGGGCGCGATGCTGATCGTGCCTCTGGCCCTGACCAACAGAGCTGCCGCCCTGATGGGTTTGGCGGTGATCGCTTTCTGCGCTCTGGTGGCCTATGCCGCCAATGCGCGCCAGCTGCTCAAGGCCCCGTGGGTGCCCCCCTACATGGCGCCCGATGCGCCAACGAGCTGGTCTGACGTCATCGGTGTTTACCTTGTGGGCGCCTGGGAGTCGCGCACTTACGACGGGCCGGCGCCGTGGGCCACCTACACACGCCAGCGCGCGGCCCGCGGCCTGCCCACGACTCACTGGCTGGCCTTTCCGCGGGCGTGCGGGCGCGTTCGTAGGGCCTATGCACTGATGGGTGGCGTCAGTCCAGCCGTCGAGTCGCTGGAGACACTGGCGAGCGACCTCGGTGCCCTGCTCGATGGGCGCGCAGGCGTGCAACTGCAATCGTCAATGGCCGGCACTCCCTTCGCAGGGAGACTCCGCCAGGCGCTGGCCAAGGGGACCCGCGAGTTGGTGGTCGTGCCGTTGGGGCTCGATGCCCCTGCGATAGAGCAGCTTCGCGAGGCGATCACGGCCTCGCGCGTGCGCGAGGCTGGCGCTGTTGTGCGCCTGGCGTCCGGCATCGACGCCTCGGCATGGATCGGCAACGATCAGCAGCGGCTCGATCGCCTGTGGCAGGGTGAGACGATCCCCACCCCCACGGCCGCGCCGCCAGACCTGGTGGCAGCCCTGCTCGCGGCGGTTTCACAGACGACCGCACCCACGGCCTGATGCCTTGGCACAGCAGCCATTCCCCACTATCATGACGCTACATCTCTCGGGTGGAAGGGTCATGCTCCAGAGCTCTGAGCCTGCCAACATCGTCATTGTGGGCGCGTCTGGCGACCTCACACAACGCAAACTGGTGCCCGCGCTGCATAGCCTGGCCTGCTCAGGCCTGCTCGATCCACGCACACGCATCATCGGGCTCGCACGCAGCCACCTCGAGCTGAGCGCCTTTCATGCCCAGCTCTATCAGGGCGTGCTCTCCTATGCCCGTCTCAAGCCCACGATGTGCGAGCACTGGCCCCAGTTCGCCGAGCGTATCTCGTACCTCTCGGGCGAGTATGACGATCCGGCCACCTACCATCGTCTGGCGCAGCATCTGCGATCGTTGCATGACGGCGAGGGGCGCAGCGGCAACGTGCTGTTCTACCTGGCGATCCCGCCGTTTCTCTACCCGGTGGTCGTCGCGCAGTTGGGCGCGGTCGGACTCAACCGGCAGACCGAAGGCTGGACCCGCATCATCATCGAAAAGCCGTTCGGGCATGACCTGGCCACGGCTCAAGAGCTCAACCGTCAGGTCCACCAGGTCTTTGACGAGCCTCAGGTCTACCGCATCGATCACTATCTGGGCAAAGAGACCGTCCAGAACCTGCTGATGTTCCGTTTCGGCAACAGCATCTTTGAGCCTTTGTGGAACCGCAACCATGTCGATCATGTGCAGATCACCATGGCCGAGACTGTCGGCGTAGGGCATCGCGGCGGGTACTTTGACGGCGCCGGCATCTTGCGCGACATGTTCCAGAACCATCTGCTGCAGCTTCTGACGCTCACCGCGCTCGAGCCACCGTCGTCGCTCAACGCCAAGAACCTGCGCGACGCCAAGGTGCAGGTGCTCGAGTCGATCCGCCCGCTCAGCCCGTCGGATGGGGTCTGGGGGCAGTACGAGGGCTACCGCGATGAGCCCAAAGTCGCACCTGAATCGCGCACGCCCACCTTTGTGGCGCTCAAGTTGATGGTCGACAACTGGCGCTGGCAGGGTGTGCCATTCTACGTGCGCACCGGCAAGGCCCTGTGTGCCAAATCGACCGAGATCACTCTGGTGTTCAAACAGGTGCCGCACCACCTCTTTCCCGAGAACACCGCTCTGCAGCCCAACAGCATCTCGCTCTTTATCCAGCCCAACGAGGGCATGCATCTCTTGTTTCAGGCCAAGATGCCAGGCGCCGGCATGAAGGCTGAGCAGGTCAACATGGTCTTTCACTATGGCGAGCACTTTGGGGCCGACGCGCTCCCAGACGCCTATGAGCGTCTGCTGCTCGACGCCATCAATGGCGATGCCTCACTCTTTGCCCGTAGCGACGAGATCGAGCTGGCCTGGGCGCTGTGCGAGCCCTTGCTCGGGCCAGTGACCCCCGTGCCGTACGCCCGTGGCAGTGAAGGGCCCGCCCAGGCCGCGGCCTTTATCGAGCGCGACGGCCGGGCGTGGCATCCTATGGCCGATGCCCACGAGCACGAGGATCTGGACCTGGCAGACTAGCCCTCGCGCGGCCCATCACCTGCGACGTCGAGGAGGCGCCGGGCGTTGCTTTTGACACCCCCCACGGGCCGACCTATCATCTCGCCATGATCGGCGAACAGGGTAAACAGGACCCACCAGACCCCAAGGGTCGTATGGGCCACATGGTGGGCCTCGCCTCAGAGCTGGGCGTTGCCATGGGCCTCTTGTCGGCAGCCATGTTGCTGGGCAGCCTGGCATTGGGCCGTTGGCTCGATCGGGTGGCAGGTGCATCGCCGATCTTTACCATCGTGCTGTTGGTGGTGGGCGCGCTGGCGGGCCAGGCAACGCTCTACCGCATGGCTGCCAACGCCTCTGTCCAGCTCGACGGCGGTGCTCAACGCGCCCTCAACGGCAAGATGCTGCGTCGATCGATCGGCCTGGGCGTGCAGGTGCTGGCGCTCACTGCGCTGCCCGCGGTGGCCGGCGCAGCGTTGGGCGTGTGGCTCGATCGGCAGCTCCACACGGCCGTCCTGTTCACCGCGCTGCTGGCACTGGTCGGCTTTGGCCTGGGCATGGTGCTGATGGTCAGGGCCGTCCGACGGCATCGAGACAAACTCGAGAACGCTTGAGGCAATGCGCAAAGTCGTCATTCTGCTCATAGGCGCGCTCCTTGTGTTGGCGAACGTCATTACGCCCTACAAGGTGCAGCACGTCCATATCGAGATGCAGCCCGAACTGCTGTGGCGCGTCGGCGGGCTGAGCATCACCAACACGCTGCTCACGGGCGCACTGGCCGGGCTGGTCTTGGTGGTGGTTGGGGCCTTCATTGCCCGCCGGCTGGTGGATGCGCCAGCCGGGCGTTCGCCGCAGAATGCCATCGAGGCGCTGTTTGAGGTTCTCTACGGTTATGTTGCGTCCTTTGCCGGCGAGCGCACTCGTGTCTTTTTCCCGCTCTTGGTGTGCTTTTTCCTGTATATCCTGTTCTCGAACTGGCTGGCTCTGCTGCCCGGTGTGGGCAGTATCGTGCTGCGCAGCACGGAGAGCGGGCAAACCATTGTGGCGCCCGTCTTGCGGTCGGCCACATCAGACCTGAACGCCACTCTAGCCCT
>MTKY01046814.1_pt1 | contig 21758 bp, 17 predicted proteins | sample 1042731 | NCBI WGS metagenome assembly MTKY01 (sample SAMN06212206, study PRJNA360538) | anaerobic digester metagenome | biome: Wastewater treatment plant; material: sludge; isolation source: anaerobic digester fed with sludge from wastewater treatment plant | place: Denmark: WWTP Soeholt ... | reverse complement strand
CGGATCCAGAATCCCCGCGCCGAACGCGCTCGAGTCGGCTGGTTCCGCCGCCTTGACGGCCGCGGTCGGACGGGCGGGCGTCTGGGCCGGCTCCACCGAGACGCTGACCACCGGTTCGGGCGCCTCCGGCATCGCGACGGCATCGGCAGACGGGGCCGGCGGCTCGACGGGCGTTTCGGTGTGATCAGCCTCTTTTACGACCTCCGCGCTGACGACCTTCTTCTGGCGCCGACCGCCTCGTTTCGCCTTGCGCGGGGCGGCAGTCGCCGGTTTTGCCTTCACTTCCGGGGAGGCGGGCTCCGCCGACGGCTTCTGGGCTGGGGCGGCGGGCGCCTCGGGATGGCCTGCCGACTCCTCGGGTGGTGGACTTTTTTTGACCTTTTTACTGCGCCGGGCGGTTCGCTTGGCTTTCGCGGGCACGGCGGTGCCGCTGCCCGGGCGGATCGCCTCGGCCTGCTCCGCGTCCACGGCGTCCGCCCCCGGCGGGGCGGTAGACGTTTCAGCCGGTTTGCCGCCGCCGGCCTTTATCTTTTTGCGGCGGCGGGGTGTGCTCGCTCTGGTCTTGGTTTCCTGCGGAGTCTGCTCCGCCGATGATTCTACTGCCATTGGACCTCTATTCGGCGAACCCGATTCAGGATCGCCTCGTCTTTCATACCCAGCGCCGAAAGAACCTCGGCTGGTCGGACGGAACCGCCCGGGGTCACGCGCAGCACCATGACCAGGCTCTCATCCGCAATGTCGATCCGATCGATAAACGGCCGGATGTCAACACGCCGGGGCGGAGATGATTCTCCGGTTCTTCTGTTGATCACAACGGATTCGGTTGCCAGCAGGTCCCGAACGTTCCGGCTCAGACCGGGGACGTCCGATCTCTCGATCCGGACCTGGTACTGCACCCGGGTCGGCAGGTGTCGTTGCCCGGACTGGAGCCGTCGTGCCCCGCGGATTCGGATTCCCGCGGGCATCTGCTGCTGAAGGCGGCTTACGATCTCGCCCTCGGGCAGGCCGTCAGTCAGCTCCAGCACGAGGCACTCGGCGTCCGACGCAACGCCGACGGGCCGCGGCAGCGGCAGGGACAGCCGTGGATGGGGATTGAAGCCCTGTGTGAATCGCACCGGAAGCTGCGCCCGGACCAACGCCCGGGTAAACATGCGAAGCATGTCCTGGTGCGACAGGTACTTGATGTCGCCATCCACGATGAAATCCACGGCGTAACGCCGCGAGATGCTGGTCTGAGGCACTCCGTTCCGGGCCAATGAGCCTGAGAATTCTCGCTCCGTATGACACCTGCCGGACCGGCACCAACCGATCCGCTACGGTTTTCGATCCGCGTTTTCACCCGGGGCCGCCGAGCCCTGTCAGTAGCTCGGGGTCCCGGGCAGCACTTTCTTGGTTGCGTCGCGCAGGTAGTTCGTCACCTGCCGCTCCGTCTCGAACGTAAGGGCCTTGCGAGCCACCCGTTCCGCCTGCGGGATCGTGACCAGCCGCAGAAGCTTCTTGATCTCCGGAATGTTCCGCGGGGCCATCGAGAAGTCACGCAACCCCATCCCCAGCAGCAGGAGCGTATACAGGGGCTCCCCCGCCATCTCGCCACATAGACTACAGTCTACCCCCTGTCGTTGACAAGTGCGGATGACGTCCCGCAGGACTCGCAGGACGGCCGGATGACTGGGCGTGAAGAACCGGGAGACCCTCTCGTTCCCACGATCCACCGCCAGCATGTACTGGATCATGTCGTTGGTGCCCACGCTCATAAAACCGACCTCGCGGGCCAGTTCCTTGCACAGCAGGGCCGCCGCCGGTGTCTCCATCATGATCCCCACCGGAATGTTCCGGTCGTAAGGCACCCCCTCGTCGTCCAGGTCCTCCATGGCGTCGTGGAGGGTCATCTTGGCCTGTCGATACTCCATGAGGCTGATGATCAGCGGAAACATCAGCCGAACCGTGCCGTGCACGGACGCCCGCAGAATCGCCCGGAGCTGAGTTTTGAACATGTCCAGGTTCTGAAGGCTGTAGCGGATCGAGCGCAGTCCCAGCATGGGGTTGCGCTCCTGCTCGTAATGCTTTTCCTGGGTGTATTTGTCCGCACCCAGATCAAACGTCCGGATCGTCACCGGACGCCCGTCCATCCCCTCCAGGGCCGCCGTATAGGCCCGGCACTGCTCCTCTTCCGTCGGTTCGCCCTCGCCCCGCAGGAAGAGAAACTCCGTTCGATACAGTCCGACCCCGTCGGCGCCGAACTCCTGCGCCGTCCGGGCCTCGCCCGGAAACTCGATGTTCGCGTTCAGTCGGATGCGGACCGCGTCCCGGGTGATCGGTTCGAGATCCCGCAGGCTCTGCAACTCCACCAGCAGCCGGCCGTACGCCTGCTGTTCCGTCCGATAATGAGCCAGCGTGGCCTCATCCGGATTGATGATCACAATCTGGTGCGACCCGTCGACGATCACCAGGTCGCCCCCGCTGACCCGCGTCGAGACGTCTTTCACGCCGATGACCGACGGTCGCCCCATCGACCGCAGCAGAATGGCCGTATGTGAGGTGGACCCGCCCACATCCAGCACCACGCCGACCGCCCGCGTGCCGCTGATCTGGGCCGTCTGGGAGGCGGAGAGATCGTGGGCAACTAGGACCACCTCCCGGCTGAGGTGCGCCAGATCCTCGCGTGATTCGCCGAGAATGTGCCGAACGAGGCGTCGCTCAATGTCGCGTACGTCGCGGATGCGCTCCGCCAGCAGTGGATCGCTCATCTGCATGAACCGCCGCTGGTGGCTGCGCATGACATAACTGGCTGCGTAGGCGGCGCCGTGCTGCCGGGAGCGCACCAGTTGCTCGATGGACCGGCGCACGGATGCGTCTTGCAGCACGCCGATGTGCCAGTTGAACACGTCCGCCGCGTCCTGTCCCAGTTGAGCGGCCAGCGCGTTTTTCTGCTCGTTGAGCTCCACAATGGAGGATTCCAGGGCCCGCGAAAGCAGGTTCAGCTCCGCGTCCACCTGGTCGGGCGGAACGTGACGGTAGGGAATCCGGTATTCCTCCGCATCCAGCACCACCGCCGGTGCGATGGCGATGCCGGATGCGACCGAGATTCCCTGGATGATTTCCATGACCCACGCTTCGCAAAACGTTTGTGCCTGGGGTGATGACCGACTGAACAACCGGGCCGGGGCGGACCGGAGGCAGTGGTCTTTCGCCGGCTCGGCAGTCGCCAGGGCCGAAGTGGCCGGAGGTTACTCCTCGTCGAACTTGCTCTCCACGAGCCGGATCAGGGCCTCCACCGTCTGCTGGGCGTCCACTCCGCTGGCCCGGATGCGCAGCCGCGTGCCCTTGGGGGCCTCAAGCACCATCATGGCCATCGGACTCTTGCCGTCGACCGGTTCGGAGCCCTCACCTTTGTCGACCCGGATTTCCGCGGTGTACTGGTTGGCGATATCCACAAACTTCATGACGGGACGCAGATGCAGTCCGTGCATGTTGGTGACGACCACCTCGCGAATCGCAACTTGTGGAGCTTCGCACACCCGGATAGACCTTAAGGGAACGTCTGACTCATAATCCGCGACCGACCCGCCAGGCTACTCCGACGCAGCCTCATCGGCGTCGGCCTCGATGATCAACTCTTCAATCTTTTCCCGCGTGTCCGCCTGGCGGAGAAAGCGGCGGAACTTGTCGTCCTGCAGATGGCTGAAGATGCGGCCCATCGCCGCCAGGTGAGCGTCCGGGTCGTTCTGCGGGCTCAGCAGCATCACCACCGTGTAAACCGGGGCCCGGTCCAGGGCCGAGAAATCCACGCCGTGCCCGGACCGGCCGATGGAGGCGATCATCCGGGGCACGTGCTGATGCTTGACATGGGGAACCGCCACACCCTTGCCGAACCCGGTGCTGCCCTGGTTCTCACGCTGGATCAGGGCGCGACTGATCGCTTCCGCGTGCTCCGCGGTGATCGCCCCCTGTTCGGCCAGCGCCTGGACCATCTCCCGGATCACGCCGTTCCGGTCGCGGGACTGCAGCTCAGGGATGATGGCTTCCGTGCAGAAGAAATCACGCAGTTTCATAGAGGTCATCCAACTCAGGTCTGTGCCTGCCTGCAACGCTCCGTTCGACCGGGCCCGTTCGGCGATCCGGAGCACTCGTTCATGACGTCTCCCTGCCCGACCGAGGGTTCATATGCTTGCGGTTGCGGAACCGCTCCTTGTGTCTGGTCAACTGCCGTTCCAGCTTGTCCGAAACCAGATCAATCAGCGCGAACGTGTCCGGCCCGACCTCCCGCGCCACGATCGGAGCGCCGTCCGCACTGATGACGACCTCCACCGAAAAACTGTCCGATTCGTGGCCCAGGATGACCTCGATGGCCTGAATCCGGTTGTAATACCGGGGCATCTTGGCCATTTTCTTCTCTGCATACTCCCGAACGTCCGGCGTCACCTCCACATGTCGTCCGCTGATGGAGATAAGCAAGGAAGGTCCTCCTTTGCTGGCCCGGGGTTCGATGCCGACACCCGCTGCCCACGTGTGCCCAGCCCCCGCCCCCGCGAGACCGCCCGTTCACTCCCCGCCCCCCGCAACCGGCAGACCGGCCGGAAGCGCTGCGCCCGATATGGCCGTCCCCGGCTTGATCACCCCCCCGCTGATCGTGAACCGGATCGCGTCGTCGATGGACACGTCCAGCAGAATCACATCCTCCTTCGCCACCGTGATCGTATAACCGGTGACCGGGGTGGGCGAACTGGGGATAAATACCGTTAACAGCTCCCGGCTCTCTCGGTCCTGGATGTGCTTCATGGGCGATCCCGTCAGCAGCCCCAGAGACCAGATGCCCTGCCGGGGATACTGCACCGCCACCACGCCCGAAAACTCGAACTGGCGCTCGGCAAACAGGAAATCCGTTACCTGTTTGATGTTCGGGTAGATCGTCCGGACCAGCGGGAGCCGGTAAATCAACCCTTCGACCATTCTCCACATCGTCCTGCCGACGAAACTCGCCAGGAAATACCCGACGAAGTATACGAGAATGATCGCAATCACGAAACCGATCACATGTAATTTGTATTTGGCAAAAGCGACCTCCCAGAGGGCCTGGTCCCGGCGGCGCGACGCCTCCCGGACCACCTTCTCGTCCTGGCTCCGTAACGCTATATGATGTATGAGGTTATATTCTCGCGTCATCTGCCGGCCGTCCGGCAGCCACTCCGAGACCGGCGTGCCGTACCGCAGCGGGTCCGTATCCTCGTTCACGATCGTGGGGGGCCCCAGGTGGCTCAGCGCCAGGATGATCCCGCGGTTGACGTGCTGGCCGATATGCTTGTCGACGAACTCGTACGCCCAGAACAGCACAGCGATCGTCAGCACGGTGGGCAGCAGCGCCGCCAAGCCCCGCAGGAAGAATCGCTTGAAATCGTCCATGAGGTCGCCGATTCCCCGGCCACCACGCGACCGGAACCACAGCACCATACACCCCGTGCCCAAGGGGCAACAAATGAATCTAAATGCCGCGACACCAGCCGTCAACCGTTGCTGAAGTGGGAGGGGTCACGGTAGCATGGCCTCTCGATGTACCAGGTTCACGTGCGGGAGACGCCAGGACGCCCACGTCGGGCGATCCTCTTCGCGCTGGTCATGATCTGCCTGACAGCGGGTGGCGCGGAACTGTTCGTCCGAGCCCGGCGATCCGGGGCTGCCGGTCCTCGGGTCCACCCGGAGGGCTGGAACGTGTCTTTCGCGCCGCCGGCCGGCTGGGTGCGAGTGACCACCCCCGCGTCCGCGGCAGGGACCGAACACGTCTGTTTCCGCGAACGGGCCGGGGATCTCAGATCCTCCGTGCTGTGCATCCGACGTGTCCGCGCTCGGGGAACCAGGTCGGTCCAGGAAATATGCCGCGATGCGATCTGGTGGTACTTTGCTGACCATCTTGGCCGCGCCGACACGATTCTCCTGCTCCGCCAGATCGAGTATGAGCAGGCCGCCTTGGGCCCATTCCAAGGGATTCGAGCGGTCCTGGCGGAAACCGGAGATGTGTTTGTGGTGGCGGAGGTCGGGGCGAATCCGGCCCATACCGAGGCGTATATCCTGGAGTATCATCGGGACGGGGCTTTGGAGCCCCCGGATTTGACGGTTTGTGACACGGTGGCCCGCTCGTTCAAGCAGCACTGATAGAAGCGGCTGGCGGGCAGATTCGGAAGCACCCAGTGGGAAAAGCCTGGCATCGAATCGATCCTCAGAACGTGGAAGTGGTTACCGAGGCGCAACACCTCGAACACGTCTGCGCCACGTTGCGTGAGGCGGGCCGATTTGCGTTTGACACCGAGTTCATCAAGGAAGACCGATTCCTGCCGGTCGTCTGCCTGCTGCAGGCCGCAACGGCGGATCGCGTCTTTCTCATAGACCCCATCACCGACGGACTGGACGTAACCCCCGTCTGGAACCTGGTCGCCGACCCGCAGGTGGGCGTGATCGTTCACGCCGGGACGGAAGACCTGTCCCTCTGTCAGCAGGCGATCCACCAGCCGCCCGCACGCGTGTTCGACGTACAGGTGGCCGCGGGCCTTGTGGGCTATGACTATCCGCTGAGCCTCATGCGACTGGTGCGGGCGACCCTGGGCGTGCGATTGCGAAAAACCCAGACCCTCAGTGACTGGCAGCGACGCCCTCTGTCGGACACGCAGTTGGCGTATGCCATGGAGGACGTGGCGTACCTGCCCGCCGTTCACAAGCTCCTGGAACGGAAACTGGCCCGCCATGCGCGCAAGTCCTGGGCAAATGAGGAGTTCCGACGACTCGAACAGGTCGCGGCCCAGCAGCCGGAGGCTCGCAGCGCCCTCAAACGCATTAAAGGGACGGGAACCCTGGATCCCCGGGCCCTGGCGACGGCCCGGGAACTGGCAATCGAGCGGGAGGCGCTGGCGGCCCAACTCAACCGGCCCGTTCGCGTGGTGCTGCGCGACCACCTGCTGGTGGAGATCGCTCGTCGCGGCTGGACGCAACCGCAGGAGATCCGCACCTTGCGTGGCATTTCCCTGAATGACAGGGCGTTACGACAGCTTTGCGCGGCCGTCCAGCGTGCCCGGACCCGACCCATCGAAGAGTGCCCCAAGTCCAACCCCCCGGTCGAGGAAATGCCGCGAGAGTCCATGGCGATTTCGCTCATTACAGCCATCATCCGCGACTACTGCCTGGAGCACCATCTGGCCTACGGGCTGGTGACCAACAAGCAGGACATCCGCGCGCTGGTCGTCTCGCATGTGCGGGCCGAAGAGCCGGCCTCCTTGCCGCCCCTGATGTCTGGGTGGCGCAAGAAAGCGTTCGGCCCGCTCTTGACGCAGGTTCTCAGCGGGCAGTGCGCCGTCCAACTGATCACCACCCCGGACGGCCCCCGCCTGGCCTATAATGAAACGGCGCCCCCGGCGCCGGCGGAGTGAGCCGCTGCCCGACGGCGCTCATCGCAGGAGTGATGCCGTGCCTTTCTATGTCTACGAGATCATCCTTCCCGACGGCTCGGGTGGCGAGCGTTTCGAGGTCTCCCAGGGCATGTCCGATCCGCCGCTGACCCGGCATCCGGAGACGGGCGAGCCGGTGCGCCGGGTGATCACGGCCCCCCGCGTGCTGGGTGACTCGCCGTCCCGGGCGGCGACCCGCGCGCTGGCGGACGACCGGAAACTGGGCGAACTGGGCTTCACCAAGTATGTTCGATCGGGTGACGGCCGGTACGAGAAACGGGTCGGCAAAGGCCCTGATTCGCTCTCCGCGGACTGACGACCGCACGTCTCCCGACGGCTCCGCCGCGATACCGCTCCGTCGAACACCGCCGGAACCCGCGCAACGCGACATGCGGTGAATCGTCCACATCATCGAGTGATCGGTGATGACACACGCATTCGGGTTTTGTCCGAAGAGGCGCGGTTCTGACAAACAGCGGACAGCACGGTGACGCACTATGACGCGGGCCGGAGCATATCTCTCGCTTTCCAATCCCTGTGCGGGGCGTGACGGCAGATACGCGGGCCACGGCCCCCAAGCAGTGCCGCGAGGTGTCACATAATTCCGTTACGCCCGGACCGAGGCGAGAACGACAAGCTTCTAAGAAGGGGCGTCGGCGGGGGAGACGTGCTCGCTGCAGAAAGCCAGGCACGCGCGCTCCACGTCGGACAGGAAGGTCGTGAAGAACTGCCGCGTCGTGTCGTCCAGCCGGGCTTCCAGAATCTGCGTCATGCCCGCCCGGACGCGGTGGAAATGTCCGCGCACGAACGGGTCCGGGCCGTCGATCCCCATCGGGTCGTTGGAGAAAAACGCGGAAGGTCGGACCTCCACGATCCGCAGGCCCGCCTGCGCCGCGGCCGTCTCAAACTCGTAACGGCTGCGCACCAGCATCCAGTCGGTGCGCATCGTCGCCCGAGGCAGGTACTCCGTGGTGACGATCCGCCCGGAAGGGCTCACCAGCCGCGCCAGGTTGTGCAACGCCTGCTGGAACAGGTCCGGCTCGGGAATGTGGAACAGGACGTTGGCGACGTTGATCAGATCAAACGGTTCGCCCAGCTCCAACGAGGGGGCCGTGATGTCTGCCTGCCGGAACTCGATGGGCACGTCGCCGTCCGCGCACCAGCGCGTGAGCATGTCCACCGACGCCCGGACGCAGTCGATTCCCATCAGGAAGGCCGGCCGATACCGATCCAGGAAAAAGCGCACCCAGCGGCCGGAGCCGCAGCCGACGTCCAACACCCGCCCACCCCGCACCCGCAGGGCCAGGTCCTCGATCAGCCGCTCATAGGCCGGGTAGATGACCGCGTCTTCGATCGGGCTGCTGTATTCCAGTTGCTCGCGACAGGTTGCCTGTTCGGCCTTCTGTTTCCAGCAGCCTTCGTAGTAGTCGCGAATGTCCTTCTGGGTCATCGCCATGGACATCAGACTCCACCGCCCGCCCGAGCCGCGCAGCGGCCCGCCGCGGGGATTGCCGTTGTGTCCCTGTGGTTATCGGAAGGGAACCACGAAAGCTTTGGTTTGCACGGAGGGCCGGTCGGCCAGAGTCCGATATCGTGAAACCTCCCGACTCGTGAGGTCTGGCACGCGCGGCAGCGATCCCGATCCGTCGGAGGGCCGCGGGACGGCACTCCCCGCACACGCGGTCCCTCAGACCCCCGATGCGGCTCTCCGTTGCGGCCGCGGCGTGCGCAGGCGAGCCAGGCATATGGACCCGCTATCGCAGCCGAATGGCCACCGATCCGCGCGGCTGGACTTCTCCGATCGTCGTCCAGCGCAGCGCGCCGTGCCGCTCCAACGCCGCCGAAAGGGCCTTCACTCGCGCGTCGGGAACGGCGATCAGCAGGCCGCCGGACGTCTGCGCATCGCACAGAACGCTCACCAGCGTCTGGCTGTGTCCGCCCGTGTCCAGTCGATCCCCCAGATGCTCCAGGGTTCCGCGGTGCATCCGGGTGACCATTCCCGCCGCGGCGAACTCCAGGGTACGCTCCAGAAGCGGAACGGCCGGCGCGTCGATCACCAGCGTCACCCTGCTCGCCTCGGCCATCTCGAAGGCGTGGCCCACCAGGCCAAAGCCGGTCACGTCCGTGGCGGCGGAGACGCCCACTTCCGTCATGGCCCGGCCGCCCGGCTCGTTCAGCGCCACCATCGTCTCGACGGCCTCGGCCAGGTCCGCCTGGGGCAACTTGCCCGCCTTGGCCGCGCCGGTCAGAATCCCGCTGCCCAGGGGCTTGGTCAGAACCAGCCGATCTCCCGGTCGGGCCGTTGCGTTGGTGATCACCCGGTCCGGATGCACCGTGCCCGTGACGGCCAATCCGTACTTGATTTCGGCGTCTCGAACGCTGTGGCCGCCCACGAGCACGGCGCCGGCAGCGACCACCCGCTCGCTGCCGCCGCGCAGAATCTCGCTCAGCAGCTCGGGCGGCAGGGTTTTGTCGGGAAAGCCCACGATATTCAGGGCGGTCAGCGGGGTTCCGCCCATGGCGTATACGTCGGAGAGTGCGTTGGCGGCGGCGATCTGACCGAACGTGAACGGATCGTCTACCAGCGGTGGGAAGAAGTCCACCGTCTGTACGATGGCCAGGTCCGGGCGCAGCCGGAATACGCCCGCATCGTCGAGCGTTTCGGTGCCCACGAGCAGGTCGGGGTGAGAGACGGGCGTCAGTCGGCGCAGCACCTGCGTCATCACTTCCACAGGAAGTTTGCCGGCTCAGCCGGCGCAACTGGCGTAATCCGTCAATCGGATTTTCCGGCCCTCCGTCATTCCCGCGTGTCCACGGTGCCGATCGGCTGGGTGGTGGGAGCCCCGCCCGGCACCTCGAACTCCTCCCAGCTCAGTCCTGCGGCATAGCTGGCGGTAGCCGCGTACAAATCGCTCCAGGCCCGGCGAAGGCGGATGCGGGCGGTGGTCAGATCGCCGTCGGCCTTCACATAGTCCCGTTGCGCTTCGTTCACCCGCACAAGCGACGTTTTGCCCGCCGCGTATTGGGCCCTGACGATCCGTCGGTTCTCCGCGGCCGCGTCAATGACCAGGCGCTGGAGCCGCACCTCTTCCTGCGCGCTGACAACGACGATCACGGCTCGCCGAACATCCGAGGCCACGCTCAGCCGGGCGCGCTCCAGCCGGGCCTGGGCTTCGCGCAGCTCCTCGCGCACGCGACGCAGTTGCGACGTGCGATACCCACCGGTGAACAGTTGCCAGTTCACCTCTACGCCGATGGCCGATGCCTGGTCTTCCTCGCTGTAGGCCAGGTTCCCCTGGTTCTCGAGTCCGTATGATCCGCTCAGGGTCACCGACGGGCTGAACTGCCCCATTACGGCCCGAACGCTCTCCTCCGCGGCCCGCACAAGGTGCGTGCGCTGCGCCAGGTCCGGGCGGTACTGATAGGCGATTTCGAGCCACACGGCCTCGTCCGGAGGCGTCATCGCCCGACCGGTTTCGTCCACCAGCGGCGGCAGGGTGACCGACGGATCCAGCCGGGCCTCCGGCAACCCCATGAGCTCGGCCAGAACGACCCGAGCCGTGTCCAGGGCTCCCTGCGCCAACACCACGCCGGCCTGGGCGGCCCCGACCCGCACCTGAAAGTTCAGCACGTCCGCTTCCGTGCCCTTGCCGCTGTCCTTCCGTTTCTGCGCAACCCCCAGCAGCTCGCGGCTGAACACCTCGTCCGCCTGCGCAATGCGGTATTGTTCGCGAAACTGGAGAATCTGGAGGAACGCGGTATCCACGGCTTGAATCAGAAGGCGCTCGACGTCGGCCATGCCCATGGCGGTCGCACGATAGGTGTATTTCGCGGCCATCAGCCGGGCTTCTCGTGCGAAGCCGTCAAACAGCGACCAGGCGGCCACCAGCGACGACGAGTGCTGGCTGAACGCGTTCGAATTGGCGCCTCCGAGCGTCTGCGGCGGCGCCAGCAACTGCTGACTGAGCACCCCGAAGACCCCGGGCACGGTGAACAGTTGATCGGTCGAGATCAGATCGGTGAACACTCCGGTGGGCAGCCGGATGAGCGGGCTGCGACTCTCGGGAACCAGAAAACTGCGGGACGAGCTGTGCACGGCGGAAAGGTTCGGAAAGTAGGCGGCCCGCGCCTCGCCGATCCGGGCCAGCGCTCCTTCCAGACGGGCCTGCGCGGCGTGCATGTCCGGGTTCGACAGCAAAGCGATCCGCCGCGCCTCCCAGATGGTCAGCCGTTCCGGCACGATCAGCACCGGCGGCGCCGCCGCCTCGGTGGGGTCCGGTCGCGGCATCAGCCGACGGACGTCCTCCTCCGGCAGCCGCTCCATAGCCAGGGAATGCCGCTGCAGCATCGAGCGAACGCTTTCGTGCGGAGGCCGGCAGCCGGCACCGAGCCACAGCGCCGTCAGCACGAGCGCGCCGGCAAGGAAAGCCCTGGGATGGTCCATGTCCAGTCGCCTCACCGAATTCATTGCCTCCATCCCGGGCGTGCCCAGCGACCGCTCCGGGACAGCCGCCGGTATTCTACAGGGTTTCCGAATCCAGGGACACGCCGTGGACGGGCTCCACGGCCTCCGGCGCGGGGTACGGCCCGCCGCGGCGCAGCCAGCGAACCACCCGCCTGGCGTCATTCATCACCAGATACAGTGTCGGCACGACGACCAGCGTCAGCACCGTCGCCGCCGCCAGCCCGAAGGAAAGGGAAATGGCCATCGGTATCAACGTCTGGGCCTGCGTGCTGCGTTCGGCCATGAGCGGCGCCAGGCCGGCGATCGTGGTCAGGGTGGTCAGGATCACGGCGCGAAAGCGCCTCTCTCCGGCGGTCCGCACCGCCTCAAGTACGGGCCGGCCCTCCCGGCATTCGTTGTTGATATGGTCGATCAGCACGATGGCGTCGTTCACCACCACGCCGGCCAGGGCCACCACTCCGAACAGGGAGAACATCGTGATCTGATACCCCATGACCCAGTGACCGACGGCCGCGCCGATGAACCCCATCGGAACCGTGGTCATGATGATCAGCGGCTGCACGTACGAGCGAAGCATTCCGCCCAAGACGGCATAGATGGCGACCAAAGCGAACAGGAACCCCACCATCAGGCTGTGGATCGATTCCCACATCAGGGCGTGCTGGCCCTCGGCCGAGCTTCGGATGTTGAAATCCCTCTCCAGTTGCGGCAGGAAGCCGGATTGCAACGTGCGAATGATCTCCTCCGCATTGGTGATCTGCGTATCCACGTTGGCCAGCACGCGCGTCCGACGCACTCCGGCCTGATGCGAGATCATGGCATAGCCGCGCACCACCTGGATGTCGGCCACTTCGCGGAACGGGACCTCGTCCCGCATGGGCGTGCGAATCCGCATCCGCTCGATGTCATTGATGCTGGCCCGCTCCGCATCCGGGTATCGGACCCGCACCGTCACCTCGTCGCGCCCCCGCTGAATGCGCAGGGCCTCGCCGCCGAAGAAGCCGGCCCGCACCTGGCGGGCGAGGTCTTCGAGGGTCAGACCCAGCGAGCGGGCGGCCGGCTTCAACTGGATGTGCAGCTCTCGTTTGCCCCGGTTCAGCGTGTCGTCGATGTCGTAGACCCCGTCAAACTGCCGGAGACGATCCTTGAGCACCTCCGCCGCCGCATCCAGTTGGTCCAGATCCTCGCCGAACAGCCGGATTTCCAGCGGCTTCTCCTGCGGCCCTTCCGTGACCTGGTCGAGCGTGATCACCGCCCCCGGAATGTCGCCGATCTGTCGTCGCCAGCGATCCACGATCCGATCGCAGGTCAAACGGCGCTGCTCGGCCGGCATGAGCTCAATCGCGACCTCGCCCAGATGGCTGCCGTATTCGGCGACGTAGCCCTGCTGAATGCCCAGCATGGAGAACGTGTTGCGCAGCAGATTTCCCGAGCCGGCGTGCCGCAGGGCCGGATCGTCATTCAAACGGGCCGCCGCCTGTTCCACCTGTTCGAGAGCGGCCAGCGTGGTCTCCGCGGGCGTGCCCTCCGGAAAGCGGACCCGCGTCCGCAGCATGTTGCCGTCAATCTCCGGCAGGAGCACGATGGGCATCCGTCCGCCCAGCGACAAGCCGGCCAGCATGATTATCGCCGCCAGACACAGACTCGTGGTGACCGCCCGGTGCTCCAAGGCCGTATGGAAGACGGGACGGTACACGTGGCGAAAGAACCATTCCTGCGCGCGATCCACGGCGCCCCGCATGCGTCCGTGCCACGAACGCGGATCGGGCGCGTCGCCGGCATGAACCAGATGCGCCGGCAGAGCGACGAACACTTCGGCCTGCGAAGAGACCAGCGATGCGATCACGGCCACCGGCAGAATCGCGATGAGCTTGCCCATCACGCCGGACACGTACATCAGGGGGGCGAACGCGATCATGGTGGTCGCCGCCGAAGCCACCACGGGCAGAGCCACATCGCTCGTCCCGTCCCGGGCCGCGAGCCGGGCCGGTTCCCCCCGCATCCGCCGGACATCCACCTGTTCGGCAACCACAATCGCGTCGTCCACGATCATGCCGGATACGGTGATCAACCCCATCAGGCTGATCATGTTCAGCGTCTGGCCCATCAGATACAGCGCCAGAAACGCGCCGCCGAACGCCACGGGCAACCCCAGCGCCACGAACAGCGAGATTCGCATGTTCAGAAACAGCGTCAACGCGACGAAGATCAGGATGATCCCCTCCACGCCGTTCCAGAACAGCATCTCGATCCGTTCGTTCACCTGCTGTGAGGCGTCGGCCCAGACGGCCAGCTTCACGGATTCCGACAACTCCCCCTGTTTGGCGGTAACGTACTCGCGGACCAGGCGGGCCAGTTCCGTCACATCCTGCTTTTCCGTTTTGAACACGCTGAGCATGGCCGCGCGGCTTCCGTTGAACCGGCCCAGCCGCGTGCTTTCCGCGAAGCCATCGCTGATGCGGGCCACCTGGTGCAGCCGGACCACCGTTCCGTCGGGTCGGGCGATCAGCACCAGGTCCTCGAAGTCGCGGGCGGTGTACCGCTGGCCGATCGTCCGCAGGGTGATCTCCTCGTCCCGCGTGCGCAGCGTGCCGGCCGGCAGATCGCCCGTGTTGCGGGCGACTTCCGCCATTACCCGCTCGAACGTCAGCCCGTATTGCCGGAGCGCTTCCTCGGAAATCTCGATGATGATCTCGTGGTTTCGCACCCCCCACAGGCTCACCATGGTGATCCGGCGGTTGGCCAGCAGTTCGTCACGCATCTCCCGGGCGACGTGGTCCAGCGTCTGCTCCGACATGTCGCCGTACACGGCGACGTTGATGACCTGCGTCCGGTAAACCTGCTCGCGGATGACGGGCTTCTCCGCCTCCTTGGGGAACGACGTGATCTGTTCTACCCGATCCTTGATCTCGAGCATGACCGGGGTGGGGTCGTCAATGTCGTCCAGAAGCTCGATCCAGACCTGCCCCAGGTTCTCCGTGGCGAATGCCTGGTATGATTTGATGCCGTCGATCCCCTGAATGGCCTGCTCGATCCGGGTGTTGATCGCCCGTTCGACATCCTCCGGCCCCGCGCCCGGGTAGATGACGTCGACCATCACGCGATTCAACGTGAACTCCGGATAGGTCTCTCGCACCATCCGGCTGACGGCGATGTACCCCCCCACCAGCATGCAGACCGTAAGCAGGTTGCCGAATACGGGGTTGTTGACGCCGCTGGTGATCAGGCCGCGCAGAAGCCGCATTTAACGCATCCCGGCAAAGCATTCGCCGGACGCGAGCAGGGCAGGCTGGCTCCTGAGTCCGGCCGAACGGGCAACGGGTGATGCTGAATGAGTCACACCGCCTCGCCGCAGCCGCATGCCGTCCGTCGCCCACGGCAACTGCGACACCACAATCTGCTCGCCCGGCCGCAGCTCACACACCGGCTGACCGGCCGACGCGGCACCGAGTCCGCAATCGCTCGCCGCATAGGAAACCAGGACGCGGTTGTCCACCGTGCGCAGCGCGGTCACCGTTCGCCGCGTCAGAACACCCTCTTCAGGCGACGATGGATCCGTCGGCTGCAGGATCCACACGAACTTCCCGCCCGATCCGTCCCCGGCATCCTGCACCGCCGAGCGGGGCACTACGATGGCGTCTTTGAGGGGCGTCGCCGGGATCTCCACCCGGCAGAACATTCCCAACGAAAGGACCGGGCGAATCTCGCCGCTGTCCAGAGTCACCTCGTCCGTCGCGTCAGTGATCTCAATGACCACCCGGGCCGTCCGCGTCACCTCGTCCAGCCGTTCCAGGCGGGCCACCGTTCCTTTCCAGCGGTATTCGCGGTCGTCAACGGTCCACGAGATGGTTGCCTGCGGAGGCGGAGCCGATTGATCCGTCCCGCTGTCGTGCAGGTAGTTCCACGCCGGCGTCCAGCGCAGATCGCCCGGATCCACCCCGATGGCCAGCTCCATGGCTTCCAGATTGGTCAGACTGGCAATCGCGAAGCCCACCACGACGACCTGCATCTCCGCCGCCGCCACGGATTCCACCCGTGCGTCAAAGGGAGAATAGATTTTTGTCTTCTCCAGCCGGCGCTGAGATTCGGCCAGCTTCGTGCGCTGCATTTCCAGCAGGGCCTCCATCTCGCGGATGCGGTGCGGGTTCTGGGCGAGCTGGTTCTCGTACTGCAGCACCAGTTCCTTCTGCTTCAGGTAGCTGATCTGGGCCACCTCCCGCTCCAACGGGGCGGACACCTCTTCGGCCACCAGGCCCTCTTCCCGATCCCGGTTTCGCTCCGCCAGCGCCAGCAACTCGCGGGCGTTGGCCGCACGCTCCCGCAGGGCGGATTCCTCCTGGCGAAGCTGATCCAGGCTGGCTTCCAGCCGCTTGATCTCCGCCTGTGCGGCATCTACCTCGGCCTGGTACGAACGAGAGTCGATCTCGAAAAGAACCTCGCCCTTGGCGATCCGCTTGCCCACCGCAAGATCCTTGTGCATGTACACCAGGGCCCCGCTGACCTCCGGGACAATCTTCAGCGGACTGCTGGCGCGTACGTTGCCGTGCCCGATCACCGGCGCGTCAAACGTACACAGCTCGACCGTCGCCACCTCGACTTCACGCACCGGCTGTGTCTGAACATGCTGGCTCGGCTCTGGCCGCGTCAGAATCAGATAGACACACGCCGCCGCCGCGGCGCCCAGAACCACAGCGCACAGTGCAACGTTGATTCTTCTCCGCAATCGCTCCATGCCTTCACTATCGTCCGACTGAGACAAGGCTTGCATTCACTCTCGTTCCGCGGGGAATTGCGGCCGGCCATCCGCCGAACCCAACATCGGCACCGCGCCACGCCAGCCCAACCCCACGAGCCGACCCGCCAGGAGACCAAACCTGGGTTGATCTGCCGCAATTGTTTATGCGGACCCACTCACTGTCAATTGCGTCCCTGCCCGGCCGGAGTCCACTTTCATGCGGAATTACATCCACACTTGAACCGGCGGTGCGTTGCTTGATCATTGCGGAAACGCGGGGGACTCCACGCCCAAACGCAATCATCGGCCGGCTCAGCGGACCGCCAGCGGCTGACCATTGGCGCCGCGGATGCCCGGCTGCACTGCGGCCGGCGGCAGATCGACTGCCGACCGAGGGGTGGCGACGGGAATGCCGCGGAATACGGGATTCCCCGGCTCGTAGCCGCGCGGAGACGCGCCAGGGACATCGCGGGGAGGCCTGGAACCGCAATCCGCGCAGTCGGAGCCATAGTCGCACACGGCGAACTCGCTGCCCGGTCCCCCGTCGTCGCATTGGCCGTCATAGGCAAACGCACAGTAATTCATGCACAATCCCGGAACAGACGGAGCGTCCAGAGCGTGAATTGTCGCGACGGATTGATACGCCCGGTCCCGGCCGTCGAGCAGGTGGGTATCCAGCCGAAGCGCGTACTCGCCCGGTTCCCACTGGAACCCCTCCGCCTGCACGTAATGGAACGTGCCGTGTACGAACCATTGGTCGTACGGCTGCGGCGCGCTGCTGAGTCCGGAGGGCCCGGTCAGCATGACCGACCGGACAAACACCGGCGCGTCAAAGGACCAGACGAACACCAGGTACACCGGCGGCGGCTCGCCGGCCGTCGCGTCGGCGAACTGGTATGCCTCCAGCATCCGACCGGTGGGATCGGCGCCTGGCGGCAGCCCGCTGCCGCTGCCAGGCGGCTGTCGTACGTCGGCCGGCTCGATGGAAAAAGCGGCGAAGGCCGTTTCCTCGAACGTCTGGTATGCCATCCAGCCGAATCCGTTGTGCCCCCATTGCTGCGACCAGCTATTCATGATCCGCCAGGCCCCAAGGGCGTCGTCATACCCCACCAGGGCCATGGTGTGGGTGGCGTGCTCGCTGCCGTTCTGCATATATCGCCGGCTGCCGACGTACACGTCGTCGCAACGGGTGTATGACGGGAAGTCGTCGTACAGCGCGGCGCCGAAAACCACGATCCGCCCCGCCGCCAGCTCCGCTTTGACGGCATTGCGGTTGGTATGCACCACCCGATTGAAGCTGCCGATCCGGAAGTTCCCGGCGTCTGCGACCGGCAGGTTCTCCAGGCAGCTTGTGGGGGAATAGCCCGCCGTCTGCATACTGGAGCATCCCTGCTCGATCAGCAGATTCAACGCCGACGAAATCCGCGTGCCGCTGCCGCAAACGATCCTATCGGCCTCCAGCGATTTGCCATACAAAAACCCCGGGCTGGCCTGGTGGGCCGGGTCGGTCACGTCCCATCCGTACTGTCGACCGGCGGTGTACGTGGCCCCGGCGTACGCAACCGCCCAGGCCGTACAGGAGGCCAGGCGGCCCTGGTCTCCCGCGGGCGGCATGAAATCCGTCAGATCGACGGATTCCGGCAGGATAACGTCCGGATTGGCCGCGAACGGGTTGATGGCCAAAGGCATTCGCGCCAACTCCTCGGGCGAAAGCCACACAGCGCCGAAGGCCACGCCCGCCGGCCGGACACCCCCACACTCATCCTCGCCGCCCTCCACGTTCCCGCCGCCGCCACCACCGCCGCCGCCACCGCCGCCCGTCGACGTGGCGCATCCGCCACACAGGGTCAGCATCAGTGCCGCCGCCCACCATGGCATCTGTAGAGCCCGCGTTCTCATCGTCATTCCTCTGAGGGGCTGGCGGCGCGCCATCCAGAACCCCGGTTTCCACGAAAACGAGCCGATCCGTGCCCGGCGGCAGGCCTCCCCTGCTCCTGAAGCGTAACGCGACTGCTGGCGCTTTGTCACGCGGTGCGTCGGGCCTGGGCCAGACGGTTACGGGAGACCGGCGGTTTGCGTTCCGGCCGGAGCCGGAGATGGCTTTGGTGCCGGCGAAAAGGCTTCGTTGGGGAGACGCGGACGTCGTCGTTTGGGCCGGACAGAATGATTCACCGCAGAAGCCTCTTCTTCCGAGATGGTTATTTCGTGACGGATCACTGTGACTTCGGTCCGAAAGCCTTCTGCCGCGTGTGAACCAATTCGATGCGCAAGACGGACCTGCCGGGTGCGGATCTGGAACCGCGGGTCGGGGCGAACGGACTTCCCATTTCCGTGGTTCCGGGCCTTGGCGTTTATCAATCAAACACCCCGTGCACAAACCATTGCCCCGACAACCGATCGCGGAACAGCCAGAACCCGCCGCCGGCCGTGCTGTCCACGTGATAGTAATCACGCCGCACGTGCTGACCGCGCCACCAACCGGTCTCGATCCGTTCCGGCCCCACGGCCTGTGCCACCTCGTGTCGCTGACCTTGCCACACGAACTGCACCGGCGGCCCTTCCGGCACGACGGCCACCGCCGCCACCGGCGCCGGTTGCCGCAACAACCGCACCGGCCGCACCGGCGGACGGCTCAACTCCCCATCCGCCCCTCCGCTCTGCGCCGCCGACCGGACCTCAATCTCTTCTTCCCCCCATCCTTCCATCCCTTCGCGTCTTCGTTCCTTCGTTCCTTCGCGCCTCCGCGCCTCATTCCTGTGTTTTTGCGTTTTTGCGTTTTCGCGTTTTCCCCACCGGTATCCCTTCTCCGGCTGATGATCGCTCACCAGCTCCGCGTGTCGTACGACGTCCGGCCCCAGCCGCACGACCAGCCGGTCCACCAGTTCTGCCAGGCCTTCCGTATCCCGCCGGCCGGTGTCGAAAAATTCATCCTGCCATTCCGTCAGCGGCTCGATCCGGCGTGCCCACACCGCCATCCCCTGCACCGCCGACGGCAGCCGCAGCGATTCCAGCCGCACCCGTCCCAGCGAGCGTAAGCGCCGTGGTGATCGCGTGGCCGTCGATGCCTGCACGTTCACCGTGCGCGGCTCGCCCGTCCGGTCATACAATGTGACGCACACCTGCCGCACGCCCGCGCCGCGTTTCGCAAGCTCCGCGCAGAATGGTTCCAGCAGCCGCTGGAACGCCTCAAGCAGCACGTCCAGCCGCGTCGTGGCACACCCGAACCGCAGCGAGCACGTCACCGCCGGCACGGGTCGGAACGGCGTCAGCACCTCCGGCACCGCACCCAGTGCCTCATCCAGCCGGCGCAGCAATCCGTCCCCAAACCGCGCCGCCACCGACGCCCGCGGCAGGTGCAGCAGCGCCTCCACTGTCTCCACTCCCACCCCGCGCAGCGCGGCCGCCACCGATGCGTCGACTCGCAGCGACCAGACCGGCAACGGCGCGATGGCCGCCGCCACCCGGCCGGGCTTCACGATGATCTTTTCCTCGTGATGCGCATGCGCCAGCGCCCAAGCCGCACCGGCCGTGTCGGCCAAAGCCGCCCGCGCTGTAACACCCTGCTCGCGCAGACCGCTGACCGCCCGCCGCACCAGATTCGGCTCACCCTGGAAGAGCCGCTCGCACCCCGTCACGTCCAGCAGCAGGGTCGTTTCGTCTTCGATATGCACGATGGGCGACAGACACGACGCCCAGTCGGCCAGCTTCTCCAACGCCCGACGATCCGCGCCCGGATCGTGACTTGCCGTCCGCAGGTTCGGCGCCAGTGCCCGCGACTCCGCCAACGTCATCCCCCGCCGCACGCCGAGCCCGCCGGCCTCCCGATTGGCCTGTACCACCACCGTGGCCCCGTTCCGTACCTCCACGACGACCAGCGGCTCAGGCCCCGGCCCGCTTTCGTCCGGCGCCAGCCGCTCCACCTTCAGCCACGGCATGTACAGGCATAAAACCCGCTTCATCATCCAACCCCACCACGAACGGCTCCGCCGGAATCCCCTCTCGAACCTTCAATACCGTCACCCGTACGAGCCGGGGGTGGGGGACGCGGGTCGAGACGGGAATGTCTGCCTTCCCTCGCTTTGCGGCTTCGTCGCTTCGCCGCTCTCCATTCAACGCCACGGCCACCGCCACAAACGTTCGCTCCCGGCCGGCCAGCGGCGTCACCACCAGCCCGACCCCGCCGCCCGCCTCCGCCGCAAGCTGTAACCGCCGCGAATGCACCCGCCCCAGCCGTTCTAAGCGAGCTACCACCGCCGCAACAGCCGGGCAGCGCAGAGACTGTTCCGCCGCCCAGACCGCATCCAACACCCGCCCGGGCCGCACGACCAGCACCCGCTGAGGATTCAGCCCGAACCTCACCGCGGCCGGCGGATAAAAATCACCGGCCGGGTCTATTACCACGATGGGCCGGGCCGATTCCGCCTCCACGCCGCCACGACCGATCCATCCCGGGCCGGCCACGTCGTCGCCGCGAGCCGCCCGTCCCGCGACGGCCAAAGCCAGCGACATCGCTCCGAGACCCGGTTCTCCACCGAGAATCTGGCTGACCGCCCCCCGCGGCAGCCCGCCCCACGGCAGCTCCGCATCGAGCGACCCGAGGCCGGTGGGGATGCCCGAAGCGGAGGCCGGAAGATACGAAGGCTCAAAGGCGCGCAGGGATGAAACGCGTGGATTGGCGGCTGCAATCAATCCGTCGCTCCCTTGATCCCTCCGTCCGTCCGCGCCCCCGTGCCTTCGGTATTCCGCAATCATTCTGCGGAGCCTTTCCACCACCTCCCGGGCCCCCACGACGTTGGTCTGCTCCGCATCCATAAAAAACCTCCCCAAGCGGCTTTTGGCCGCAACCGGACACCGGTCACACGCGCGCAACCTCCCCCCGCCTGCCACGTCAACGCCGAAAAACAGGCGTGCCCATCGCCCACAAGCCCCGGCGCGGGGGGCTCCTTTCGACCCCCGGCCCAATGCCTAACATATCCCAAACTTACCGGGCAGTCAAGCGTATCGGAAGGGGAATGAAACGCAGATCATGAGATGTGAAAAACGAAAAACCCCGGAGAAATCGGCGGAAACCGTTTTTCCCTCGTGACGCGAATGGCTCGCCGAGCGTCAACACCCACAAAACGGCGGG
>MTKY01051004.1_pt1 | contig 21759 bp, 12 predicted proteins | sample 1042731 | NCBI WGS metagenome assembly MTKY01 (sample SAMN06212206, study PRJNA360538) | anaerobic digester metagenome | biome: Wastewater treatment plant; material: sludge; isolation source: anaerobic digester fed with sludge from wastewater treatment plant | place: Denmark: WWTP Soeholt ... | reverse complement strand
GCCGGAGACGTAGAGCACCGGGCCGTGGAGTTCGATCGCGTGCTCGGCGGCGGCACTACTCGGGCAGGGGCCGTCGTGCGCGGTCGGCCGTCGCCGACCTCGGCCACCGTCCCCCACGCCTGGCACTCGCCGCACCGGCCCACCCACTTGAGCGTGCTCCACCCGCACTCTGAGCACCGGTATGCCGTGCCCCGCTCGCGGGCGCGCACCGCGTTGTTCGTTGCCATGACCTTGACCGTAGGGGCCGGCACTGACACCGGTCGGGGCCTGCGTCGAAAACGTGCGCGGGTGTGAGGGTTTCGGGCCGATCCGGTCGGCGTGGGCCGGAAGTCATCGGTGGGTGTGAGGAATTCGGGTGGATCGGGCCTGGTCGCCGACGAAGTTGTCGGCGGGTGTGAGAGTTTCGGGCGGGTCGGGCCTCGCGGGGCGCGAAACCATCGGCGGGTGTGAGGAATTCGGGACAGCGCGGGCAATTCGGCCAGGTGTTCGTTGCGCGTTCGGCGAACGACCCTTGCGCCACGCCCGCTGCCGACCTGCACTTAGAACATGAGACTGCTTCTTCTTGGCGGCACCGCCTGGTTGGGCGGCCAGATCGCCGGCATCGCCGTCGAACGCGGGCACTCCGTCACCGCGCTCGCCCGCGGCACCTCGGGCTCCGTCCCGCCCGGTGTCCACCTCGTCGTCGCCGACCGCGACACCCCCGACACCCGCGACACCCCCGACACCCGCGACAGCCCCGACACCCCCGATGCGTATGCCGCCGTCCCCGGCGAGTGGGACGCGGTCCTCGACGTGACCCGCCACCCGGGCCACGTCCGCGGAGCCGCTTCCGCGCTCAATGAGCGGGCGGCATACTTCGCGCTCGTCTCCTCGGCGAGTGTGTATGCCGCGAACGACACCCCCGGCGGGACCACCACCGACCCGCTCCTGCCGCCCATCGACACCGACCTGATGCAGGGCCCGGAGGTCTATGGCGAGGCGAAGGTGGCCTGTGAGCAGGCCGCGCTGGCGGGGTTCGGCGCCGACCGCACGCTCATCGCGCGCGCCGGGCTGATCGGCGGCCCGGGCGACGAGTCGAGCCGAAGCGGCTACTGGCCGTGGCGGTTTGCCCACCCCGGCACACCTGATGGCGCAGTCGTCGTCCCCGACGTCCCAGGCCTCGCCACCCAGGTCATCGACGTTCGCGACCTGGCTGGGTGGTTGGTCGACTGCTGCGAGCGGCGCACCGCAGGCATCGTCGATGCGGTGGGCGAGATGATGTCGCTTCCCGAGCACCTCGCCGTTGCCAGGGCCGTGGCGGGCCATCAGGGCCCGGTCTTGCGGGCCGACCCGGATTGGCTTGTCGCGCAAGGAATTCAGCACTGGTCTGGGGAGCGTTCCCTGCCGATGTGGTTGCCGCTGCCGGAGTATGCCGGGTTCATGGCTCGCGCCGAAGCACCCGCTCGCGCCGTGGGCCTGCACCCGCGGCCCCTCGCGCAGACCCTCGCCGACGCGTTGGCCTGGGAGGAGTCCCGAGGAGCCGTCACCGATCGGGCCAGCGGCCTCTCCGATGACGACGCGCGCGATCTGGCCGAGCGACTCAGAAGCGACGCCACCACAGGTTGAGGGCGTAGTCCACCCCGGTCCGGTCGGGGTCCTCCGCGAGGATCCGACCGGCATACGTCGGCGCGAACTCCAGCCGCACGACGGCCTCGAAGTCCGCCCGTGAGGTCATCTCCCACGCCACCTCGAGTCGTTCCTGCACCCACCCTTGCCGACGCCAGAACCGTTCCACCGCAGCGGGATCGTAGTCAGGCAGCGATCCCCGGAACCACGCCCCGAACGTCGATCGGGACGCGTCGACATCAATAACAAAGCCGATCCCGCCGGGCCGCATGATCCGGGTCAGCTCCACTAACCCGGGCTCACAACCTGGCCCGAAGAAGTAGGCCAACCGCGCGATCGCAACGTCGACGGACCCGTCCACCAAACCCGTGGCCTGCGCCGAAGCCAACCGCACTGACACGTTCTCAAGCCCAGCCGTGCGCTCCTGAGCCAGCGCCATGAGGGGCGCGTGCGGCTCGACGCCGATGACCGAAGTCGCGGTCTGGGCGTAGTGCGGCAAGTGGAACCCGGTCCCGCACCCGATGTCCAGCACCGTCGCCCCCGACCAGTCGGTGCGCCCGGCGAGCGCAAGCATGCTCGCGCACACCAGCCCCGCGCGGTCGGTGGCTCGGTTTTCGATCTCGTAAACCTCCGGTGCGCCCCAGATGTTCGGGCTGCGGATCGCCCCGTCGGCGTCGATCGTCTTGCTCTTGGCCGCCACCGGCTTGCGTCGCGTCTGGCGGCGGGCCTGGGCGAGCAAGGTGGCCGGGTGGACGAGCAGGGGAAGCATCGCCCGCCCGGCTCCGCGGTGGGCCGCGTTGACGCTGCGCAGGTATGCCGTGCACCTCACCACGAGTTGGTCATAGGCCGCCTCACCCATGAGCTCGACAAGCTCGTCGCGGTTGTTGCGGAAGACCGGCTCCAGGCCGATGTGGGCGTCGGGACTGCCCGAGCAGTACCAATCGAGGTCGTGTCCGCCCGGGCCCCACCCGCGCCGGTCGAACTCGGTGATGGTGATCTCCAGATAGTCGGTGCCGTCGGGCAGCTCGACCGTCCGATAGGACCGTCGGATCGGCAACTGCCAACACACCTCGGGCTTGACCTCGTGCGGCTTGACGCCGTCGAGGACCGCCCGTTGGTGCAGGGCACACCCGGCTCCGGCCGGGAAGCCCGGCCGGTTGAGGAAGATGCAGGCACCGTCGACGACCTTGGTCTTGCGGGCCGTCTCCTCCCGCTGCGTCCAGTTGCCTCGGGACATCGACCCACCGGCATACGCGACGTCGCGGAACTGCCACTCGTCGGGCCCGAGGGTCGCGGCGGCATCCCGGACGCGCTCGTAGTCGGCCTTCTCGGTGAAGTGTGCCCCCAACGTGCAACAACCGTCGTCGGGACGGTCAGCGTAGAGGCCGCGGCAGGCCGTGCCATAGACGCAGGTCCACCGCGAGGTCAGCCAGGTGAGGTCACACCGGAAGCGCTGGCGGGGGTTGTCCGGATCGGTGAACTCGACCCAGGTGCGAGCCAGGTCCAGTGGAGCTTCAGGCACGGCGTAACTCTAATCGCGCCGCGCGGCTGCCTCGTTCGTCGTGTCGGCGGCGACCCCGACTTGCGAGGAGGCAAACCCGAGCCGCCCGACCCCTCAGCGTCCTCCGACCGCTGCGTGGACCGCTGGTGTCCGCGCGGGTGGTCAGGCGGTCACAATGAGGGCATGCACATCCGGGTCACGCTGTCGACCGCCTCGGTCTATCCCGGCACCTGTGCGACTGCCTTCGAGCTGGCCTCCCGGCTCGGCTACGACGGCATCGAGGTCATGGTCTGGACCGACGTCGTGTCCCAAGAGGCCGGCGCGTTGCGGGCGTTGTCCAAGCACTACGGCATACCGGTCCTCTCGGTCCACGCGCCCACCCTGCTCATCACGCAACGGGTCTGGGGGCCGGACCCCTGGACCAAGATCGACCGCTCCATCGAGATGGCCCATGACCTGGATGCGCCGACAGTCGTCCTGCACCCGCCGTTCCGTTGGCAGAAGGACTACGCGGCCGAGTTCGTTGACGGGGTGGCCGAGCGGGAAGCCGAGTCGGGGATCCGGCTCGCGGTGGAGAACATGTTCCCCTGGCGGGCTCGTGGGCGGGACCTGCAGGCCTACCTGCCGCACTGGGATCCGGTGCCGATGACCTACGACCACGTGACGCTCGACCTGTCCCACACGGCGACGGCCGGTTCTGATGCGCTCGCCATGGCTGCCGACCTTGGTGAGCGGTTGGTCCACGTCCACCTGGCTGACGGGTCCGGGTCGGTCCGCGACGAACACCTGGTCCCCGGACGCGGGGGCCAGCCCTGCGCGGAGTTCCTCCAGCTATTGCCCAGTGCCGGGTTCGCGGGCGATGTCGTCGTCGAGGTCGGCACCCGCAAGCACACCGAGGTCCAGCGCACCGAGGACCTGCGCGAGTCGCTCGACTTCGCCCGAGCGCACCTGGGGGACTAGCGGATTCGCGGGGTCAGCTCCACTCGATCTTCTGGTCGCGCCGCCACCGGTCCACCAAGGACGGCCACCCGGTCTCGGTTAACTCCTCGCCCCGGTTCCACAACCCGAGATAGAGCCCGGTCGCGGTCCCCTCCCACACGACATCCGGTATGCCGTGCGCCTCCTCCTGCCCCCGGGTGCCGGTCGTCGTCACCACGGGTTCGGCGGACAGCCGCAGCGTCCAGGCCCGGTCGATGTCGGTGGCCAGCACCAGCAAGGTCAGCGGGTCCTCGCCGGCCTCGGTCCGCAGCTGTCCGCTCTTGCGTGGCACGAATCCCATGAGCAGCTCGTCGATGCCGTCGGCGGAGAGCTCCGGCGAGAGCCAGGTCTGTGCAGCACTCGGCAGCCGACCCAGCCGGGCTGCCATCGCGTCGACCGCGTGAATCGTCGTCTCGTGACACTGCCGCCGCGCCCAGGCCTCCCGCGGGCGCGGCGCATCCTTGAGGAAGAAGAACGCCTGCAGGTCCTCCGGCGAGCTGGCCAGCACGTGCAGCAGGTGGGCCATCCCGTCGTCGAACCAGTCCAGCACGTCACCGCTGGCCTGTCCCTCGGCCCGCACCGACTCTTCGGTCGGCCACTGCTCCCGTGGGGTGCCGTGCAGGATGGCCACGGCCCAGCGGTGGGCCAGGCCGACGTGCAGCACCAGGTCGCGGACTGTCCAGCCGGGGCACGGTGGGACGGGGGCATCGAGGCCCGCGCTGACCGCGTTGGCGCGGATCACCGCCGCTGCGTTGCCGATTCCCTCACCGTGCTGGGCAAAACTGACGCTCGTGGGCATGCCACCAGCCTAGGTGCGACCCCCATGCAGGGGAGGCGTATGCCGCCCGCACGGCATACGTCCCGGGTTGGCGGAAGAGACGGTCGTGCCTGGCCGACCGGCGGCAATAGAGTGGGCGGGTGGACGCCAGGGACCTCTTGCGTGGCTCGCTCTTGCAGCTGGCCAAGATGAATCGGGTGCGCGACGTTGTCGAGAAGGCCCCGGTCAGTCGATCCGTCGTGCGGCGCTTCGTCGCCGGCGCCACCGTGGCTGACGCCGTTCGAGCCACGGGTCAGCTCGCGACGGTCGGCCGGGCCAGCACCATCGACTACCTCGGTGAGGACACCACGCACCTGGACCAGGCACGGCATACCAGGGACACCTATCTCACCCTGCTGCGCGACCTGTCCGCGCGGGGTCTGACCCATGGCGCGAAGGCCGAGGTGTCGGTCAAGCTCACCGCGCTGGGGCTGCATCTCCCCGACGGCCCGGCGGTGGCTCTGGAGCATGCGCGGGAGATCGCCCAGGCGGCACTCAACGCCGGGACGACGATGACCGTCGACATGGAGGACCACACGACGACCGACTCGACGCTGGCCATTGTGGGGGAGCTGCGCCAGGACTTCCCGTCAGTCGGGGCGGTCCTGCAGGCCTACCTGCGCCGCACCGAAGGGGATTGTCGCGATCTGGCGCACGCAGGATCCCGGATCCGGTTGTGCAAGGGGGCCTACCAGGAGCCGGAGTCGGTGGCTTTCCAGGACGGCGCCGAGGTCGACAAGTCGTATGTCCGGTGTCTCAAGATCCTCATGGCGGGTGAGGGTTATCCGATGGTGGCTAGCCACGATCCCCGGATCGTCGAGATCGCCGCAGCTCTGGCGGGGCGGGCAGGCCGCGAGCCGAAGACCTTCGAATACCAGATGCTCTATGGGGTCCGGCCCGACGAACAGCAACGGATCGCCGATCGCGGCGACCAGATGCGGGTTTATATCCCGTTCGGCGAGGAGTGGTACGGCTACCTCATGCGCCGGATGGCCGAGCGCCCGGCCAACGTCGGGTTTTTCCTCCGCGGGCTCGCCACCAAAGGCTGAGCAGTATGCCGTTCGCTCAGCTCCGCCTTTCACCCCGCCGATCGCGGCTGCCCCTCTTCAAGCGCCGAGATTGACCTTGTGACCGCCTGGCCCGGCGTGTCCTGCACCTAAGGTCAATCTCGGCGGGCTCGGTAGGCTGCCTCCGCAGACCGGATCATCGGGCCCACAGATGGGCCCGCGGGGCCGACAGCGATGGGCAAGCTGCGACGGGCAAGCTGAACGGGAAGAGGCACACAGCATGGGAACCACGGCGATCTTCGGCGCTGGCGTGATGGGCGAGACCCTCCTGTCGGGCCTGCTTCGCTCGGGCCGGCCGGCGGCCGACATCGTCATCACCGAGAAGCGGGCCGACCACGCGGCGACGCTGCGCGAGCGCTACGGCGTGCGGGTCCTGGGCAACGCCGAGGCCGCCCAGATCGCCGATGTCCTCGTCCTGGTCGTTAAGCCCCAGGACATGGACGGCCTGCTCAGCGAGATCCGAGACCACATCGCACCCGGCAACCTCGTCGTCTCGCTCGCAGCAGGTATCCCCACGGCATACCTGGAAAGCCGCCTGCCCGAAGGCTCCTCGGTCGTGCGGGTCATGCCCAACACCCCCGCGCTGGTCGACCAGGGGATGGCCGCGGTCAGCCCGGGACGCAACTGCACGCAGGCCCACCTCGCCGAGGCCGAGAGCCTGCTCGCCTCGTGCGGCAAGGTCGTCCAGGTCGCCGAGAAGCACCAGGACGCCGTTACCGCCATCTCCGGGAGCGGACCGGCATACATCTTCTATGTCGTCGAGTCGATGATCGAGGCGGGCGTGCTGCTCGGTCTGCCGCGGGCCACCTCGACCGAGCTCGTCGTGCAGACTCTCTACGGCGCCGCGACGATGCTCCGCGAGACCGGCGAACACCCCACAGTCCTGCGCGAGCGGGTCTCCAGCCCGGGCGGCACGACCATCGCCGCGATCCGCCAGCTGGAGGACCACAAGGTGCGCGCGGCGTTCATGACCGCCATGGAGGCGGCCGCGGCCCGCTCGGCGGAGCTCGCCGCGGGCCTCGGGTGAGCAGCCGGACCGAGATCGTCCGGCTTGCTCCCGACGACTGGGAGGCCCACCGCGACCTGCGGTTGGAGGCGCTGACCACCGATCCGGAGGCGTTCGGCGCGACCTATGCCCAAAACGCGGCATACGACGAAGCGACCTGGCGCGCGCGGCTGGCGGCGGTGACCTACTGGCAGGCGCGCGAATCCGGTATGCCGCTCGGCATGGTCGGCCTATGGGACCCGACGACCGATCCCGATGACCTCGCCGGCGACGAGGAGGCCGAGGTGATCCCGTTCATCATCGCCATGTTCGTCCGCCCGTCGGCGCGCGGGCGCGGGATCGGCGCCGCGCTGGTTGAGGCCGCGGTCAGCGAAGCCGCAGCGAGGGGTCACCGGCGGGTGCTCCTCGACGTGCGGGAGGCCAACGGGACGGCTCGCGCGCTCTACCGGCGGATGGGGTTCATCGAGACCGACGAGCGGGCGCCCGACCCGGGCCATGGCGGGTGCGAGCTGAGCATGGTGCGCCAGCTCTGAGCCACGACCCGGCAAGCGGCGGTGCACGCAGCGGTGCACGCCGCGTTGCACGCCGCCCCGGCCCATGACCGTGGGACAGCGCCCCGATGCCGTTGCGCCCGTGACAGGGTGGGTGCATGAGTGAGAGCACCAGTCCCATCACCGTTCGCCGGTTGGCCGACTCCAACTGGGCGCAGTTCCGCCAGGTCCGCCTGGACGCGTTGCACGAGTCGCCCGAGGCGTTCTCGGCCACCCGCGCCGATGAGGAGGCGCTCAGCGAGGCGGCCTGGCTCGAGCGGGTTCGCCGCTCGCCCCGCTTCCTGGCCGAACGCGATGGCGCAGTCCTGGGGACGGCCAGCGTGGGCCGCCATCGGACCCAGGGGGATGGTTCTGAGGAGGCACTTCTCGAGGACCTGACGCAGGTGGGATTGTCCGAGTCCGCCAACATCGCCGAGATCTACGGCCTCTGGGTGACCCCCGCAGCCCGGGGCACAGGGGTGGCCACCGCCCTCGTCGATGCGGCCTGCCAGCAGGCTCGGGACGACGGCCGCTCGCACATCGTCTACTGGGTGAGCACGTCCAACGGTCGGGCCGTCGCCTTCGCGTCCGGACTGGGCTTCCGGCCCTCTGACTCGCGTCGACCGATGCGTGGCGTCGGCCACGTCGACGAGGAGGAGATCGCGATGATCCTTCCGCTTGGCCTGGACCGTGGGTGGTCCGGGGCCGGGTCTGGCGGCGCCTGATCGCCCGCTGGGCGGAACGGCATACGGGATCCCCTTCCGCTGCGCGGCACCTCGGCGGGGTGGTCGCCACGACATTCCCGGTATGCCGTCGTGAGCCTTCCGACGCACGCGTCCGCAGCGCCGCCGACAAGGGGTAACGTCGGCATATGCCCAGCCAGGCACGGGTCGTCTGGGACCCGGACTTTACGAAGTACAACTTCGGACCCGCGCACCCCATGCAGCCGGTCCGCCTGGCCCTGACCGCTCGGCTCTGTGAGGAGTTCGGGCTCTTCGCAGCCGATGACGTCGAGGTGTTATCCCCGGACGTGGTCGACGATGCGTGGCTGCATACCGTCCACGAGCCCTACTTCGTCGAGGCGGTCAAGACCGCGTCGCTCAACCCCGAGCACACCAGCGAGCATCTGGGCATCGGCACCGACGATGTCCCCGCCTTTCTCGGCATGCACGAGGCCAGCGCCCGGATCGTCGAAGGCACCCGCGCCCTGTGCGAAGCGGTGTGGACCGGCCAGACGACCCACGGCGTCAACTTCTGCGGCGGACTGCACCACGCGATGGCCGCAAACGCCTCGGGCTTCTGCGTCTACAACGACATCGCCGTGGGCATCCAGTGGCTGCTGGACCACGGCGCCGATCGCGTCGCCTATGTCGACGTCGATGTCCACCACGGCGACGGCGTCGAGTCGATCTTCTGGGACGACCCGCGGGTGCTGACGGTGTCGATCCACGAGACGGGCCGAGCGCTGTTCCCAGGCACGGGGTGGGCTACGGACATCGGCGGGGGAGCGGCCCTGGGCCATGCGGTCAACGTGTCGCTGCCGCCGGGGTTGTCCGACTCGGGGTGGTTGCGGGCGCTGCACTCCGTGGCGATGCCGGTCGTGCGGGCTTTCCGACCCCAAGTGCTCGTCACCCAGCACGGCGCCGACACGCACTACCAAGACCCGCTGGCCCACTTCGCACTCTCGGTCGACGCCCAGCGCGACGCGATGATCGCTCTGCACAAGCTCAGCCACGAGGTCTGCGGCGGGCGCTGGGTGGCCCTCGGCGGGGGTGGCTATGAGGTCGTCGACGTCGTCCCGCGCACGTGGACCCACCTCACGGCGATCGCGGCGCACCGGCCGATCCTGCCTGGAGTGGCCGTGCCCGAGGCATGGCGCGACCATGTGCAGACCCTCTTCGGCAAGCCCGGCCCGGCCCGGATGGGCGACCTGCCCGATGGCGAGCCGATCTGGTGGCGATCGTGGGACTTGGGTTATGACCCGGGCAACGAGGTCGACCGAGCCGTGATGGCGACCCGCCAGGCGGTCTTCCCCCTGCACGGCTTGGACGTCTGGTTCGACTGAGCAGCCCGGGCGTCGTGGGCAACGTGTGGCGGGATGCGCGCGGCAGCTCGGGAGGGGCAGAGCGAGTGCGGCAGAGCGAGTGCGGCAGCGGCGGGATGCGTGCGGCATACCGGGTGGGGGACTGTCGGCGTGTCGGCTGGACTTTTCGTCACAAGGTGATCTCGCGACTTCCCTCCTGTCACACCAGCCCCTAGAGTTGCGACGCACACGCGGACCGTTCGCCGACGGGGAAGTCGGCGCTGCGTGGGCGCATCCGAGGAGTCCGATGTCAACCGAGCGTCAGCTCTCTGAGGTCCGGTTCCTGACCGTGGCCGAGGTCGCCTCGATCATGCGCGTGTCGAAGATGACGGTCTACCGGCTCGTGCATGGTGGCGAGTTGCCGGCCGTTCGGGTGGGGCGGTCCTTCCGGGTTCCGGAGGACGCCGTCCACACCTACCTGAGTACGTCCTTCGTCGACACCGCCTGACCGCGCGAAGCACCGCACCCGAACGGGGCTGGACCGGCATCCTGTATGCCGCTCCCGCCCCGTTCTCGTGTTGGGGCGCCGCCGGCAATGGCTCGCAACGACCTGAACTTGGCAATCTCTTTAACAACTTCGATATCCCGAATCATCGACGTTGCGCTCAGGCGCGGGTCTTGGACGTGAAGGTAAAGAGATTGCGTGTGGATAGTAAAGACTTGTCTCGTCCTCAGTATGGCTTCTTCTTCACCTCTAGGGTCGACGGTGACCCTCCTCTATTGTCGGATTTGCCGAAAAGCATTCGGTACCGCCGTGCAGGCGGGGGGGGAAGAGGAGAACCACATGATGTTCCGTGTCTTGCGTGTGCGCGTCGGCGCGCTTGTCGGCGCTCTCGCGGTGTTCGGGGGGGCCGCGTTGGTGGGGGCCGCCCCAGCGGCTGCGGTGCCGGTGCCGGTCACCGTGAAAGTGTCGCCGGTGAGCGGGGCCCGGTCCGTGTCGATCGGGGCCAACGTCCTGGCGACCTTCAACCTCAACGTCACCGGTGTGGATGCCACGAGTTTCTGGCTCGATGACCTCACCGCCGGGACTCAGGTTGCTGCTGTCGTCACCTACGACACGGCGACACGAGTGGCGACGCTCAACCCGAATGCGAACCTCCCGGCAGACCGGACCTATCGCGCGACGCTCACCAATGTCATCCGCAGCGGCAGCGAATTCTTGCCGACGACGACCTGGACTTTCACGACCGGCCCGGCACCCTTCGTCCAATACAAATGGCCCACCGCGGGAGCGACCGGAGTGGAGCCGTGGACGATCGCGCAGATCACCTACAACGAGGTGGTGACGGGCGTCGACACGACCACATTCACCTTGACCAACAACACGACCGGCGCAGTCATCCCCGCCACGGTGTCCACGGACCTCGGTCGGGTCTGGCGGCTGACCCCGTCCGCGGCAATCCCGGAAGACACCTGGTACACCGTGCGCGCAGTCGGCGGGTCGGCGGCGATTCGTGATCTTGCCGGCAACCCCGCCCCGACGACATCGTGGACCTTCCTGGCGGGTATGCGCCCGATGCTGCGGACCTGGAACATCGCTCCGAACGCGACGGGAGTGTCCACGAGCACCACGCTGGTGATGTCGTTCTCCGAGGCCATCACTGGGATCAACACGAGCACTTTCACCCTCAAGGTGCTGGCTACCGGCGCCATGGTGTCAGCCAGCGTCACTCAAACGCCCGGGACCAACACGTGGGTCCTTACTCCTTCGGCTGCTCTCGCGTCGGGCACCCAATACCGTCTGACTCTGACTGGCGGCACGACCGCTATCCGCGACCTCGCCGGCAACCCATTGGCGTCGATGGGCTGGAACTTCACGACCGGCTAACAAACGAGGTCACTCTTCACTCAACACCGATGCGCCCGACCAGATCTTGGTCGGGCGCATCGTCGGTATACAGGCGCGATCAGTCGAGGAGGACCTCGCCGGTCAAGTCTTGTTCGGGCGGTTGTCCGGCGCGCACCCGGCTGGCGATCCTGCTCAGGCCGACAGGGGTGATGCCCAAGTGTCGGGCGACGTCTTTTTGGGCCAGGTCATCGAGCAGGTGCGGGTAGTCGCGCACGAACTGCCGGTAACGCTCTTCAGGCGTCATCGTCAGGAGTTCACGCTCGCGCTTCTCCTTGGCGAGGTTGTGCGCGAAGAGAGCAGACAGGACCGCGTTGGACCACTCCACGTATCGTCCGCACAGCCACTCCAGGTGCCGTCCGTCCACCCGGTCAAGTTCGGTATGCCGCAGGGCCGATGCCTTGGTCTGGCTCACCCCGAGTTCGCGAAGGGCAGGGATCTTGGGGATCTCGTGCATCGCGACGAGGCGACGCAAGCCAGGGGGGGCCAGGGAACTCATGGATGCGACCGCGTCGCCCGGCTCGCAGAAGTTGACGATCCACTCTCGGCCCTGGGCGTCCGGGGCCGAGATGATGACGGTGCCACGGCGCACCACGTAGAAATGAGGCGCATGACTCCCGACGTCAAACAGGGTGGCTCCCTTGCGCAGCCGTACCACCTGTAGGTGTGGGGTTAATGAGTCCCAGGCGGGCAGGGGCGCTCCTGCCAAGGTCTCCAGGATGGCCCGCAGGGTGCTCCCCGGCGCCGGCCCTGACATCGCTGACACACTCACCCCCACGACGGTGACCCCTCCACGTCTTGCCAAGATGCTTGTGCACCTCAGCGACGCAACATACCGCGTTCGCGTCACTCGGTCCGCGTGCAGATGATCTGGATCAACCCAAGGAGGGGGAATTGTTGATCTGAGTAAAGACTTGGGAAGACACGTCCCGCCGTAGGGGGCTAGCCTGCCCTCGTAGAGGTTCCATGGTGTTTCCGTGCTGCCGTCCTGGGGGGAACCAGGGGTCGGGCGCGGCACATCAGCGGGGTGTCAAGGAGTCTGTCATGACTTATTTGGCATGCCGTCATATGGGGTTGGGACCCGGCGGGAAGAAGAGGACGACAATGAACGGTTCGGTCTTGCGGATCGGGGCAAAGGCCCCAGGTGCGCACAGGGCGCCCATAAGTGCCGCCGCGCGCGTGCGCCGGTTCGCGGCAGCCGTCGTGATCACGGCGATGACGCTGTTGGGCATCCAGGCATCGTCGGCCTGGGCCGCGGCGGGAGCCGACATCACCAAGGAGTTGGATGGCACCCAAGGGGGTGGCTTCACCGCCCCCAGAACCTTCGAGACGGGCGCGCTGGTTCGATACCGGATCACCGTGTCGTGCTCGGGGAATGATGCGGACTGCATCCAGGCGGCGGTCACCGACGTCCTTGAGCCCTACCTCACCTTCGTCCAAGTCATCGCGCCGACTACGACGAACAGCCTCGGACAGACACTGCCGATCACGACGTCGACGTCTGGCCAAACCGTGACGACGACCATCGGATCGGTGGCGGCGCCCTTCCAGGGCGGCAACACCGTGGAACTCGTTCTTGTCGCGAAGGTGACCGGGTATCCGCCGGATGGGACCATCGACAACAAGGCCAACGTCTCCTTCCCGGGCTGGTCCAGAGACAGCGACGTCGTGACAATCAACGTTCCGAAGCCGAAGCCGCAGTTCAGCGTGAACAAGGGTGCCAGCCCGACGAGCATCCCCGCTGGCGAGACGTCGACCTTCACGATCAATTTCAGCGCGCCCTCCCTGTATGGGGGAGTCGACATCACTGGTGGCACTCTGGTCGACACGTTCCCGACCGGCGCGATCATCCTTGACGCCTCTGGCAACCCAGTCGCCCAGGGCGGCACGATCGACGGCGGCGTGGTGGACTACACCAGCCACACGATCACGTGGCCTATCGGAGCCATCCCTTCGTCGAAGGATATGAACTGTTCTGCCGGCGTGTGCTACACCTACTGGACGCACAACGTGACGATGCGCTTCCCCGACCCGCCGTTCACCGCCGGTCAGACTGTCACAAACAGTGCGACCGCCACCGTAACTTATGCAGACGGGACGTCGGGGACCCTGACGGACACGGCGAGTGTCGGCATCATCGGTGTGACGACGGGTGCGTACCTGTCAAAGGGTGGCCCCGCCCAGGCAGTGCCGGGCGAGTTGATCTCGTGGTCCATCCAGGACAAGAACACCGGTAACGCAACCAGCACCATGACGGTGACTGAACTTCTTCCCACGAGCGGGGTTTCTGGCCTGACTTTGTGGGCGACATACCCGGGGACCTACATGCCGATCACCGGCGTCAAGAGCCCGGTGACATTCGAATACCAAGACGCCTCTGGCGCTTGGCAGTCGTGGTTCGTGTGGAACCCGGGTGATGGGTTCCCGGACAGGCTGGTGCCCTCTGGCGCTACGGCGTTCCGGGCGACCGGGTCCCTAGCGCCTGGCTCCTACTTCTACTTCCAGCTCAAGGCGACGGTGACGGGTGCCGCTGGCTCGACCTTCACCAACTGCGTCCAACACTCCGGGACGGCCACCCAGCCCGAGAGGTGCGTAACGACGACTGTGGTCGACCCGCAGACCAAGTTGTTGGTCTACAAGAACCACATCTTGCCGGACTCGGCGGTCTCTAGCGTTGCTCCGGGCGAAATCTTCACGTTCTGGGTGTCGGTCAAACGAGAGAGTGGCTCTCCGTTGACGACCCTCGACTTGGCGGACTTGTTGCCGGCGGAGTTCGAATACCTTCGGACCAAGTGCATCTATGCCACCGGAAGTGGAGCGACACCGGATTCGACGGGCCCAGGGCACTATGCAGCGTGTCTGGAATCGACGGCAGTCGAACCGATCGTGACGCCCGGGGCGGCCCCGGCCGACCCTACCCTCTTGCAGTGGCTGAACATGCCTGCGTTGCCTGGGGTTGCAGACGGTACGGCGTGGTACTCCATCGCGTACGAGGTTCGGGCCAAGCCCGGGACGGCTGTCGCGAACTACACCAACAAGTTCCTGGCTAGCAACGGCGCGACCGACATCGGTACGACGTGCGGGACTAATTACTACAACTACACCTACACCAACGCCGCGGACCTCGACTCCGACGGGACGACTGCCGACACCATGTGTGGCCGCGACGACGCCGTGCAGGTCCGGCTCGCTGCAGCTGCCGACATCACCAAGTGGGATAAGGGCCCGCTGCCTAACGCCCTGCAGTCCACAGGCGAACCGAGCGCCACCTGCCCGGACTGGGACGGCTTCACCCGTTTCCCGTGCGTTGCACAGACCAACCCGGGTGGTGCGTTTGATTACCGCTTCCGGATTCAGAACACAGGCAACATGCCGCTGACCGACTTCGTCGCCTACGACATCCTCCCGTTCGTTGGTGACACCGGGGTCGGCCAGTTGCTGTCCGGGTCAAGCCGGTCGACCGAGTGGTCGCCAGTTTTGAACGGGCCCATCGCCATTGAGAACCAACCATCGGCGGCGGCCACCGAGGTCCTCTACAACCTGACGTCGAACCCTTGCCGTCCCGAGTTGGCCACTGGTGGTGCCGACGCGAACTGGCAGAGCACGTGCGACAACACCTGGTTGACGGCTGCCCAAATCTCGGATTGGTCAGCGGTGAAGTCGTTCAAGGTGCTCGCCTACCAGACCGTCGCGAGCCGGTGGCTGCCTGCTGAGCAGATCATCCTCTCGGCACCCATGTTGGCACCGATCGATGCTCCCGACTCAAGCAAGGACCCGCTGGACCTGTCGATTGCATGGAACTCGATCGCGCACCGCGAGTTCAAGATCAACGCCGATGACACCACGGCACGCCTGCTGGCTGCCGAGCCGCTCAAGGTCGGCATCATCGTGCCCTTCCCCGGCGTGTCCGTGGGTGACTACGTCTGGCTCGACAGCAACCGCGATGGCTACCAGTCCGCTGGCGAGAAGCCGATTGCGGGCGTCAAGGTCGAGTTGAAGGATGCCTCTGGTGCCGTCGTCCAGACCACGACGACGGACGCCTTGGGCTACTACTCCTTCCAGTACCTCGATGCTGGCAAGGAGTACACGATCATCTTCACCGCGCCGACCGACATGACCTTCACTACCCCGGACAAGCTCGGTACCACCAATGACCCGATCGACGACAACGGGTCCACCCCGCTGAACGGGACGACCGGTGGCGACTCCGACGCGATCCCCTCGGCCGACGGTCTCACCGGTTCGGTGACCTTCACCACCCCGACCGACGGCAACAACCTGGTGTCCGACCCGGCCGCCGGGACTATCGCCGATAACCCGGGTCTGGACGCCGGCTTCGTGCCGAACACTGTCCCCGTCTCGATCGGTGACTACGTCTGGTACGACAACAACCGCAACGGGCTGCAAGACGACAATGACCCTTATGTCGGTATGACGGTCAACCTGTTGGACGCGCAAGGGGCTCCGGTCCTCGACAGTGCAGGTAACCCGCGCACCACGACGACTGATGCCAATGGCTACTACTCCTTCACCGACCTCGTCGGCGGTGCGACGTATGTCGTGGAGTTCGTCAAGAAGACGGATGAGTCGTTCACGACGAAGGACGTGACGGTCAATCCCGACGATGCCAAGGACTCCGACGCTGACCTGGTCACCGGGCGAGTCACGGTGGTGGCGAAGGCGGACGGCGCGAATAAGCCCAGCAATGGGGTGGACGTGTGGGCCGACGACCCGACGATCGACGCGGGTATCGTTCGCTATAACCTGCTCCTGGACAAGGTCCTGACCACTGCCGGTCCTTACCGTCCGGGCCAGACGGTGACCTACACCTTGACCCCGAGCAACGCTGGACCGTCAACCGCTGTGGCGGGCTGGTCGGTGACCGACGTCCTGCCGGCAGGCTTGACGCTGGTGTCGATGTCGGGGACGGACTACGACTGCACGACGACGGTCGGCACGTGCGTCAGCTCGACGGCCCTGGCCGGCGGGACTGCGGGCGCGCCGGTGCTCGGAAACGTGATCACGGTGACTGCCACGATCGGGACGACGGCGACCGGGTCTTTGAAGAACGTCGCCTACGTGTCGCCGTCGGCCAACGACGGTCCGGAGACGATTCCGCTTGTGACTCCGACGCTGACCACCGATACGACCCAACCGAACACGGACAATGACGACGAGCAGAGCCTGACGTTGCTGCCTTACGTGTCGGTCGGTGACTTTGTTTGGTACGACGTCAACCGTGACGGTCAGCAGACCGCGGGTGAGCCGGTGTATGTCGGCATGACCGTGGAGTTGTATGCCGCCGATGGGACGACCAAGCTGAACTCGACGACGACCGATGCTGGCGGGTACTACTCGTTCACCGGTTTGGACCCGAGCACGGCATACGTCATCAAGTTCGTGAAGAAGGTGGACGAGACTTTCACGACCACCAACCAGGGTGGTATTACGACGAACAGCCCGACGGGTGACCTCACCGACTCTGACGCTGCACAGGCCGACGGGACGGTGGCGTTCACGACGACGGCAACCGGGTCCAACCTGGCCAGCTCCGTCACCGCGGGCGTCAAGGCCGACAACCCCGGCATCGACGCGGGCATCATCCGCTACAACCTCGTCCTGGACAAGGCGTTGACCTCGTCCGGCCCGTACTACGAGGGCGGGACGGTCACCTACTCCCTGACTCCGAGCAACGATGGCCTGGTCGACGCGCTGAAGGGCTGGTCGGTCACCGACATCCTTCCGGCGGGTCTGACGCTGGTGTCGATGACCGGAACGGGCTACGACTGCACCACCACCCTGGGGACCTGCGTGAGCACGGACGCCGGGTTGGCGGCAGGTCAGAAGGGCAATGTCATTACCGTCACGGCGACGATCGACGCTAATGTCACGGGCGACCTGAAGAACGTCGCCTACGTTGACAAGGCGGCGAACGACGAGCCGGAAACGAACCCGCTGGGTGACAAGCCGACCGTGGCCACGGAGACTGGTCAGACGCCGACGGACAACGATGACCAAGAGAAGATCACCGTCCTGTCCAAGGTGTCGATCGGTGACTATGTGTGGTTGGACGTCAACCGTGACGGTCTGCAAGCTGGCGAGGCCGGCATTGCCGGTGTCACGGTGACGTTGACCGACGCTGCCGGCGCCACCCGTTCGACGACGACCGACGGCACTGGTTACTACTGGTTCGACGACCTCACTCCGGGTGCGGCATACACCCTGACGTTCACTAAGCCCACCGGCTATGTGTGGACGACTCAGAATGTCGCTGGCGACACGGCCGACAAGGACGGGGGCACCGACTCGGACGTGAACCCGGCCGATGGAAAGGTCTCCTTCACGGCTCCGACCTCGGGCTCCAACGGCATCGGCGCGCTGGTGACGGACAACCCGACGCTTGATGCTGGTTTGATCGAATTGGTGTCGGTGGGTGACTACACCTGGTTGGACGTGAACCGGAATGGTGTTCAGGATGCTGGTGAGTCTCCGTTGGCTGGGGTGACGGTCAACTTGTACGACGCCGCGGGTGCGTTGGTGGGTACGAAGACCACTGACGCTGCGGGGTACTACTGGTTCACGGATTTGTTGGCTGGTGCGACGTACACGATCGAGTTCGTGAAGCCTGCGGGTTACACGTACACGCCGGTCGTGAACGCGGACCCGACGGCCAACAAGGACGGTGGCCTGGACTCGGATGCGCCGGTGACCGATGGCAAGGTGACCTTCACTGCTGAGGCCACCGGCAGCAATGCTGCCGGTGCGACGGCGACGGATAACCCGACGATTGATGCTGGGTTCGTTGAGCTGGTCTCGATTGGTGACTATGTCTGGTATGACCGGAACCGGGACGGCCTGCAGGGTGCGGTCGCGGATGAGCCGGTCGTGGCGGGTGTCGTGGTGAACCTGTATGCCGCGGATGGGACGACGTTGGTCAAGACGACGACGACGAACGCTGCCGGGTTCTACTCGTTCACCGATCTGCTGGCGGGTGCGACCTATGTGGTCGAGTTCGTGAAGCCGGCGGACACGGTCTTTACGGTCCAGGACGTGACGGTGAGCCCGGATGACGCGAAGGACTCGGACGCCGACGCGGCGACGGGGCGGGTGACGGTGGTTGCTCCGTCGACGGGTGCGAACTCGGCGACGACTCCGGATGACCCGTCGATTGATGCCGGGTTGGTCGAGTTGGTGTCGGTCGGTAACTATGTCTGGTTGGACGTCAACCGGGATGGTTTGCAGTCTGAGGGTGAACCGGTGGTTGCTGGTGTCACGGTCAACTTGCTGGATGCCGAGGGCAACCCGGCGGTCCTGCCGGGTGACGCTCCGGTGACCACGGTGACGGATGAGAGCGGGTACTACGCGTTCAACAACCTCATCGGTGGGGTCACCTACTGGATCGAGTTCGTCACGCCTGAGGGCAAGGTGTTGACCTTCCAGGATGTGGAGGGCGACACCAGCAACAGCATCGAGACAGATGTGGCTGACTCGGACGCTGACCAGGTCACTGGTTTGGTGGAGTTCGTGGCACCGGTGACTGGTGACAACCTGATCGACCCGATGCTGGTGGACAACCCGACGATCGATGCAGGGTTGGTCACGTTGGTGTCGGTTGGTGACTACGTGTGGTACGACGTGGACCGTGACGGTGCTGGTGGCAGTCGGCTCCACGGTGACGTGGACCTATGTCGTCACCAACACCGGAAACACGCTGCTGACCGCTACGGTCGTCGACGACAAGATCGCCGACGACGCGACGATCAACTGCGGACAGGGCACGGCGAACGTCGTCGCCATCGCGCCGAGCGGTTCGGTCACCTGCACGGCGACGGGAACCGCGATCTCGGGGCAATACGCGAACACGGGCACCGCGACCGCCACCGCGCCGTCGACGTATGCCGCGAACGGAACCGTCGTGCCTGGCGTCGTGGTCACCGCCACTGACCCCTCGCACTACTTCGGATCGGACCCGAAGATCCAGGTCGTCAAGAAGATCAAGGGCGACGATGCCAACACCACCCCCGGGGTGCGGGCGAGCACTCCGGGCACCCTCACCGTCACGTTCGTGGTGACCAACACCGGCAATGTCACGTTGGATCCGGTGACGGTGACCGACTCGGACATCGCCGCTGGCCAGATCGTCTGTCCGACCAAAGTGCTGGCCGCTGGAGCGAGCATGACCTGTCTGGCGACCTACCCGGCTCCGGCAGCAGGCGTGCAGCATTCCGACACCGCGACCGTCACCGGAACCCCGCCGTTGCTCACCGACGGCACTCGGCAACCGGACGTGACCGACACCGACGACGCTCACGCGTGGGGTGACCCCAAGCCCGACATCACCATCACCAAGTTCCTCAACGGGCTCGACGCCAACACGGCCCCCGGGCCGCAGATCGTCACCGGAGACACGGTCAACGTTTCCTTCCTTGTGACAAACTCCGGCAACACCCGGCTGGACTCGGTTACGGTGACCGACTCGGTCGTGTCTGCCGCCTCGATCTCGTGTCCGAAGACGTCGCTGGCGATCGGCGAGTCGATGACCTGCACCGGGACGTTCATTGCTCCCGCTCCGTTGACGCAACACACCAACACTGGGAGCGTCGTCGGAACGCCCGTGCTGTCCGACGGCATACGGATGATCGACCTGGCCACGGGGATTCCGGTCCCAGTGGTCCGCGACACCGACCCGGCGTATGCCGCGACGGTCCAGCCCGGCATGTACGTCGTGAAGAAGATCAACGGGCAGGATGCGAACACCGCCCCCGGGGTCCTCGTCGTGCCTGGCTCGACCATGCAGGTCGACTTCACGGTCTTCAACATCGGCTCGACGCGCTTGGAAAGGGTGACGGTCTCCGACGACACGATCCCCGGACCGATCACCTGCACGCCAACCGCCCTCGACCCGGGCCAGTCCGCGACCTGCTCCGCAACGTATGCCGCCCCCGCTGTCGGGGTGCAGCACACGAATACGGCTACGGCGCAGGCGACCCCGATCGTCAACGGGTCACCGATTGATCCGATCACCGACACCGACCCGGCCAACGCCGCAGCGGCCAACCCGATGATCCAGGTGGTCAAGAAGATCAACGGCCAGGACGCCAACGACGCCACGACGGCTGTGCCGGCCGTAGCCGGGGCAACGATGATCGTGACCTTCGAGGTGGAGAACACCGGAAACACGACCCTCATTGGCGTGACCGTCACCGACGACGTCATCCCGTCCGGAGCGATTTCCTGCCCCGACTCGGTCCTTGACGCCGGCGAGACGATGACGTGTACGGCGGAGTGGGCTGCGCCGGCGGTCGGACAGCCACATACCGACCTGGCCACGGTCTCGGGGACGCCGACTCAGGTTGACGGTCAGCCGATCATCGACCCGGCGACCGGGGCCCCCATGTCGCCGGTCGACGATAAGGACCCGGCCACCACCTGGACGCCTGCGCACCCCGCTGTAACGATCGTCAAGGCGATCAACGGCGACGATGCGGATGCCGCTCCAGGAGTGTCGGTCGCCGCCGGTTCGCCCATGGCCGTCACTTTCCTGGTCACCAATACCGGCGACGTACGGTTGTCACCGATCGTCGTTACCGACTCGGATGCCACGACGATCAGTTGCCCGGTCAGTTCCTTGGAGCCTGGCGGTTCAACGACCTGCACGGCCTCGATTCCCGCGCCGGCCATCGGCGGCGGGCACGTCGACACCGCGAAGGTCGTCGGTAGCCCGGTCCAGTCCGACGGCAGCCCCGCGTTGGGCGCCGACGGGAAGCCGCTGGACCCCGTGTCCGCATCCAATAGCGCGCACGCGTTTGTGGCCGCGCGTCCGGGCATCACGGTGGTCAAGACGATCAACACCGACGACGCCAACAGCGCGCCAGGAGTATCGGTCGTTGCCGGAGCACCGCTGGCTGTGAAGTTCGTCGTGACGAACACTGGCGATGTGCGCCTTGCGCCAGTGACGCTGACCGACGACCCGGTCGATGGGCTGAGCTGCCAGGTCAGCGAGTTGGCCCCCGGGGCATCGATGGAATGCACCGGAACGTTGCCAGGACTCGCCGCGGGCTCGACCCACCTTGACACCGCTACCGCGACCGGAACACCTGTCCTCGCCGACGGAACTCCAGTCTTGGGTGTCGATGGCCTGCCCATCGGCACCGTCCAGGACACCGACCCGGCGTATGCGTTTGCTCCGGCGACTTCGGGTGTGAGCATCGTGAAGTCGCTCAACGGTGATGACGCGAATACGGCTCCTGGTGTGTCGGTGGCTGCTGGTTCGCCGGTCACGGCGACGTTCGTGGTGTCGAACACGGGGACGTCGTTCTTGGCGAA
>MTKY01051490.1_pt1 | contig 21823 bp, 21 predicted proteins | sample 1042731 | NCBI WGS metagenome assembly MTKY01 (sample SAMN06212206, study PRJNA360538) | anaerobic digester metagenome | biome: Wastewater treatment plant; material: sludge; isolation source: anaerobic digester fed with sludge from wastewater treatment plant | place: Denmark: WWTP Soeholt ... | reverse complement strand
GACCAACGCTCCTGGCTGATCACCTGCGCCGGCCAGGTCCGGGAGGCGCCCGACACGGCCACCCGACGGCTCCGTGACTCGCGGCTGCACCTGGCCCTGGCGACCTTGTCGGGCTCGCCGATGGTGGTGGAGGCGGTCACCCGGGCCCAAGCGGCCTTGCGCGAGCTGCTCAGCGGCATACCCGTCATCTCCCGCAACATCGCCCACTCCCACGACCAGCACGACGCGATCGTGTCCGCGGTGCTCGCCGCCGACCCCGACACGGCGCGCGAGATGATGGAGGAGCACTGCGACGCGACGTCTGCGCTGCTGCGGGCCCTCTTGCGGCCACGCGGATGAGCGGGGCCAGACGGGAGACGCGTCGGCCCGTCATCGGGATCAGCTGTTATGTCAACGAGGTCGACCGCCCGCCCTGGCGTGCCGAACCGACCGCCTTGCTGCCTCGGGTGTATCTCGACCACGTCGCCGAGGCAGGGGGTATTCCGGTCATCCTGCCCCCCAGCATCACCGACGCCCGCGACGAGTCCGCCGCGCAGGAACGGGCGCGGCAGACGCTGGAGCGGGTCGACGGCCTCATCCTGGCCGGTGGCGAGGACGTCGACCCCAGCCGGTATGCCGCCCTCCCGCACCCGCAGGCGCAGCCCCCTGACCCCGATCGGGACGCTTGGGAGCTGACCCTGGCCCGCGTCTCCGCCGAGGTCGGTATCCCGGTGCTCGGCGTATGCCGCGGGCTGCAGATCATGGCGGTCGCTGCGGGCGGGACCCTGGACCAACACCTGCCGGACACGGTGGGGACCGACCAGCACCTGGCCACCCCGGGAGTCTTCACCCGGCATACGGTGCAGGTTGCAGCGGGCAGCAGCCTGGGGCGGATCGTGGGGAGCGGCGAACAGGACGTGCCCGCCTACCACCATCAAGCCGTCGCTCGCCTGCGGGGCTATCAGCCCAGCGCTTGGGCAACCGATGGGGTCGTCGAGGCGTTCGAGGATCCGCGCGCTCGTTTCCGACTGGCGGTGCAGTGGCATCCCGAGGTCTCCGGCGACCTGACGTTGGTCCGTGGTCTGGTCGCCGCCGCTGCCGAGTGGTCCGCATCCCGAGACGCCTTGTCCAGGCGCGTGCAAGCGTGACACTCTGTCCTCGTGACCAACACCCCCCGTGTGGCTGCGCGCAACATGCCAGCCGCCCTCGTTATTACCTGAGCGCGACGAGACACTCCCTCGTCGCGCAGACCTCCCGCACCCGGGGGGTCTTTTTGTTGGTCCAGGCACCACCCCCGCCGGCCAGCAGCGACGAGCCAGCATGAGCATGACCCGAACCGAAAGCGATCCGATGTCCACGGCCAGCCCCGACTTGCACGTCTACGACACGACCCTGCGCGACGGCGCCCAGCAGGAGGGTCTCAACCTGTCGGTAGCCGACAAGCTCGTCATTGCTCGTCAGCTTGACGAGCTCGGGGTGGGCTACATCGAGGGTGGCTGGCCAGGCGCCAACCCCAAGGACACGGAGTTCTTCGCCCGAGCCCAGCGCGAGTTGTCGTTGCGCAACGCCACGCTGGCCGCCTTCGGCGCCACCCGCCGAGCGGGGTCGAGCGCTGATGCCGACCCGCTCGTGCGGGCCTTGCTCGACTCGGGAGCATCGGTCGTCACCCTCGTGGCCAAGTCGCATGCCCGGCACGTCGAGCAGGCGTTGCGGACCACGCTCGAGGAGAACCTCGCCATGATCCGCGACACGGTGACCTTCCTGCGCGGTGAGGGCCGGCGGGTGTTCCTCGACGCCGAGCACTTCTTCGACGGTTACCGGCTGGACCGGGCCTATGCGCTCGAGTGCGTGCGGGCCGCCGCAGAGTCGGGCGCCGAGGTCGTCGCGTTGTGCGACACCAACGGGGGGATGCTCCCGGCTCAGGTGGCCGACGTCGTTCGCGATGTCATCGACTCGACCGGTGCGCGCGTGGGCATCCACTGCCACAACGACACCGGCTGCGCGGTCGCCAACTCGATGGCCGCGGTGGACGCGGGGGCCACCCACGTCCAGGGGACTGTCAACGGGTACGGGGAGCGCACCGGTAACGCGAACATCCTCACGTTGGTCTCGAACCTGCAGATCAAGCAGGGTATGCCGCTGCTGGAGCCGGCTCGACTGCGTGAGGCCACCCGGATCTCGCACGCGATCAGCGAGGTCACCAACGTCCCGCCCTACAGCCGTCAGCCGTATGTCGGGTCCAGCGCCTTCGCGCACAAGGCCGGCCTGCACGCCAGTGCTCTTAAGGTCGACCCTGACCTCTACCAGCACACCGACCCCGCGTTCGTCGGCAACTCGATGCGCACCCTCGTGTCGGACATGGCCGGGCGGGCCAGCATCGAACTCAAGGCCAAGGAGATGGGGGTCGACCTCACCGACCAGACCGAGCTGGTCGCGGCGGTCCTGGCCGAGGTCAAGGAGCTGGAGCTGCGGGGCTGGACCTTCGATGCGGCCGACGCGTCGTTCGAGCTGCTCCTGCGCAAGCACCTGGGCCAGGGCGTGACCTACTTCGACGTCGAGTCGTGGCGGGTCATCACCGACGCCAGGGAGGCGGGCGAGGCCACCTCCGAGGCAACGGTCAAGCTGACGGCCGGCGGCACCCGCCACGTCGCTACGGGCGAGGGCAACGGCCCGGTCAACGCGCTCGACCACGCGCTGCGGGTCGCGCTCATCGGTGTGTACCCGGAGCTGGACAGGCTCGAGCTGGTCGACTTCCGGGTGCGCATCCTGGACGCCTCGCACGGCACCGACGCGATCACCCGGGTGCTCATCGAGACCTCGGACGGCACGACCACCTGGCAGACCGTCGGGGTCGCTCCCAACATCGTCGAGGCGTCCTGGCGGGCCCTCGTCGACGGCATTACCTACGGTTTGACCCGGCAGGGGGTGCCGGCGCGATGAGCATCGACCAGGCGGCCGCGCCGCTGACCTCGGGCGAACGGCATTTGGCGGCCCCGGTGGCAACCGGGCTCGTCGTGCGCATTGCCCGCCCCGACGAGGCGCCGGAGTTGTCCGCCCTGGCGCTGCGCAGCAAGGGTTGGTGGGGCTACAGCGCCTCGTTCCTTCGGGCCTGTCAAGCCGAGTTGACCCTCACCGAAACGGAGGCTGCCCGCTGCGTCGTCGTCGAGGTCGACGGGGTCGTGGCCGGCTTCCACCTGCTGTCCGAATCGGCGCGCGCCGACGCTCGTGACGGCGACGGGGAGGCAGTCGGCGAACTGGACATGCTCTTCGTCGACCCGCCGTTCATCGGAGGGGGCGTCGGTCGGATCCTCTTTGAGGACGCCAGGCGTCGAGCTGCTGCGGCGGGCTGGGCTCGGCTGCAGATCGAAGCCGACCCGCACTCGCGCACCTTCTACGAGCGGCTCGGCGCCGTCCAGGTGGGCGAACGACTGAGCCGGTCCATTCCAGGCAACAGCCTGCCGTTGTTCGAACTCACCCTGCGGGCGCCGGGCGGCGGTCGGATGGTCGCCCGCGCAACCTACTGGCGCTGAGAGTCGGCGACCGCGTCGCAGGCGGCCAGCAGGCGGGCCCGCAGGAGTTGGGCGCGCGCGGCATACGTGCGTTGGGCGGTGACGTATGCCGCCTTGCCCTCCGGCGTCTCGACCTCGATGGGCGTGACGCCCATTGCACGCAGGTCGTAGGGGGAGGCCCGCATGTCCAGCACCCGCAGGTCCAGGGCGAGGTCGAGGGCATCGGCCACCAGGTCGCTGGGGATGGCGGGCGCGAGTTTCATGGCCCACTTGTAGAGATCCATTCCCGCATGAAGACAGCCCGGCTGGTCCAGCTCGACCTGGGACGCTCGGGTTGGGGCGTGTGCGTTCAGTGGTCTGGCCGGATCGGTGAAGAACCGGAAAGCATCGAAATGGCTGCACCGCAACGGGTTTTCCTCAACGACGGTGTCTGTGCCGGACGAGCCAAGCCGCAGCGGCCAGCGCGCGTGCCGCACCTCGTCGGGGCGCAGCCGATAGACCATGGCCCACTCGTGCAGCGCGAAACAGCCCCACTGCGCCGGGCGTCCCGCAGTCCGCGAAAGCAACTCGCGGACGAATCTCAGCGTGTCGCCTCGGGCCGCGAGGTATGCCGCCTGGTCCAGTTGGACGCTGTTGCCGACGACCCGGTAGTGCCGCCATTGCGCGCGCGGGTCACTCGCCGCCCCCGCCAACCGAACGCCCGGCCCGGGGTGCCAACGCCGGACCGCCGACGGCGTGAACGGGTAGTAGGTGAAGACGAAGTCCTCCACCGGGTGGGGTATGCCGCGGGCTCGCCGCTCCCGATGCCCCGCCGTGAGCACGTCAACCCGCTCGGCGTGGGCCGAGGCTGCCGTCCGCCACGTTGCCTCGTCGAGCAACCGCGTCACGCCACGGCAGCCTAGTCGCTGCTTTGACCGGGCTGAGCCTAGAGTCGGTGAATGCGGATCGCGAGATACACCACTGGTGAGGACCCGGCATACGGGATCGTCGACGGCGAGGCTGGGGCGGAGGTGATCCACCCCCTCACCGGGGACCCGCTCTATGTCGGGATCGTGCCGGCCGGCGGTGAGCCGGTAGCGCTCGAGGATGTGCGCCTGCTGGCGCCGGTCATCCCGCGCAGCAAGGTCATCGGCATCGGTCGCAATTACGCCGACCACGCCAAGGAGTTGGGCAACGAGGTGCCGACCGAACCCATGATGTTCCTCGTGCCGAACACGGCGGTGATCGGCCCGGGCGACCCCGTGGTCATCCCGCGGGGGAGTGCGACCGTCGATTACGAGGGTGAGTTGGCGGTCGTCATCGGCAAGATCTGCAAGGACGTGCGGCCCGAACAGGCTCTGGAGTGCGTCTGGGGCTACACCTGCGCCAACGACGTCTCCGAGCGGATCTGGCAGCGTGGCGACGGGCAGTGGGCGCGGGCCAAGGGTTTCGACACCTCGAAACCGCTGGGGCCGTGGATTGTCACCGACCTGGATCCGTCGGCGCTGCGCCTGGTGACCCGCCGCGACGGCGAGGTCGTCCAGGACGGCTCGACGGCCGACCTCGTCCATGACGTGCCGCGGCTGGTGTCTTATGCGTCTACCTACTTCACGTTGCTGCCTGGCGATGTCATCCTCACCGGCACGCCGGCCGGGGTAGGGCCGGTGCAGCCGGGCCAGCGGGTGTCCGTCGAGATCGAGGGCATCGGGACCCTGGACAACCCGTTCGTGCGTCGCTGAGTCGGCCGCGGTTCAGCCGTTGGCAGCGAGTGCCTCGGCGAGCCCGAGCGGGTAGAGCGGGACCTGCTCGTGGGTCAGCGCCGGGTCGCGCCAGAGCGCGTATTCGCCTGGGTGATCGAGGCAGTCGCGTCGCTCGACCAGGTATGCCGCGGGGTCGGCAAAGCGCGCCTCGAAGAAGAAGAGGACCTCGTGACCGGGGCGGGCGGCATACGTGAAGATGTTCTCGATCACCGCGATCCGGCGGCCGACCTCGATGGCCAGGCCGAACTCCTCGCCGAACTCGCGGACCACCGCATCAGCAGCCGTCTCGCCCCAGTCGACCCCACCGCCGCAGGGTCGATGGAAGGTCACCCCGTCGGCGGGATCGACGAACTCGTTGACGAACAGCGCACCCGTGTGCGCGTGGCGGATGACCGCGAGGGCGCAGACGCGGGGCGAGGGCACCTCAGTGGGGGGAATCCGGTGCCGGGTCGTGATGTTGCCGGCCCGGCAGGAGGTGCATCACGAGCACGACGACCGCGCCGACGATGAGGCCGGCGAGGGCCGATCCGAGCGTGTTGGTGAGCCAGGCCAGGGCGCCGCTGCCGACCGACACGGCGGAGGCGACGGCCTCCTCCGCGTGGTGGACCAGGGCGTAGGGCCAGTGCCAGCCGAGGGCGTCGGCGCCGACCAGGAGGATGTGCCCGCCGACCCACAACATCGCGATGGTCCCGATGATGGCCAGCCAGCGCAGCAGGACGGGCATGGCGGCGACCAGACCCCTCCCGATGACGCGAGCGGCGCCGGAGTCTTTGCGACTCAGGTGCAAGCCGATGTCGTCCATCTTGACGATGAGGGCGACGAACCCGTAAACGCCGATGGTGATGGCGAAGGCGACGACGATGAGGATGATCAGACGGGACAGGAACGGCTCGGTGGCCACCTCGTTGAGTGCGATGACCATGATCTCGGCGGAGAGGATGAAGTCGGTGCGGATCGCCCCGGCCACCATAGTCTTCTCGTGGTCTCCGCCCTGGACGACAACCGGGGCTTCTTCGCCGGCGTCGTGGCCGCTGACCTTCTCCCAGATCTTCTCGGCTCCTTCGAAGCACAGGTAGGTGCCGCCCAGCATGAGCAGCGGGGTCAGGGCCCACGGCAGGAACTGGGACAGGATCATGATGGCCGGGAGGATGAACAGCAGCTTGTTGCGGATCGACCCGATGGTGATCCGCTTGATGATCGGCAGCTCGCGGTCCGGTGTGAACCCTTGCACGTAGCGCGGCGTGACGGCCGTGTCGTCGACGACGACGCCCGCCGCCTTGACGCTGGCGCGCCCGGCGGCTGCTCCGACGTCGTCGATCGAGGCGGCAGCGAGCTTGGCGATGGCTGCGATGTCGTCGAGGAGCGCGGCCAGACCTCCGCTCATCGGTCGGCTCCGCCGTGGAACTGCGCTGTGGTTCCGTCCTCGTTCACAGGGACAGAGTAGTTGCCGCGCCCCGCGACTAGGCTGGCGCCACCATGAGCGAGAAGAAGCTTCCGGGCAAGGTCCGTCTGCGGGTCGCCCCGTCCCCGACCGGCGATCCGCATGTCGGCACGGCATACATGTCAATGTTCGATCTGGCGTTTGCGCGCCAGCAAGGGGGACGGTTTCTCCTGCGGATCGAGGACACCGACCGTGCCCGACTGCAGGAGGACAGCGAGCGGCAGATCTTCGACACGCTGCACTGGTTGGGGCTGACCTGGGATGAGGGCCCCGATATCGGCGGTCCGTGCGCGCCCTACCGGCAGTCCGAGCGGCTGCAGACCTATCGGCCGTTCGTCGACCGGTTGCTCAAGGCCGGGCACGCCTACCACTGCTGGTGCTCGGCTGAGCGGCTCACCGCGATGCGTGAGGACCAGCAACGGCGCAAGGTGCCGACAGGCTACGACCGGCTCTGTTTGGGCACGACCCGCGAGCAGCGGGCAGCGCTGCCCGGTTTCTCCGAGACGCCGGTCGTGCGGATGCGCATCCCCGATGACGTCGAGACGTCGTTCGTCGACCTCATCGCCGGCCGGATCGACGCGCCGGTGCCTGACGACCAGGTGATCCTCAAGGCGGATGGATTCCCGACATATCACTTGGCGGTTGTCGTTGACGATCACCTCATGGGGATCACTCACGTGGTTCGCGGGCAGGAGTGGATCTCTTCGACCCCCAAGCATCTGCTGCTCTATCGGTGGCTTGACCTCGAGCCGCCGGCCTTCGCCCACATGCCGTTGCTGCGCGACGAACGCAAGGCCAAGATCTCCAAGCGCAAGAGCCCGTGGGCGAGGTTGACCTGGTTCCGGGAGCAGGGCTATCTACCGGAGGCTTTGGTCAACTTCCTTGCGCTGCAGGGTTATCCGCCGATCGTCGAAGACGATGGCACCGAGCGCGAGGTCTTCACGTTCGAGGAGTTCGCTGCGCGTTTCGACTGGGCGAAGGTCAACCCGGCGGGATCGATCGTCAACCTGGACAAACTGGACTGGCTCAACGGGGTGTGGATTCGGGAGTTGCCGGTCGGTCAGTTCGCTTCACGCTTGTTGCCCTTCCTCGAGGCCGACGCGATCCTCTCGGACAACCCGTCGCTGGGGGAGTTGGCCCGGCTCAAGGCGATTGCGGCGCTCATCCAGACCCGGATCGTCAAGCTCACCGAGGCCAGTGCCCTCGTCGGACCGTTCTTCATGGGTGATGACGCGATCGCCATCGCTGACGACGCCCGCGCGCAATTGGATGCGCAGTCCCCGGCCGTGTTGACCGCAGCCCTGCAGGCGCTGGGCGACATCGACGACCATCAGCGGGGACTGCTCGGGTCCGAGTCAGATTGGCGCGCGGACCGCATCGAGGGGACGCTGCGTGCGGCGATCGTCGAGGGGCTCGGCGTTAAGCCCAAGGTCGCCTTCGGGCCGCTGCGGACTGCGGTCTCCGGGCAGCGGATCTCCCCGCCGCTGTTCGAGTCGATGGAGATCCTCGGGAAGACGTCGACGTTGGCCCGGCTGCAGGCCTTGCTCGACACCCTCTGACCGGGGATTTGGGCGAGGCTTCGAAGGGCCGGTAGTATCGCTCTTCGGTTCACCTTCCGAAGGTCTTCGGGCGCGCGGAAGGTATACCCCATGGGGTATGGTGTAATTGGCAACACGTCGGATTCTGGTTCCGCAATTCTAGGTTCGAGTCCTGGTACCCCAGCTTCGGCCGCCCGACGACGGCGACCGATTCGGTGGAATCCTCCGGTCACCGGTAAGGTTCTTCACTGTGTCCGACGAGGTGATCCCTCGGACGACACCGCTAGGGCCCCGTTGTGTAGCGGCCTAGCACGCCGCCCTCTCAAGGCGGTAGCGCGGGTTCGAATCCCGTCGGGGCTACGTTCGTGCTCCGCCGAAAGGCGGGAATGCGTCGCTATCTGGCCAGGGGAGCCCGCCGTTTGCCACCTCTCGCGGGGGCGCGCCGAGCCTGCGAAGGCGCAGGCGCAGGCGCAGGCGCGAGGTCAGCGGTAGACGACCACCAGATCGCCGATGCGGGCTTGGTCGAACAGCGAGGCCATCTTGGCCTTGTCGCGAGTGTTGATGCAGCCGTGGGAGCCGACGCCGGAGTAGCCGATCGAGGCGAACTCGGGTGAGTAGTGCACGGCCTGGCCGCCGTTGAAGAACAGCGCGAACGGCATCGACGCGTCGTACTTGGTCGACCAGTGGTCGCGGGACTTGAGATAGATCCGGAAGCTGCCTTCCGAGGTCGGCAGCGAGGTGCGGCCGTAGCGGGCATCCAGTGACAGGATCGGCACCCCGTCGACGACCCAGACCACCTTGCGAGTCGTCTTCGACGCGCAAATAACCCGTCCGACCAGACAGCGTGGATCCAGACCAGCCGTCGTGAGACCAGCGCCAGGGATCGGCTTGACATTGTTGAGCTCGTCGCTCGTGGGCTTTCGCGTTTGCGACCAGATCCGATCCATGGTGCGCTGGTCGACCTCACCCGTGACCGGGAGCCCGCGCTTGGTCTGGTAGCCCTTGACCGCGGTCACGGTCTGGGGCCCGTATGTGCTCGTGACGTCACCCGTCCAGCGGCCGAGTTGCTTGAGCCGCGCCTGCAACTCGCGCACCTTGGCACCCGTCGACCCGCTGGCCAGGATGGCCGGCCCGGGGATGAGGTGCCCAGCGAGGTCTTCGGCAGTCGGCGTCTTGGTCTTCCCCACCAGGGCGTCCCACGTCGACTGGTCGACGGACCCCGATGCGGAGAGAGCGACTGCGCCTTGGAAGGCTTGCACGGCCGCAGTTGTCTTGGGGTCGTAGGCGCCGTTCACGGTGGCAGTGAAGTGCTTGAGTTGCTTGAGCCTGGCCTGCAGCTCACGCACCTGATCGCCAGTCGCGCCTTCGGCGAGCAATGGTGGCGTCACGGTCGGAGTGATCGTTGCTGTTGGGGTTGTCGCGGAGCTTGTCTCGGAATGCGCCGGCATGGCCGAGGAGGCACCCGAAGTGGCGGCAGTCATCGCCGCGGGCGCCGGGCTGGCGGTGCAGGCCGAGGCGAGCACGGAAGACAGAACGGCGACAACAGTCACCTTGACGTTCCTACCGATGCGTGGTGTCACTGTGGTCTCCTGCTGGTCCGATCCGCTGGTGCTCTAGTGACGCGTCAAGGTGTCGAAAGGTTGCGTGAGTCGGCGCTCCGGAGGACCGGCACGGCATAACTCCCAGAAATGTTAGCCCTGCGAGCTCTGGTGGGCGCGACGCAACACTTCGGTGAGCTTGTTCGCACCGGCGACCACGGTGGCCGCGTGCAGTCGGCCCGGTTGACGTGAGAGCCGCTCGATTGGGCCGGAGATCGACACGGCCGCTACCACGCGACCCGACGGCCCACGCACGGGGGCCGACACCGAGGCGACTCCAGGCTCGCGCTCACCGACGCTCTGAGCCCAACCTCGGCGGCGCACCGCAGAGAGGGCAGTGGCGTTAAACCGAGCCCCCTGCAAACCGCGGTGCAGGCGGTCGGGCTCCTCCCACGCCAGCAGGATCTGGGCACCCGATCCCGCGAGCATCGACAAGCTGGCCCCGACGGGGATGGTGTCACGCAGACCCATGGGTCGTTCAGCAGCGGCAACGCAGATGCGCGTGTCTCCTTGGCGCCGGAACAGCTGCGCGCTCTCATTGGTGTGGTCGCGCAACGCCCCGAGGACGGGGCCTGCGGCGGCCAACAGCCGGTCCTCGCCGGCAGCGGATGCCAACTCGGCCAGGCGGGGGCCGAGCACGAAGCGACCCTGCATGTCACGCGTCACCAGTCGGTGATGCTCAAGCGCGACTGCGAGCCGGTGCGCGGTCGGGCGGGCCAGGCCGGTCGCGCCGACGAGCTGGGCGAGAGTGGCCGGTCCGGCTTCCAATGCCGACAGAACGGTGGCAGCCTTGTCGAGAACCCCGACCCCGCTAGAGTTGTCCATGCACTGATATTGCCGTCTCAGGGCGTGAGACGCAAATCCGTTGCTGTGGACGGTGTCGGATGCTGGCCCGGTCAGTCGTGTGCCGAGGCGGCGAATAGGCAGCAGGAAAGGGTGGCGGGGATGGCCGGGACGCTGGCTGAGAAGGTCTGGGAAGCTCATCTGGTCCGCCGGGCCGATGGCGAGCCGGACCTGCTCTACATCGACCTTCACCTGCTCCACGAGGTGACCAGCCCACAGGCGTTCGATGGCCTGCGCCTCGAAGGCCGGACGGTTCGGCGGACCGATCTCACCCTGGCCACCGAAGACCACAACGTTCCCACGACACCTGGGCCGATCACCGACCCGGTGAGTCTCACCCAGGTCGAGACGTTGCGGCGCAACTGCGCCGAGTTCGGAGTGCCGCTCTATCCGATGGGGGATGTCGAACAAGGCATCGTCCACGTCGTCGGTCCCCAACTGGGGCTCACACAGCCCGGCATGACCATCGTGTGCGGCGACAGCCACACCTCGACCCATGGCGCCTTCGGTGCGCTGGCCTTCGGGATCGGCACCTCCGAGGTCGAGCATGTGCTGGCCACCCAGACGCTGCCGCTCAAACCCTTCCGCACCATGGCGGTCAATGTCCGGGGCGCGTTGCCCGACGGCGTCACCGCCAAGGACGTCGTGCTGGCGGTCATCGCCAAGATCGGCACAGGCGGTGGCCAGGGCTACGTCATCGAATACCGCGGCGAGGCCATCGAGTCGCTCTCGATGGAGGCCCGGATGACCGTCTGCAACATGTCGATCGAGGCGGGTGCCCGTGCCGGGATGATCGCGCCGGACCAGGTGACCTTCGATTACCTCCAGGGCCGCGACCGCGCGCCGCGGGGGGCCGACTGGGACGCCGCGGTCGCTGCCTGGCGCGAGCTGCGGACCGATGCCGACGCCGTGTTCGACGCGGAGGTCGACCTCGACGCCACTGCGCTCAGCCCGTTCGTCACCTGGGGCACCAACCCGGGCCAGGGCCTGCCGCTGTCGGCCAGCGTCCCGGACCCCGATCGGATCGTCGACGAGACCGAGCGCGCCGACACCGAGCGGGCGTTGGCCTACATGGGCCTAGAGCCCGGCACCCCGCTCAAGGAGATCCCCGTCGACACGGTCTTCGTCGGCTCGTGCACCAATGGCCGGATCGAGGACCTGCGCGCCGCGGCCGGCGTGTTGGCGGGTCGACGGGTGGCCGATGGCGTGCGCATGCTCGTCGTTCCGGGCTCGGCCCGGGTCCGGTTGCAGGCCGAGGCCGAGGGACTGCATGAGGTCTTCGAGGCGGCGGGCGCCGAGTGGCGCCTCCCTGGCTGCTCGATGTGCCTGGCGATGAACCCGGACAAGCTGGCCGCCGGTGAGCGCAGTGCCTCTACCTCCAACCGCAACTTCGAGGGCCGCCAAGGCCCCGGAGGCCGCACTCACCTGGTGAGTCCTCTCGTCGCCGCGGCCACGGCCGTTCGCGGCACCCTCTCCTCGCCCGCCGACCTGGACAAGGACTGAGCGCATGGACGCCTTCACCACCCACACCGGCATCGGCGTGCCGCTGCGGCGCAGCAACGTCGACACCGACCAGATCATCCCGGCCGTCTATCTCAAGCGGGTGTCCCGCGACGGCTTCGAGGACGGATTGTTCGCTGCCTGGCGCACCGACGACTCGTTCGTCCTCAACAACCCTCGGTATGCCGCGGGGTCGGTTCTCGTCGCGGGTCCCGACTTCGGCACGGGGTCTTCGCGCGAGCACGCGGTATGGGCGCTGATGAACTACGGCTTCCGGGTCGTGCTGTCATCCAGGTTCGCCGACATCTTCCGCGGCAACTCGGGCAAGCAGGGGCTGCTCACCGCTCAAGTCGCCCAGGACGATATCGAGCTCATCTGGAAGTACCTCGAGCAGGAGCCGGGGGCGCTGGTCACGGTCGACCTTGTAGCGCGGACGGTGACGGCGGGCGACATCGTCGCGCCGTTCGGGGTGGACGACTACACCAGGTGGCGATTGATGGAGGGCCTGGACGACATCGGTCTCACCCTGCGCCATGAAGACCTCGTTCAGCGCTTCGAATCCGCACGTCCGGGATACCTTCCTGTCACGAATTGAGGGGGCTGCGACACGCCGAGTCGGCGTGTCGCGCTAGGAGATACGCCACACGGTGACTCTCCTGATCCTTGAGCTCGTCGGGACTGGCGCGCTCGGTCGAGAGTGATTGCCGGGCGAACAGGTGACGGCGTAAATCATTGCGCCCCAATGACTTTGAGCCGTGCAACGCCGACGGCGGGGACGCGTGCAGTCCCTTCCGAGGTGCACGGCAGGTGATGTCGGAGCCGTTCAAGGGGCAAATGGGTTGCGGGGCAACGGGAATGGTGCCCCGCGGTGATGGACAGCAGGCAGGCGTGGGAATACCGTCAACCCAGGCGGACAGACGTCCGCAACACCCGCAACCCGGGTCCAGCCCGGGCCGTTCATCTGGAGGGGAAGCGTGAACAAGGCAGAGCTCGTTGTGGCCCTGGAGGGCAAGCTCGGCGGCAAGAAGGCCGCCAGCGACGCACTGGACGCAGTGCTCGACGCGATCATCCGTGAGGTCGCCAAGGGCGGCAAGGTCGCGATCACCGGTTTTGGGACCTTCCAGAAGGTCGCCCGGGCGGCTCGCACCGGCCGCAACCCGCGCACGGGCGACGCCGTTCGAATCAAGAAGACCACCGTCCCGCGCTTCCGGCCGGGGACGTCGTTCAAGGGTTACGTCGCCGACCCTCGTAGCCTGCCCAAGGCCGCGCCGGCCACCGGGCGTGCTCCGGCCGGCTCGGTCGCCAAGGCGGCTCCGTCTCCCGCTCCCGCGAAGAAGGCCGCCCCCGCGAAGGCCGCTGCTGTCAAGGCTGCTCCCGCGAAGGCTGCTCCCGCGAAGGCCGCCGCTGCGAAGGCCGCTCCTGCGAAGGCCGCTCCCGCGAAGGCTGCTCCCGCAACGAAGAAGGCGGTCACCGCCAAGGCCTCTGCGGCCAAGGCTGCGCCGGCGAATGCGGCCAAGGCTGCGCCCGCCAAGGCAGCTCCTGCGGCCAAGAAGGCCGCCCCGGCCAAGGCCGCGCCCGCCGCGAAGAAGGCCGCGAAGAAGGCCTGAAGAGCCAGGATCACGACCGGGCCGGTCCCTCCCGAAAGGAGGGCCCGGCCCGGCCGTCTTCTGCGCTAACCGCTAACGGCAGGGGCACCCTGGATTCCATCGGAGGCTCGCGATGCTCGACAGCGGGACATCGGACGGGGAGGATACGGGGGTTGAGAAGGAGATGCGTGTGAGTTCGTCCTCGTCCGTGCTGCGGCGCATGCGGCGACTGCCGGCGGCATACCAGGTGATCGTCGTGCTGCTGCGGCCCACGCTGCGCGTGCTGTTCAAGCGGGACTGGCGCGGTATGGAGCACCTGCCCGCCGGAGGGTCGGTCGTCGCACCGAACCATCTGTCCTACGTCGACCCGTTCGCGATCGCCCTCTACCTGTTCGACAACGACCACCCGCCCTACTACTTGGGGAAGGAAGCCGTCTTCCGGATCCCCGTCTTTGGTCGTCTGGTCGCCTGGGCCGACCAGATCCCGGTCTATCGCGGAACCGGGCAGGCGGCGGATGCCATGCGAGCCGCGGTGGCGGCCGTCCGCGAGGGGAAGACCGTCGTCGTCTATCCCGAGGGGACGCTCACCCGAGATCCAGGCTTGTGGCCGATGAAGGGCAAGACGGGGGCCGCGCGCATCGCGCTCACGACCAAGTGCCCGGTCATCCCGGTGGCCATGTGGGGACCTCAAGAAGTCCTCGGGACCTATCAAAAGAAGTTGAGGCTCTTCCCCCGCAAAACGATGCACGTCCTGGCGGGAGCGCCCGTGGACCTGACCGACCTCTATGACCGGCCGCTGGATGCTGCCTTGCTGGCGCAGGCGACCGACCGGATCATGGACGCCATCACGGCACAGCTGGAAGTGCTGCGGGGAGAGAAGGCGCCCGCGGTGCGGTTCGACTCGCGGGCCATGGGGGTCCCCGAGACTGGCAACCCCAACAAGGAGCGCCCATGAGCACCACCGCCGCAGTGATGGGGACCGGCAGCTGGGGGACCGCGTTCGCGGCGGCTCTGGCGGACGCCGGGACGGCGGTGACGATGTGGGGTCGGCGGGCCGACTCGGTGGCCCAGATCAACGCCGGGTCCAACGAGGACTATCTGCCGGGGATCGCCCTGCCGGAGGGGATCAGCGCCACCGCCGATCCGCAGGAGGCGCTGGCCGGCGCCGACATCGTGGTCCTCGCGGTGCCGTCGCAGACATTGCGCGCCAACCTCGCCGCCTGGTCGCTGCCCGCGAACGCCGCGATCGTCTCGCTCATGAAGGGCGTTGAGCTGGGGACGACCAAGCGGATGAGCGAGGTCATCATGGACGTCGGCGGTGTGTCCGCCGACCGCGTGGTTGTCGTGTCCGGGCCCAACCTGGCCAAGGAGATCGCCCGCAAGCAGCCAGCTGCCAGTGTCGTGGCCTGCGCCGACCCCGGGACGGCTGACCGGGTCGCGGCCGCCTGCCACACGGCATACTTCCGGCCCTATACCAACCAGGACGTTGTCGGGACCGAGCTCGGTGGGGCGGTGAAGAACGTCGTCGCCCTCGCGGTGGGCATGGCGGAGGGCATGGGCATGGGCGACAACACCAAGGCCTCCATCATCACTCGCGGCCTGGCCGAGACGGCCCGCCTCGGGGTGCGGCTGGGGGCCGAGCCGGCGACGTTCATGGGTCTGGCGGGCGTCGGTGACCTCATCGCGACCTGCATGTCACCGCTGTCGCGCAACCGAACGTTCGGCGAGAACCTCGGCAAGGGCATGACCGTCGCCGAAGTCATCGAGGTGACCAAGCAGACCGCAGAGGGCGTCAAGTCCTGCCACTCCGTGCTCGACCTGGCCCGCAACGCCGGCGTCGAGATGCCCATCTGCGAAGCGGTCACCTCGGTCATCGTCGGGCAGCGCACGCCGGAGGAGCTCGTTGACTTGCTCATGTCGCGCACCCGCAAGCACGAACGGATCTGAGCCGACCGCCGCGGGCCGGGCTCCAGGTCAGCCCAAGGCCTGCTCGAGGTCGCGCCAGAGGTCCTCGACGTCCTCGATGCCGACCGACAGACGCAGCAGCGTGTCAGGGACGAGCGGCGACTCGCCCGGATACCGTCGGCGTCGCTCGATGAGCGACTCGACACCGCCCAGGCTCGTCGCGCCCAACCACACTTGACAGGCGGCTGCGACCGCTTCGGCATCCGCCGCGCCGCCGGGCACTTCTATGGCCAGCATGGCGCCCCACCCGGGGTAACGCACCCGGGTCACCTTTGGGTGTTCGGCAAGGCGGCGGGCGAGCTCGGCTGCGTTGGCGCACGCGCGTTGCAGCCGCACATGCAATGTCCGTATGCCGCGCAGCGCCAGCCACACCTCGACTGGCCCGGCAATCGCCCCGTGCCGGGTTCGGTGGGCGAGCAGCGCGGCATACCAGGGGTTGGGTGTCCCGTCGGCGGTGGAGCGCGTGACGACCACCCCGAGGAGCAGGTCGGAGTGGCCTGAAAGGTACTTCGTCGCCGAGTGGACGACGATGTCGGCGCCGAGGGCGAGCGGCCGCTGGAGCAGGGGAGTGGCGAAGGTGTTGTCGCACACGACGACGCCCCCGCGCTCGCGGGCTGCGGCGATGATCACCGGAAGGTCGGCCACCTCCATGAGTGGGTTGGTGGGCGACTCGAGCCAGATCGCGCCGGCCCCGTCGAGCGCCGCGACGACGGCAGCGGTGTCCTGCACGTCGACCCGGCGGACCTCGCGGCCGGCGGCCTCGACCTCGGCGATGAGCGCGCCGGAGGTGTTGTAGGGCGTGCGGGGAGCCACCAGCGCAGCCCCGGTCGGCAGGACTGCCAGGGCTGCCGAGATTGCCGCCATTCCGGAGGCGAAGCTCAACGCCTGACCCCCCTCCAAGGCCCCGACGGCCTGCTCGAACGCCTCCCAGGTCGAGTTCGAGGCCCGGCCATAGCCGAGGTTTGTGGCCACGCCGTCCGCTCCGAGGGCGGGGTGGGCGGCATACGTGCTGGACAGCTCGATCGGCACGTTGACCGGCGCACCAGGCGTGCGCGGGGGGCGGCCCGCGGCGACGACGACAGTGGCAGGGGCCAGGGCGAAGGGACGCTCGGAGGGACGTTCGGTCATCCGGCCAGCCTAGGCCGGAGACGGCATACGGGGGCAGTAAGGTCGAACCGATGAGCAGCGACTCGCCCCGCAAACCCCGCATCGCCGTCGTCTTCGGCGGGCGCTCCTCCGAACACGCCGTGTCGTGCAGCAGCGCGGCCTCGGTGCTGCGGGCGATCGACCGCGACACCTACGACGTGGTGCCGATCGGCATCGCCAAGGACGGTCGGTGGGTGCTCGCGCCCGACGACCCAGCTGCGCTGGAACTGGCGCCGGGACACATCCCCGAGGTCGACGGCTCCGGAGCAGGGGTGCTCGTCCCCATGTCGACCGGCGACCGGGCGCTGCGGGTCCTGGCGCCCGGCGAGGTGCCGGAGGTGATCGGCGACGTCGATGTCGTCTTCCCGGTCCTGCACGGCCCGTGGGGCGAGGACGGCACGATCCAGGGGATGCTCGACCTCGCGGATGTGCGTTATGTCGGGTCGGGTGTGCTGGCCTCGGCCGCGGGGATGGACAAGCACTACATGAAGGTCGTCTTCGCGGGGCACGGACTTCCCGTCGGCCCGTATGCCGTGATCACCGACCGCGCGTGGCGCGCCGACCGTGCGGCCGCCCTCGATGCGGCCTCGTCGATGGGCTTCCCGGTGTTCGTCAAGCCGGCCCGGGCCGGGTCGAGCATGGGGATCACTCGGGTCGGGTCACCGGATAGCCTGGAGGCGGCTATCGAGACGGCCCGCGAGCACGACCCGAAGGTGCTCGTCGAGGCGGCGATCTTCGGTCGCGAGCTAGAGTGCGCGGTCCTGGAGGGTCGGGGTGTCGACGCGCCGCGGACGTCCAAGGTCGGCGAGATCCGGGTGGTCACCGGGCACGAGTTCTACGACTTCGAGGCGAAGTATCTCGCCGAGGCCGATGTAGAACTGATGTGCCCGGCCGACGTGCCCGACGACATCGCGACCGAGGTGCGGCGCCTGGCGGCCGAGGCGTTCGTGGCGATGGGCTGTGAGGGGTTGGCCCGGGTCGACTGCTTCTACACCGACGATCGCCGGGTCATCATCAACGAGATCAACACGATGCCGGGCTTCACGCCGCACTCGATGTATCCCCGGATGTGGGCGGAGACGGGCATTCCGTATCACGAGCTCGTCGACGAACTGATTGCCCTGGCCATGGAGCGTCGGGCTGGCCTGCGCTGACCGAGACCTCGGGGTGGCAGCAAGGCGAGGCTGCCCCGGCGGCGGCAGCGCCCCGACGGCGCGGCCATCGATAGTGTGATCTAGGACATAGTAAAGGTTTGGTCAGGTTTTCGGGGGTTGTGCCTGTTTTGTTTCAGACTGCGTTCGTATTGGTCGAACCTGAGACAGGGGATTCCGGTGGCTATTCGCGTATGGGGTGGACGTACCTGGATGATGGGCGAGTGTCGACCGTCACCCTGGATGGCGTCCAGCTCGCTGCCGTGTCCTACGACAGCGCCGGGCAGGTCTCGGGTGTCGCCTACGGGCCCGCTGGTGCCCCGATCACCACGCTCGGGTCGCTGACCCGGAACGCAGCTGGTGCGGTGACCGGTCAAACCTGGACGGCCGGGTCCCGCACGTTGGGGCAGACGTTTACCCGGTCACAGGCCGGTCGGGTCACCCGCAGTGTCGCCACTGACAGTGCCGGTCCGGCTGGGACGGTCGATTGGTCCTCCTCGTATGACTCGGTGGGGCGGCTCACGAGCGCGGTCCTCGCGTCGGCCGGTACCCGTCCGAGCGTGACGTTGGGGTATAGGTATGAAGGGTCTGGGGGGTGTGGTGTGGACCCGGCGGCCGGGTTGAACGGATCCCGCACCAGCATGTCCCGCCGACTCGGCACCGGGACGCCCGCGGAGTCCACGATCTGCCCGGACAACGCCTCACGAGTGACCAGTGTCAACTCCAGCACCGGTGGCCTGACGGTCAGCCCGGCGACCATCTCGTATGACGCGCATGGGAACCTCACCCAGTTGGGCACCCAAACTTGGACCTACGACGGCGCTGATCGGGTGTCCTCGACGACGGCGAACGGGATCACCCCGAGCCTGTCCGTGTATGTCCGCGACACCCTCGGCCGGGTCGTTGCTTCCGGCCCTACCGGGTCACCCACCCCGTACGGGTTCACCAGCACCGATGACAGTCCCGACTTCCAACTCACCCCAACCAACACGCTGCGGGAACGGTATGTCACCCTGCCCGGGGGTGTCCTTTATACGAAGGGGTATGCCGCGCCCAGCCTCACCTCCTGGGCGATCACGAACCTGCACGGTGACACCATCGCCACCATCACCGGAACCACAGTCACAGCCGGATATGTGTACGACCCGTTCGGGCAACCCATCAACACCAGCTCTGGCGCCGTGGACCTCGCAGCAACACCCACCACCCGGACCGGCACCACCACCGACGCCTGGCACGGTAGCGCCCAACGAGGCTACGAACACTCCAGCGGCCTGAACCAAATCCTCATGGGAGCCCGCACCTACCTACCCGACCTCGGCATCTTCACCGCCACCGACCCAGTAGAAGGCGGCAACACCACCACCTACACCTACCCCCAAGACCCCATCAACGCCCAGGACCTGGACGGCCTCGGTCAGAGGGGACGACGCAGAGTCAAGATGGCTTTTAGTGCTGAAGAACAAGAATTCCTCAAATTGAGCAAACAGGAACAAAATCTGCCGGAGAACCGTGCTCTTCGCAACTCTGTTCGCCAGAAGACGATAGCGAATCAGAAAGCCGCTGGGACTAGGAATGTGGCCAAGCGAGCGCCGAAGGGAGGCGGACGAGCCATTACTTCTCCAAAGGCGGCAGCAGTTGAAGGCGGAGGTTCCTCCGCGAGATCAAGTGGCCGGGGGGGAACTGGTGGCGGCGCGCTGGCCCTCTTCGACTTCTCTGGATATCTCCTTGAAGGCGGGAACATCATGTCCGGTCGCGCGTGTCACTTCTATTGCCTAGAGCTCTTCCCAATCAGCGTTGCCGAGATGATGCCCGCATGACTGCCTACTCGGAAAGTGAATGGGGCCAGGGAGTCTCCAGAGAGGGATGGTGGAGCGTTCGTTATCTCGTGTACATACCTGCATTTGAAGCATATGAAGAGCGCATCACTCTGTGGCAATGCGAGTCAAGCGATGAGGCTATTGAGCTTGCCCTCCGCGAGGCGGATGAATACGCCGAGATCCTAAACGCAGCAGTTCTCTCTTTCGTCGAGTCGTATAGGCTCGTCGATCCCCCGGGTCACGGGCGGGAGGTCTTTAGTCTCTTGCGCAGAAGCGATCTCGATCAAGAGACATATGTCGAGCGCTTCTTTGATACCGGCGAGGAGTGCAGACGGAAGGAGTCGTGAGGTGGCTGTCAGGCTCGGGCTACCGGCGAGGGCCAGGTGTCGTTGCGTGTCACCTCCCGGCGCGTGTCCGGAGACTCGTGTTCTTGCGTCAGCCGGCCGGGGTGGCCTACCGGGCTTGAGCTTAGGCCCCGGTCTTTCATGACGGTGGCCATGGGTGTGTCGGGGCTGGTGGGTCTGCCCAGGGTTCGGTTGACAGCGACGGTGGTGGTCGGGTCAGGCGTCAGGTAGAGGTCTCAAGCTGACGGCGCCCGGCGACCCTGGTGAGCGCGCAACCGTCCGGTCCGAGTCGTGGACATGGGGCCCCGTTCGAGTTGGCGCGCCAACGTCAACCGGCATCGCTCGCCCGTTCCTCCGCCCACCCGCGGTCCGGGCGCTATTGGCAGTGCCGTCCGGTCTCGGGCAGGGACCGTGCCGCGGCGCTGAACGCGGGCAGCAACAGTGGCTCGGGGGCGTATGCTGCGGGCACCAAGACGTCCATGGCGGGCAACCGCCCGTAGGTGGTGAACTGGACGCCATCGGAACGCCGTTGGACGATCCAGTCGACCCCGTCGACGGCGACACACTCAAGTGTCGAGGGGCCGGGCGGCTCGTAGCCGCAGACGGCGACGATCGCCGGGTCACCCCAGGCCCGGGCGGCTGGACTGTCGACGCTCACCGGGCGAGGTTTCAACGAACCCACGGTGCTGGGCCAAAGGCCGCTGAGCGACTGACAAGAGGGACTGGCGGCGCCGGTCGGCAACGTCACGGCGACCGCAACTGCCCCGGGGGCGGTGCACCCGACCACCCCACCGAGCAGGCCGACGGCGACGGTGACGAGAGTGAGCAGGGCGGCATACCGGCCGGTGCCGGTGTGCCGCCCCAGTGAGCCTCGCGCGCGACGGCTCAGATGTGCACCACGGTGCACGTGAGCGTGCGGGTGATGCCGGGGACGTCCTGGATGCGGGCGATGACCAACTTGCCGAGCTCGTCGACCGTGTTCGCCTCGACGCGAGCGATGACATCGTAGGGGCCGGTCACGTCCTCGGCGGACGCGACGCCCGCCACCTCGCGGATCGCCTCGGCGACCGACGCGGACTTGCCGACCTCGGTCTGGATCAGGATGTATGCCTGGACCACGGAGCAACCTCACTTGTCGAGGGGTCTAGCGGGCGGTTGCCCGCTCGGGTCGTCCTCGACCCGTCCCCCAGACGCTACCGTGCCGAGTGGGCTTTCGTCGTCCCGGATGAGGAGAAGAACGTGGCAGCACGGCGGTCGAGGGTCAAGGGCAGCCCGATGACCCTGGCGCAACTGACCGAGGAGCAGTTGCTGGCTCGGATCATCCCCCGGATGCCGCGGGGCACGGGCGTGCTTGTCGGTCCCGGGGACGACACCGCCGTGCTGCGGTGCGACGACGCGACCATCGTGACGACGGACGCAGTCGTGCGCGGCCGCGATTGGCGGGACGAGTGGTCGAGCCCACAGGACGTGGGCGCCAAGATCGTCGCCCAGAACCTCGCCGACGTCGCCGCGATGGGCGGGCGCCCGCTGGGGCTGGTCGTCACGCTGCTCGCCGACCCCGCGACGCCGGTCGCCTGGGTGGAAGGCTTCGCTGACGGGCTCGGGGAGGCGGCTCGCGCGGCGGGCGCCGGAGTCCTCGGCGGGGACCTCTCGTCAGCGCCTAG
>MTKY01054115.1_pt1 | contig 21937 bp, 16 predicted proteins | sample 1042731 | NCBI WGS metagenome assembly MTKY01 (sample SAMN06212206, study PRJNA360538) | anaerobic digester metagenome | biome: Wastewater treatment plant; material: sludge; isolation source: anaerobic digester fed with sludge from wastewater treatment plant | place: Denmark: WWTP Soeholt ... | reverse complement strand
GGCTGGATCAGGGGGTTGGCGGGGTGATCTGGAGCCCGCTGGGCTGGGGCCGCCTGACCGGGCGCATCCGCCGCGGGCAGCCGCTGCCGGAATCCAGCCGCCTGCAGAGCCGCATGGTGCGCGAGGGCGGGCCGCAGGTGTCTGAAGACTACCTATATGACGTGGTGGATGCCCTGGATAAAGTTGCTGCAGAGACCGGCAGGAGCGTGCCGCAGATCGCCTTGAACTGGGTCATGCACCGTCCCGGCATCAGCACGGTGATCATTGGCGCGCGGAATGAACACCAGCTGCGTGACAACCTGGGCGCCTTGGGGTGGCAACTGAGCCCCGAACAGGTGCGCTTCCTGGACCAGGCCAGCGAGCGGCCCAAACCCTACCCCTACTGGCACCAGCACGGTTTTGACCGCAACCCCTCCCCGTTGAAAGACGCCAATGCAGCATGAGGAGCTGATCCGGCGTCGTTTGCATAGCCAGCGCCTCAGCGGCTCTCCCGCCGCCGGCCCCGGCGAGGCGGTGCGTTGGATGGGCGCCGTGCAGGCGCAGGACTATCCCGCCAGCCTGTGGGGGGTCAGCCTGCGCTGCGGTTTTGTCCAGGATCGCCGGGTGGAGGAGGCCATGACCGCCGGGCAGATCATCCGCAGCTGGTTCCCGCGCGGCACGCTGCACTTCGTTCCCGCGGCTGATGCGCGCTGGATGCGCGCGCTGCTGGCGCCGCGCTGGCTTTCACGCATGGCGAAAATGCACGCCCGCGACTTCGACATCACCGAGCATGTGCTTGGAATCTGCCGCGAGGCGATCGTGCGGGCGCTGGAGGGCGGCAGAGAACTGCAGCGCAGCGACATCTACCGCGTGCTGAACGCCGCTGGCGTACAGACCCAGGGCACCCGCGGGCTGCAGATCCTCTGGCGGCTAGGACAGGAGGGGCTGATCTGTTACGGTCCGCGGCATGCCAAACCACAGACTCTGGTACTGTTTGATGAGTGGCTGGCCGATTCGCCCTCGCTGGAGCGCGAGGAGGCGCTATGCCAGCTCACGCTGCGCTACTTCCAGTCCCACGGCCCCGCCACCGAAGCGGATTTCGCCTGGTGGGCGGGGCTCACGCTGGGCGATGTGCGTGAAGGGCTTGCGCTGGCAGGCGAGGAACTGACCAAAGCGGTCTATGATGGGCAATGGCATTGGTTCGCGCCCGAAGACCTGCCTGAAGCGCAACCCTCAAGCGGATGGCTCCTGCCTGTCTATGACGAGTTCAGCGTGGCTTACAAGAACCGCGGCGTCCTGCGCGGGCCGGGGCGGGCGCTGACCCGCGAGGAGAACAGCGCGCTGATCGCCCCCCTGTTGCTGGTCAACGGTCAGGCGCGCGGCACATGGAAGCGGACGCTGCGTCAGGGGCGTCTCAACCTGTCCTTCTCGCCTGATTCACCGCTGGAAGATTGGGAAAAGGCCCTCCTCGAGGAGAATGCGGAGGAATACGCCGCGCATCTGACCCGCGTGAGCGTGAGCGAGGAGTAAGGGCGCTCGTCCCGTATCGGCAGCCAAACCCGGCCGCGAAGTGCGGGGAAACATACAGCCGGATGCGGAAAACATCATCCTTCCCATGGCGGTCGGGGCTGCCACATGCGCCGGTAGGGCTGCTGACCCAGCAGGGGGAGTTCTTCGTTCAGGTAGAACATCCCCGCGGCGCGCCAGCGCCCGCCCCGTTCGAGATAGGCCAGGATTGCGCGTTGCAGTGAGGTCTTGCGCGGGGCGGTGGCGGGGTCGAATTTTTCCTGATAGAACATGAAATTCAGGCCTTCTTCAGGTTCGGCGTCCACCGGGACGATATAGGCATTCCCCAGGTTGCGCACCAGATTGCTCTCCGCGGGCAGGATATCGCCCAGGTAGGGGTTGTAAATCCAGGACCAGCAGCGCATCCCTTTGGGCGGTGTTGCGGGGAAATGCCGGGGAAAGAACACGGCTGCCTGATGGAAGGAGGCGTGCACGGCCTCCGGTGTCATCCCCCCGCCGGCGGGGATATGCATGTCCAGCACCCAATCGCCCTCCCGCAGCGCGAGCTCCCAATTCTGCTTATCGAACCGCGCGATTTCCCTCAGGCCCCAGCCGCGCGGGTCGAGAGGATTTCCCCGCCAGTACGCGTCGGTTTCTTCCAGCGCGCTTACCCACTCGCCGGGCTGCACGGGTTCGGTTTCATGAGGACGGTCGCCGTGGGCATCAAACCGCCAGCCCGCCGGAGCCAGCGCCACCACTTTGCGGTTTGCGCGGTGGCGCAGGATAACCTCCGCGTCACTGTGCTTCCGCAGCCAGAACTCATAGCGTCCCAGTCGGAAATAATTCTCCTGGGTGTAGTGGCGCAGCCAGATCATCTGCCCCAGCGGCACGCCCAGCCTGCCCCCGCTGCTCTCGGCATAATTCGCGCTGAAGCTGCGCAATTCCATGCAGGTCAGGTGAGTGACCTCTTCTTCAATGCCCAGCCGCTGGTGAAAAGCGCGCGTGCGGGGGATCGTATCAGCCGCGATGGTCAGGAAGAACAGCCCCGCGTCTTCACCCAGACGCTTCTCCAGCCTGGGCCAGCCGCGGAACCAGTGATCGTCTTTGGAAATAAACAGCCGCCAATGCGTATGCCAGGCAAGCATGCGCAGCCGGTCATCGGCGTTGATGCGCCGGGCCATACGGATGGCCTGCTCGATCTGATCTTCCGCATACCCGCCGTAACGCAGCGTCCGCGCAAGTGGCGCGGGATCCAGAAAAGTCAGCGCTCCCCGCGGCAGCGCGTTTTGCGATTGCTCCCATTCCAGCGCCAGGGGTTCCGCGCATTGCGGCTCGCCCAGCCAGGCGGCGATCTCCGCGGCGGTCACCTGACGCAAGCCAGCGCCTCACGGAAAGCGTCCAGAGCGCGCATGTGCTCAGCGGGACCGCTGAGCCCGCAGCCTGTGGCCACAAGCGACAGATGTGTGGCGCCCATAGCGCGCCAGCCATCAGCCAGGGCGCGCCACTCGCCCGCATCGCCTTTGCCGTAACTGATCCTTGCTTCAAGACCCAGCTCGCTCAGGTCACGGCCGGCCTCCGAAAGATGCTGGCGAAGCAGCGCGAGCCCTGCCTGGGCTTCCTCCGGCCGCCTGTACAGCGGCATCCAGCCATCCCCGATGCGCGCGACCCGCCGGATGACGGGGTCGGATTGTCCGCCGAACCAGAGCGGGATGGTCTTCCTGGGCGGGTGGGGACTGATGCCCATATCGGGGACATCCTCCCAGCGCCCCTTGAAACAGACATGCTCCTCGCGCCAGAGGCGGCGCATCAGCTCGATTTGTTCCTCCACGCGCGCGCCGCGCTCGTGGAAGGGCATGCCCAGGGATTGATATTCATACTGGCTCCAGCCCACCCCAATGCCCAGGCGCAGCCGCCCGCCGCTGAGCACATCCAATGTAGCTGCCTGCTTGGCGGCCAGCACCGTCTGGCGCTGCGGCAGGATCAGCACCGTGCTGCAGAATTCCAGCCGTTCGGTGACCGCCGACATGGCAGCGAACAGCACAAAAGGCTCGAGGAACTCGGTGTTGTAGTATGTCCAGCCGCTGTAGCCCTCCGGGCGCGCCGGGTTGGGCCCGGCCACGTGGTCATCGGCGCCGACAAAGTCATAGCCGAGCGCCTCTGCATGCCGCGCGTATTCCAATACCTCCGCGCCATTGCCCATGAATTCAAAGTGCGGGTAGATCGCTCCGATCTGCATGTGCCTTCCTCCAGTCGCCGCTCAGCCGAGCGTGTTGCGGAACTTTTCCATCGCTTTGGTATGCGCTTCCGGCCCGCGCAGACCCGCTTCGGAGCTGACGAAGAAGAAATAATCAGCTCCCGCGTCCCGCCAGGCATCAGCCGTCGCGCGCCAGACACCCGGATCGCCGTTCCCGTAGAGCGCGCGGGCTTCGATCCCGGCGTTGCGCCCGGCTTTCTTCAACTCGTCCTTATAGAGCGCGAGTTCGCGCGCGCCCTCCTGCGGGGTGGTGAATAGCGGGATCCAGCCGTCGCCGATGCGCGCCGCGCGGCGGATGAGCGTATCGGAATGACCGCCAAACCAGATCGGGATCGGCTGCTGAATGGGTTTGGGGCTTATGCCCATGTCGGGCACATGGTCCCATTCCCCCTTGAAGTCGACATGATCCTCGGTCCACAGGCGGCGCATCAGCGTCACCTGCTCCTCGATGCGCCTGCCGCGTGTGTGAAAATCCATGCCCAGGGCGATGTATTCGTAGGGATTCCAGCCCACCGCCACCCCCAGCCGCAGCCTGCCGCCGCAGATATAATCCAGCGTGGCCGCCTGCTTGGCCGCCAGGACAGTCTGACGCTGCGGCAGGATCAGGATCGATGTGGCAAATTCCACGCGACTGGTCACCGCCGCCATGGCGGCGAAGAGCACGAAGGGATCGTAAAAATCGGTGTCATGCCTGTTCCAGCCGTCGTACCCTTCAGGGCGTTCAGGGTTGGGCCCGATCACGTGGTCATAGACGCCAATGTAATCGTAGCCCATCTGCTCCGCGTTCCGGGCGAACTCCAGTATCTCTCCAGGCTCACCGAAAAACTCATACTGCGGAAAAATCACCCCTGTTTTCATTTCGTCTCCTCAGGCCTGTGCGCGGTTCTGCTTGCCAGCCTTTCGTACCCGAAAACGGTTGCCTTCCAGCTGGTTGAGTTCGAACACAGGCGCCGCTCCGCGCGCCCAGGGAGCCATACCGTTGCGGCGCATCCAGCGCCCCAATTCGGCGCAGGGGATGGCATAGGGCGCCTCCCCCCACAACTTTTCCTGATCGAGGCGCACTTCAACCGGCTCATCGTTTCCCTCAATTTCGAGGATCAATTTATCCCATTGGCGGTCAAAATGGCTGTCGCGGTCGGCTTGCAGAACGCGCAGCCCATACCCGTTGCCATTGCGGCTGTGCGCGCCGTTGTTCCAGGCGGTAACGATCATGACGACCTTCCTTTCTATGCGGAATTCTACCTGATCGCCTCTATTTGATCACATCATATTGGCGGCCGACCAACGCCGCGCCAGCGCGGGCCCTGCCGCGTCATACGCAGGTTTGCTGCCAGCCGCGCTGTCAGTCAGCACCTCATCGCGGGGAATCCTGTTCAAATCAGATAAAGAAACCGATTTTGTCCGATTATTCAGGTACAATTTGTCAGGATGAGTATGCAGCCTGCACTGACCCGTGAGGAACTGGAGGAACGCCTGGCAGCTCTGCACCAGGCAAGCCTTTCCCTCGTTCAGGAAACCTCACCTGAATTGCTCCTCTTCCGTCTGGTGGAACTGGCGCGCAGCCTGGCGGACGCCGAGTATGCCGCGGTAGGGGTGCTGGATGACGCCGGGCAACTGGAGAGGTTCATTCCCATCGGCCTTTCCGGGGAAGAGCAGGCGCACTTGGAACATCCGCCGCGTGGCCTGGGGCTGATCGGCGCGTTGATGCGTGGTACAGAAACCATCCGCATCCCCTCCATCGCGGCTGACCCGCGCTCGGTGGGCTTCCCCGCCGGTCACCCGCTGATGATATCTTTCCTTGGCGTGCCTATCCGGCATGGCAGCCAGCAGCTAGGCCAGATTTATCTGACCAACAAACGCTCAGCCCCCGAATTCTCTCCCGATGATCAGGTGATCATCGAAACGCTGGCAGCTTATGCGGCTTCGGCGATGGCCAACGCGCGGCTGTTGGAGCAGCTGCGTCGCGGTGAGAGCCAGCTGCGCCGGCTGGCGGTTCTGGAGGAACGCGACCGCATCGGCATGGATCTGCATGACGGCGTGATCCAGGATATCTATGCGGTGGGCCTCACCCTGGAGCATGCCCGCCTGCTGCTGGCCGGAAATCCCTCCGGCGCGGGGGAGCGCATCGCTCAGGCGGTGGACGCGTTGAATAACACCATCCGCGACATCCGCACCTACATTCTTGATTTACGGCCGCGCAAGCTGGTCGAAGAAAATCTGATGGATGGCCTGCGCAGGCTGGTGGATGAATTTCGGGCTAATTCGCTGGTGGAAACCACCCTCCAGGGTCCGGCTGACGACCAGGTGCTGCTGCCCGGCCCGGCTGCGCTGGCGCTTTTCCATATCTGTCAGGAGACACTGGCCAATGCCGGCAAACACGCTCAGGCGCGTCACGTCAAGGTGACGATTTGGAAAACCGCCGCGCGCGTACTCCTCGAAATAGAGGATGACGGCCGCGGGTTTGATGCGGCGCGCGCCTCACTCACCATCGGACATGGCCTGGCCAATATGCACACGCGCGCCGAGCAGGTGGGCGGTGAGATCGAAATCACTTCAGAGCCCGGCCGGGGTACCACCGTGCTGGTCTGGGTCCCCGCGCCGGAGAATACCTCCGTAGACGTATGAATGCTGTTCAGCAGAAGAAGGCGGGCCAGGTGCGGCGCATGTTTGCCGATATCTCAGGCACCTACGATCGCATGAACCGGCTGATGACCGCGGGCATGGATCAGGCCTGGCGCAGGAAGGTGATCCGCATCGCGGGCCCCCGGGACGGCGAACGTCTGCTTGATCTGGGCGCGGGGACGGGAGATCTGGCGCGCGAGGCCTTTCACGCGGCGCCGGGATGCCGGGTGGTAGCGGGGGATTTCACGCTGGCGATGATGCTCGCCGGGCGCCGACGCCACAGCCTTCCGCGGGATTGGGGCGCCATCGACGCGTTGAAACTGCCTTTCCCGGCGCGGTCTTTTGATGTGATTGTCTCCGGCTTTCTGATGCGCAATGTGGTTGATCTGGATCGCGCGCTCAGCGAGCAATGGCGCGTGCTTAAACCCGGGGGACGCTGGGTCTGTCTGGAGACCACCCGTCCCGGGCGGCGACTGGCAGCGCCGTTGATTCGGTTCTATATGAGACGGGTGATCCCGGCCCTGGGCAGCCTGGTCGCCGGGCAGAATGCGGCTTACACGTATCTGCCCTCCACTTCTGAAGCTTTCCTGCCGGCTGAGGAATTTCTCGCTCATATTCGCCATGCCGGATTTGACGGCGCGGGATTTACCCGTCTCAACCTTGGCACGATTGCCATCCACTGGGCTTGCAAGGCTCAGTAAAAGGACTCTTTATCTCCGATGACCTGAAAAATTGCCTGGATTGTGCGCTCAGCCGCGAGTAAGCGCCGCTGGCGGTGAAGGAATATCGGGGAAAGATGCTTTCTTTTGCTCACGGCGCCTGCCGGCACTGATCCATGATCCGCGGCAGCCGGCCCCCAACGATCCGGGGCAGAAACCCGAAAGGGTGCGAGTAAAAACTATTTTTGTCCGGGGCGGCGTCTGACGCGTCCCGAGATAAGCGGGAAAGCAAAGCTTCCATCCGCCAGCGGGGGAAGCGGCACTACCGCGTTGATCGCGTCTAGATTTAATGGCCCATAAATATGGGGGAATTTCATATCCGTGTCTGGCGCCAGCTCGTGCCGCAGCGGGGAGGCCAGTTTATGTGTATCGATCACCAGCAGCACCAGGTCCTCACGATCGCGGAACAGGCGATTGGCTGTATCAACCACCTGATCGTACGTGGAGCAGTGAATGAAACCCTCCGAAACCAGGCTGGGCGCTCTGTAACAGCCGTATGCGAGTGCTTTTTCCCAATCTCCCAGGGGTGCGATGTGATAGACAAACACGCTGAAAGTATACTCCAGGTGTAACCAACCTGCTGCCGGTTGCATCCAATCCTTGAAGCTTTTCGAGGAGTTATTTATGCCACGCAACTATTCTATGAAGAAGAACCAAACCACGCTGATAGCCTGGATCGGCGCGGGCGTGGTGCTGGCCCTAATCCTGCTGGCTTTTGTGGTCCAGCCGTTGCTGCGTCAGAGTATGAATACCGCCGGCTGGCAGAAAGACGTCAGCGTGCAAAAAGCGGCTGAGCTGCGCGAAGACGGGGCATTTGTCCTGGATGTGCGCACCCCGGAAGAATGGGACCAGGTGCATATCCCCGGGGCCGCGCTGATTCCGCTGGATCAGCTTGCCGGGCGGGTGAATGAGGTGCCTAAGGACCAGCCGGTGCTGGTGTATTGCCGGTCCGGCAATCGCAGCCAGACCGGGCGGGATATCCTGCTGGCTGCCGGATATGAGCAGGTGACCAGCATGACTGGCGGGATCACTGCCTGGGCCGCGGCGGGGTATCCGACGGAGACGGGGCAGTAATCGGTTCTAGCGGCTTTCCTGAGCGTTTCGGGTCATGACTTGGTCATAGGGTGATAGATTGCCCGGTGTTTCATGTCCATTTGCCCCCAACCCGGACTGGCGGACACTTGTAGGGAGGGTATCCACCAATGCCCTCCGATAAATTCACGCCTCCCCTCCTGTAGGGAGGGCATCCACTGATGCCCTCCGAATGGATTCACGATTCTTCTCTGGTAGGGAGGGCATCCACCGATGCCCTCCTGTGTCTGGTGGTGGGCACTGGTGAGTGCCCACCCTACAAGAAAAGACATTCCTGAGTGCCCACCCTACAAGAAAAGACATTCCCACCAATGCCCTCCGGTGCAATCATGTCTCTTCTCCTGTAGGGAGGGCATCCACTGATGCCCTCCGAATGGATTCATGATTCTTCTCTGGTAGGGAGGGCATCCACTGATGCCCTCCTGTGTCTGGTGGTGGGCACACCCGATAATCCGGGTGCAGGCTGGTGAGTGCCCACCCTACAAGAAAAGACATTCCCACCAATGCCCTCAGGTGCAATCATGCCTCCTCTCTTGTAGGGAGGGCATCCACCGATGCCCTCCGATGGAGCAGGCGGTGGGCACTAGTGAGTGCCCACCCTACAAGAAAGGGTATTCCACCAATGCCCTCAAAAAACTGCGGTGGTGGGCACACCCGAGAATCCGGACGCGGGCCAGTGGGTGCCCACCCTACAAAAAACACAAACCCTCCCCTTTCATACACCGACCTCCCGGGAAATTGCATGCTCCGGGAGGTCGGGCGCATCAGGCATCACAAAGATGTTCCTGGACTTACCTGGGCAGAACCACCATGTCAAAGTAGCCCTGTACCTCCGGTGAAGGCCCAGCCACGCTTTCCACGCTCAGATAGCGCGTGCGGTTGAGCAGCTCTCGGCTGCCATCAAGGTTGAGGCTCCAGCTCTCCAGGCTTAATAGCGTCCCGCTGCCCTGCTCAAAGACATATTCCGCCTGATAGGGGTCCCTCATCCCCGGTTCACCGCTGCCATAGGTCAGGGTGTATACATCCACCACGCCGCCATCACTTTCCTGTTCGGCATAGGTAATCTTCCCGCCGGTGATCTGGATAGCACGCAGCATCCCGCGCGCGCCGTAATCCGGCTGAGTGAGGTACACCTCATTCCCCTGACTGGAATAAACCTCGGGCAGGTTGAAGCTCCAGCCGCCGCGGGTCCAGCCCATCCCCACCATCCTGCCGGAGGCGTCCTTGCGGATGGTTTGCTCAGCGGTTACATAACCGCGGCTGTCGATCTCGCGCCAGGTTTCAACAGTCATCACCGCAGGCCAACCGGGGGTGAACCCGCTGAGAGAGTTTTCTTTGTTTTCATATTCAGTCAGCTGGCGGGTCCAGCCTTCCGCATAGGCGCTTGCCGGGAAATTCTCCTTCAGCCTGGTGTCCAATTCGGCGAAGAGCGGGTTGCCCGCCGGGGGAATGTCCAGGTTCTCAATGTGGTCAGGCGCCTGCGTGGGCGCTAATGCGCCGATCAGCGCCGGATCCTCGGGCGTCCATTGGACACTCCAGGGCCCATCGACCCGTTTCCAGACATCGAAGATCTCCAGGTCCAGCTCGCCGGTCGTGCCCTCGGGCAAGGCGAGGCGGCTGAAGAACAGGCCCGAAGCTGTCTGCGCACGGCTTTCATGCGAGCTGCTCCCGATGTCTTCTGCCACGCGGATGCCCAGCATTTCCAGGCTGGAATCGGCTTCCATATAAAGGTCGAGCGCGTAACCGGTCTCCCCGCCCGCGGAGATTTCACCGCGCACCACGCGCAGCGATATGCCGCCGGTCGAGACGGTCTCATCCATCTCCCAGGAGGTTCCGGGCTTGGCATCCGCGGGGATGTTTACCCTTAGCGTCACCGGATCATCGATGATGAAGTTGACATAATCCAGTGTGAAGGTGAAGGGTCCCTTGCTTTGCAGCGGATAGGTGACCATGGCGGATTGAACCGTTTGCGTTTGGTAATCCCAAATCGGGGTCATCAGGTCAGGCGCCCGGTCTGTCAGATAGTAACGGCCCTGTTCATCCTGCATGCGGATCGATCCGGGCAGAATCGTGCCCACCTGTTCGCCGTTATGTTTGATCTCGAACTGGAAGGCGGTCTGCTGGGGGGTCTGTGCCGCCCGGGTGAGCCTCAGGCTCAGATCAGAGCGGTTTTCGCTGCGCGCATCCTGCGGTTTGTCCACCCCGGCCAGCGTTCCCTCCACCCGCTCAAGCTGGAGGGCGATTTCCATCTTTTCCTGGGGAACGCTCATCGAAGACGCGCTATAGGCGGGCAGAACCAGAACAAAATTCACCCCGCTTCCCGCGGGAAGCCGCCATTCGTTGCGGCAGCTCAGGTGTGCCCCGGCGGCGTCGGTTGAACCGCCGCAGCGGCCGGTGGCGATCGGTTCCAGCCAGGCGCCATCCGGCAGACGCACCTGGGCTTTTCCGTTCTCGAGGAAATCCGGCGCGGTTTTTCCCTTCAGGAAGTCCGGCGCCAGGCCGTCCACACTGAATTCCACGATCAGCGTATCTCCCGCCGCGACGGCTTGTTTGACCGACACGCTGACACCGTTGCCCTGTTCAGCGGCCGCGTCGGCCTGGGTTTGCTCGAGCGCTTCCGTAACCACCACCGGCGCTTTGAGCATACCCTGCACCTCCTCCACGAAACCCACGCCCGGGAGGAAACCGGTCAGGCGTCCGAGGGCGTAGGCGCTGCCGCTGAGCAGCACGAGGGCCAGCAGCGCGGTGACGATGGCCAGCGCGGGGCGGGCCAGCAGCCGGCGCAGCCAACCGCGGCCGGTCGCCGGAAGAGCGGCGGGGATTTGATTTAATTCGGCCTGCCGGTTGAGCAGCCGGGTTTCCAGCGCGCGGGCAAATGCTTCGCCCGGCTGGGGTGTCTGAAAACGCTCTTTCAGATTCTGTTCAAAGAGTGGGGATATATTGTTTCTTTCGGTCGACATCACGGTACTCCCATTGGTTGCGTAGTTTATCGAGCAGGCGATAGATCGCCATTTTCACGGCCGCCTCGCTGCGGCCATCGATCTCACCGATCTGGGCAAAGCTCAGTCCGGCGGCAAAGCGCAGCCGCAGCAGTTCGCGGCTGCTTTCATCCAGGCCATTGAGGAGCTCGCTCAGCCGGCCTTCCTCCGCACGGCGTTCGGCCAAAGCAGCCGGACCTGGCGCCGTATCGGCCAGATCATAGAGCGGCTCGGTCCTGCGGGCGCGGAAACGGTCTACGGCGCGCCGGCGCGCGATGGTGAACAGCCACGCGGAGAAGCTCCCGCGGGGTTGGTAGCGGCCGCGTACCAGCCCTTCGAGCGCCTCCATGAATACCTGGGAAACCAGGTCCTCTGTTTCCAACCGGTCGCCGGAACGGTTGTACAGGTACCCGTAGAGCGGGCGCAGGTAACGCCGGTACAGCGCGGAAAACGCCTGCGGGTCCCGGCCCGCCCTGGCGGCGAGCGCCGCCTCGTCAAGGATTTCGTCTTGGCTCATCTGCATGCTAATCAATCGTTCCCGCGCCCAATTCGGAACAAACCAATTGGGAGTGGGGGAAAGGATAACAGGGGAGCTTCGAATAATGGAACTGTCAGCTCTGTGGACATCTTGCCTGTGCCCCCTATTCGCCTCCGCGGCCTAAATCCGCTACAATGCTGGTAATGACCGCCCCAGCCGCCAAACCAACCCCGACGATCGAGGACTACCTGACCGTCCTCTACTTGCTCGACCGTGATGGCGATGAGGCCATCGCGGCGCGCATCGCCGAGGCGCTGGAAGTCGCCCCGCCTACTGTGACCGCCACACTGCGGCGCATGGAACGTGACGGCTGGCTGCTGCCGCCGGCAGGGCGCGGGCTGCGCCTCAGCCCGGCCGGACGCGAAGCGGCGATGAACGTGCTGCGCCGGCACATGCTCACCGAGTGGCTGCTTACGCGCGTGCTGCAGATGCCCTGGTCCAGCTCGCACGCCGATGCTCATAACATGGAGCACACCATCTCACCGGAGATCGAGATCCGCCTGCTGGAAAATCTGCAGGCTCCGCGCACCTGCCCGCACGGCAATCCCCTGCCGGGGTTTGAAGAAGATGCGGCATCCTGGCGGCCGCTCATCAGTCTGGAGCAGGGGCAGCGCGCTTGTCTGCGGCGCATCCACGAGCTGGCGGAGGATAACCAGGAGCTGATCCGCTACCTGGAAGAGCATGACCTGCTGCCGGGAACCGAGGTGGTCGTACACGAGGTGCTTGATTTCAATCAGACCATCACGCTGGAAGTGAAGGGCAAGCCGGTCACACTGGGCTATGCCAGCGCGCGTCAGTTGTTTTTTGAGGTTATCTAAGGCCGGATAGAAGCGCGGACGGCGGATAGCGCCGGCGCGGGCGTCGGCATTGTCATTCGCCCCGCAAATCCGGACTGCCTCAGGCGCATTGAACCTATCCAGTTAATTGACAAAACCGCCCGGCTCAAGTATTCTTCCCGCCGAAAAAGATGGGGAGTAGCCGCCCGCAGGGGTCTGTCCAGCCGTCAGGACGGGTAACACCCGGTTGAACAGTAAAGCGCAAGACCATCGCGTTGACCGCGGTGGTTTTGTTCTTAAACCGGGCGGAGCCGTTTTACGGGAGAGAAGCATGACAAACTGGCACGTATTAAAGGCGGAAGAGGCTCTGTCCGAATTGGCAACCTCCCGGCAGAATGGTCTCAGTGAAGCTGAGGCCGCGGACCGGCTGGCCAGGGAAGGCCCCAACGAACTGATCGATCGCGGCGGAAAGAGCCCCTGGAAAATCCTGTGGGAGCAGCTTTCCGGGATCATGACCATCATCCTGATCATCGCCGCGGTGATCTCCATCCTGCTGCATGACATGGAGGATGCCATTGCCATCCTCGCGATCGTAGTGTTAAACACGGCGCTGGGGTTCGCACAGGAATACCGTGCCGAAAAGGCCATGGCAGCCTTGAAGAAGATGTCCGTTCCGCACGTGCGCGTGCGGCGCGGGGGCAAGACCATCGAACTTACCCAGCGGGAACTGGTTCCGGGCGATATTGTGCTGCTGGAGGCGGGCAATTTTGTTCCGGCGGATGCCCGTGTGCTGGAAAGCGCCAACCTGCGCGTGCAGGAAGCCGTGCTCACCGGTGAATCCGAGCCGGTTGAGAAACAGGCGGAAGAGCTGCGGCAGGCCAATCTTTCGTTAGGCGACCAGCGTAACCGGCTCTTTATGGGCACCCTGATTTCTTACGGGCGCGGTCTGGCCCTGGTGACCTCCACTGGCATGCGCACCGAACTGGGCAGGATCGCTGAGATGATCCAGTCCGTCGAATCCGAGCCGACCCCGCTGCAGCGCAGGCTGGAGCAGCTGGCGCGCGGACTGGCGGCGGCGGCGCTGGCGGTGGTGGCGGTCGTTTTCGCCCTCGGCATGCTGCGCGGCGGGGAGCTGCGCCTGATGTTCCTCACCGCCATCAGCCTGGCGGTGGCGGCGGTGCCGGAAGGTTTGCCCACTGTGGTGACCATTGGTCTGGCGATCGGAGCCCAGCGCATGCTCTCGCGCAACGCGCTGATCCGCAAATTGCCGGCGGTGGAGACGCTCGGTTCGGTGACCACGATCTGTTCAGATAAAACCGGCACCCTGACCCAAAACCAGATGACGGTCACATACCTTGATGTGGCCGATCAGGAAGTCAATCTGCTCCAGCAGGTGCAAGGGTATTCATCGACTTTGCGGCGCGGGGAGGAGAATCTGGAGCTTGACTTGAGCTCTAAACCGGAACTGACCATGCTCCTGGCGGGCGGCGCGTTGTGCAACGATGCCCTGCTGGAGAACCTCAAGGAGGACAACGAGCGTTTTACCGCCGTGGGCGACCCAACCGAGGGAGCGTTGGTCGTGGCTGCCGCCCGCGCGGGCATGTGGAAACGGGATCTGGAATCGCATTTGCCGCGCGTGGATGAGCTGCCGTTCGACTCGGAGCGCAAACGCATGACCACCCTGCATCAGGTGCGTGCCGGCGGGATTCCAGAAGGGTTGCGGCCGATCCTCGGCCAGTCGGCTTTGGTGGCCTTCACCAAGGGCGCCGTGGATGGATTGATCGATATTTCCGACAAGGTGATGGCCAACGGGACCCTGCATGAAATGGATGAGGGCTGGCGCGAGCGCATTCGATCGGCCAACAACCGCATGGCAGCCGGCGGTATGCGCGTCCTTGGCCTCGCCCTGCGCGCATACGCTGAAAAACCTGCAAAAATCAGTGAGCAAGGACTCACCCTGATCGGTCTGATCGGGATGATCGATCCAGCGAGGCCGGAGGTGCAGGCGGCGGTGCGCACCGCCAAAGAAGCGGGTATCCGTCCGATCATGATCACCGGCGACCATCCGCTCACCGCGCTGGCCATCGCGCGCGAACTGGGCATCGCCGCCGGCAATGAAAAAGCCATTACCGGGCAGGAGCTTTCACAGATGGATGCCGCTCAGCTGACCGGACTGGTGAAAACCGTCCCCGTGTTCGCCCGCGTCTCCCCGGAGCACAAGCTGCGCATCGTCGAAGCGCTGCAGAGGCTGGGTGAGGTAGTGGCGATGACCGGCGATGGGGTGAACGACGCCCCGGCGCTCAAAAGAGCCGATATCGGCGTGGCGATGGGCATTACCGGCACCGACGTGACCAAGGAATCCGCGGAAATGGTGCTGCTGGATGATAATTTCGCCACGATCGTCGCGGCGGTGGAAGAAGGCCGGCGGATCTATGACAATATCCGCAAATTCATCAAATATGCCCTGGGTTCGAACGTGGGTGAGATCCTGGTGATGCTGGCGGCCCCCTTCATCGGCATGCCGCTGCCCCTGCTGCCGATCCAGATCCTGTGGGTCAATCTGGTTACCGATGGCCTGCCCGGCCTGGCGTTAACCGCGGAAAAAGCCGAACCCGATACGATGAAGCGGCCCCCTTACAGCCCCAGGGAAAGCATCTTCAGCCATGGGGTGGGCCGCGACATCCTCGTCATCGGACTGGGACTGATGCTGATCACGCTGGGCGTGGCTTACTTTGCCTGGAAGGGGGGAATCGAGCAATGGCGGACCATGGCTTTTACCACGCTCACCCTGGCGCAGATGGGCAACGTGCTGGCGCTGCGCTCCAATAAGGGATCGCTCTTTACGCAGGGCGTCTTCAGCAACATGTCCATGATCTGGGCGGTTCTGCTCACGATCCTGCTGCAGGTGGCTGTGATCTATATCCCATTCCTGCAGACCTTCTTCGGTACGATGCCGCTCACCGTTGGACAGTTCGGCGTCTGTCTGCTGGCCACGCTGGCGATGTTCTTCCTGGTTGAGCTGGTAAAGCTTCTGGAACGCAAACGTCTGTTGTCCAGCTGAAGCGGGCTGCATCCGGGGCGGAGAAAACTCCGCCCTTATGCATCGTCAGCGCTGCATGACGGCGGTTCCTGGGCGCCTATTGCGCTGACTTTTATAAAGCTCCGATCGGCGCGATATTGAATTTTCATGGGTTGCGTGATTAAAAATAAAGACATAAAATATCAGCGTGTCATTTGGCGGTGATTACATTAGAAACAGGTTGTGAGCTTTGGTTCGACCGAGGTGTTGACGGCGGGCGCGTTGCTGCGGCGCCAGCCGAAACGCCAGAGGGGGAATCTGCTTTTTCATTAAGCTGAGATTTCGCGCGGTCTGGATTCTGTTCGTGAAAAGGAGTTCTTGATGAAGAAACGCTGGTTTTCGGCCCTGCTGATTGTCATGCTTCTCTCGGTTGCGCTGGTGCCCGTGGCAACCGCCGCCCCGCTGACGGATGAGGAAGTGCCGGCGGTCGGTTACCACAATGATGACGTGCCCTCGCCATTGACCGACGCGCAGCGCGAGCTTCGCCGCACCGCTCTTGAGCAGCAAATGAGCGGCAAGGTGACTGGCAGCGCGAAAGTGCACGAAGTTGCCAAGGGACAGTATGTTGAGCTCGCCCGCGAAGGCGAAGATTCCATCCTTACCATCCTGGGTGAGTTCGGCACACGGGTTTCCGCCTATGGCGGCGATCCCGGTCCCCTGCATAACCAGATCCCCGAACCGGATCGCTCGGTGGATAACACCACGATCTGGAATCCGGATTTCAACCGCGATTACTTCATGAATCTCCTCTTCTCTGAGGAACCGGGCGCCAACTCGATGCGCAATTTCTATATCGAGCAGTCCTCCAACCGCTATGCTGTCAATGGTGACGTCAGCGATTGGATGATGGTGCCCTACAACGAAGCCTATTACGGCTCCAACTATTGCGGTGACATCGTCTGCGCGCGAACCTGGCTGTTCATCAGTGATGTCACGAATGCCTGGTATAACAGCATGCTGGCAAGCGGGATGAGCGCCGCGGACATTGACGCGTATCTTGCCAGATTCGATGTCTGGGACCGCTACGATTACGACGGCGACGGCGACTTCAATGAGCCGGATGGCTATATTGATCACTTCCAGGCCGTGCACGCGGGTGAAGGTGAGGAGACCGGCGGCGGGGCTCAGGGCGAAGACTCGATCTGGAGCCACCGCTGGTATGCTTTCTACAACTACATCGGCTACATCGGCCCTGATACTGGCGCCTTGTTCGGCGGGTTGCGTATCGGCCAATCCAAGTATTGGATCGGTGATTACACCATCGAGCCTGAGAACGGCGGTGTGGGTGTCTTCGCGCACGAGTTCGGCCATGATCTCGGGCTGCCCGATCTGTATGACACCTCCGGCAACGTCGGCGGGGCGGAAAATTCCACCGGCTTCTGGACGCTCTACTCCGCCGGTTCGTATGGTTCCACCGGAATCCCGGCTGATGGAATCGGCGATCATCCCATCCACATGTCCGCTCTGGAAAAAATCATGCTGGGGTGGTCGAATTACCAGATCGTTCGGGCCGGGGAAAAAGCCTCGGTCAAACTTGGCCCGGCGGAGTTCAATACCAAACAGGCTCAGCAGCTGGTGGTTATTCTGCCCGACAAAGTCGTCAACAGCCAGGTTGGCGAGCCGTACGCCGGCGAATATTTCTATTATTCTGGATCGGGCAACCTGCTCAATAACAGCATGATCCGCCAGGTCACGCTCCCGGCGGGCGCCAGCCTGACCGCCATGGTGAACTTTGCCATTGAGGAAGACTGGGATTACGCCTATCTGACCGTCAATGGCCAGCCGGTGCCTACCAGCCTTTCCCGCGCCTCCAACCCCAATGGCAACAACCAGGGGTTTGGCATCACCGGTTACTCAGATGGCTGGGTTCAGCTTGACGCGGATCTCTCCGCCTTTGGCGGACAGACTGTGACCCTGGGCTTCTTCTACATCACCGATCAGTACACCGCCGAGCCCGGCCTCATGATTGATGAAATTGCCATCAGCGGTTCTGCGCTGGATGGCGCTGAGGCGGATGCTGGTTGGATGTACCAGGGCTTTGTGCGCTCCGACGGCACTGTGAGCCTCTCCTTTAGCAACTACTATGTGGCTGAGTTCCGCCAGTACCGCGGAGATGATCAATATTTGCGCACCGGACCCTACAATTTCGTAGGCGACACCTGGGTGGAGCATTATCCTTACCAGGACGGCATGCTGGTCTGGTACTGGGACAACTCCTTCAGCGACAACAACGTCGGCGCCAACTGCGCGGCGGGGCGCTGCGGCGGGCTCTTCCTGCCTGTGGATGCCCATCCTGAACTGCTGATGCGCCCGGATGGCATGGTTTGGCGCCCGCGGGTACAGTCGTATGACGCGACCTTCGGCCTTGAACCGACCGATGTCATCAGCCTCACCTGGCGTGGCGTAACCCAGACCTACGGCGGGCTGCCCCCGAACCCGATCTTCGATGACACGCAGTCCTACTGGGTGGCCCCGCAGCCGGAAATCGGCAACTACGGCTGGGCCAGCGTCCCTCTGACCCCCTATGGGGTGACCATCCGCGTGAAGAGCGTCTCGGCGCATAACACCTTCATGCAGGTGCAAGTGAGCAGCAAGTAAGACCCATGCGCTTTATAAAACGAGCCCCGGCATGCCGGGGCTCGTTTTATTTATTGCGCAGGTCAGGGCTGGATGCGAATGCCCGGACTGCCCAGGCGCCCTTCGCAGACCAGCAGCCCCACTCCGCCCCAGGTAAGCGGATTTTGCGTATCTTCGGCTTCGAGGACTGGTTTGCCATCCGCCGATGCGCTCAACCGCTGACCACGCACCTCGAGGGTCAGGCTCACCGGTTCGCCGAACTGCCAGGGGAAATTAATCCCGGCGAGTACCTGGTCCGCGCCGTACCAGCGCTTGACCAGTACCAGACGATCTCCCTTGACCAGCTTGAGCGCGTAATAGCGCTCAAGCCCCTGCACGCGCACCGCGAGACCAGCTTCTTCGGCCATGTGGGGGGTAAGTTCGCTCTCGGCGCGCAAATCCTCCCAGTCACCGCCCTGGCTGAGCATGCCGATGCCATGGTTATGCACCAGACGTAGCGGTTCGGCGAAGGAGATGGACTCACTGCAGCTGCTGATCCAGGATACCCGCCAGGCTTTGCCCGCTTCCGCTGGGCGTGTGAAGGTGCAGTTGGGCGTGCCCTTCCAATCCATGCGGTCCAGGTAGACCGCCCCGGGCATCCCTGTCGGCGGGATGATCTCCAGCCCAATAGCGGCGATGGGCTGGTGACCGCATTCCGGGATGTCCCAGGCCAGCGCGATTCCCTCCTGACTCGGCTGAAGGGTCACGCGCGGGCCGTCGACCCGTACGAGCTTATCCCCGCCGCTGTAATGCGACAGGAATAGCCCCACCTGCACTGGCTGAGCGTTCGCCTCATCGGCGCCCAGCCTGGCAATCACGCGCTGCCCGGGATTAAGCGTGGGGGAGGCCATCAGCGCGTAGCCGGGCATCTGGATGCCCTCGGGGGTCAGGAAGGTGGCGGTGGAGGCGCGCAATTCCTGTCCCGGTCCGGCATGTTTCCAGCTCAGCCGCAAACGCCGCGCGCCCTGCCATTCGGCGTTGTCGACCCGCAAAGGACTGCAGGGGAGCGCCTGAAAGCCCTGCACCGAACCGGGGAAGGAGAAGTGGAAGCGCGCCCCATCTTTGGGCGCGAAAGCTGGCTGACCTTGCAGCGCCAGGCCCGCGTTGGCGTTGCGCACGGCTTCCTGCACAGCGTCGGTAATCACGCGTGAGCCTTCAGCGGTGGGCATATAGAGCCTGTCCGCCACCGGTCCGCGGAAATCCACCCCCGCATCAAGCCCCGCCAGCCCGCCGCGGATGCCCATCAGGCAGCCTATGTTGGCGGCGTTGCAGTCGGTGTCCCAGCCGGCGGTGTTGGTGATCATCAGTGATTTCTGGAAATCCCCGTCACCGTAGAGCAAGCCCAGATGGATCAGCGCATGGTTGGGCACCATGTGGCAGTTGCCGCCGTATTTGTCATAACCGTATTTTCCCTGGATGCGTTTGAAGGCGTCATACCAGGAGGGCAGTTCGGCATGCCATTCCTGCAGGTCGCGCACCACGCGGTAGATCACGCTGTCATGCGGGATAAAGGAGAGCCCGGTTTCGATGAGGGATGGGATGTCGCTCTCCACAAATGCCTGGGCTTCCATGGCGGCGATGACCTGAGCGCCGTAGATCGCCTCGCCATCATGGCTGACTGAACCGGCACGGCGGGCCAGATCGGCAGCCAGCGCCGGATCGCCCGGGGCGGCCATCGCCCAGCCGTCGATGAAGATCTGCGCGCCGATCTGGTCGGAGACGACCTTGCCGTTGGTCTCGGCTGCGCCGGAGAGCGGGGCTTCCAGACCCTGTTTAAGGCGCAGCCAGGCGGTGTGTTCGGTGGAGTTTCCCAGCCCGCCCCACCAGAGCACGGTGCGGTGCTCGATCAGGTAATTCAGCCAGGTCTGCCCGATCTGTTTTGCGCTCAGCCCGGGATCGTAGCCAAAGTCTTCCAGGGCGCGCAGGAAAGTGAAAGTCCCCGAGATGTCATCATCGGTGACGACCAGGGGCATGCTCAAACGGTCGTTGACGTAGTACCAGACCTCGCCCAGGTGATCGAGAATGCGCTGGTGCTCCCAGCCTTCGAAAGGCCGTCCGAGATATACGCCGATGATTTTGCCTAATACGCCGGCATAGACACGTTCGAGATAGTCATGAGGAATGGGCATTATGTACCTCCGGTGAGAATAAGGCGATTGTATCAATGGATATAAGGCGGGGAAAAACTGGCGGGGCGGATGGGGAGTTTCATTGAGCGCGCGCCTGGTGATCTGACCCTTATCGCGGCACGATCGAACGACAGGCTTCCCTGCTTGCGAAACCCATGGCCGTCAGGCCAGCTGCGAAAGTTCCTGCTGGTTTCCGGGCAAGATAGAGGATCCGGCGCTCCCTCCCGCGTCATTATAGACCCGCGACACAGGCAACAGGTGCGCGGATAGAACCACTTTTTAGAATCAGGGCATAGAAAGAAAGGATGCGTATGCCCTGAATGGGATGACACCTCTCCGCGGCAGGTGACTGATTGAGCCAAGTGAAGCTCCCCGCGGTCAGGCTTTTTCATTCTGTCGGCTTATGGCTGCTTCGCCGCCATAACCTTCACCTCAATGAAGATGAGAATTATTAAGGCGGTCTCCTCTCTGGCAGGCAGGGCGTCCGCCGAGACCCTCCCCGCGCATTCGGCGACAGCTGGCGATGTTTCCCTGTCAATCCTCCTCCGTTTCCCCTTTCACCCGGCGCGCGAAGTAAAATGGGCGCGGAGGTTTTCCCATGTCACTCCCTTCCGAATACCGTGAAACCTTCCGCGTGCGCTCCAGCGACACCGATGCCGGAAACCGCTGGAAGCTGCATGAGATGCACTGCCTGCTCCAGGAGACGGCCAAAAACCATGCCGAAGAGCTTGGGCTGGGCTATGAGCAGATGTACCGCCGCGGGCAGGCCTGGGTGCTCGCGCGCATGCGCATCCGCCTCGAGAAGATGCCTCTCATGGGCGCCGTGGTGCAAGTGCTCACCTGGCCCAAGGGAATCCAGCAGCGCATCTTCTGGATGCGTGATTACCTGCTCACCGCGGGTGAAATGACTGTCGCGCGCGTCAGCTCCGCCTGGCTGATCATCGACCTGAACACGCGCCGCATGCTGCTGCCGGAGCGCCTCAGGCTCGATTTTCCGATCTCGCCCCGCGACGCGCTGGAAGGTGAGGTCGAAAAGCCGCTCATCGCCGAAGGGCTGCCCAGCCTGGGGAGCCGCACCGTCAGCTACAGCGAGGTGGATACGATGGGTCACCTCAACTCAGCGCGTTACCTGGCCTGGATCACTGATGTGCTGCCCGAGGAGATCCTGTTTGAGCAGCGCCTGCGTGAGGTGCTTTTGAATTACTCATCGGAGCTGCGTTCGGGGGAGGTTTGCACGCTCACGGGAGCGCCGAACGACACCCAGACAATCTGGCAGATCCGCGGCGAGGAGCGGCAGAGCGGGAAACGCGTCTTCGAGGCGTTGGTGCGCGTGGATCCGCCGGGAGCTGTCCATTCTTCAGGTTGATATAATCGCGCGCATGCCCCCACTCAGCCGCTTGCGTTTCGCCTGTTTGCGCCCGGATGCCCAGCGGCCCTCGCGCAAACACCCCCAGGATGCCGGGGCGGATGTCTACGCCGCGCAATCGGTGCGGATTGCCGCGCACGGGGTGGGCATCGTGCCCACTGGGATAACCGTGGAGATCCCCGCCGGTTATGTCGGGCTGGTCAAACCCAAGGGGCGCAGCGACCACCTGGTTGGAGCGGGGGTAGTGGATGCCGGCTATCAGGGGGAGCTGTTGATCAAGGTG
>MTKY01004573.1_pt1 | contig 21964 bp, 20 predicted proteins | sample 1042731 | NCBI WGS metagenome assembly MTKY01 (sample SAMN06212206, study PRJNA360538) | anaerobic digester metagenome | biome: Wastewater treatment plant; material: sludge; isolation source: anaerobic digester fed with sludge from wastewater treatment plant | place: Denmark: WWTP Soeholt ... | reverse complement strand
CCCCTGCCCATTGCAGGTCCCGATCCAGCCGCAGCACGCCTGCCTCGACATCCACCTCGACCACACGCGCACGGTTCGCCGGCGAACCGACGGCTACCAAGTCGCCCAGCTCGCCCTCGATTCCGTAGCCATCGCAGAATGGGTAGGGGTCCAGGACCGGCAGCAGATGCCCCGCGCCCGCCTCTGCCGTCACCGTGAGGGGGGCAGCGGCATCACGCAGCGGGCTGCCTTCTGCCGGGGAGAAGTCCAGGCCCGCTGGGTCGGCGAACCGCGGATCGGTCTCGAGATTGTCCACGAACATGCCTTCATCAGCCGGGCCCGTCAGCAGCGTCACCGGCGCATCGGCCGGCCACGAGATATCCCGGTCCAGGTGCAGCATTCCATGTTCGCCCTCGACGCCGGTAACAGCCGCGAGCGATTCGTCTCCGCCTACGGTAATCAACGCCGGGCCTGCGCCCTCGCGGATCAGGCGCTCGAAGGCCGATGCGTCGCCGACCGGCAGCCTGCGGCCGGCCCCGGCGGCCGACGCCTGCGTGATTGGCTGCTCGAGCTGAGACGCCCATCGATCGCGCCCCTGGGCAGATGCCAGACTCAGCGGCGTCCGGCCGTAGAGCATCAGGGCGCCGGTGCCCTCGCTGCCGGAGTTGAGGACATTGCGCACCAGCCGCACGCGCGTCGAATCGCCCCCGGTGAGCCAGACCTGGGTACCGGAGGCATAGGGGTCGTTGCCGCTGAAGACGTTGTTTTGGATTGCCATGTCGCGGAAGTTGGTGTACCTGGTGCCCGCGAACAGCGCGACGCCGTGGTTGCCGTGGAACACGTTGTGGTAGGTGCGGTTGTGCAGATGTGGAACCTTCGACGCGCCCTGGTAGTTCCATGCCAACCCGCAGGCATCGAATGTAGTGTTGAAGCGGAAGATGAGCCGCTCGCCGACTATCTGGTTCACCGGCCCGGCGGAACTGCCACCGTTGAACTGGTTGGCGAAGATGTTGCCCTCGACCAGTATCTCGCTGCAGGTGTCCGGGCCGATCGAGAAGTTCCTGGCCCATCCCGCATGGAACACGTTCCCGCGCACGATGGCCCGTTGGGTATACCGGAGCACGCCGGGTCCGTGGCCGGTGCGGCTGAAGGAATTGCCCTCGATGAGTATTCCGCGCGAATGCGTGACCAGCCACATGTCGGAGGCGCGGGCGTCACGGGCCATATCGTTATCGAGGATGCGCACCTGCTCCGAGCCCTCGACCCGGAAGCACTGGTAGACGTAGCCACCGGAGAAGGCGCAGTCGGCAACGGCAATGTGCGAGCTGTCAAAGATGCGCGCCCAGCCGCCCTCGGACGCGCTGCCGCCGGTGTCTTGCACCTCGAATCCGTGCACCTGGATATGTGACCGGCCGACGATCTCGATGCGCGCGCCGCCTGCCAGCGACTGACTGCCGCTCGGGCCGACGACGAACTCTCCGGGTGCGTGACCGATCAGGCGCGCGGTGCGTCGCTGCTCGGCGCGGAACACAATCGGGGCCTCAGGAGTGCCGCTGTTTGCCGGTACCAGGCGGCCGGAGTACTCTCCGGGCAGGAAGATGATCGTATCCCCTGCCTTCGCCGTCTCAGCGGCATGCTCGGGCGTGCGCCAGGGGGCTTGCCGCGTACCCGGTTGGGCATCGTCGCCATCGGGAGAAACGTAGTAGACGGTCAGCGCGTCGGCGGCACATGCGGGCGTGGTTACGCCGGGCAAGCCGCCTGCAACCATGAATCCGATCAGCGCCGCCAACCACAACGAGTGCCTCGCGCCCATGAGCCGCTCTCCCCATCCTCGAGAGGTCCACACCCTCAACTGCTGATCAGCGCAGACGACAACGCGGAAGGCGTGCCCGCCACGCGCGGTGTCTGCACGTGTAGAGTGTATCCCCTCCGCCGGATTGTCAAGTGCTCCACGCACGCTCGAGGCCGTTTGTGGACGGAGGTCCCACAACGCCGGGTATCGAACTACCCCCGCCTCAAAGACCGTGACAAAGGGAAGCTGGAGTGATGGACGATGACGGCCGACAAGAAGGCCCGGCTTGCATTCCTGGGCTGTGGCGGTTTCTGCACCGCGAGCATTCTCCCGGGTGTCGCACGCTCGGGGATCATCGACATAGTAGCCATGTGCGATATCGACCGTGAACGCGCGGAGGACCGTGCGCGGCGCTTCGGCGGCAGTCGGGTCTACACGGATTACGAAGAGATGCTGGACAAGGAGCAGGTTGACGGCGTGTTCGTCATCGGGCCTGCCCCCCAGCAGTATGAGTTGGCGCCAAAGGTGCTCGAGCGCGGCATACCGGTGTATGTCGAGAAGCCCTCGGCGAACACCTCCGCCCAGGCCGTTGAGATGGCCGGGATCGCCGAGAAGCACGGCACATGGGGCCAGGTGGGCTTCATGAAGCGCTTCTGCGAGGCGTACACGATCGGCAAGGAGATCATCAACTGCGCGGAGTTCGGCTCGATAGCGACGGTGCATATCAAGTTCGGGCAGGGCGACTACCCGCAGATCTGGGGCATCGACAGCGCACGGCGGGCCTTCCTGATCGGGCAGTGCGTGCACATCTTCGACCTGGCGCGGTTCTTCGGCGGAGAGGTGAAGGCGGTCTACAGCCTGTACACGGAGCGCACCGAGACGCAGTTCGCCTACCTGATCAACGTCGAGTTCGCCAATGGCGTCATCGGGCAGATCAATATCACGGGGCTCGAGTCCTCGAAGGCCTTCTCCGACATCCAGGAGCGACTCGAGGTCGCCGGCGACATGCAACTGTTGACCATCGAGGACATGGCCTCTGTCGACTGGAAGCGCAAGGAGGATTGGCTGAGCGAGCCCGTGCGACGCGGCAAGTTCTCGAGCCAGTACCGGCCCGCGCTGCTGACCGTGGTTGACGGGCACACGTTCTACGGCTACAAGGGCGAGGCGGAGCACTTTGCCCGTCGCTGCCTGGGTGAGGTCTGCGAGGGGCCGGACCTGTGGGACAGCGCCAGGGCGCTGGCAATCGGGGAGGCAGTCTACGAGAGCGCTCAGAGCGGCCAGCGAGTGGTCGTGGCCCAAGTGTAGACGCGGCCGAGGCAGACCTGTCTACAGGGGCGGGCCGCCTATCGCGGCTCGCCCTCTTGTTTCTGCTCGCAGAGCCACTCACCATACGCGCAGCAGGCCAGGATGGCCAACTGCACGAATGCATAGAGGAACAGAGCCGCGGCAAGACCCGCAATGCCGTAGGCGATAAAGACGAAGGTGAGGTTGAAGTTGGCGGACCCGAGCCCCGTCGTCAGCGAGAGTGCAACCATTGCCAACGCGCTGCCGACGACGTAGACGAACACAAGGTACTTCATCGTGCGATAGAGATGCCGGGCAGCTGCGAAGAACTGCTCGCGATAGGGTCTTCCATTGGCGCTTTCGGGCACCGTCATCGTGCTCACTCCCGCGCGTCCTGATGGGCTCCCGCCCCGTTGATGTGGACCAGGGCGAGACCATCGTAGCACGCGGGGGCGTGCAGTTCGCTCAAGATTGGCACAAAAATGACACAGCGGCTATAATACCGGTCCTGCACGCCACTATCGGTGGGCACCGTCCTGTCGCTGAACTCCACCAGTCAGGGTGTTGACGCATGGGCAAGTCTGAGACAGAGCTTCTTACAGAGAGCATCGAGCGGCTCAAGCACGAGCGCGGAGCCGTGCTGCTTGTGCACAACTACCAGATCCCGGAGGTCCAGGACATCGCCGACTTCCTCGGAGATTCCCTGGAGCTGTCGCGGATGGCGGCGGAGACCGACGCGGAGGTCATCGTCTTCTGCGGCGTACACTTCATGGCGGAGACGGCGAAGCTGCTCTCCCCGGAACGCACCGTGCTCATCCCCGACGCCTCGGCGGGCTGCCCGATGGCCGACATGGTCGACCCCGTCTCGCTGCGGGAGTTCAAGGCAGAGCACCCCGGTGTGCCGGTTGTGGCATACGTGAACACCTCCGCGGCGACAAAAGCCGAGGCCGACATCTGCTGCACCTCCGCAAACGCCATCGACATCGTCAACGGCCTCGATAGCGATGAGATCATCTTCGTCCCCGATTGCCACCTGGGCAGCCACGTGCAGGAGCGCTCGGACAAGCGGGTGATCCTCTGGGAGGGCTGGTGCCCGACGCATGTCAAGATACTCCCGGAGCATATCGAGCAGGCGCGGGAGGCGCACCCGGAGGCGGTTGTGATCGTCCACGGCGAATGCCCGGCGCCCGTGCGCGCCCTCGCCGACGAGGTGCTCTCCACCGGTGGGATGGTCCGCTTCGCGAGGCAGACCTCGGCGAAGGAGATCATCGTCGGTACCGAGTCCGGGATGGTGTACCGTCTGCAGAAGGAGAACCCGGACAAGGTTTTCCACAGTATCCACATAGCTGTGTGCCCGAACATGAAGAAGATCACGCTCCGCAAGGTTGCCGAGTCGCTCGAGAAGATGCAATTCGAGGTGGACATCGACCACGACATTGCTCAGCGCGCGCGCGGCTCCGTCGAGCGGATGCTGCAGGCGAGCAAATAGCGACAGGGGAGGAATGTCTGATGCGATATGGATTGGTCTGCATGGCGATGGTGCTGGCCGCTTCACTGCTCACCAGCTTGGCGATGGGACAGGCCGCGAGAACCTTCGGGCCCGACGACTACGTCTACCCGGAGGGCAAGCGGTTCCCCCTCATGCTCTACTCGATCCATACCCCGGAGGAGTTTGCGGAGGCAGGTGAGGCGGGCTGGAATGTGGGGCATAGATACAACTTTGACCATTCGTATATTGATCTTGCTGGACAGAACGGCTGGCTCTCGATCGCCCACCTGAGGGGGAAGACGAAGGTCGAGGCGCCGGTTGCCGCCGCCACCGCGGAGACGACCACCGCCGCCGCACAGGCCGCCAACCCCGAAGAGGCCGGCGCGACGGGAGAGAAGCAGACACCCATGGAGCGGGCCCAGACGGAGGAGGAGGCCGCCGCGGACATCACGCTGATGGCGGCGTATGACAACCTTGCATGGTGGGACCTGCCCGAGGAGTTGCGCTACTGGCGCGAGGACGAGTACGACATGGTCAAGAACCTTTCCGCGTGGACGCGCAAGCACGACCCGCGGCAGCGTCCGAATACCATGTATATCGCCGGGCACTACAGCGCCGAGGCTGTGGAAAAGTATGTGGAATATCTTGATATCCTCGGCACGGGTATCTACACGGAGTACAGCCACCAGGCGCGGGCATGGGTTCGCTGGCGCATGGAAGAGACCATCCGGGGCATCGAGCTGGCCGGGCACGAGATTGGTCCGGACTACAAGAACGGCCAGCGAACACCCATCGGTATCCCGATGCTCTTCTGCGATATCACCAAGATGGGTGTGATGATCCCGCAGGAGGCCTACCATGATTTCTGGTCGTGTATCGCCTCCGGTGCGCGGGGCATCGCGGTCTTCTCCTATTGGCACAAGCGTGACGTGCCGACGCTGCAGAAGACGTGGGAACTCGGCTACAAGAGAGCGGCCGCGAACCTGATGGGTGCGGGCGGGCTCGACCAGGCGATCCTGTTCGGCGAGACCGTGCCGCTGCAGGTCGAGGTGACCAAGGGACCGGCGATGACGCCGACCTTCCGGCCGTACGGGTTCGAGGAGGATGTCAGCCTGCCCTCAGTCAATGTGTTGGCGAAGAGCTACCAGGGCACGCTCTATGTCATCACAGTCAGCTCGCACGAGCGGCCGGTGACGGCACGGGTTAGTGGCCTGCCTGCGGGCGTAGAGCAGCTCGAGGTGCTGTTCGAGGAGCGGCCGGAGGAAAAGGGCGGGAACATGGTGGCGGTGACCGACGGCGCCTTCGACGATGAATACCCGTGGCTGACCGTCCACCTGTACAGGGCGCCGATGCCCTGAGGCCACGAGCAGGCCGCGGAAGGGCCCGGGGTGGAGACAGGGAGGCAAGACGATGTCCTGCTGCCTGACCACTATCACGATGCTGCCGATCGCCCTCGTACTGGCGGCGATCATCGGGAAGTTCGTCCTGCGCGGGCGGCGCGCCGCCGAGACAAGAGACAAGCTCGCAGAGTACGAGATCATCAAGATCGAGGACACGGCGGACCTGAGGGGACAACGCTCCGGCGGTGACAGGCAGGAGCGGGGCAAGGGAGCGCTGGCGTTGGTGCCACACAAGCTCTACTTCCTGAAGTGGTCGCCGAAGATCGAGTTCGAGATATATGTCTCGGCGATGACGAGCGTCGAGCTGGTGAAGGAGTTCATGGGCAAGCCCGACCGCAGCGAGAAGGGGCTCCTGCAGGTGAGCTTCGAGAACGACGCCGGCCAGCCGGATGCGATGGCGTGGCTGGTGCCCGAACCCGAGCAGTGGGAGGCCGCGATCAGGGAGGCCATCGCGAAGAGGTAGCGCCGCGGTGCCCCGGCCCTGCGGTCAGTGCGTCTACAGCGACGGAAGCAGAGCGCCCCGGCGCTGAAGCGCACAACCGTGACCGGAAGGGATTAGCATGTCCTGCTGCATATCGGCCATACCTGTGTTGCCCTTTCTGCTGGTCTTCGGCCTCATCTTCCGGGCGGTCATAATGCGCGGTCGGCGGGCCGCGGAGGCACGCAGGGAGCTGGCGGAATACGAGATCATCAAGATCGAGGAGACTGCGGACTTCAAGGGACAGCGCTCGCTCGGGAGCAAGCAGGATACCGGCAAGGGCGTGCTGGCGCTGACGCCGCACAAGCTCTACTGCCTGTTGTGGATGCCCAGAGCTGAGATCGAGGTCTATGTCTCGGCGATGATGAGTGTCGAGATCGTCGACGAGTTCATGGGCAAGCCCGACAAGCAGAAGAAGAAGCTGCTGCAGGTCAATTTCGAGAACGATGCCGGCCAGCCGGACGCCATGGCATGGCAGGTCCCGGAGCACGAGCAGTGGGAGAAGGCGATACAGGACGTGATTGAGAAGTCGTAGGCAGTACCGTCGCCGTAGCGGAGGCCGACAATGCTCAGATCACTTGAGGTCGAGAACTACCGCGGGTTCGAGAAGTACCGGATGGATGGGCTGGCCCGGGTGAACCTGCTTGTCGGCGACAATGGAGTGGGGAAGACGGCACTGCTGGAGGCGGCGCAGTTGCTCGGCTCGTTTCTCACTCCCTACGCCCTGCAGTACATCACCATGCACAGGGGCGAGTTCATCCCTGGGTCCGGCGGGACAGGTCCGCTCTCTGCGCAGGACGCGAGTCTGACGGGGCTTTTCCACGGACGTCATGCGGCGCCCCGGTCGACGATCAGGATCGCGGCGCCGAGTGACGGCGTCTCGCTGACTCTGACAATCCTCCCGATGGCAGATGAGCAGGCGAGAGAGCACGCGCAGCTATATCTGGATCAGGCAGTAACAGACGCCGTCTACATGCTCCTGATTGAGCGCGTACTGCCTGGGGAGCGACGTGACACGACGGCGCTGCCACTTCGCGAACGGATGGGAATGAGCACGAATGCACCGCAACACCACCGTCAGGCGTACGTGGGGGAGAACCCGGCCACCACGTTAGGGCCCCACTTCCTGCCGACCGAGTCCCTGAACAGTGACGGAATTCGCCAATTCTGGAACGAACTCATTGAGCAGGGGCGAGACGAGGAGTTGGTCCCTGCATTGGGCATCGTCGTGCCGGGCACGGAGCGCATCTCCTGCCTGACTGAACGTGCGCGAGGTGACCATTGGGGAGCGCTGGCGGGATTCCTAGTCACCATTGGGGACGGCGGGCCTCCCGTGCCGCTGGGTAGCCTCGGGGAGGGCGCCTCACGTATGCTCACGCTCGCGGCGTCCATACTCGCCGCGGAGAGAGGTGACCTTGTCCTGATCGACGAGATCGACACGGGGCTGCATTATTCACGCATGGCCAGGGTATGGCACCTCGTCATCCGAACCGCCATCGAGCACGACGTCCAAGTCTTCGCCACCACGCACAGCCTCGACTGCATACGCGGGCTTGCATGGTGTTGTGAGGGCCATCCGGAACTCGCCTCTGAGGTGGCACTTCACAAGATCGAGCCGCGCCTGGACAAGGCTGTGCCCTTCCCCGCTCAGGATATCATCATAGCCGATGAGCAAGGTATCGAGGTGCGCTGATGGTCGCGACCGACGAGATGGCCCGACCGGAGTTGCACGTCGAGGGCCGCGACGACTTCCACGTCCTGCGTGAGTTGCTCGCGCGGCACGGACTCGCCACAGGCGCCACCTCTCCTGACCCTCGGTCCCCGAGGTTTGGGGTGGCGGACGGCGTCGAGAGGCTGCTGGACGCAATCGCTGTCGCCGTGCGTGCCGCTGGCGCCCGCCCCGTCGGCTTTGTCCTCGATGCCGACGTATCCCTCTCCAGCCGCTGGCAGGCAGTCTGCGACCGGCTGCGCGAGGTCGGCATGACCCCACCTGAGGACTCGCCGGCCGAAGGGTACATCGGCGTGGCGGAAGACTACAAGGCCACCGTCGGCGTGTGGCTGATGCCCGACAATCAGAGAGAGGGGAAGCTCGAGGACTTCCTGTGCAACTTGATCGCCGAGGGCGATGCACTCATCGGGCACGCGGGCGAGGCCACTGCCAAGGCGACAGAGATAGACATGCGGTTCGCCGATGGGGATGAGCCGAAGGCGATCCTACACACGTGGCTCGCCTGGCAGAACAGGCCCGGCTGCCCATACGGGACAGCGATGCAGGCGAAGTACTTCGACCACAACGCGGAGGTGGCGCAACGCTTCGTCGACTGGTTCAAGCGCCTCTACGGCATTGAGTAGAAAGACGCCTCAGACGACCTCGAGGTCCTGGGCGGCGTGGTGCCACAGCAACCACACGAGCACCAGATGGGCAAGCGCCGAGCCGACGGTGCCCGCGAACAGCCCCGGGCTCGGGGCGCCCCCCAGCGCGATGTGCACCGTGACATAGTACAGGATGAAGGCCCCCGCCGCGGCCAGCATGTACATCTGGCCGTGCGGGGTCACGCTCAGCGCGGTCATCAGCCCCAGCGCCACGAGCGTCAGCATCACGATGATGCCCAGACAGATGCTGACGATAGCATTGCCCGTGGCCCCGCCGCGGGTGAGCACGTAGAAGAAGAAGATCGTCAGCCCCGAGCCCGCCTGGGCAAAGTAGAAGCTGAACATCGTTGATACCCAACTGCTCAAGTTCCCCACTGTGATCCGCTTCCTCGTTCTCGCCGGTGTACGCTGCGCGCGTGGGTTCAGATTGCCTTCCACTGCGGACCCCGCAGGGATATAATACAGTGGTACGCTCACCCGGGCAAGGGAGTGAAGGCGCCGGCGCGCAGATCACGCGTGGCGCCTTCTTGTCACCACATGCCAACGCCGGGCCGACTCAAAGGAGAGAGCACCGTGAAGACCTGGAAAGTTGTCGTGACCGACTACATCGAAGACGATCTGAACTGGGAGGCCGAGAAGTTCGCGGCCATGGGCAATGTCGAGTTCGCGGCCTACCAACTCAAGAACTCGCCCAAAGAGGAAGTCATCGCCAAGTGCAAGGACGCCGACGTCATCGTCGTCAACATGGTCAAGTTCGATGAGGAGGTCGTAGCCGCGCTCGACAAGTGCCTGCTCATCATCCGCCACGGCGTCGGGTACGACAATGTCGATGTCGCCGCCTGCACCAGGCACGGCATCCGCTTCGCCTACGAGCCCGACTACTGCGCGACGGAGGTCGCCGAGCAGGCCGTAGCGCTGATCTTCGCCTGCACCAGGCAGTTGTTCAAGAGCCGCGCGATCCTCGAGGAGTCCTCGGCCAATCAGATATGGGATTTCTCAACCCTGCTGCCGATGCACCGGATGTACGGCCAGACGCTGGGTATCCTCGGCTGCGGGCGTATCGGCGGCCGCGTCTACCGGATGATGAGCGCGATGGGCATGCGCATCATCGTCTGCGATCCCTACATCGACGAGCGCCAGAAGGGCGCGCTCGGCATCCAGGATGACGACCTCGTCAGCTTCGACGAGCTGCTCGCGCAGTCCGACGTCATCACCATCCACACCCCGCTCAATGACGAGACGCGTTACATCTTCGACAAGGACGCCTTCAGGAAGATGAAGGACACCGCCTACCTTGTCAATACCGCCCGTGGCGGCGTCATCAACACCGAGGACCTCATCTGGGCGCTGGATGAGAAGCAGATCCAGGGCGCAGGCATTGACGTCTATGAGAAGGAGCCGCCGGCCGCGGACCTGAAGCTGTTCGCGCAGGACCGGGCGACCCTGTCTGCTCACCTGGGTTGGTGTTCGGTCGAGGCGGGCTGGACGATCCGCTACAAGATCTTCGACGACGCCGTGGCCTGCATCAAGGGCGAGAAGCCGGTCAATACCGTGAACAAGGAGATCGACCACATCCTCGAGGGCAACTACCGGGTGGTGGGGTAGAAGGGCGAACGCCGGCTGTGGGCGTCTGACATGGCGGGCGGTCGTTGCGGAGGGGCCGCTCGAGGGAGGACCGATGCCGCACCCGGTCCGACCGAGCCCGGCCCCCGCCCGGTATGCCGGTTGCGCCGGGGCTTGGGGTAGCGCATGCGGGTAGAGGGACAGACGCCGCCGGGAGACGGCTCGATGAGTGACACTGGTCGACAACGGGCTCCGCGCAACCGGACGCTTACGCTGAGCGAAGCGGAGCGCAACGCCTGCGCGGCGCGGCTGGTTCGGGTGTCGGCGCCCGTCAATGGCGCCGATGTTCTCGACCGCACCATTCACGGCGATTGCCTGGAGGTCATGGCGCAGCTCCCGGCACACATGGCTGACCTGCTGTTTCTCGACCCGCCGTACAACATCACCAAGGAGTTCAACGGCGCGAGGTTCGCCGCGCGCACTGTTGACGAATACGAAGTGTGGCTCGAGTCATGGTTGCCGCGGCTCTTGCGGGTAGCGAAGCCGACGGCATCGGTCTACATCTGCGGCGACTGGCGCTCATCAACGGCGATTCAGCGGTGCGCGGAGCGACACCTGATTGTGCGCAACCGAATCACATGGGAGCGCGAGAAGGGCCGTGGCGCACAGGCGAATTGGAAGAGCTGCTCCGAGGATATCTGGTTCTGCACGGTGTCGGAGGAGTACACCTTCAATGCCGATGATGTGAAGCTGAAACGGCGGGTGATCGCGCCGTACCGCGATGACGCCGGGGCGCCGAAGGATTGGGAGGAGACCGCCTGTGGGCGATATCGGCTGACCTCTCCATCGAACATCTGGACCGACCTGACGGTGCCCTTCTGGTCGATGCCGGAGAACACCGACCACCCGACGCAGAAGCCGGAGAAGCTGCTGGCACGGGTGATACTGGCAAGCAGCAACCCGGGCGATGTTGTTCTCGACCCGTTCCTGGGCTCCGGCACGAGTTCGGTGGTGGCGAAGAAGCTCGGCCGGCACTACATCGGCATCGAGATAGACGAGACCTACTGCTGCCTGGCCGAGAAGCGGCTCGAGCTGGCCGATGAAGAGACACGCATCCAGGGCTATGACGGAGAGGCGTTTCTGGAGAGGAATACGTCCGGAGAGACGCGGAGCCGCAGGGACATCGCAACACGCACAGCACACGGCCAGGGGCGGTTGTTCGCGGAGGCTGGTGGGGCCACCGAGAGGGAGTAGTGGCATGCCGGACAGCCGCATCTTCCACACCGAGGCGTATGTGCACGTACAGGAGCGGGTGCTCGAGCATCTCAACTCGCAGACGGGACTGCTCTCCAGCGCAACGGCTGGGAGCACGCGGGCGGCTGGAGACGCCATCCAGAGCGTCCTCGCGGACGGGTTCGCCGATCTACTGGGCGATCTGTGCAGCGAATGCACCAATGACTTCGCACGCCGGGCCATGCAGGACATTGCCTTCACGGATGCCGACGGACTGTACTACTGTGTAGACGTGAAGTCGCACAGGGCGGACACGACGTTCAACATGCCCAACCTGATCTCGGTGGAGCGCCTGGCAAGGTTCTACGAGGATGACCGCAACTACTTCGTGGTCCTGATGGTGGAGTACGGACTGGTCGGGAATGACATTCGTGTGCAGAAGGTCCATTTCACGCCCATCGAGTTTCTCAGTTGGTCTTGTCTGACGATCGGGGCGCTGGGGTGGGGACAGATACAGATTGCCAACGCCCAGCGGATCGACGTAGATGAGACGTTGGGACGACGGGCATGGATGCTCCAGCTCTGTGATGCCGTACTGGCGTTCTACCCGCGTGAGATCGAAAAGATACACGGGCGCATCGAGCGCTTCGCACAGATACGGTCGTACTGGGAACAGAAGCCGGCGGATGCCTGATGTATACGGCTCACCGTCCGGCTGCGGGACCCGTGCATGCACCAACATTGCATGATTGCGGGCGATATCAGGGAACGGAAGGCGATACAAATGCCGAAGAGCTATGACTTGCCGGGACCCAAATCAAAGGAAGTCCTGGACCTGCAGGATCAGTATGAGCCCAGCTGCGGCGCGGGCTCCGCGCCCGTCGTCTGGGCCGAAGCACACGGCGCGAAAGTCACCGATGTCGATGGCAACGAGTACATCGACTGGACCTCCGGCGTGCTGGCCGCCAACATCGGCCACTCGCACCCCCACTGGGTCAAGGCCGTCCAGGACCAGGTCGCGAAGGTGACCATGCCCTACGCCTTCCCCACCGAGCCGCGCGTGACGTATGCCAGGCGCATCGTCAACGCGATGCCCAGTCACGCAAAGCACCTCGACCGGTGCTTCCTGCTCTCGACCGGCTCGGAGGCGACCGAGGCCGCCATGCGTGTGGCCAAGCGGGTGACGGGTAAGCACGAGGTGATCAGCTTCTGGGGCGGCTTCCACGGCCGCACCTGGGGCGCAATGAGTATGGCCGGCCTGCAGGGGACCAAGAAGCAGTGGGGTCCGCTGATGCCGGGCACCATCTACTCGCCCTACCCGTACCCATACCGCTGCGTGTTCGGCTCCCAGAGCGAGCAGGAGTGCGCCGACAAGTGCCTGCAGTGGCTGGACAACAAGATGCGCTATGAGTCTATCGGCGACCTCGCGGCCGTCATCATAGAGCCTTACCAGGGCGGCGCGGGCTTCATCTTCCCGCCGAAGGGCTTCCTCAAGCGCCTCGAGCAGTGGACCCACGACCAGGGCGCGTTCTTCATCGCCGACGAGATTCAGGCCAGCTTCGGCCGCACCGGCAAGCTCTTCTGCATCGAGCATGAGGAGTTGTCGCCGGACTTCTTGTGCATCGGCAAGGGAATAGCCAACGGCATCCCGACTGCGGCGCTGATGGGAAGCCACGAGATCTTCGACCAGCTCGAGAAGGGCGAGATGTCCTCGACAACCGGCGCCAACCCGGTCTCCGCCGCCGCCGCCAACGCGGTGCTGGATGTCTTCGAGACCGAGAACCTGCTCGAAAACTGCAACGAAGTCGGCGCCTTCATGCTCGACGAGATCCGCAAGCTGCAGAGCAAGTACGACGTGCTGGGCGAGGTGCGCGGGCAGGCGCTGGTGATCGGGCTCGAGTTCGTCAAGTCAAAGGCGAGCAAGGAGCCTGCGCCGGAGCTGACCAGCCGGGTGACCGAGCGCATGGCGCGCAAGGGCGTCACCTGTGGCAAGGTCGGTATCTTCGGCAATGTCGTCCGCTGCGCACCGCCGCTGTGCATCACAAAGGACCAGGCCGAGGAGAGCATCCGGTGCCTCGACGAGGTGTTGGGGGAGTTGGTGTAGGGATCTAGCAGGATGACCGGATGTCAACATGGGGTGATCTCGGACGCCGAGGAGTGAATGGGGAGGGGCCGCACGAGGTGCGCTCCGTCGTCCAGGAGCGCCCGAGGTCGGCCCACGCACACAGCACCGTGGCATTGCGGAGGGCCACCGTCGGTGGGCCGACCTCGTTCGCCCCGGATTACGGCCTCGGGGCGCCCTCGTGCGGCCCCTCCCCGGGCCATCAGCACGGGGACCGCGCGCCACAGCCCACCCTTCCTCCCCAACCAACCAGGAGAACTCAACCATCATGTCTGAAGACCTGAAGACCTACTTCGCATCCAAGTTCGACCAGACCGCCGAGATACTCATGGACCTCATCCGCATCCCATCGACCGCCGGGGGAGAGGGTCCCGTGGCAACATACCTTCATGACCGCCTGCAAGGGCTGTGCGACGAAGTCGGCTACGTGGAGATCACCAACGACATCAAGAACGATGTCGACTACTCGACACCCGTCAAGGGCCTCGAGTACGGCGACCGGCCCAACGTGCGGGCTGCGCAGAAGGGCTCCGGCGGCGGCAAGTCACTCATCTTCAACACCCACATGGATGTCGTCCCGCCGTCGTCGACGATGGAGCGGCCATTCGATCCGCGGCTTGAGGACGGGATCGTCTACGGGCGCGGCGCGTGTGACGCCAAGGGCCAGCTCGTCACCATGTTCCTCGTGCTGCAGGCGATCCGCGACTTGCAGCTCGATCTGCGCGGTGACGTCATCGGCCACATGGTGATCGAGGAGGAGAACGGCGGCAACGGCACCGTCGCAATGGCGCGAACTAGGGAGACCGCCGACGCCGCCATCGTGCTCGAGCCCTCCAACTTCATGCTCTACCCGCAGATTCGCGGCGCGGTGTGGTTTGAGGCCACCGTGCACGGGCAGTCCGGGCACTCCGGCCAGCCCGGCGGCACAGTCTCGGCGCTACTGAAGGCACTCAGGGCCATCGACCACTTCACAGCGTACCATGATGTCGCACTCGCGGAGAGCAGGGGGCAGTACCCGCTGTTTGACGTGTTCCCGAACCCGGCCCCGCTGACCATCGGCCAGCTCCATGCCGGCGACTGGCCCGCGCAGGCGCCGCAGAAAGCCATCTTCACCGGCGTGCTGGGCATCTTGCCCGATCGTACCAAGGAGCAGGTGATGAAGGACCTGCGAGAGCTGATAAAGGGCAGCGATGACGAATGGTTGAAGGACCATTTCGAGATCGAGTTCACCTACCGGCACGACGCATCGGTGACCGAACCCGACCACCCGGTGGTGCAGACGCTGCAGGCGGTCGCTCAGGCAGTCGGGCTCGAGGGCACGGTGTCGGCGATGACTGCCTCGTGTGACGCCTGGTGGTACAGCAATCAACTCGGGATACCGACGTGCTGGTTCGGGCCGGGGAACCTGGGCGTAGCGCACAGCAACAACGAGCATATTGCCGTCCAGGACATCCTGACCGCCGCCGAGGTGCTGGTTGGGTATGTTCGGGAGTGGTGCAGGTGATGTGGCCAGTCCTCAGCGACAGCTCGAGGGGCGGTGCAAGCGAAGCAAGTGGCTAGTGCAAGGGAATTGTATCAGCGGTTCGTCGACTCCCAAACGGCCATCGCGGAATACCTCGACCTGCTGGAGTTGAGGCTGCAGGTCGGGAGAGCACGCGTGACTTCTGCCCTCAGTGCTCTTGAGCGGCACAGCTTGCTGCAAGAAGACTGGCGTGCCGTTTGGCGCGGGCCTGATGCGCTGACGCCAGATGAGCTTCGCGACTTAGCACCCAGATTGCATGGCATCGCGCCGCAGGTGCAGGCGGCTCACGACCACGCCAGTCGCGCTGTTGAGGAGATGACTGCCGAAGGCCCGCCAAGCGGGCGGGACTTCGTGGACGTGCGCTCGCTTGAGGGTGAGTGTGTGCAGTACTTCATAGACGTTCTTGACTGTCGCGACCCTGAGAACGTCCCTGAAAGCATGCTCAACGAGTTGGCTCAGCAACTTGAGCAGAACAACGCCCAGTATGCGGACGAGCCAGATTTCGAGCCCGTCGATCCGGAAGCCGTCATCGCTGTCGCGTTGCCCTGGGCGCAATATGTTCTCAGGCAGCGGGACTGCGAGCATCTGTCCGAGGCGATGGCGGTCATTGACGAGATACGTCTTTTGGCCGAGGTGGCGCGCCCAACCGGTCTGCTGAATGCACGAAAGCAGGCGTTCATTCTGCTGGTTGCCTCTTTGGATGCAACGGTGTTTGACCTCTTGCGTGAGGCCATCCGACGGGACTTCTTCAGACTCATCGCTATGCTAGCGGGCAGCGAGAAGATCGCATATCGCGAACTGGAGGATATCCAGTCTTGGGACGATTTCCAGGACCAGGCCATTGACCAACAGCTCAGACGGCGATACCTGAAGGACATCCTCAATGTCCTCCACTCCGAGGGCTTAGTTGCATTGGTCGATGAAGGAGTTGCAGACGAGTTCGGGCACCTCCTAGAGGTTGTGCAACGCCGGAATTGCCACATGCATAGCAGTGGCGCAGTTGACGCACACTACCTGACCGAGGCGAACATGTACGGGTTGGCTCTAGGGGATCCCCTGCCCATAGACGCACAGTACTGGGACAGAGCAAACCGCATGTGCGAGTTTGCGGTTCGACAGATAGCAGAATGGGTGACTTCCCTCGCGAACGATGGCGAGGAGGCGCCCAATGGAGATGATCAACAACCATGAAAGCACTGGTGAAGACTGAGAAGGGCGTCGGCAACATCGAGTTGCGCGACGTGCCCGAGCCGCAGATGCAGCCGGATCAGGTCATGATCGAGATCAAGGCCGCCGGCATCTGCGGGACAGATATCCACATCATGCACGACAACTTCCCCTACTGGCCGCCCGTCATCCTGGGCCATGAGTTCGCCGGGGAGATCATCGGCGTCGGCAGCGAGGTCTCCGGCTGGACGGTGGGCGACCGCGTGGTCGGCGAGCCGCATACGAAGGCCTGCGGCAAGTGCTACCTCTGCCGGACCGGGAACATCCAGATCTGCCCGGAGAAGCGCTCGCCCGGCTGGGGCATTGATGGCGCCTTCACGAAGTACCTGCCCTACCCGCCGCATCTCTTGCACCGCATCCCAGAGGGCATGTCGTTCACACACGCGGCGCTGACGGAGCCCACGGGCAATGTGGTCCACGACGTGCTGGAGCGGGCGAAGGTCGAGCCGGAGGATTTCGTCGTCGTGATCGGGCCGGGTCCGATAGGGCTGATGGCGGCGATGGCGGCGAAGGCCGAGGGCGCGCGCAAGGTGATGATCACCGGCACCGACGCCGATGAGGCGCTGCGGCTTAGGACCGCGCGCGAGATCGGCATCGACCACGTGATCAACATCCAGCAGGAGGACGGCGTGGCCAGATGCATGGAGCTGACCGACGGGCGGGGCGCCGACCTCGTCGTCGAGTGCTCCGGCGCGCCGCGGGCCATTGCCACCACGCCGCAGTACATCCGCAAGCTGGGCCGCATCTGCGCGATGGGTCTCACAGGCAAGCGCCCCGTCGAGTTCGACTGGGACTCCGCGCAGGGCAAGGTCGCGACGATCTACTTCTGCATGTCGACCTACTACACATGCTGGGATCGCGCGTTGAGCATGCTGGCCTCCGGCAAGGTGCAGGCCGAGCCGATCATCACTCATCAACTGCCGCTCTCGCGCTGGCAGGAGGGTTTCGACGCGATCGAGAATATGGAGGCCCTCAAGGTCATCCTGATACCTGAGTAGAGACCGCCCGGCCGAGGTTGGCCGGCGCTAAGATGCAGGGAGGACAGTCATGATAGACGGGAAATTCGGATTCGGAATAGTCGGGGCGGGGCTGGTATCGGCCTTCCACGGCGATGCCATCAACGCCGTCGAGGAGGCGAAGCTGGTCTCCGTCGTCGATCTGAACAAGGAACGGCTGGAGAAGTTCTGCGCGGACAAGGGGTGCGAGGCCGCGGAGAGCTTCGAGGCGATGCTGGCCGACGACCGCATTGACGTCATCAACGTGCTCACCCCCAACGCCTACCACGCCCAGTTCGCGATCCCGGCGATGGAGGCGAAGAAGCACGTCGTGGTGGAGAAGCCGCCGGAAATGACGCTCGAGAAGGTCGACAGGATGATCGCCGCGCGCGACGCCAACGGTGTCAAGTGCGCGATCTCCCTACAGGTGCGGTTCCGCAAGCCGATTGAGGTCATGAAGGCCGCCATCGAGAGCGGGCGCTTCGGGCGCCTGCTGCAGGGCGATGCCTACATGAAGTGGTTCCGCCCCACCGACTACTACCTGATGGATGACTGGCGCTCCAAGCGCGAGGAGGGCGCCGGTGTCACCATCCAGCACGCCTTCCACTACATCGACCTGCTCTACCACCTGATGGGCGATGTGGACAGCCTGCGGGCGCAGATGTACAACCTCGCGCACCCGGAGGTCGAACTCGAGGACACTGTGCTGGCCTTCCTCAACTACACAAACGGCGCCAAGGGCGTCGTTCAGGGCTCGACGGCGCTCTACCCGGGCACCGACATCCGCATCGAGATCAACGGCGAGAACGGGACCGCGATCATGCAGGGCGAGCGGATCATCGTCTGGTCGTTCCGGGATGAGCAGGAGGGCGACGACGCGGTGCGCGAGCTTGGCAGCGGCGCAATCAAGACGGCAGCCGGCGGCGCTGCGGACTTCGCCTACTTCGAGCACATGTACATGATCGAGGACATGATCGAGGCGATCAAGACCGGCCGCAGCCCGCGCGTGAGCCTCGAGAGCGCCCGCGGCAGCCTCGAGGTTGCCCTGGCGATGTACAAGTCGGCGGAGGTCGATGATCTCGTGAGCCTGCCGCTGGGCTGAGCGGGAACTGCTGCACACACACAACGACGGCCCCGGCATCTGCCGGGGCCGTCTGCGTGATTGTCACGTTCGCGAGGTTCGGGCAGCACAGGGCCTCGCAGCCTGCCCTGCACCGGTGGGCCGGCGGCAGGAATCGAGAAAGCCGCCACGGCTGGTGGCGGCCTCCCCATGGAAATGGAGCCGGCGTATCAGGCTATGCGCCCGAGATGAGCTTGCGTGCGACTTCCTGACTGTCAACCTGATACGTGCCGGACTGTACCTGTGCCTTCAGTGCCTGGACCTTCTCCTGCCGGACGGCCGGGACATCGGAGAGCGCTTTGCGGGCAACCTGCATGTCCATGGCCCGCTGGCTCAACGTCACCTGGTCCGACTTGAAACTCCCGGCAATCCCCTCGGTTCCCGTGGCACCAGCCGCGCCCAGGTCAACCTGCTGCATCCGGCCAACGGCGTTAGTCGCGCCAGGTTGAATCCCGGTAGGATCGATTCTCATGGTGTTACGTCCTCCTGTTCGTGCGGCCGACACTCCCACCTGAAGCTCTTCGTACTCTATATCGGCAGTCGCCGCCGGAACTTTAGCCCCATTTGAGAAAAACAGCCGAAAATCAGCCGATATCGACGGTCCGCAGGTCCGGGTCGAACATGCCCGCTCAATCGCAGGGCTGCAGCCGCCAATGGAATGCTATGCCCCGGTATCGCCCCTGCAGTCCATGATAGGCACCCAATCGGCGCCTGTCAATGCCTCAGTATGGCCGATCCGGGGGCGGGGGAAACGCGAATCCACCCCCTGGGATGCAATGTTACGCATCCGTGCCGGCGCCGTGACCCAACCGTTGCATGGGGCCTACTCGCCGGCCGAACCCTCCTGCTCCTGACGCCGCTTCTCGGCCCACCGCTCGATGATCGTCTGCCGCGCTCGCGCGATGGCGAGGGCGCCATCGGGCACCTCGTCGGTGATGACGGAGCCCGCCCCGGTGACGGCCCCGGCACCCACCTGCACGGGCGCCACAAAGATGGTATCACTCCCGATGAATGCTCCATCCCCGATGGAGGTCTGATGCTTGCGGTAGCCGTCGAAGTTGCAGGTGATCGTGCCGGCCCCGATGTTGACATTGCTGCCGATGACGCTGTCACCGAGGTAGCTGAAGTGCCTTGACTTGCTCCCGGGACCGATTGTGGAGCGGTTAATCTCCGTGTAGCTGCCGACCGCCGCGCCTCTGCCGACCGTCGAGTTGCCACGGATGTGCGCGAACGGGCCGATCTCGGAGTGATCCTCGACGACACTCTCACTCACGCACGAGCAGTGCCTGATGACGCACCCGTCGCCGACGATCGAGTTGCGAATGCGGCAGTTGCCGCCGATCTCGCAATCCTCCCCGATGACGGTGTCGCCTTCGATGAGTGCGCCGGGCTGGATGACCGTGTCGCGCCCGATGCGCACACCGGCGTCGATGCAGATGCTGTCGGGATCGATCATGCTCACGCCTTCGCGCATGAGCGCCTCGCGCACTCTGCGGCGACAGACGGCATCCGCCTGAGCGAGCTGGATGCGGTCATTGATCCCCATCAGTTCCTCGGGGTCGGCCGCAACGCAGCCGGCGACCGGGAGACCCTCGGCCCGCAGCCACTTGAGCACATCCGGCAGGTAGTACTCGCCCTGGGTGTTGTCGTTGTCGACATGACGAAGGGCCGCGAACAGCTCGGGCCCGCGGAAGCAGTAGATGCCGGTGTTGATCTCACGGATGGCGAGTGTCGCCTCGTCCGCGTCGCGGTGCTCGACAACACCGGCGACCATCCCCGCATCGTCACGGATCACCCGCCCGTAGCCGGTGGGGTCACCAACTATGGTGGTAAGCATCGTCGCGGCGGCACCCTGCTCGCGGTGTTGCTCGACAAGGTGCAACAGCGTTGCGGGCGTGATCAGGGGGATGTCGACATAGGTGCAGATGATGTCACCCTCGAAGCCCTCATAGAGGTCGCGGGCGCTGTCGACCGCGTGGCCGGTGCCGAGCTGCTGCTCCTGAACGGCGATCTCGACGCCCTCGTCGGGCAGCGCGGCGATGACCTGCTCGCGCGCAACGCCGACGACAACGGTCACACGCTGTCCGCCGACCTCGCGGAGTGTGGCGATCACATGCTCGAGCATGGTCTTGCCGCCGACCTTGTGCAGCGGCTTGGCCAGTTTGGACTTGAGGCGTGAGCCCTCGCCGGCGGCGAGGACGATCGAGGCAAGCTCTCTCATCGGTGTCACTCCGGCACGGAGACCGAACCAGCCGGCGCCGTCGCGCCGTCGGCCCCTGGGTTCCAGACCTGTGTATCGGGGAACTGCGAGCGCCATGCGACCCAGAACAGCCTGACCTGCGGTGGCACAACATAGCCGCTCGTCGTCGCGATGAGGCTCCCGGCCGCGGGGTCAACGTGCAGCATGAGCTTGCCGGAAGCCGCATTGAGTTCAAGTGTCGTGACCTTGCCCGCGGCCGCCTTCAGCGCCTGCTCCTCACCGACCGCCAGCGGCCCGGTGGGCAGCGCGATGCCCAGCACCCATGCCTTGTCGGCCAGAGCGCCCGCTTCCCCCCCGCTGCCCTCGAGCGCCAGAACCAGATCCTCGGCCGTGTAGTAGTCGACGATCTGCCCATCCGGCCCCTGCACAGTGGTGTACGGGTCCATCGTGTAGTCATGGCCCGTGTCGGACTGCACCTGCGCCACGGTTGTCGCGGGGTACCGCGCGCGCCATCCAGCCCACGTCATGCTGACTGACGGCAGAGGCCGCAGAACCGGGTAGTCGTTGACCATCGGTCCGGCGATGGGCCTGCCCGTCAGGTATTGCTCGCCGGCCGCGCGGTCGGGGTGAGCACTCACCCAGCCGCCGCCGAGCATACTCCAGAGGCTCTCGGTGCGCTCATCGTACAGCAATCCAGTGGCCCTGAATCCCGCGCCGGAGGCCGCCAGGATGGGGGCACCGTTGCTCGTCCCCGGACGCTCGTAGGCCATGCAGGCGCCGCTGACGGCATCGAAGCAGGCGAGCACCGGCGTCCCGTCGATGATGTCGTTGGCGGTGACGTGATAGGCCAGCACATTGCGCGGATAGGCCCGCGCGAGGCCGTTGAGGCGCACTCCGAGCACAATGGTGTCGTCCTTGAGCCCGGCGTCGGCGGCTGAGACGGCCCTGATATCGCCCTGGCGCAGCGGCCGCACGCTCCCCTTGGCAGGGAACATGTCGTAGAGGTCCTCGAGTGGCACACTCAGGTAGTCGCCCGGGAAGGTCTCCTCCGGCCCGCGCCCCACGGCGGTGAGGCGGTGATTCTCCGCCTCCATCGGGTGCACGCTCCAGTTGCTCGACGCATCCACCTGCGCCGACGGTCGGGCGCCGCCGCGCCGTGGCGGCTCGGAGCGACGCGATGCAGCCGG